>NPIF01001004.1_pt1 | contig 20361 bp, 8 predicted proteins | sample 8637461 | NCBI WGS metagenome assembly NPIF01 (sample SAMN07420641, study PRJNA396082) | bioreactor metagenome | isolation source: sample BR12 brine-fed electro-methanogenic bioreactor BR | place: Japan: Kochi | collected 2016-12-09
GAACGCCGACGGCGAGTTCGTTGCCGGAGACGACGCTGCTCTCGATGCGGGTCCCGCTCGACGCCGTGATGGCGACGCCCGTCGCTGCGGCGCCGCCCCAGGCGTCGGCCGGCGACGGGGCAAGCGTCGCGCGCACGAGCTCGGTCGCGTCCGCCAGACGCAGGGCCACGGCCGTGGTCGCGAAGCGCACGTCGAGATCCTCGAAGCGGTTCCGCTCCGCCAGCGCACCGGCGCCGCCTTCACACGCGGGCCAGCCGTCGACGACGACCGCCTCGCGCGAGCGGTGCCCACACTGGTCGTCTCCGCCCGGCGTCAGGATGCGCCCGTCGATGGTCAGCCCGTCGAAGACGTTCTCGTCCGAGTTGCCGCGCACGCGAAGTTCGGTCACGCCGTTCTCGGCGAGGCACAGCGACTCGAAGCGCGAGCGCGAGACGTCCTCGAGCTCGAGGCCGACCTCGTTGCCCGCGCTCTCACCACAGGGGACACCCTTGCCGGCGCCCACGATGCTCAGCCGGCGCAGCACGCTCCCCTCGTGGCCGACGAGACGCAGCGCGGGGAGCTTCTCCGCCGTCTGCGCCGAGCCGTCGATGCGCGCCGTCGAGCACTCCTGCTCACCGAGCGGCCCTTCGATCTCGAGGGCCTTGTCGATGACGACGTGCTCGCGATAGCTACCCGCCCCGACGAGGATGAGCTCCCCCGCCGCGGCGTGGTTCACCGCGGGCTGCAACTTGGAGAAGCAGAAGTTCGCCGACGAGCTCCATCCGGAGTCGAATGGGGCGCGGACGAAGAGCGGCTCCGTGTCGCGGGCGAAGAACTCCGGCACCTCGACCGCGCCGTGCACCGTCGCTCCCGGCCCCGCCGCGGAACCCCACCAGCTTCGCCGCGCGATCAGGGGCTGCGACGCCGCGTTGGCGAACGCCGTCGGGTTGTTCGCGAAGCTGTTCGTGTGGAAGCTCAAGCCGCTGCCGGCCATCCCCTCGACACGTAGGCCCACGACGCTCTGGTCCGTGAAGTGGTTCTGGCGGACGTCGAGGCCGCCGCTCCCGCCCGTGAGGAGCAGACCGCGTGCGTTGTTCCTCACCCGGTTGCAGTAGAAGGTCCCACCGCTGACGTGATCGAGCACGACCGCATCGTCGGCGTTGTCGCGGAAGTCGTTGCCCTCGAAGCGGACGTTGCTCGCCTCGTGAATCTCGAGTCCGACGCGCGAGTCGGCGTTCTCGCTCTTGCCGTTGCCACCGACGACCTCGCCGGCGAAGACGATCTCGTCGTTGACGCGTCCACCGCTCGGAGCGCGCATGACGAGCCCCGGACCGTCGTTGTCGGTCAGGCGGCCCACCTTGAACTGGATCCGCCCGTTGCCACCGACGAGCAGCGTCCCCGTGCCCGAGTCGGGGCTCCCATCGTGGACGTTGCCCCGCGTCGAGGCCGCAACGAAGTAGTTCCAGTCGTCCGCGTCGACGCCCTCACCGCTGCCGGTGCTGTCCCACAGCGCGCCAATCGCACAGCCGAAGAGCGAGGTGTTCTCGACGCGCACGCGGCGCAAGCCCGTGTGGGCGCTGTCCCCGATGCGCATGCACGCGACGCCAGGCGTCTCGTAGACGTTGACGCCGCTCCACTTCACGTCGGAGGACAGGATGCGTACGACGTCGACCGTTCCGCTGCCGCGCACGATCGTTTGCGTCGGCACGCCCGAGCCGTCGATCGTCAGCGGCTTGTCGATCGTCAGGTCCTCGTAGTACTGCCCCTCGCCGACCGAGATCGTCTCGTGTTCGCAGCTCATCCGCACCGCGTGGGAGAGCGTCGCACACGGCGAGCCCGGATCGAGACAGAGGTTGCCCGCATCGAGGCCACCCGCGCTCGGGGGCGCGACGAAACGCGTACCCTGCTCCTCGTCGATCGCGAGGTCGCAGTCATTGTCGACGCCGTCGCAGAGCTCGAGCACGCCGGGGTGCCGCGCTGGGCTATCGTCGGCGCAGTCGCCACAGACCGTCCCCTCGGGCGGGTCGCAGCTCCCGTCGCACAGGGCGTAGCCGTCTCCGTCCGCGTCCGGGCACAAGGGGAGCGGCGGACACGTCGCCGTGTCCTCACGGTCGCTCAGTCCGTCGCAGTTGTTGTCGACCGCGTCGTCGCAGACTTCGGTGACTCCCGGGCGCACGGCATCGCTCGTGTCGTCGCAGTCGTCGGCGTTCACGACGTAGCCCGCAGGCGGCGCGCTCTCGCAGTCCGCAACAGTGACGAGCGGGTCGCCGTAGCCATCGTCGTCGGCGTCCCGATACCACGTCGTCGTGACGAAGCCCTCGTCGACGCTGCCGTCGCAGTCGTTGTCCACGCGGTCGCAGACTTCGTCCGCGCCCGGCGCGATCGCCGCCACGCCGTCGTCGCAGTCGCCGCAAGTCTGTCCCGCGTCCAGAACGCAGCCCCCGTCGCAGGTGACGTAGCCGTCCCCATCGCCGTCGACGCAGAACGGGCAGGCGCTCGTATCTTCGGCATCGGTCGAGCCGTCACAGTTGTTGTCGATGCCGTCGTTGCAGTCCTCGACCGCACCCGGGTGGATCGCGGGCGCGCCGTCGTTGCAGTCGTCGCTCGACGCGGCGTAGCCCACAGGCGGGGTCTCATCGCAGAAATCGGCGGGAGCGGCCGCGTTGCCATGGCCGTCACCGTCCGCGTCCGCGTACCACGTGTGTTGCGGCAGCTCCTCGTCGACGCTCCCGTCGCAGTCGTTGTCCGCCGCGTCGCAGATCTCGCTGGCGCCCGGGTAGCTCGCAGGGTCGGCGTCGTCGCAGTCGTCGTCCTCCGCGCTGTACCCCTCGGGCACGACGGTCGCGCACGCGTCGAGGGTGTGCGCGGCGTCGCCGTGCGCGTCGTCGTCCTCGTCGCGATAGTAGGTCGCGAGCGGATGCCCTTCGTCGAGCGAGCCGTCGCAGTCGTTGTCGAGCGCGTCGCAGAGCTCCTCCGCGCCCTCGTACACGCTCGGCTCGGTGTCGTCGCAATCGCCCGCACACTCGCTGAGCCCATCGCCGTCGTCATCGCTACGGGGCAAGGACACGAGCCAGTCCGTGAAGACCACCCCGCCGCTCACGCTGTCGCCATCGCCGAGCCCGGCTCCCCCCGGACCGTTCAGCGCGCCCCACCAGTTCCGTGTCGCGGAGAGATCCACAGCCAGCGTGTTGACGAGCCCGGTGTCGTTGGCGCTGAACTCGGAGAGCGTGATCTCGCTCGCCGGAGCGCCGGGCGCCCCGAGGTCCTCGATGCGCACCGCTTCCGCGTTCCCGCGGAAGACGCTGCAGCGCACCTTCGTCCCGAAGACGCGGCCGGGATCACCCGCGCCGCGACGCACGAGCAAGCCGCTCTGGCTCGCGTTCTGGATTTCGGTGCCCGTGATCTCCGTGTTGCCGGTGTCCTGGCGCTCCTCGACACACGCGTCTGCCGCGCGCCCCGCGAGCACGATGCCGCGTGCCAGCTCGGAGCCCCCAATCACGTCCCCTTCGAGACGAGTCCCCTGGGAGACCTCGGCGAACACTCCCGTCGGCACCACCTCCGGCCATGCCGGCGATGACGCGGCCTCGATCGACGAGGACTCGACTCGCGTGTCATCCCCGAGCCGCAGCGCGATGCCCTGCGCCACACCCTTTATCGCCACGTCGACGAAGCGGTTGCGCTCGACCAGCGCGCCCGCGCCCCCCTCGCAGGCGGGGACACCGTCGAGGAGCACGCCGTGAAGCGCGCGATGCCCGCAGAGATCGACCCCGCCGGCGTCGCGCGTGACACCGTCGATCACGAGACGCTCGAAGAGGTTGTCGTCGGCGTTGCCCGTGATGTGCAGCTCGCTCGCACCGTTGCTGCGCAGACAGAGATCGCGGAAGCTCGAAGACGACACGTCAGCGAGCTCGAGGCCCCGCTGCGCCGTGTCCGCGCTCCCGCAGACGGACCCTCGTCCGGCGCCCTCGATCGTCAACTGCCGCAAGACGAGACCGCTGAGTCCGGTCGCGCGGAACGTGGAACGCGAGGGACTCGAGTCCTGGGTGCCGTCGATGACGCTCGGCGAGCAGCCGAGGCCACCGGACACGCCCTCGAGCTCGAGTGCCTTGTCGACGACGACGTGCTCGCGATAGCGCCCGGGCCCGACGAAGATCAACCCGCCGGGTTCCGCGAGATCGACCGCGTCCTGCACGCGCATCAGGCAGGTGTCCACCGACGCGTTCCAACCCGAGTCGAACGGACGCCGCACGTAGAGCGGCTCGCTCGCCCGCGCGACGAAGGAGGAGACGTCGACGCTCCCGCTGACCGTGTCACCGCTACCGGGGCCCGTGCCGCCGGGGCCGTCCGCCGCGCCCCACCAGTTGTGAGCCGCGTCCAGCGTGCCATCGCCGGAGTGTTCGAGTCCGCTGCCGTTGCCCGTGAAACTGTTCTCGTGGATCGCGAGGCCGGGTCCCGTCGCGGCACCAACCGTCAGCGCGCTCGCCTGCTGCGCGAGGAAGTGGTTCTGTCTCAGGTCGAACGCGGTGCTCCCGCCTTCGATCACGAGGCCCGACTCGTTCTCACGTACGCGGTTGCAATAGAAGGTCCCCGAGGCGACGCCGTCGAGCACGAGCGCGGAGTCAGGACTCCCGCGGAAATCGTTGCCCTCGAAGCGCACGTCCTCGGCTGCGTGAATCTCGATCCCGGCGCGGCTGCTCGCAGCCGCTTCCCGGCCGTTCCCCGAGACGAGCTCGCCGGCGAAGACGATCTCGCGGTTGACCGCCCCCTCGGGCGCGGCGCGCACGACGAGCCCCGGACCGTCGTTGTCGGTCAGGCGGCCGACCTTGAACTGGATCCGCCCATTGCCGCCGACGAGCAGGGTGCCCGTCCCCGAGTCCGGCGACCCGTCGTAGACGTTCTCGCGCGTGCTCGAGGCGAGGAAGCTGTTCCAGCCGCCCTCACCCTCCGGATAGCCCGTGCTGTCCCAGATCATCCCGATCGCGCAGCCTGCGAGAGAGGTGTTCTGCACGCGGACGTTCCGGAGTCCCGGATGAGCAGCGTCGCCGACGTGCATACAGGCGACGCCGGGAGTCTCGTAGACGTTGACGCCGTTCCAGAGCACGTCGCCGGAGAGAACGCGCACGACGTCGGCGTCGCCGCTCCCTCGCAGAATCGTCTGGGTCGGCACGCCCTTGCCGTCGATGGTCAGCGCCTTGTCGATGACGACGTCCTCGAGATACTCCCCTTCGGCGACCGAGATCGTCTCACCGGCGCACGCAACGGCGATCGCGTGGGAGAGCGTCGCGCAGGGCGCGGCCTCGTCGAGGCAAGTGTTCCCAGCGTCGCTTCCGCCGGCGGACGCCGGCGCGACATGACGCGTGCCCGCGTCCTCGTCGACGCTCCCGTCGCAGTCGTTGTCGAGGCCGTCGCAGATCTCGAGGCCCGGCGGACCAGGCACGCAGCTATCTCCCGGGACGCCATCCGCGCAGGAGCTGACACCGCTCGCCGCGCACACGCCGAGCCCACAGCTCGTCGGCCCAGCAGTGAAGTCCTCGTCGACGCTCCCGTCGCAATCCTCGTCGACGCCGTCGCAGAGCGCATCGCTCGCGGCCGGGCTCCCCGGCGTGCAGGTGTCGCGCGGGGCACCCATCTCGCAGAGAAGCTCCCCCGCCGCGGCGCACGCGCCGACGCCGCAGGCCGTCGGAGTAGCGACGTAGTCCTCGTCGATGCTCCCGTCGCAGTCCTCGTCGACCCCGTCGCAGACCGCGTCACCGGTGTCCGGCGTCTCGGCGCAGCCGCAGTGAAGGGCCCCGTCGCCGAGTGGGCCGCTCGCGTCCTGCCCGCCCCACACCAACATCCGCGCCCCGCTCCAGGCGGCGCCATGTCCGTGGCGCGCCGACGGCGCTCCGTCGGCGTTCAGCGCGGCCCAGGCCGCGCCGGCGGGCCGGTATCGGGCTCCATCCCCGAGCGCGCCGGACTCACCCTCGCCGCCCCAGACCAGCAGCTCGTAGCCAGTCCAGAGAGCGCGATGCCCGAAACGTGCGCTCGGCGCATCGAGCGCCGGCAAAGCTGTCCAGGTCTCATTCGCCGGATCGTAGGCCGCGCCATCCGCGAACGGCGCTCCGTCGTCCCGGCCTCCCCACACGAGAAGCACGCTCCCGGTGTAGCTCGCGCTGTGCGCGTAGCGCGCGGCCGGAGCGCCGCTGGTTGGCAATGCCGTCCACGCGTCGCTCGCCGGGTCGTAGCTCCCGCCGGTGCGGAGAGGGCCGACATCGTCGCGTCCCCCGAACACGAGCAGACGGGTTCCGGTCCACGCCCCCGCGTGATCCACGCGGGCTCCCGGCGCCCCCGCGCCGGTCATAGGGCGCCAGGCGTTCGTCGCCGGGTCGTAGAGCGCACCGTCACCCAGCGCGCCGCTCGCGCCCTGCCCGCCCCAAACCAGGAGCTCACTCCCGGTCCAAACGGCGAGTGCCCCGCGCCGCGGGGCCGGAGCGCCGTCGATGGCCATCGGCGTCCAAGCCCCGGCAGCCGGATCGAAACGGGCGCCGCTCGAGAGCAGGCCACTCGCCCCCTCGCCTCCCCAGACGAGCATCAGCGAGCCGGTCCACACGGCGACGTGCCCCGCGCGTGCTTCGGGCGCGCCCACACTGGGCAGCGCGCTCCACTGCTCGCTCTCCGCGGTGTAGCTCGCACCATCCCCGAGCACACCGCTCGCACCCTGGCCGCCCCACACGAGCCACGCGTCCCCGGCGAAGACGAGGCTGTGCTCCGCGCGCGCGCCGGGCGCCGCACCTCCGGCGGCGCTCCACGAGTCGACGCCGCAGCTCTCGCTGGCGAGTGCTGCCGGGAGTGCGATGAGTGCGATCAACGAGGCGAGGAGCAGGATTTGCGAGACGAAGGGCACAGAGCGATCGCGTCGAGGCATCGGATCTTCCACTGGAAAGACTGCGGGGGCACTTTCGCGGATTTTCGATCTCGTTGCTGAAACTGTAGGTCCGGCGGCACACAGCGGACAAGAGCCACACACGTGTTGACTTCTATTAATCTCTCGATCGAACAGCTACGAACGAAGAGATTTGGTTAGCCGCCCCTTTACCCGGAACCACTCCGCGCCAGGGTATGATGCGCGCTCGCACTCTTAGGGAGGTGACGATGCCCGAGCTCGTGTTGACGATCGGCAACTGCAACTACTCCTCGTGGTCCCTGCGCGCGTGGCTCGCCATCGAACGGACCGGCGCGCCGTACCGCGAGGACCAGCTCTGGCTCGACGAGGACGCCGAGCGCCAGCATCGCCTCGCCCGCAGCCCGGTCGGCAAGGTCCCGGTCTTGCGCCACGGGGAGCTCGTGGTCTGGGACAGCCTCGCGATCGCCGAGTACCTCGCCGAGCTCTACCCCGAAGCCGGGCTCTGGCCCGCGGAGACCGGCGCGCGAGCCCGCGCTCGCTCCCTCTGCGCCGAGATGCACGCCGGCTTCGGCACGATTCGCTCCCGGATGCCGATGAACTGCCGCGTCCGAAAACCACACGTCGACCGCGGCGCGGAGCTCGACGCCGAGGTCGCGCGTGTCATCGAGATCTGGCGGGAGACGCGCGCGAGTCACGGCACCGGGGGCACGTTCCTCTTCGGGGAGTGGTGCCTCGCCGACGCGTTCTTCGCGCCGGTCGTCAGCCGCTTCGCGACCTACGGGATCCCGCTCGAGGGTGAAGCCGCCGAGTACGCGGCGCAGGTCCTCGCCTGGCCGGCGATGGCCAAGTGGATGGAGCGCGCTGCCGCGGAGAAGCACACGCTCCCGGACTACGACGCGCTCGACTGACTCACCGAACTCCAAGCGCCGCTTTCTTGCGCGCCGGGCCCGAGCGGCGTACTTCCCGTGTGACCCGTCGGCTGACACGTGTTCAGGGAGGTCCCATGTCGCGCCTCGCCCTCGTCCTGATCGGCCTCGTTTCCTCCGCGCTCGCCTTTACCAGTGAAGCGTCCGCCGACGATCTCCGCATCGTGCTGCACTACGACCACGGCACCGTGAAGCTGGTGCGCGCCGAACGCATCCCCGAGGCGCCGCGGCGGTTCGCGCGGGAGGCCGAAGGATGGCGCGTGCTCGTCCGCGGCGAGAACGGCGCCTTGCTCGACGAGCGGCGCATCGGCGACCCGCGCAGGCTCCATGTCGAGTGGCTCCGCGGCGGCGCGGGCTCCGAGCTCGTCGGGGGCGAGGCGTTGCTCGAGAGCGCGCGCTTCGCGATCGAGCTGCCGGTGCCGCCCGAGAGCGCGAAGCAGCTCGAGGTGTTCGACGCGGGGGGCACGCTCCTCGCCACGCTGCGCCTGCCGGTGGAGATTCCCGCGCGCCGCGTGCCCGATGCACCGCCCACGGGTACCGACGCCTGCCCCGGCTGGAGCACCGCGCTCGTCCGCGATGCGGGCGACCCGGCGAACCGGCTGAACATCACCTTCGTCGGGGACGGCTATCGTACGGACGAGCTCGGCTCCTACGCGCTCGACGTCGAGAACACGATCGACTACCTGCTGTCGAAAGAGCCCTACCGGGAGTACGCCGGCTTCGTCAACTTCCATCGTGTCGACGTGATTAGCAACGAGTCCGGAGCGGACGAGCCGGACAACGGCATCTACAAGGACACCGCGCTCGACTGCTCGTTCAACTGGGGCGGCACCCCGCGATGCCTCTACTGCCCAGGGACGCCGGTCTACGACGCCGCCGACTGCGTGCCGGAGACCGACGAGATCCTCGTCGTCGTCAACACGACGCGCTACGGCGGCTGTGGCGGCGGCTACTCCGTCTACGCGGGCAAGAACGCGAGCGCGACGGACATCGCGCTCCACGAGCTCGGCCACTCCTTCGCCAGCCTCGCCGACGAGTACAGCGGCGGCGGCGTGTGGACCGGCGGCGAATACTACCGGCCGAACTGCTCGATCCGCGACGAAGCGACGATGCAGGCGGACGAGGCGAAGTGGTGGTACTGGCTCGATCTGCCGGAGGTCGGCACCCTCCAGAGCTGCGGCGGCTACGGCACGGGACTGAACCGCCCGGTCCACGATTGCGAGATGCGCTCGCTACACCGCGAGTTCTGCCCCGTGTGCCGCGAAGAGCACATCCTCGACTTCCACCGCCGGGTCGACCCGATCGACGCGGCGTTGCCTGCGAGCGACCCGACGATCCTCCAGGAGGAGAGTGCGGAGTTCTCGATCACCCGCGTCTCCCCGGCCACGCACGAGCACGACGTGCAGTGGTTCCTGAACGACGCGCCGGTCGCGGGAGCGACGACCGACAGCTTCGCCGTCGCGGGCGACAGCGTAGCGCTCGGGAGCCACGCCGTGCGCGTCGAGGTCGAAGACCCGACCCCCGACGTCCGCCACGACCCCGGCGGCGTGACGGACAGCAACAGGAGCTGGACCCTCGAGGTCACGTGCACCGGCGAGCCTGCCAGCTACGACACCGACGGCGACGGGATCTGCGAGATCGGCCTAGGGGGCAGCGACTGCAACGACGAGAGCGGCGACGCGTGGGCCACCCCCGGTGAAGCCCGCACGCTGAGCTTCGACGCCGACGGCGAGACGTTGCGCTGGCTCTCGCCGCAAGAGCCCGGAGGCGTCGAGGCGAGCCTCGTCTACGACGTGTTGAGGGCCGACGACGCACGCGGCTTCGACGCGCCGCACTGCGTCGAGACGGCGAGTCCAGGACTTTCGGCACGGGACGCCGAGCGCCCGCTCGCGGGTTCCGCGTTCCACTACCTGGTTCGTGCGCAGAACGACTGCCCCACACCGGGCACGACGGGGACGGCGAGCGATGGCTCGACGCGCAGCGCGGGGAGCTGCCCCTAGGAGTCGGTTGCGCTTGATCGCAGACGGTTCGTGAGCTTGCCCCCCGCGCTCGGGCGGGGCCGTTCACGCACGAGCCGGAGCAGGCCTGAGCTCCGCCAGAGCTCGGCGGCGAGCGGTGCGGCGGGGCCGAGTCTTGCCAAGCTGTCGAGCAAGGCCGAGCGGAAGCGCTCCTCGTCGAGAGTCACGCGTGGATGCACGATGACAAGTACTCGGGCGAGCCTCCCCTCATGAGCCTCTTCGACGAGCTGCAAGTCGTTCGGTGATCCGCCGGCTTCCTGCACGAGACGCAGCGCGCACGCTTCGACATCGGCGACGAGGAACGCGCTCCCCTCGCCCGTGAATCGCGCGCTCGAACGCACGCCGCTGAGCTGCTGATCGAGCCCGGCCTCGGCGAGTGCGCAGCCGCAGGCTCTCCTCTCGAGTCGGCCGTGATCGCCGAGGTCGACGTTGATCAGGAGCTTGCCGCCGTGCGGGCAGAGCGACGTGGCGAGCAGGGGCGTCGTCCCGTCCTCCGCACGAGTTCCGCCAGGGATCAACGCGACGCGGTCGGTGTAGACGTGCATGGCGTCGGCAACGTCCCCCGCTGCGCAGGCTCCCGCGATGATGCCCAGCTCCGCCGCGGAGTAACGCGCACCCGCCTCTAGCCCTGCTTCGGCGAGGTAGCTCCGCCGCGCGGCGGTCAACGGCTCCCCGCCCGTGAAGACGTGCTGCCCCTCGAGGTCGACACCGTAGGAGAGCGCATGCTCCGCCACGCGGATCGCGGAGCTCGCGAAGGTGCGAAGGACGGCCTTCTCCCCACGAGCCTTCTTCGCCGCGAGCCACTCCACGACCTCCTCAACGCGCTCGAACGGCGTCACGCGAGGGTACGGAGCCGCGACGGACCAGACGCGGCTCCCCAGCGCCAGCCCATACACGAGCGCACGCTGCGCGAAGCTGGCACCCGCGGCGCGGGGGCTGATCTGCGAGAACCAGCGCTCGGGCGCCTGGCCTCGCCGCAGGGAGAGGAGCAGGTTTCTCAGCCCGGCCACTCCGGGGGGCGCAGGCAACCAGAGTGCGAGCGGCGCGCCCAGCACTCCGTGCGCGCGGTAGAGCAGCAGCTCGAGCTCCGCCTCCTCCGCGAGCCCAGCCCAGTCGTACAGCACGCGCGTCCCGCGAGAACGGCTGCCACTCGTGCGCCCCGTGAGAGCGCGAGCGGTCGCGAGGGGGTTGTCGAAGTCCCGCTCGCTGGGAACGAGCGCCACTCCAGCGCGCTCGATCGGCACCCGTCCCTTGAACTCGTCGAGGCGGAGCGCCACGCCGTCGTCTCTCAAGTGCGCGAGCGTGGCCTCGACCCCGCTCTTCCGTACGGAGTCCGTCACCCGGGAGAGATCCCAACCCGCCGCGTCGAACAGCTTCCGGTAGACGCTGCCGGTGCTTCGGAACACCGCAGCCTCGAGAAGGGCCACGAAGCGCCCGCCACGCCGGGCGAGCCGATCGGCCAGCCCGCGTTCAGCGGCTTCGGAGCTCACGCGCTCTCGAAGAAAGCGCCGCATTCCCGGAGCGAGCGCGGCGTATTGCAGCCACCGCGGACGCGCCATCGTCAGCTCTCCGTCCCGCGCGAAGCCGCGAGCGGGCCCCTCAGGACGGTCTGCACACGCGTGTAGAACTCCCGGTCGGAGTCGCCGTGTTCGGCGGGACCCACACCGGACGCTCCCCACCCACCGAACGCGCGATCTGGCGCAGCTCCCGCCGTGCCGGCTCCGAGTTTGAGGATGCCCGCCGCGGCGCGTTCGAGGAACTCCGCCTCGCGCTTGGGGCTGGCGGTGATCAGCGAAGCGACGAGCCCATGCGGGACACCGTTGAGGAGCGCGAGGGCCTCCTCCCAGCTCCGCGCCCGCTGAACCACCACGACGGGACCAAAGGTCTCGTTCTGAACGAGCTCGTCGTCCGCCATGAGGCCGAGGACGATAGTCGGCGGGTAGTACGGGCCCTGCTCCCTCAACGCGCTGCGCTGGGGCTCGGGATGTGGCGTGACGATCGCCGCGCCCCGGTTCCGCGCCCGCTCGACCGCCGCGGCGACCCGCGCGCACGCCGCCTCGGAGACCAACGGGCCAACTTGCGTCGCCTCGTCCCGAGGGTCGCCCCAGACGAGAGCGCCGGTCGCTTCCACGAGTCTCGCGACGAATGCGTCCACGACCTCCTCCGCCACGATGAGCCGCCGCCCCGCCGTACAGCGCTGCCCGGCGGAGCCGAACGCGTCGGCGGCGAGCAGCGGCGCTGCGGCGTCCAGATCGGCGTCGGACCAGACGATCGTCGCGTTGTTGCCGCCGAGCTCGCCCTGGAAGGGTCGGCTCCGGCGCGCGCAGATCGCCTGGCCGGCGAGCCCCGCGGCCATCGACCCCGTGAGGGTCACCGCGTCGACCGCGCCGCACTCCATGACGGCCTCGGCCATCTCGCGTCCTCCCTTCGCGAGGCTGACGAGTCCCGCCGGCAGACCGGCGGCCTCGAAGAGGCCACACACACGCTCGGCGGCTCTCTCGGCGAGAGGCGAGGGCTTCCAGACGACGCCGTTGCCGTAGAGCAGCGCGGGCACGAGCTTGCCGATCGGAACGGCGACGGGGTTGTTGTACGGCGAGACCAGCGCAACGATGCCCAGCGCACGGAGCCGGGCGCCATCGAGCCTGTCCGGCAGCTTCCTCGCGGTGTGGAGCGCGGCGCGTACCAGCCCGCCGGCGAAGATGAGCTCGCCGCGCGCGTCCGAGAGCGGCTTACCGATCTCTTCGACCATCAGCCGCGCGATCGGTTCGCTCTGCTCCTCGAGGCACCGGGCCAAGGCCTCGATGCACGTGGCGCGCTCTTCCAAGGTCCGCGTCACCCAGTCGGCGCGGGCCGCCCGCACGCGCTCCACGGCTGCAGCGGCCGCGGATTCGCACGCCTCAGGCGTCGCGGGAGACGCGCCGTCCGCGAACGAATCCATCACGACGGAGAGCGGCAGCGAGCGGGCTCCACGCTCGTCGAGATAACACCGGGTGAGCTCGGCGTGCAGCGCGTCGTAGCTCCCGACAGCACTCTCGACGAGCTCGACCTCGAATCCGCGCTCGATCGCCTCGAGCGCCGTCGCCCGGACGCAACCGTGCAGGTGCACGCCGCCGAGGATCAGCCCTTCGATCCCCTCCGACTCGAGCCAGGCGCAAAAGCCCTCGCCCCGGAACGCGGAGTACCCCGTCTTGTGGAAGACGGGTTCGCCCGGCCGCTCCGCGAGCGCGGGGGGCGTCGCGTGCGCCGGGTCGCCAGGTGTGCAGCGCGCGGTTCTAGTGTCATCCCAGTGAGGTAACGGGCGATCCACGCCGGGCCGGACGCTGAGCCGTACGTGGGCGATGGACACGCCTCGGCTCCGGGCCCGATCGAGCAGCGCCGCGGCGTGCGCGAGCAGCTCTTCACGCGGTGGCACCAAGCCGGGCGCCCCCAGAAACGCCTCCTGCAAGTCGACGAGAACGAGAGCTCGCTTCACGGGCGCGCCTCGCGGGCTACCGCGCGGGACTCCAGCGCGGCGACGACCCGCTCGGTGAAACTCCGCGTGCCGAGAGCCGCCGAGCCGCCACCGAGGTCGTCGGTCCGCCCTCCCCCACGCCACACCTCCTCGAGCGCGAGGACGATGAGCCGCGCCGACTCGGAGAGGCCGAAGCTCTCGTGCAGGAGCATCGCCAGCGAGAGGATATGCCCGGCCGGGTTCGCGCGATCGCTTCCCGCGAGGTCGTAGGCCGCGCCGTGGTTGGTCTGGTAGACGGCCGCGCCCTCCGCCGAGTAACTGGCGGAGTAGCCCAGCCCGCGCGAGCCGGCGAACAGCGCGCCGAGATCGCAGAGGATGTCGCCGAAGAGGTTGCTGGCCACGACGACGTCGAGCTCGCGCGCCTTCTGCACGAAGCGATACGCCGCGTAGTCCACGTCCAAGAACTCCACGTCCACGCCATGGCTCGTAGCCGCCTCCGCGCCGAGGTCCTGCCACAGCTCGCTGAACGCCGGCATTCCGTGGTTCTTGAGGATCACCGACAGCCGGCCCCGACGCTGCGCTGCGGCGCGTGCCGCGACGTCGACGAGCCGACGCACCGTGCGCTCCGTGTACTCGAAGCTGTGCCGCGCGCAGCGATTGCCGAGCGCGTCGGTCTCGATACGGGACTCGCCCTGGTAGACCCCGCCGACGTTGTCCCGGAACACCAGGACATCGACACCCTCGACGTGCGCGGCGCGCAGCGCCCCGAGCTCGACGAGAGGCGCGGCGACGAAAACCGGGCTGAGCTTGCAGTAGAGATCGAAGCGTTGTCTCAGCTCGTAGACGAATCTCCCGCCGCCCGGGCCAGCGAGGATCGCACCCCGGCGATCGAAGACCTCCGCGCAGAAGCGCGTCGCAGCCTCGTCGAGGTCGTGTCCCGAGGAGCGCCGCGACGCGAGGCCGATCGCTCCCCCGACGACGACCTCGAAGCGCTGCCCCGTGCGTTCCGCGAGCGCGTCGAGCACGGTGCGCGCCGCCACCGTCACCTCGGGGCCGATCCCCTCTCCGGGGAACACTCCGATCAGACCCACCTCATCGGCCCGAAGCGGCGGTGCGGACCGCTCCCGGACGAGCTCACTGAAACGTTGATTCCACGTGCTGCCAGGTCCACCAACCATGCCTACCATCCCTTGCCGTACTCGCCTCTCCCGAATGGGACGGCCGCTGGCGTTTTCACGCGGCCGCCGCGAGCTGCTCCCGAACGGGGGCTCAGGATCTCACAGCCGAAGCCGCTCGCCACCCTGGCGAAACTGGAACGTTTCGCGCTCCAGGCGAAGCGCTGCTATGCTCCGCTCCATGTTGCGTGCTGCCATCATCTTGCTGGCCGCGTTGGTCGCCGTCGTACCGGCGATCGCGCAGCCGCACGTCCACACGGGCGAACTCGCGCCTGGGGCGCATCGCGTGCATCTGCACGTCATGCCCCACGGGGACGGGCACGAGCACGGCGGCCACGCGCACGGGCACGTCCACGATCACGAAGCGACGCCGGGCGCTCCCACGGGAGACGGCACCGGCGATCACGCCCCCGACGACTCCGAGCACTGGACCGCGCGCGACCTCACGCCGCAAGCCCCGGGCAAGACAGTCTTCCACGCACCGGCTCCGATCTGGGTCGTCCTCGGCACCGTCCTCGCTCCGCCGGAGCCCGAACGGGAGATCACCTGGCCCCTCTGGGGCGCGCCCTCCCGGGCCTCCCCACCACCGCGGACACTCTCTCCGCGCGCTCCTCCTCTCGCGAGCTGAGTCGATCTCGGCCGGTCGCCCCGTGCGCACCGGCCCGCTCTGCACTCTCTCTCGCGAGAGGTACCCATGTGGAAAACCGATGAACGACGGGCCCGAAGGGCCCTGCTCCTGCTGCTCATCCCGCTCGTCCCGCTGACGGCGGCTCCGGCCTTCGGTCTCAGCGAAGACGAGGTGCTCGCCGCGCTCGATGCGCGTCTGCCCGACCTGGCCGCACTCGAGGCCCGCGCCGACGAGGCCCAGAAGGCCGCGGCGCTCGCGGGCACCCTCGCCCCGCCCGCGCTCTCGCTGAGCCGGGAAGACGCCGCCGACGCCACCGACACCTTCCTCACTCTCTCCCAGAAGCTCCCGCTCTGGGGCCAGCGCCGCCTGCGCCGCGAAGCCGCGACCGAGGAGGCGAGCGCCGTCTCGCACGAGGTGGCGCGGCAGCGCACCTTGCTGCGCGGCTCCGCCCGCCAGCTCTTCGCCGCGCTGCTCGCCGCCCAGGAGCGTTGCGCCGCGCTCGAGCGCGCCCTCGCTGTAGCACGCGAGATCGAGCGCGTGCTCGACGAGCGGGTGGCCGCCGGGGACGCGGCCCACTTCGAGCTCGCGCGCGCCCGCGCGGCGATCGCCACCCTCGAACGCAGCCACGCGCTTCGCGACGCCGAGCGCGCCGAGAGCGCCGCGCGTCTCGTCCGCCTGCTCCAGCCCGCGGCGGACGCCGCCTCTCTCGTCGCCGAAGGGACGCTGGCGCCAGCCGCCAGTCTCCCGCCCCTCGGGCCGACCCTCGAGCGCGCGCTCGCCGAACGGAGCGACGGCCTAGCGGCCCGCGCCCGCCGTGCAGCGGCCGGGACCCGGCACCGCGAGGCGCGGCGCGCCTTCCTCCCTCAGCCCGAGTTCGAGCTCGGCTGGAAGCGCGCCGAGAGCGCTGCGTTCGAAGACGACGGCTACGTCCTCGGCGTCAACCTCGCGCTCCCGATCGGCGGACGGCACCGCGCGAGCCTTGCCCTCGCCGAGAGCCGGAAGACTCGGCTGTCGCTCGCGGAGCAAGCTCTCGAGCGACGCATCGCCGCCGAAGTCGAGGCGGCCCACGCCGCCCTGTCGAGCCTGCACGCGAGCTGGTCGAGGCGCGCCGAGAGTGACGCCCTGACCCCCACCGCGCGCGTGCTCTACGACGAAGGCGAGACGCCGATCCTCACCCTCTTCGACGCGATCGACACCGACCTCGCGCAAGACCTCGACGACATCGAGCTCCGCCACGCCCTGCGCGTCGCGGAGATTCGTCTCGCCCTGGCCGCCGGCAAGGAGCGACTGCCATGACGCTAACCCATTCGATCACCAAGACTCTGGCCACTCCCCTCCTCTTCGCGGCAGTTGCCGCGTTCTCCGTGGGCTGCGCGAAGCCCGTCGCGGACGACCACGGGCACGCCCACACCGAAGACGGTGGGCACAGCCACGCGGCCCCCGAAGCGATCGCAATCACCGACTGGAGCGGAGGCTCCGAGCTCTTCATGGAACACCCGCCCCTCGTCGCCGGGACTCCGGCGCGCTTCGCGATCCACGTCACCGAGCTCGACGGCTTTGAACCCCTCTCCGAGGGCCGGGTCACCGTCGTCATCGAGCGGCCCGGCGCCACACCGCTCGAGTTCCCCTCCGAGCTCCGGATGCCGGGCATCTTCGGTGCCGAGGTCTCCCTCGAGCGCGCCGAGACCGTGATCATGAGCGTGCGCGTCGAGAGCGAACGACTCCACGTGGTGCACGAGCTCGGCACGGTCACGGTCTTCGACAGCGAGCACGACGCCATCCACGCGCTCGAGTCCCAGGCCGGTGCAGACGACGAAGGCATCACCTTCCTCAAGGAACAGCAGTGGACGCTGGACTTCGGGACGGCTCCCGCCGAGCTTCGTCCGCTCCAAGCGACGCTCGAGGTGCCAGGGACGATCGCGCCCGCGCCCGGCGCGACCACGCGCCTCGGCGCACCCGCCCGGAGCCGCGTGATGAGCGGCACGAGCTTGCCGGCACCCGGCCAGCGCGTGCGCGCGGGTGAGGCGCTCGCCACCCTGGTCGCCCAACCCTCGGAGGGCGAGCCCGAGCGTCTCCGGCTCGCACGGGACGAGGCCAGGCAGGAGCTCGCGCTCGCCACGCAGGAGAAGGAGCGCGCCGCGCGTCTCGTCGAACGCGGCGCGGCGCCCGGGCGCCGCCTCGAAGAAGCGCGCCTTGCCGCGACCCTCGCGGAGCGCCGCCTCGAAACCGCCGAGACCCGCCTCGCCGCCCTCACGAGGGGCAACGAAGCCGCCGGGACCCTGACACTCCGCGCGCCTCACTCGGGAGTCGTCACCCGGCTCTTCGTCGGCCAGGGTGCCACGCTCGATGCCGGCGAGAGCGTCCTCGAGCTCGTCGCGACCGAGCGCCTGGTCGTTACCGCCCACGTCCCCGAGCTGCACGCGCGTGTCGTCCGTGACGTCGAGAGCGCCGAGCTACACCGGCTCGACCACGCGAACCCCATCGCGCTCGCAGCGCCGCTCCAGCGCGCCCGGGTGCTCGACCCGGAGACGCGCTCCCTCGACCTCACCTTCGCGCTCGACGCGGCGGTGGCGGACACGGCCCCTCTCGGCGAGGCCGTGCACGTCCGCCTCGCGCTCGGCGACGAGCGCGAGCTGCTCTCGGTGCCCGAGTCGGCGCTCGTCGACGACGGCGGCGCGTGGGTCCTCTTCGTGCAGCGCGAAGGGGAGACCTTCGAGCGCCGCATGGTGCGGACCGGACGCCGCGCAGGAGGTTACGTCGCCATCCTCGCCGGCGTGGACGCGGGCGAGCAGGTGGTGACCGAAGGCGCGTACCTCGTGCGCCTCGCCGCACTCTCGACCCAGATCCCGAGCCACGGACACGTGCACTAGGAGGCCGCCATGATCGACAAGCTGATTCGCTGGTCGCTCCAATCGCGCGGCCTCGTCCTGACGATCGCAGCAGTGCTGCTCGTCTGGGGCGGCTGGGTGGCACTCGACCTACCGGTCGACGTCCTCCCCGACCTGACCGCGCCCACCGTCACCATCCTCGTCGAGGCGCCCGGCATGGCGCCGACCGAGCTCGAACCGCTCGTCACCTTCCCCATCGAAACCGCGCTCAACGGCGCGGCGGGCGTCAGACGCGTGCGCTCCGGCACGACCGTGGGCACGGCCGTGATCTGGGTCGAGTTCGAGTGGGGCGCGGACATCTACCGCGCGCGACAAACCGTCGCCGAGAAGCTCACCCTCGTCACCGGCACCCTGCCGGAAGGCGTCGAGCCCCCGGTCCTCGCCCCGATCTCCTCGATCATGGGCGAGGTGCTCTTCCTCGCGATCGAGCCCGAAGACGGCGATCGCATCGGCGCGCGCACCTTCGCCGAGACCACGCTGCGCCGCCGCCTCCTCGCTGTACCCGGGGTCTCCCAGGTCGTCGTCATCGGCGGCGATCGCAAGCAGTACCAGATCACGCTCGACCCGCTGCGCCTACGGGCCCAGGACGTGACCCTCGGCGAGGTCGAGCGCGCGCTGCGCGCATCCAACCAGAACACCTCGGCCGGCTTCCACGTCTCGGGCGGTCAGGAGTACCTGATCGTCGGTATCGGGCGTCTCGAGGAGATCGCCGAGATCGGCGAGACGGTCGTGCGGGTGCGCGACGGCAAGCCGGTCTTCGTGCGCGACCTCGGCGAGGTCGCGATCGGCCGCGCCATCAAGCGGGGCGAGGGCTCGTTCAGCGGGCGGCCTGCCGTCGTCGTCGGCATCCAGAAACAACCCGAGGCGAACACGCTCGAGCTGACCGAGCGCCTCGACGGCGTGCTCGACGAGATCGAGGCGAGCGCGCCCAGCGGCCTCACCGTCCATCGCAACGTGTTCCGGCAGGCGGACTTCATCGCGTCCGCGATCGGGAACCTCTCCCGCGCACTCCGCGACGGCGGCATCCTCGTCGTGATCGTCGTCATCTTGTTCCTCGCGAACGGGCGCGCGGCCGGGATCAGCCTGCTCGCGATCCCCCTCTCGCTCGTCGCCGCGGTGCTCGTGATGAAGGCCGCCGGCGCGAGTCTGAACAGCATGACCCTCGGAGGGATGGCGATCGCGATCGGAGCGCTCGTCGACGACGCGATCATCGATGTCGAGAACGTCGTCAGGCGTCTCCGGGAGAACGCCGGTAAACCCGAGGAGGAGCGGCGCTCGAAGCTGAACGTCGTCTACGAGGCGAGCCGCGAAGTGCGCGGCTCGATCGTCTTCGCCACCTTGATCATCGGCCTCGTCTTCATGCCGCTCTTCTTCCTCAGCGGCGTCGAGGGACGCTTGCTGCGGCCGCTCGGGCTCGCGTATCTCGTCTCGCTCTTCGCGTCGCTGCTCGTCGCGTTGACCGTGACCCCCGCGCTGTGCCTCTTGCTCCTTCCTGGCTCCCGGGCCGTGCGTGCAGCGCGGGAGCCGCGCTGGATCACAGGGCTCAAGGGGCTCTACCAACGCCTGCTGCTTCTGGCGTTCCGCTTCCGCCCCGTGGTGCTCGGCGTGTCGCTGCTCTGTCTCGTACTCGCGCTCGCGAGCTTCCCGCTGATGGGGCGCGCTTTCCTGCCCGACTTCAACGAGGGCACGCTGACGATCAGCGTCGTCACGCTGCCCGGTACGAGCCTCGCCGAGTCCGACAAGCTCGGTAGCACCGTCGAGCGCCTCCTGCTCGAGATCCCGGAGATCGAGAGCACGGCCCGCCGCACGGGACGCGCAGAGCTCGACGAGCACGTCCAAGGCGTCGAGTCCGCAGAGATCGACGTCACGCTCAACATGTTGGAGCGGCCGAAGGAGGAGGTGCTCGCCCAGATCCGCGAGCGTCTGAGCCTCGTCCCTGGCACGAACGTGACGATCGGCCAACCGATCTCGCACCGCATCGACCACATGCTCTCGGGGCGCCGCGCGAACGTCGCGGTCAAGGTCTTCGGCCCGGATCTCGCCACGCTTCGCTCGCTCGCGGGCCGCGTCGAAGACGCAATGCGCGGTGTGCCCGGCGTCGTCGACCTCTCGACGGAGCAGCAGGCGAACATCCCGCTCCTCCGCGCTCACTTCGAGCGGAGCGAGCTCGCGCGCCACGGTCTGCCCGCGGGCGAAGCCGCGGCCGCGCTGCGCACTTCGCTCTTCGGCCTCGAGGTCGGCTCGATCCTCGAGAACGAGACATCGGTCCCCGTCGTCATGCGCTTGCCCGAGCGCATCGCCGACGACATCGACAAGCTCCGCGACCTGCCGCTCGATACACCTGCCGGGCACCGCGTCTCGCTGGCCAACGTCGCGGAGCTCCGCCGCGACCGCGGGCCGAACTTCATCAGCC
>NPIF01000639.1_pt1 | contig 20320 bp, 18 predicted proteins | sample 8637461 | NCBI WGS metagenome assembly NPIF01 (sample SAMN07420641, study PRJNA396082) | bioreactor metagenome | isolation source: sample BR12 brine-fed electro-methanogenic bioreactor BR | place: Japan: Kochi | collected 2016-12-09
GCCCAGGCTATCGGATCAGACAGAAGACAGATCTCACTAGACTCGGTGATCTCAGGATTTCTTATTAAGAAATAGGCAATCAAACCTCCGATCACACATGCGATGATACCGATGATCAGTGTTGCCAATCGATCTTTTAATGTTTCGCCGGGAAGTAAATCGCTGCCACAATTCTGGCATATCGTTCTATCGGGAGGATTGGATACCTGACATTTGGGACAAATGACCATGGCTACCTCCTACTACCTCTATTATCCCTTTTTTCCAACCTTGTTTCAACACTCGTTGTAATTGGATAAGAGAAGATAGAAATCCTCATCTATTTTCAAGATAGTAAAGACTCAATTTTTCGAAGACGCCATCCAAGCAAACACCCAAAAATCCGCTACAATAAGCATTAATGAGATACTGCGTAGTCTATTTCACGAGAACCAACACCTGCCAACGGATCGCCGCACAACTTGCCAAAAGGCTATCATGTGAACTGGTACAGATAACCGATTCAGTCAACTGGAAAGGATTGGTGGGATTCTTCCGGGCGGGATATTATTCTGCGAATGACAAGCCCGTCGAGATCGAAGTGCATGGAAACGTGGACGGCGCGGATGAGTATATCCTTGTCGCGCCGTTATGGGCAGGTGGCATCGCCCCGGCAGCCAGGGAATTTCTCAAATCCATTCCGAAAGAGAAGGTTCACTTGGTCGTTTCCTCGATCGGGAACCATGTAAGGGACCGTGCTGATTTTCTTTCTGTTAATGACATCACCATCATCAGCAGGAATGAGAAACATGTGATCAGTACTCTTGTAGATACACTGCGATGAGACCACACTCAATTATCCGGATCTGAATAATTCCCTCCTCACACAGGACAAAACATAATTCTCAGCACAAAATAATGTACAATTTTCTCAACCTGGTATTACACATAACAAAATAAAAGCAGCGACCAGAGTCATCACGTTACAACTAATTCTGGGGAGCCTTCATCGGAGACAATCATGAAAAAAAACATATTTCTGATCATAATCATCGTTTCACTGTTAAGTGCCTGCAATCCTGTAGAACAGAGTGAAAGCGAATCGGCAACTATTGCCTCAGAACATCGTTGTGGAGATAAGATATGTGATGGGCCGGAGAATATCAAGAACTGTCCAGACGATTGTGATGGGAATAATTCAATCACAATGGAGAATTCAGAACCAAACAATCTATCATCAGAGGATGAGGACATACTGGAACCTGGTCAAGAAAATAACACCACTGCATCCGATCTGATCGGAGAAATTTTTATCGAGATCACCGTAACCAGGCAGGACGGTGTAGGCACGTGTGGGGAAGCACCGTGGGGCGTGGACCATATCTCTGGAGGAGATCAGTCATGCCATCCCCCAAAGTATTGGTATGGATATGAATTAACAGCAACCGCACAGCAACAAGTCAATATCCTCCCACAAGGACTGGGCTGGATATTCACACCACGTTCTTCTGGTGGAGGGGCGTATCAACAAGCTGCTGCGTGGTCAGATGGGAATCGTGTTTGTGAACCAAAACAGATCCAAGCTGATCCATTCGACTTTGCTGTTACCGGAGCATCAGCTGACGGAGAGATAGTACTTGGGATCACCAGCAATCCCAAAGAGATTGCATCCTGGGTATGCGACGGTGGGAATACCTACGAACGCGAGACAACACTCCTATTGATCGATTGGGGATCAGCGATCAATGGCACATACAATGATATATCTGTCCTCTTTACCGAATCCGATCGGGCAAGCGAGTCGCAATATCACAAGATCTTCGAAGCAAATACCAATCCAAGCCCAGAGGACCGCGATCATGTGACTGTGGACATCAGCTTCACATGTATGCAGGAAAACCAGGATGGTTCTACACTCACTGCAAGCCCTTGCCCCTGGTAGACTTTCGCAAAAAGTCACTGAGGAACACCCCGATCTAAAGATGGTTCCTTTTACTTGAAATAAGAATAAAGTCCCTACAACATAAATGGAAGAACTGGCAGCAAACAGTGGAGGGAACAAAGTGAAATTTTATTTACCCTACGGTAGAGCAGATATTGAGATCGAGATCGATAATAAATACGATCCTTTTCTATTGCCTCAAAAGGATTCTATTGCACTTAAAGAGCCTAATAACGTTCTTCAGGAAAAACTGCGGAATCCCATCAACATGGCGGCTCTTCGCGATCTGGCCAGACCAGGCAGTAGAGTGGGGATCATTGTGAACGACAACACACGTCCTACTCCAACCGCTTTCCTTCTTCCAACTATCTTGCATGAAATAGATCAAGTCCACAAGGAAAACATAACCTTTTTTGTGGCAACAGGTTCACATCGAAAGTGTTCTGACGAAGAACTTCGCCGCATTCTAGGGAATGAGGCTGTTACGAAATATCCCGTCATTCAAAATGACGCAGCGAATCCGGCAGAATTTGAACATATTGGAAAAAGTAAATATGGAAATGACATATTCATCAATTCCGAACTAATGAGATGTGATCTATTGATCTCCATCGGATTCATTGAACCGCACTTCTTCGCTGGTTTTTCTGGAGGATTGAAAAATGTCCTCCCTGGGATAGCAAGTATTGAATCGATCATGGCAAATCACAGCCCACGGATGATCGATAACAGTAATGCTACCTGGGGGATAATCGATGGAAATCCGGTTTGGGAAGATATCAATTCTTTAAAAACTCTGATCCCGCAAATCTTCTTGGTCAACGTATCTTTAAATCATGAAAAAGAGATCGATCAGATATTTTGCGGTGATGCGGATAAAGCCCATCGTGAAGGTTGTGCCCACGTTCGAAATTCTTCCATGGTTGAAGTACATAACCTCTTTGACGTGGTCATCACCAGCAACAGTGGGGCACCACTTGATATGAACCTATACCAGACTGTAAAAGGGATGAGTGCAGCTGGACAAATTGTAAAACCTGGTGGCGCGATCGTGGTGTTTACCGAGTGTGCAGACGGTATCCCAGAACATGGCTGCTATAAAAAGCTTTTGAGGGAAGCCAATAGTGCAGACGAGTTGTTAGAAAATATTTACGCTTCTGACAAACCCGTTCCCGATCAATGGCAAGCTCAAATTCACGGGAAGCTGTTGAAGAAAGCGGATATCTTCATTTTCTCCAAGAATTTATCCGATCAGGAGATCAGAGCATGTCTCCTGAAACCATTTGACAATCTCCCCGATCTCCTTGCCTCAATACAAAAGTCACAAGGTCCAGGATTGAAGATCTGCGTAGCCCCAATGGGCCCGCTTTGTGTTCCTTATTTTTCAGGTTAAATATCCTCATATCGTGCTGGTTCGGATTCACATCCACGATCGATAAGGGTTTTATTAACGCAAGAACTGTGAACTCACGTACTATTAAGGAAAGGCCTAGTTTTTGTACATAATTTCTTCTTGAGACCATCTATTAATCATCTATCAGTCCTCTAGTTTTGTAGACACCTTTACCAATCTTCCCTTGAGCAATTACTCTTTGAGGAACAGATTTCCATTAATTTAACTTACACATTAACCTCCCCCTTGACAGGTCGCCCTAACCTGATAACAATGGATGCTAGAGTACCCGATACACCAATATTTCTGAGCTTTTTTCACTAATAAATAATCAGAGTATATTCAACTACAATTAAGGCTTATATATATATGGATTCCACAAACAATTCTCATACGAAAACATCTGCTAGGGAATCACTTGACCAGCGTTATCAAGAGTACCTGGAGGTAGTGAGAGAGGACACCTTCATTGACATTGCCCGCTGTACCGACCCGGCACGCACTGACCAACCCTGGCGTGATCTCGCGTACATCATCAAACTATACGGATTTCCCAAAGTGGTGCAGATCTGGACCAAGAACGCTGGGGGTGTTTTGGACCGTGGTCAGGATCTTCTGGAATCGTTAAAGAAAAATGGCACGATCCTGTTATGCCAGCTCACAGTGACAGGATTCGGACCTGAGATCGAGCCGCTGGTGCCCTGGCCGGTGGATTGGGAGAATATCGATAGAATGATCGCCTTCTTAGGAACTCCCCAAGCTTTGCTGTGGCGGTATGACCCCATATTCCCGGGACTCACCGATCTGAACACGCTGCGCTATTTAGCAAAGAACTTCGCCGAACGGGGCATTACACGCGCCGTCTATAACTGGGGCGAGTGCGGCATGGAATTGGTGCAAGCCCGCATGGGAAATTTGGTAGAACGCATTGACCCAACCCTTGATATGAACGCTATTTCACGTCAGATCGAGCAAATCGGTGCTGAATATGGCATTGATTTCTCCATCCTGGCCGAAGGCGAGAAGCTCGACGCGCAGCTCAACCTCGCTTCACGCGGGAACTGGCAGTATGAGTGGTTGACCGCGATCGGAGAGGATTTCCCATCGCGAGCTTTCATGCCAGGCACAAACCGTCCGGGATGCATGTGCGTCCATTCCTTTGATGTGGGTACCGCAGGTCAATTCGGCGACTGCCACCAGTGCGTCTACTGTTTTGCCCCGTAACGGACACGGCACCCGCCTGCAAGAAGCGCATCCTGAACAGGAATGTTTATGTTTTTGTCCACATCCAGCAAGCTCAAGTTTTGCAAAGCGCGCAATTCAACAGGCAGTGTGCTAACAGGGTTGGAAGTCAATCCCAAATAGCGAAGTTCTCCCAGCCGCGCGATCCAAGGTGAAATACTCCCAATCTCATTGCGAGCCAGATTCAATTTCTGCAAATGACGTAATTCCGCCAACCCTTCAGGAAGAACAGTGATCCGGTTCCCCTCGAGGTCAAGATAGAGCAAGTTGACCAACCCGTCCAACATTTGGGGCAATGCTATAAGTTGGTTATCCCCCACATCAAGGATTTGCAAAGCAGTCAGATCGTTGAGGGAATCCGGTAGCATCCTCAGTTCGTTCTTCCACAGTTTCAGATCCACCAAAGATGCCAGCTTACCGATGCTCGCTGGTAACTCTTTCAGACGATTGCGGAAAAGCCACAAGGTGCGCAGAGAACGAAGCTCTCCAATACTTTCGGGAAGAAATCCGAGTTGGTTCATATAGAGATATAGTTCCTCAAGCTGCACGCACCCGCCTATGCTATCGGGGATATGTGTCAGGCAATTCTCCTGCGTATGCAAACAGCGCAGCAAAGAAAGGCGACCGATGTCATGCGGCAGATTACGCAATTGGTTCTGACGCAGGTCGCAATAACGCAAATTCACCAGTTGCGAGAATCCTTCCGGCAACTCCTGAAGATTATTGCGGTTCAGGAAGAGGCGGGATAAAGAGCACAAGCCGCCAAAGTTCTCAGGTAGAGTGATCATCTGGTTGAAATATAGATTAAGATCGACCAGAGCGTGCAAGCGTCCAAATCTGTCTGGGAGAGAGGTCAGCTGATTCTTGGATAGATGCAAGTATTGCAGAGCCGTGAGATCCCCAAGGCTGGGCGGAAGTTCAGAAATCTGATTGTCGGTCAAAGATAATTCGTCCAGCAGTTCCAACCTCCCGATATCCGCAGGGAGCTCGGCCAACTGGTTGCAGTTGAGGGTCAATTTACGCAATGCGGGGAGCGCCAGTATTTCCGTTGGGAAGTCCGTCAAAGCAGCTTCACAAAGCCCCAATTGATCGATATGACCATCCTGCACCGTATACCCGAAGGATCGATTCGAAAAGACCCGTAACTGGGGTAGAGAGCGCCCTACTCTTTCCTCCAGCAGGCGCAAACAGCGAAGATCAGGTTCCTGCAAACGGATCGCATGCTCAGTAGGAGACAAGGCATCCCCCTTGAATCAGGTCCTGAATGATGATCTCTTGAGTATTGGATAGCGGAAGAAGATGATTGCGTTCCATCCGCAATTCCTTGAGCGATGGCACTTTCCCTATCCTTTCGGAGATATGCGTCAATTGATTGCGGCTGATATCCAGGTATGCGAGAGAGGGTAGGTCCAAAACACAATCCGGGATGCTGGTGAATTGGTTGTCCTGCAGCCAAAGCGTCTCGAGCGAATGCAAATCTGCCAGGTTGGCTGGCAGTGCATGCAGCTGGTTCGAACTGAGCTTCAATGCTTTCAGGGCAGCCAATTGACCAATGGATGAAGGAAGTGCGGATATTTGATTGCCGTCCAGATAAAGTTTTTCCAGAGCAATAAGCCGCCCCACTTCTTCGGGCAGCGATTGTAGAGCATTTGCACGCAGATTCAAAACACGCAGGGAATCCATTTCCCACAATGTTTCCGGGAGGTTCGTGAGGCGGTTGTGCCAGAGGCTCAACTCCTGCAAGCTACTCAAACCGGACAGGTCTTCCGGGAGGGTCTCCAATTCATTCCTACGCAGGTCAAGAATGCGCAGGGCATGAAGAGAACCAAACGCAGTCGGAAGTGACTTGAGCTGGTTTTCGTTGAGATAAAATTCCTCGAGCGAGGATAACTGGTCAATGCTCTCTGGCAGCCTGGTGAGATCATTATGGGCACACCACAATTTCCTCAGAGCGCCACATCCCCCAAAGTCATCTGGCAATTCCTGGAGAGAGTTATTTTCTAGGTCCAAAATGGATAAATTCTGAAGCTGGCCGAACTTGGGTGGCAATTGTTGGAGCTGATTTTGACATAAGTAAAGTTCCTGCAGAGTAGACAGCTTACAAAACATGTCGGGAAGACTTTTCAATTTGTTATTACGCAGATCAAGCCGAGTCAATGCATGCAACGCAGTGATCGATGGGGAAATTTCTGTGAGTTGGTTCTTGCAGAGGTGCAATACCCGCAGGGATGGTAGGTTTCCGATCCAGTCCGGTAGAATTTCCAGATCATTCATGCCCAGATCGAGAAATTCGAGTGCATCGAGCTGCGCGAGTTCCCCTGGGAGGGTATGCAAACCGATATTCGTCAGGCATAGATGCGTGACACGGCCGTCTCGCGTGACATAGCCTGGTGAATTGGCGTGGATCATCGTAACCTGCGGAATGGTTTTACCCAGCGCGGTTTCTATTGCCTGCAAAGCATATTCATCACGCGCAGCAAATTTGCTCATCTGAGTTATTGTAGAATACTAGATATTGAGCGTCAAGAAAACCCGCTTAGGAAGAATAATACTCCTGGTGCATAGGAAATGAAACCTTTCTACCTGACTCATATCAAGGAAAATTTAGCCTTATCCAATAAGATCTGGTTGGAGCGCGACCTACCCGCCCTGCGTGAAGACCACTTCGGGGCGATCGTGAACCTGGTCGAGAATCATACCTACTCAGTCCCCGCTGACATTGCCTATTTACACTGCCCATTCCCCGACCAAACCTATATCTCTTATGAGGCCTTGGACACGATCTATACTTTCATAGATCACAATGGCGCACAAACCAGGGTACTGGTTCACTGTTCTGCCGGGGTATCACGAAGCGCAGGGATCGTGATCGGACAGCTGCTGCGGGAGAATCCCGATTGGAGTTGGGAAAAGGCACACGATGTGGTGTATTCAAAGCGTTCTATATGGGTTTCGGTGGAAACCCGGGAAAGTATCCAGGCATACCTGGGACATATGAAAGAATCCATCGGAGAAAACGAGATCTATGAAGGGGACAAAAGTCAAATCGATAAATTACAGACCATGTGCAAGCATGGGCTCCAAGAAATAGGGCACATTGGTTGGGATAGCACTGGTTATACAGTCGAGAATGGCAGAATCGTGGGATTGGGGCTGCATGCTCTCAACCTGGAGACATTCCCAGAGCCCCTAACAAACCTGACCGCCCTGCGTGACCTGTCTCTATGCGACAACCGAATGACAGCAATCCCTGCCGCCATCGGAGAACTCACACAGCTACAAAACTTGAACCTGGCGGGCAATCAGATCAACAGGCTTCCTCCCGAGATCGGGAAACTATCAGCTTTACAAGTCTTGAACGTTTCAAACAACACACTATTGGAACTTCCACAAGAAATTGGGGATCTCACAAACCTGGTCGAACTCTACCTGCACGAGAATGAATTACGCGTCCTTCCGGAAAAACTGGATAAGCTTCACAAACTGGAAGAACTCTACATACAGGGGAATCAGGTCTTGACACTTCCAAGATCAATCGGAAAACTGACGAATCTCCGCTGCCTGGGTGCGAATGGCAATCACATCGAGTATTTGCCAAATGAATTATGTGATCTACGAAAAATGAGGGCGTTGAATATTTCAAAGAACCGCATCCAAGAACTCCCCGAAGGAATCGGGCAACTCTCGCACCTGGATAATTTGAACATCAGTCGAAATCGCATCAGCGATATGCCAACCTCGATCACAAAGTTGGTTGTGTTGCGGCGTTTGAACATCGCCCTAAACCCGATCCGCAGCTTTCCGGACGAGATCGAAGCATGGATACGTGAACTTCAAGCAAAAGGTTGTTATGTCATCCGCAAAGGTTGGCAGGGGAAAAGAATCGGTAGATTAGGAATTTCCCACAAAATCCTGCTTCAAAGGTATAGAAATAAATACTGATTCTGCTTGGGAAAATGGAACGCAGCTCACATTGTGTACTTTAAGTGAGTGCTATAATTGTTCATCAGGGCTTTTTATCATTTTTTCCTGAGTGTATACAATATCATTCAACGAATTGGAAAAGATAATTTAATGGATAGTCTGTTCATTACATATATTTCTGAACTTCGTGAACCTAATCGGTGTGGGATCGTTCACCCTTCCAAAGCCTTTCGCATGCTTAGCCGTATTGTGATTGACGTCACCTACCAGTGCTCTTTAGCCTGCCCGAACTGCAACCGGTTATGTGGAATATCCCCGCGCAACAATGCCATCAATCTTGAAACCATCAGGCAGTTCGTCGCCGCATCCATCGCAATGAAAAAGCATTGGGCGCACATCTACATTTCCGGCGGTGAGCCCGCGCTGCATCCAGAGATAGAAACGATCTTCACCATCCTGCAGGAATACATAGATTTCCACAAAATTAATTTTGGCTCAAAACTATTAGTGAAATATTTCACCAACAGCCATACAGAACGCGCCAATCAGGTATTAGCAAGTCTCCCGGAAGATTACATCGTCATCAACTCTCATAAAAAGGATTCCAAGCGCAGCTTCAAACCGATGTGCGTGGCACCGATCGATGTGGATTTTTATGACGATGACAACCTGCGTCCCTGTCAGGAACTCTATCAATGCGGCATGACACTCAACCATAGAGGTTATTATCCCTGTGCTCCTGCGGCAGCGATCGACGATGTGCTGCTGGGCGGGAGATTGGCGATCACAAACCTTGAAGATGTCACTTTTGAGCAAATGGCGGATATTCTGCATCAAACATGCCGCTACTGCGGACATTATTTTGAACCCATTGGGTACCGGAGGGAAACACGATTAATGGTCTCACAAACATGGAAAGATTTCATCGAAGAAGGACATACACCCGCATTAGCAGTAAAGAAGAAGTGGAGTGAACATGCGTGAAACTGCCAGCTTTCTTCTTGAGGATGCATTAGCCTGCCGTGAGAACAGAGATGCATATTTCCAAAAAGGTTTGGACTATCTTTCATCCAATTCGATCGGCGGTATGATCCGTGACAAGCGCTATCGTTTTCACTGGAACATCAATCTCTATATCGAAACACTAAAACACTGCAATGCACATTGTGCTTTCTGCATCAATGAGGTGAATTTCGAGCATCAGGATATCGCTGATGAAAAATTCCTCCACAACCTGGAGAAAGCTATTGCAACAGTGCGCTTCCTTGACCCCTCCATCCAACTGGTAGGTGGTGAACCCTCCATCGCACCCAAACGAGTACGCGCCATATTCGAATTGATCCAAAAATATGAACTGCGAAAACCGATCATCACCTCCAATGGGTCTGGATTCGTATTACACGATGGTCTACTAGAGGATATCGCCCCACAACTTGCACATTTAAATATCAGCCGTCATCATGATGATGAAGAAATGGGGAACAAGATCATGGGATTCGAGAATCCCCTCACCAATGCACTACTGGCAGAAATGATGCGCGACAAAACCATAGCCCCAAAGATCAGACTGAACTGCTGCTTATTGGAATGTGGCATCCGAACTTATGAGGATATGGAAAGATACCTGGCGTGGGCAATGCAGATGGGGGTAAATAATATATGCTTCTCCACACTTTCCGCTCTTCCCGATGATTATTTTTATGATCCCAAGATCATTGAACAGACCAGTAAAAATGCCGTACATATCAACCCATTAATGACGAAGGTGACGGAAGATGCAAGATTCTCTTTCCTTAAATTCCACACCGGCTCGCACTGCATGTATGAGGTCTGGCAATACACCCGAAATGGAAAGAAATGCGTAGTGGTATTCACAGTATCCAATAATCACTTTGCGCGCAAACTGGACCAAATGGACGATCTGATCGAACTACTGGTGTTCCACGCGGATGGAGTACTGGCTGGCTCATGGAATCGTGACTGCAAAGTGATCCAATAGGAGAAATGCACATGCCAACCGCCCTCCTCATCCTGGATATGCAGAAGTATTTTTTTCAGACAGAGATCAAGCGCACCCGTTACCCGCAGTTGGTGTCCTCCATTAATGCATTGATCCGGGAATTTGACAAGAAAGAAGATGCAGCTATTTTCAACATTATCAGCCTGCATAAAGCTGACCGCAGCACCTGGTCACGGAATATGCTCCTGCACGACACTGGCTGCCTATTAGAAGGAACACAAGAAACCGAGATCCTGGAGGATCTCCAGCAAAGCAGCAAACAGATCATAATCCCCAAGACCAGACACAGCGCTTTCATGCGCACCGACCTTGAGCAGCAGCTGCTTGAAAAAGGTATCAAACGCATCATCATTAGCGGAGTTTACACCCATGGATGTGTCGCTTTGACAGCGATCGATGCATGGAGCCTGGATTTTGAAGTGGTCATTGCCTCAGATGGGATTTTCAGCCATCGAAGCGACCTGGCGGAGTTCTGCATTGAGCGTTTGCAAAACATGTTCCATATACCCTTCCTGTCCAACACCCAGCTCATTGAGCAAGGGCTGTTATAGGGTATCAGATGAGACAAACAACCGCAGCTATTGTAAGGTTCGAGGTCAACGGGGATGTTCATACTGCCCAAGCCCCGATTTTGATCTGTCAGGGAGAATGCACTGGAGATATCATCCATATCCCAAACCATGAATGGACCGAGCAGGAGTTCGAAACCTACCTGCAGGAACTTCAGAGAAAGGATAAGAAATATATCTTCTCATGTGACCAGATCCGTGGACAACTGCGCAAGCTGATCCCACACGCATTGGGATTCATCTTTGGAGAAGGTGCTGCGCTCGGCCATTTTTCCGGCATCGTTCACCATCATCAGATCCCGGCTTGCATCGATCACTCATTATTTGAATTTGTAAAAGAAAAGCTGGTTACTGGTGGGGATGAGAAAAGTGGCAGCTTCTACTGTGGAAGAGAGATAGCCCCAGGGGAAAAGTGGTTCGCTCAACAGAAGGAGCACCTGCGCACCTATCATGCAACATTACAGGAACAACCACTGGTCATTCCAGCCATTGATATGAATAAGCTCACCCCACTCGCAGCAGTAAATGCTGGCAAGACAAGGGTCGGGGAAAAGGCGCTGGCGATCAATGCACTGGAATTGCAACAAATGCCCACAGCGAAAGCACTCATCCTGACCAATTTTCAACGCGGTGAGTTGGAGCCAAGTCAAGAAGAATTGATCATCAAATGGGTGAAACAGTCTCTCCCTACTTTCGGTAAAACGCCAAATGCAAAGCTGATCTCAAGAGGATCTTATCATTTCGATCGTGAGGCGCACAAATCCTGGTCTGGGTTGATCGCATCACCAACGATCTTTACCCAGAAGATGTTGATCGATACCATTAAGAGCCAGGTCGATCAATGGAGTACATTGTGCGGTTCAGAAAATGACCCGCAGTTTTCGATCATCCTCCAGGAACGCATCACTACTCCTGTTTGGGGAATTCTGGGAACAGGCAGACGCTGGGACTTCGATACAGATGCGATCGTGGTTGAATTCACCATCGAGCATGGTGACCAAGGAATTGAGACCCTGCTTTTATCGGACGACCTGCGATCTGGGATCACACCACAGGCAGCAAAAGATATTGCCAGTAAACTGGTGGATTCAAATCTATCACTCACACCTCAGGAAGTAACGGATATCCTCGACCAGATCATTCAAAAAGCATCCTTCCTGCGCGATCAATATGGGATCCCCCTGGAGATCGAGTTCGTATTGACCCAGGATAAGAACTACACCTTTGTTCAATTCCGACCGTTGTTTCGTTGACACTTTATAGGAGAACACATGTCAGAGATCTATTACCGACGTGAAAGAAAATTCAAATCCGACTGGCTGCCCACGCCCTTTTTCCCACCCAAAGACCTCACGGTGCAAGCCAGCGGTATTTGTTTCACATCGCAAGGACTGATCACCATGGTAAGCGACGGCAGCGGATGGGTCTGCCCGGGCGGATACCCGGAGCAAAGTGAAAAACTAGAAGAAACACTGATCCGCGAGATCGCGGAAGAAGCATGCGCCCGAGTCCTCGACTACCAATATTTAGGCAGCATTCGTACCTTTGAACTTACTCCAGTTCCAGCATGGGGACTGCCGTTGTTCTACCAGGCTCGATACTGGGTACGCATCGAAAATGATGAATACCTCCCCACCCATGAGATGACCGCACGGAAGGATTTTCATCCCGACCAATTCGTAGATATCCTGCGCTGGAACGCGAAGCGGACCGCGCAATCATTCCTTACGGAAGCGATAGTAGTCGAAAAAAAGAAGACGCAATAGAGGAAATTACTTGTAAATGAAAAACCAGGCACGCTTGATGAAGATAGAGGTCAATGAACAGCAGTCATATCTCGCTGCCCTGCGCGCCGCGTTTGGAGAAAATATCCTTCAACATGAGAATGGTCTTTCGACACATTACCAGCGCGAGTGGGAATATCGCAGGCATGCTTTCAATGCACAGATGCAATTATCGTCTCATAATAAAATCCAGCCTCCAGATCGCCTGCTGATCAGCGCCACACAACGCTGCACTTTTGCCTGTTCCCATTGCTGGGTGTTCTCCTCACCAACTGCAAACTGCAGCTTGAACATGGAGGATCTTTCCGCCATGCACGAACATACTGCCAGCAATAACCCACCCCGCTGGACCATTTCAGGTGGTGAGTTCTTCATGCTGCCCTACTACGCCGAAGCCTTAGCGAGATTTCCCATCGATTGTGTGTTCAGCAACGGGTTCTGGGGGATGCCAGAACAACGCTGTGAACAGTATGCAAGAAAGATCGCTGCTGCACTCGCAGCTAACCCATTCATCAAAGAGCACACGCCAACATTCATACTCTCCTATGACAGCTTCCATCAGGATGCCAGCGAGAATGCACAGTTGGCAGAAAGCGTTGCGGTCATCATTGCTACGCTGTATGAGCTTTGCCCCAAGGCCGCGATCAGGATATCGCATGCCCAGCAAAATGAGGATGACCAGAGTTATTTGGAAATTATCCGCCGTATGAAAGAACGGGGTTTTCGGATCTCAGCAGCCAAGCGCCTGGAAAAGAATGCCAATATCGCGAACATCCTGTATGAGTACCATAAAGAAGGCAACAAGATCAAGGAACTATGGGTTGATACCTATCCCATTTCACGGGTTTGCCGGGCGGTCATGCTGGCACCATCCGAAACACTCAACCTGGATGGGCAAAACATGCTGCAATCCTCACCCAAAGCGCGCTACGAATATGCCGTCGGACCCGATGGCGGTGTAGGCGCCTATCAGATCCTGTACGCACCTCCCGTCCCATATTGGGTCGGGGATCTAGTTCAGGAACCCTGGCAGGTGATCGCAGAACGAGCAGCCATAGACCCGATCGCGGTCAGCCTCAACAGAGCAGGGACCACTGGCATTGTTCAATTTATGAAGGAGTACCACCCAAATCTATTGCAACTGATAGAGGAAAGTCTACCTATGACGCAGCCCTTTCTCTATCATGTTCTGCTCGATCCTGCCCGCCGTATGCATCTGAACGCTTATCTACTGTTGGAGTTGATCGAGGAGGGAACCTTGTGCTGTACGAATACAGAAACCCTGGAGAAGGTACGCAATTTGGTACATGCCAAAAGTGAAAAAGAACGCTGGCAATGGATTGAACAGATCTATGGAAAACAGTTCAAAGGCTGAAGGGATGAAGACCTACTGGTTCACCATCGCTGTAGGAGAGGAATATCAGGCACATGCAGCGCGCTTGCAGCGCTCATTGGAGGCATTCCATATTCCCCTGTCCATCCTCACTTTGGATTCCGCTGACCGCATGCAGGCAAAGCATCTCAAGATCGATGGGATTCTCGAAGCGCCAAAAGATTGTAGGCGGATCGTTTATCTGGATGCAGACACCTTCGTATTGAACGCAGACGCGATCCATGATGTCAATGGTGCCTGGAGAATCCCATGGCGGATTCCCGTTGAGAACAGCCTGCCAAAGACGATGGATTCCACGGAAGCCGCCAGGCGCCTGGCTGCTTTCTACCAGCAATATGATCTATACGATTTCGCAGCACAAGGTAAATATGAAGGGGTGGAATGGAACAGCGGCGTCATCGTGGGAGAGCGTGACATGATGCAAAGGCTTGCCAGGGAGTGGGCTGTGTGGTGGGATCGCATTCTGGAAGCATTCGATGGACACTTTCGACGCGACCAGCTCAGTTTCAGGATCGCATACGCAAAGGTCTGTCAGCCATATCTACAAGATGGCCTTCCTGTTGAGCACAACTGGGTAGTCTCCTACTACGGCATCAATCCCCAGGCAAACATCCTGCACCGCACCATGGTGCGCCGAGTGCCGTGGCTGGACAAAGCCTGGAACACATTCACAGGAAAATTACTCTCGGGTGAAGGATTACGGACTGATAACCGTGTTTTCGAGATCAGCAGGATCAGTCGAAGACGACCACAACTGATGAAGACGAAGGAAGTGGATCGCGAAATTGAAGGAAGGCTTCTGGTTGAGGTTGTATCTTTGTGCCAACCTGGAAAAATCCTGCTGTGCGGAATAACGGATAAGGATAAGCGTTACCTACCATTACTGGAGGGACAAAGAGCCAACATTACGTGTGTGAACTCGATCTCGCAGGTAGCAAACGATCAATTAGCAGCGTTTGACCTGGTCATATTTTGCGGTGTTGATCACACCATCCCGGCCAAGGAAAAGAATTTGTTCAAGAATGAAGTTGTATTTTGTTTTTGTGGTTTGCATGATATGTCGCTTTATGAGCAATTATTTTCCTATGAATATGTGCGCTTCCTGGATTATGGGTTTGGAATTTTTTCTCAATCTCCAAAGATCACAAAGTGGGATTTTGATTTCCCGATCGAGGAAAAGCATGAACACATGAAGGGAAAATAATGATCCAACCTTCAAATGGAATGACGGAAGATCTCTTCTCATATAGCGGAACCCACCTCATACAGCGTGATCATAAGGCAATGACCGCATTGGAGAATGAATTGGGGAGAGCAATTCCACATACCAAAGGATCCTCGGTCGGATTTGATGCATTTCAGGGAAAGGTGATCTCTTTGCGACTGGATGATCTGGGACTCATTGACTTACCAGATGCCATTGGAAATTTAAAAGGACTGCGCTCTTTTTCTGCTATGAACAATGCTCTCAGCAGCATTCCTAGCAGCATCGGGGGATTGCGCAACCTATTGGAATTGCGACTCAGGAATAATCAACTTACAACCTTGCCGGAAGAAATCGGAAAGCTGACAGCTCTGGAACAGCTGGATATTGAACACAACCAATTGGAAGTTCTTCCAGAAAGTTTCAGCGAATTGGCAAAATTAGATGTACTGTGGGCGAACCATAACCGCCTAAAAATGCTCCCCGAACAATTTGGAGCAATGAAGAATTTACGAAAACTTTATCTGTATGACAACAAGTTGGGTGAGATCCCCAACAGCATCGGAAAGCTTGTCAAATTGGAACACCTTGAGCTAAAAAAGAACGAGTTGAAGGCGATCCCTTTGCAGATCGGAAAACTTTCCCGATTGCGCTACCTCAGCCTGTGGTTCAATGCAATAGATCAATTGCCGGAAGAATTTTGGGAGTTGAAGAACCTGCAGGTTTTGAATCTGCGGTCAAATAAATTGTCAGAAATATCAGCCAGGATCGGGGATTTACAGCAATTACAGGAATTGTATCTGGACAGCAACCATCTGAGAAACCTTCCGGCAGAGATCGGAAAGCTCTCCAATTTGATCGTTCTCAAGCTGAACAAGAATGAATTGAGAGATCTCCCGGAGACCATCGCTGGTCTCTCTTCCCTAAAGAAACTATGGCTGCGAGAAAATTTCCTGGTTGGACTTCCAGATGCATTCTGTGAACTGCAAGAGCTGCGCGACCTCGATCTACAGTTGAACCAGTTATCCGCACTGCCAGAGGATTTTGGAAAACTATCATCCTTGCGGCATGTCTGGCTGGATCGCAATAGATTTACAAATGACAACATCCCAGCGCTGACAGACCTCCGAACAAGGGGCTGTCAAATTTCCCTATGAGATAGGAGTATATACTGATGAGAATTGCCTGTGTTTACACCGTAAAAAATGAAGAAGAGATGCTCCCGCAGAACATCCAATATCACCGTCACCTGGGCGCCACAGATTTTTTCGTCTTTCTCGATCATTCGACCGATCGCACAAAAGCCATCCTGCAGAACATACCAAATGTTCAAATATTTGAGAACATGCGATTTGATGATCTGCTTACCTATAACATTAAAAAACCCAAACTCGATCTTGAACTTATCAAGGAGAGATTTGATGAACACAACGGTATCAGACAGGTCTTGAACGCCAACATGGCACTGGAGTTGTGTGTTGAGCAGGACATTGACTGGCTGATCAACATCGACACCGATGAACTTGTCTGCCTCAATTCGAGAACTATAACAAAGAACAACCTTACAACATATTTGGAGGGAATGGCAAATGATGTTGGCGCGGTACTGTTCAGAAACCTCGAAGTCGTCCCCACAGCGATAGATCCTGCTTGCAATTTTTCAGGTCAGCTTTTTAAGAACTATCTCGATGGTGATCTTTCAGAACTGCCCAAACAGGAGGTTGAAAATCCTTACACTGGTGACAAGACTCCAGCCGGTTGGTATTGGGGACACACATCCGGCAAATTAACTGTCCGAGCACAACCGGGAGCATATTTTCGAATATTGACACACAACTTCCAGACAAATGGGAAAATGGTTCATGCAAATCATCTGCTGCACTATAACATCTGTAGTTTTCGGCACTTCATCAACAAATATCAAAACTTTGAGAATTTCCCAGAATTCACCAGCCTGGGGCGAAAAGTACGCCCATTGAGAACTTTGATGGTTAACCTGGTGAACAACGGCGATTACTCCGAGGAATACCTGAGAACTTACTTCAAAGAGAATATCCTTTTTGCGCCGGATGATATTGAAAGGGCTCGCCAACTATACAAGGAAGCATTCCTCGAGATATCTTCTGTGCAAACCTTTTTTAGTGCATAAATAAATTAGCCTGGTAAAAATCAAACCAGATAATCAAGAATTCCGATGAGATGCGGTGTTTTTGCTGAGGATATTGCGATGCTTTATAATTGAATTTATTCATGCAAAGGACATCACTATGTTTTTTTGGGGTATCGTATCTATTTTTCAAGTTTTTGTTTTTCCAGGGTTGATATTTACCAAACTAATCAATTTTCGACCGCGTTTCATCGCTCGGCTGGTTGCTGTTGCGATGTTCAGCCTGGTGTTCAATTATTATCTTGTCTTCCTCCTTACCGCAACACATATCTATACACGCCCGGTTGTAATGGGATTCGTGATATTTGAGATCTTATTTATCTTGTGGCAAAACTGGGAAGCATTACGAAAACCACTTGATGAATGGTTATCTGATGTACAGGAAAGATTTAAAGGTTCCATTTCCGAACTACGATCCTGGCTGCATATAACCGCTGATCAATCCCCATTCCATTTCGTCTTGAACATTATTTACATTGGTCTATGTATGCTTCTTGCATATGTTGCTTTGAAATGGATCGTTAAACTATTCCTTTGGAATATGGGCTCGGTATTTGATTCTTACGACACTATTAAATTATGGAACCAATGGGCCCTCGATTGGGCGAACAATACTTTACCCGCTTATACCTGGCGCTATCCACAGTTGATACCAACGAACTGGTCAATGATCTTTACGATTATCGGGAATCCATCTATCCAATTCTTTGCTCAGGCTATAATGCCACTATTCACCCTGTTGATTCTACTCATGATCGTGGACCTGGGATTCTACAAGAAAAATCCCGGCTTCTTCCTTGGAGCAACGATCGCGTATCTCACCTTGAAAAAATTTTTAGGACCTTTCCTGATCGCTGGACTAAGCGATCTCCCCTGTGCATTTCTGACATTCACGGCAATATACCTCCTCTTTCTATTCCAATCAGACTCACGTGATATTTCAGAGAAAAAGTGGTATGGCTATCTCATCGCGATCAGTGCAGCTGGGGGCTCTGTCACAAAACAAGTTGGATTGGTCTTTTTAGTTCTCTTTTCAATATTATTCTTCCGATTCTTTTTCCTGCCAGTTATTAAGGAAGATAAAAAACTTGGGAAGAGGACCCTGCTAATTTGTATAGCGCTCATGGCAGTCATCGTAATTCCCTGGTATTTGTATAAACAAGTCCTGATCTGGCAAGGGATCGAAAAATCTGAGGTAGGGATGATCGTTGATGCAACGAAACACGCCTTTAATTACGAAGACGTCCTTACACAAATTCAATCGATCATCAAACAACTTGGAAAGTACTTCTATCTACTCCTTTTCCTGATACCATTGACCTTCTTCGTTGACCCAATGGTCCGCTACATCAACCTTTTCCTTGTTTTCCCCCTCTTTATCAGTTGGAGCTTATTTGCCAGTTATGATTACAGAAACCTGTCGCTAGCACTTCCCCTTTTCAGCATCAGCAGTGGGTTAAGTATTCAATATATTGTCGACCTCGTCCTCAACTTCATAGAGAAGATCCCACTGGGAAAGATAAAACTTAGAACCTGGATCATCTTTATCGCGATTGTGCTGGTGGTGACAAGTATTTTTGTTTTTCCAAACCAATCCCTTGAAGATATCCAGACACAGAAAGCGATAAATGATTTCTCCCCTTCGATCAATCAGAAACTTCTCTCTATCGCAGAAAAAGATCATGGAGAATTTCTGGTGATCACCAACTACCCAATGGAAAATCTGCCAGGTTTAAGAGATAAGAGTATCGGTAATTTATTTACTGATTACGAAGGTTATCGATTCACACTCGAAAATATAAATTCAGAGAATACCTACATACTTATCCCCAAACATTCAAATCAATTGATCATGGAAGAAATCGATGAGAAAATAAGTAATGGAGAATACACATTATTGCTCGAGGATGATAGCTGGATCCCTTATCTATTGATCAAGGTAATGACGAATGACTGATCGTAAATTTACACGGATCACAGAAAAATGCAATACCACTGACCTTCAGCAGATAACAGCTGCAAGGGATTTCAATGAGGAAAATGGATATCGCATCTTGACCGTTCCTGCGATCAAATGGATTTCTAGCCCAACCGATAAATTCGTAGGCCACTACAGAAAATATTTTAATAATCGTCCCATCTCTTTATTCTCTTCAACACATTTAATAATTAAGAAAATGCGCCATTATTTACTTGATTTACTTGGGTGGTATTTCAACTCGCGCATCTTAAGAAATCAATCACAGGACCAAGGACAGGTAGGTAGATTTGATTAACTTGTACCCTGCCTTCGAAAGATTGAAACGATCGTCCACCCGCCAATTGGAATGTCGCTATTTACGGCAGTAAAGAGAGCATCAAAATGAAAAATAAAATCGCCATCTTGATCCCTTGTTACAACGAGTCTAAAACTATAAAAAAGGTCATTATCGATTTCCGCGAGCAATTACCAGAAGCTGAGATCTATGTATTTGATAATAACAGCACTGATGGAAGTGGAGATATCGCAAGAGAGAATGGGGCTATTGTTATCAAAGAGAAAAAGCAGGGTAAAGGTCATGTAGTCGCCTCGATGCTGAAAAACGTGAGCGCGGATTATTACATCATGGTGGATGGAGACGACACTTATCCGGCAGATTATTGCCATACTTTACTGCAACCACTTTATGAAGAAAAAGCAGATATGGTCGTTGGGCAGCGCCT
>NPIF01001869.1_pt1 | contig 20257 bp, 15 predicted proteins | sample 8637461 | NCBI WGS metagenome assembly NPIF01 (sample SAMN07420641, study PRJNA396082) | bioreactor metagenome | isolation source: sample BR12 brine-fed electro-methanogenic bioreactor BR | place: Japan: Kochi | collected 2016-12-09
GCCGTTCTCCAGAATCAGCAGCGGCTTGCCGTAGCGTTCGCTCAATTCGATGATCACGTCTGTCAGTCCGTCCGGCCCGATTGGCGCGCCGGAATCTGAGAAGCCGGACCCGGCCGGCAGCGGCTGGAGAATGAACGCCGTCCGCTGCGTGTAGTACGTGAATCCGACGATGTCGACGTACTCATGCACGCGGTCGAGGTAGTCGAAGTCGTTCTGCTTCGCAAAGTCATAAGCGAAGCCGAACACGTCGAGCGGGTTTCGCGTCCAGGCGTTCATCGCATGGATCGTGAGTATCTGCAGCGGTCTCGCGGTATCGTCTGCATAGTCCGGATACGTGTCGCGGATGATGTCGATCGCTTCGATGTAAAGTTCAGTCGCAACCTCGATGTTCTGCGCGTGCAGATCGAATGCGAAGGCCGCGCCCGGCGGAAAGAGTGCCGCGAGGTACCCCGCCGTCGCCTGAATGTCCGGCTCGTTCATCGGCGCGAAGTAGCATACGTGCGGCGCGAGCTGCTCGGTCATCAGTTGGACGTAGGATCGCCATCGCTCCGCGGCCTGCTCGTTCAGCCAGCCATGCTGCGAAGGATCGTCCAGATCGGCTAGCCACTGCGGAAACGTCCAGTGCCACAGGCAGACGATCGGCTCGATGCCCGCCTCGCGGAGTTTCTGTGCGACATCCACGTAGTGTGCGACGGCCGCCATGTTGTATTCGCCCGGTTCGGGCTCGATCCGGGCCCACTCGATCCCGAACCGATAATGCGTCACGCCAAGCCACGCGAGCGCGTCGATGTCTCGCTGCACCTCGGAGTAACTCCATGTTCCGTCGCCCCGCGCCTCTTCCAGCCCTCCCGCCTGCGCGAACAGCTCCCAATCCGTCTTGAAGTAGCCGGGATCGCCCGGTGCAACGGCCGGATCCTCGTTCTGATACGCAGACGTCGAGACGCCGTACCAGATATCCGGCACCTCGATCTCAGCGGGCATCGGCGGAAGCGTCGGCAGCGACTGGCACGCGCACAGCAGCACAATCATGACGGACGCCGTCCACTGCAGTCTGCGCAATTGAAATGCAAGACCTTTCTCCATGCGTTTCCAGCCCGAAGCAAAGCGAGGTATCTGTGTACGCGAATCTCGCCGAATCGTCCGCCTGAGTCAAGCATGGCAAGCACGCCGTGGCTCAAAGCCGCACATTCGTCGCCGCTGTCATCGCAAATGCGGCGCGGCACGCGTGCTTACGCCGCTCCGCTTTCGGGTTTGGTTGACTCTGGCTATGATCTCGACGCAACTTGTGCGCCTTGGAGCCGAACCGATCACCCGAATCGTCCATAACCTGCTGAATCGTTCAGTCGTCCGCTTCGCGGTGCGCCCCGGGCTGTTGCTGGCCGGCGCATTCGGCGGGCTGATTCTCATTGGGACTGTTGTGCTCATGCTGCCCGCGGCGACGCATGAACCCGGCAGGCTGGGCTGGATCGACGCCCTGTTTACAGCGACCTCCGCCGTCTGTGTCACCGGCCTGATCGTCGTGGATACCGGCTCATGCTTCACGCCGTTCGGACAGACCGTTATCCTGGTGCTGTTCCAACTCGGCGGCCTCGGCATTGTCGTTTTCGCGGCGGGGGCCACGCACGTCATGGGATTGCGACTGTCGTTCCGCTCGAAGGCGGCACTCTATGACGTCCTGTACCAGAGCAGTGCCGCGACCTCCCTTCGCGCGGACTTACTGAGGGTGGTCCTGCTCACGTTCGCGGCGGAGGCCGTTGGTGCGGCACTACTTTATCCGGTGTTCAAAGAGAATCCCGGCGGTCACTCGCCGGCGTTTTCCGCCGCGTTTCATGCCGTCTCAGCATTCTGCAATGCCGGCTTCGGTCTCTACAGCGACAGTCTCACGGCCTATCGCCACCGCCCGATCCTGATGATGACGATCATGGCGCTCATCGTCCTCGGCGGCATCGGCCACCATGTCGTCCTCGAGGGACTGCGGCGATTGACCGACCGCATCCGACGCCGCCGTTCGCGCACGGTCCATTGGTCGCTCAGTTCGCGGGTTGCCATCGGTGTGTCGGCCGTGCTGATCGTCCTCGGCGCGATCGCGTTGTGTCTGCTCGATTCGGAAGACCTCGGCGACGACTGGATGAACCGCACGGGCAATGCCATCTTCCAGTCGATCACCGCCCGCACCGCCGGATTCAACACGATCGACATCAGCGTGCTGCCGACGGCGTCGCTGTTGTTCCTGATCGGGCTGATGTTCATCGGCGGCTCGCCGGGCTCCTGCGCGGGGGGCATCAAGACCACCACGTTCGCAGCATGGACCGCCAGACTCTGGGGCCGGGTGCGCGGCAGGCAGGACACCGTCATGCGCGGCCGGCGCCTCCCGCAGGATGTGTCATCGAAAGTCTCCATTGTCTTCGGGCTCGCCATCACGTGGATAGTACTTGGCTCGTTCATCCTTGCGATCACCGAGCGCAATACGTCGGGGGCGGGGCTTGAAGACCTGTTGTTTGAGCAGGTTTCCGCATTCGGCACCGTCGGACTCTCGACCGGCATCACGGCCGCATTGTCGAACGTCGGCAAGCTCTGGATCGTCGCGTCCATGTTCGTAGGCCGGCTTGGGCCGCTTACTGTGGCGCTTGTCATCCTGTCGCCGCGGACGGAGGATATCCGCTACCCCGAAGAGAAACTCATGATCGGCTAGAGGACACTTATGAATCAGATTGTCATCATCGGCATGGGTCACTTCGGCGCCCATCTCGCCCGCAAGCTCACGGAATTCGGCGCGGACGTTCTGGTGATCGATCGCCGCGAGTCGGAGATAAACGCTGTTCGCGACCATGTGAACGAAGCGATCATCGGCGACGCCCGCAACTTCGACACGCTCAAGTCCCTGGTCCCCGCCGACGTGGACGACGTCATCGTGTGCCTCGGCGACAGCCTGGAGGCGAGCGTTCTCTGCGCGCTGCATCTGCGTCAGATCGGCGTCAAGTCGATTCGCGCCAAGGCGGCCAGCGAAGACCACGCATCGATCCTCAAGGCGATCGGGGTCCACGAGATCATCTTCCCGGAAAGAGAAACGGCGGAGCGCACGGCTCGCCGCATCCTCAACCCTGATCTGCTCGACTATTTCCCGTTGTCGCAGGAATATCGGATCATGGAGCTGGTCGCACCGAAATCGCTCGTGGGCCAGTCGCTTGTAGGCAGCAAGCTGCGCAACAAGTACAAATTGCTCGTGCTGGCGATCCGCAACAAGACGACAGAGGACTTCAACTGCATGCCTGAGCCCGACACCGTCATCGGCGAGAACGACGTTCTTGTCGTCATGGGGAGGGAACTCGATCTGGCCCAGCTTACGGCGTCGGATTGACGCAGCCGCCTAACAGAGATCGCCTGTGGTGGAATTGCCGACTGGCCGCAGGACCGTAATGCGGTTCTTGCCGCCCGCCTTCGCCAGATACAACGCTTCGTCCGCGAGATTGACGAGGTCCATCGCCTTCTCAGGCCGATCCTCTTCGCGGCTGGCAAGACCGATACTCAACGTGGCAATGTTCGCCTCGGGCAACTCCTCCATTAGTTGCTTGCGGAACTTTTCGAGCAGGCGCTCGGCAGACGATCGGGCGTCACGGGGGGAGGTCTGCGGGAGGAGGATCACGAACTCGTCGCCGCCGTATCGCACCGCTACGTCCGACTCGCGAATCGTCTCGCGAATGATCCTCGCGGTCATCTGAAGCAGTTGATCGCCCGTCTGATGGCCCAACGTGTCGTTGACCCGCTTGAAGTTGTCCAGGTCGAACATCATGCAGGTCAGTTCGGTGTTGTAGCGGGTCGCCTCGGCGAAGAGCTGCCCCAGCAGGTTGCCGAAGTGTCGCCGATTGTAGAGCCCCGTAAGCGAATCACGGGCGGCCATCTCCGCAAGACGCTTGTTCGCCTCTTCCAACTCAGTCGTGCGCTGCAATACGCGATCTTCAAGCTCGGCGTTCAGCTTCACCAGCTTGGTGTGGGAACTCTCCAGTTCGTCGGCCATCGCGTTAAACGTCCGATTCAAGTCGCCGATCTCGTCCCGGCGTTTATCGTCCACGCGCTGATCGAGTTCGCCCGCGGCAAACGCCTGCGCCGCCCGCGTCAGTCCGTTGATCGGACGCACGATATGGCGAACAACCTCGAATCCAAGCGGTACCATGAGCAACGTGATGCCGACGGCGAGCCCGATCGTGTCGTGGATCACCGCTGCCAACCGCGTTTCGGCCGCGGCCAGGCTCAGACCGAGCCTTACATAGCCGCAAGTGGCGGGATGGATAGGGCCGCCCTGCGAGGCGATCGACTCAGTCACGGGATACACAATATCGACGCGAGGATCGACGCCCTCGCGTACAGTCAATTCCGGCCGGTTGATAGGCTCCACGGAAACCCGCGCGGCCTCATCCAGAACGAACTGCGTGATATTGCCGGTGCCCTTCTGCTGGCAGGCGAGCATGTTTCCGACGACATCGGTGAAGATGACGTAGGAGAGCTTTCCTTCGCTCATCACGGCACTGACAAGATGCGTCAGGACTTCTTTGTCATTCGCTTCTATGGCCGGCGAGGCTGCCACCGCGAGCGTCTTGGCGAGATCACGAGCGTGTGCTTTGTTTTCTGCGAGGGTGAGGCGTGAGGAAATGCGCAGGTAGATCGCTCCGGTCAGACCGGTCGCAGCCAGCACGACGAACGTCAATAGAAGCGTCGTGCGGAACTGAAGCCCGAACAAGCCCCGATAAAGCTGTCGGACTGATCCTTTCACGCATTATCCCCCATCCAGAGACCGATCCCTCACGGCAGCGTTGACGCGCAGCCGAACCGCGGAAGCCGGCCGTTTCCATTGTGTCATATCGATCCACCACCGTGCTGACTTGATCTGACGAATTGGCTCGAAATCTCCATCAGGGCCGATAGCCTCGGCGTCGGCGGGCGCGGTTCCCACCCGCCCCGGCGGGGATCATTGAAACGTCCGAAACGACTTGAAAAGTCCTGGGCTCGCCGTTAACCTCTCTGGGCTGCTGATGAAGCAATGCCGGGGCACTCCGAGGGCGGTTTCGTCATCGACGGCACGCAATCGACCGGGCCCAAGGCGGCACAGCTTCTCGGCACGCAGATTCGGCAACTCGGTGAGCGTAGCTCAGTCGGCAGAGCACCAGGTTGTGGTCCTGGGGGTCGCGGGTTCAAATCCCGTCGCTCACCCTTTCTTTCTCCCCCTTCCCAAAACCGCCTGAGGGGTCCGATGCGCCGGCCCAACAAATCGGGCCGGAGCCCCGGGCCCGAAAAAAACACGGGATTTGCCGGAACGGCGTGACGAGGCACACCGCCCGCCTACAATCCCCCTCTTGCTCATGGCAGACCTAAAAGGAGATTCAACAATGGCTGAGCGAACCGGTGTGATTACTTTCAAGGGCAACCCGATGACCCTGCTGGGAGAGGCCGTCCGCGTGGGTGACGACGCCCCGGACTTCAAAGTCACGGGAAACGATTTGTCGGACATCGACCTGTCCGCCCACAAGGGCAAGGTCGTCGTACTCAGCGTCGTGCCCAGCATTGACACGCCCGTCTGTGCTACGCAGACCCGAACTTTCAACAAGGAAGCGACAGGTCTGGCGAACGACGTGGTCGTGTTGACCATCAGCATGGACCTGCCGTTTGCGCAGAAGCGCTTCTGCGGCGCCGAGGGTATCGAGCGCGTTGTGACCGCGAGTGATTACAAGAACCGCTCCTTCGGAACGAGTTACGGCACGTTGATCAAGGAACTGGGATTGCTGACCCGCGCGGTCTTTGTCATCGACCGCAAGCGCAAGGTCGTACACGCCGAGTACGTCGGCGAGGTCACGAGCGAACCCGACTACGCCGCGGCGATCAAGGCCGTCAAAGAAGTCGCCTGACTCGCTCTGCGAAGAATGTGAGACCGATCATCGGGCCGGGAGCACCTTCGAGGGTGTCCCCCGGCCCGCTTGCTGTTGCACTGCGTCCCGTAGATCAGATGTCGATTCGTCCCATCTTGCGGTTCTGCACCGTGACGCGCCCCGTTCCGACATTCAATCGCATCGTGCGGCTGATCATGTCGCCCACGTGTTCACCATCAACCCGGATACCGTTGCGTGCGAACACGTGCTGCAGCATGGCATAATTCTGGCGACCGATGTTCATTTCTTCGGTCGTCTTGAAAAAGGCGGAGCCGCCGGCGACCTTGACGACCAGCCGCTGCTTGACTGCGCCAAGCTTGTATGCCCCGTGGAACAGCCGCGGCAGACCCGTGTCCGCGAACATCGCATCATTGCGACCGATTCGCTGCGGCGCGTTCCTTGAATCGGGAAGCATGAAATGCAACATGCCGCCGACGCGTACGACCGGATCCCAGACGGTCACGCCGATGCAACTGCCGAGCGAGTACGTGACCAGCTCGGCCGTCGGGTCATCGAGGACGCGGCAATCGGCAATCTCGACGACGGCCCGATGCGTGCAGCCCGTGTCGAGCACTCCCAGGTTGTCCATGACGATCCCGGCCGGCACATTGCTGACGCTCAGGGGAATCGCCGGCCTGACGTCACGGCCGGCATCTGAAAGAACACCACCCTCACGCTGTATGGCCACACCCTGCCCTCCAGGCTCCGGAGACGGACTCCGGGCCGACGGACCCCAACCCTGCTTCATATCAGACTGTGCCGCTGGTCGGCGGCGTGACCCCGACACTGCTCTGTCGGCATTTCAGAGGTTGCCGGTTTACAAATCGCTTCGGCGGAATCCACGTCCGCAGGAGAGACCCGGTAAGGCTCCCGCATTCGTCCCATGCCTCATCCGCGTCAACCGATTCGACGACGGCGAGCCTACCTGGTTGTTTCGTCTGGACCGGTAAACGACACCGCGACACAATGTCGATTCGAAATGTGGGAGGCAGTCAGCGAACCTCGCGCTAAATTGCAACAACGGGACAGATTGCGAGCGGTATAACCGGCGCGTCCGAAAGGGTCAGCAAGCCGATGCCTGAAGATCTGAAAGCAAGAGTCGATGCCGTGCTGGCGGCGGCGCGGGCGCAATTCTCGGGTGAGCTTCGAGACGATCGGCTCCATCGTGCCCTCTACGCGACTGACGCCAGTATCTATCAAATCATCCCGAACGCGGTCGCGTTTCCGCGCACAGCCGCAGACGTACAGACACTCGTCGGGCTCTGCCGCAAACATCGTGTACCGCTGACGCCGCGCGGAGCGGGAACCGGCCTGACCGGCGGCGCCGTCAATCAAGGCATCCAACTCGACTGTTCGCGATTTCTGACGCGAGTCATCGAGGTCGATTCTGCGGCACGCATCGCGCGGGTTGAACCCGGCGTCGTGCTGGATGAGTTGAATGCGGAGTTCCAGCCGTACGGCCTGCAATTCGCTCCCGACGTCGCAACATCGAACCGGGCAACCATCGGCGGCATGATCGCCAACAACTCGTGCGGCGCGCATTCGGTCCTCTACGGCCGAACCGTCGATCATGTCGAGAGCATTGACATGGTGCTGTCCGACGGGTCACTGCACACGTTCCACACCGAGGCGGAACGAGACGGCAATTCCAATCCGCTCGCGCAAACTGGTATCGACACGATCGCTTCCATCACCCGCGACCTTGCGAAGGAGATCGATGCGAAATTCCCGAAGCTGCTGCGCTTGAACGGCGGCTACGGCCTCGACCGCGCCAAGGGCGACGGGCGATCCGTCAACACGGCTGCGCTGCTTTGCGGCAGCGAGGGCACGCTTGGGATCATCACGGCCGCGACGTTGAAGCTCACGCCGCTGCCCCGCTGCAAAGGGCTCATCGTCATCCACTTCGACGATCTCCTCTCCTCGCTCGCGGCAGTGCCGATCATCCTCGAACACGGACCGGCCGCGGTCGAGCTGATCGACAAGCTCATTCTCGACGCCGCCCGCCGGAATGCGGCGATCGAGCGGCTGCCGGTTTCATTCGTTGAAGATCCGGCGGCGGTGCTCGTCGTCGAATTCTTCGCCGACGACGCCGACCAGCTTGCCGAGAAAGCGACTGCTTTGATGAATCGCTTGGGCAAGGAATGCATCGGGCGCGATCCGATGATGCTACTGGAACCGGTGCGGCAGGCCGCGGTCTGGCAGATCAGGAAGAGCGGCCTCGGACTGCTCATGTCAAAACCGGGCGACCGGCAGCCTTATGCCTTTGTCGAGGATACCGCGGTCGATCCGTCGCGATTGCGAGATTACATCGAACGGTTTCAGCGGATTGTTTCGGAGGAGCAGGTCGAGCAGGCCGGATACTACGCCCACGCCAGCGTCGGCTGCCTGCACATTCGGCCCGTTCTTAATCTCAAGCAGGTGGACGACGTGCGGCGCATGGAACGAATCGCGGACCGTGTCAGCTCACTGGCGCTCGAATTCGGCGGCACCATGACAGCCGAACACGGCGACGGCATCGTGCGATCCGTCTGGCTCGAGAAGATGTACGGCCGCACGATCATCGACGCGTTCGAGTGCATCAAACGCGCCTTCGACCCGGACAACATTCTCAACCCCGGCAAGATCGTCTCGCCGCTGCCGATGACAAAAAACCTGCGATACAGCGGGCAGCGCGGCGTCACGCCCGGCGAAGATGAACCCGACACCCTGCTCGACTTCAGTGAACACGGAGGCATGGCAGGGCTCGCAGGCATGTGCAGCGGCGTGGGACAATGCCGGCAGAAACTGAGCGGTGTCATGTGCCCGTCATACATGGCCACGCAGGACGAGATGCACTCGACGCGAGGCCGCGCGAACGCGTTGCGGATCGCACTCTCGGACGAGGACATCATCAAGGGCCTCTCCGACAGCGTGCTTGAGGAAGTCCTCGATCTGTGCCTGAGTTGCAAGGCCTGTAAGACGGAGTGCCCCACCGGCGTCGATATGGCACGGCTCAAAGCCGAGTGGCTCTCGCGGAAGCACGACCGCGACGGCGTCCCGTTGCGTAATCGGCTGGTGGCCGCCGTGCCGGAACTGGCCAGGTGGGGTTCGCGTTTCGCTCCGCTGAGCAACTGGATCGCGGGTTCCCGTCTCGCCCGACTCCTCGTCGAGCGTGTCGCGGGAATGGACCGCCGTGTGCCGCCGCCGAGTTTCAGCCGTCGCACATTCAGACAGTGGTTCGCCGCGCGCCGGTCGCTCGGGACTGTGAACGTTAAAAACCGGACTGTCGCTTACTTCGCCGATACGTGGACGAACTACTTTCGACCCGAAGTCGGTAAAGCGGCGGTCCGCGTGCTCGAAGCGCTCGGCCTTGATGTCATCGTGCCAGACACCCGGTGTTGTGGTCGCCCCGCCGCAAGCAAAGGCCTCCTGCGAAAGGCAAAGCGATATGCGGCCTTCAATGTGCCGGTTCTGGCCGAATTGGCCGAAGCGTGCGAGGCGATCGTCACAACTGAGCCGAGTTGTCTCTCGATGTTGATCGATGAGTATCCTCAACTTCTGAGAAACGAGGCCTCGCGCAAGGTGGCCGCCGCCTGCCGATCGATTGAAGACTTTGTAGCGAAAGAACTGCAACACAATCCCGAAGCCCTGCACTTCAAACCCGCCGAACAGCGTGTGCTGCTGCACAGTCACTGCCATCAGCGGGCCCTGATCGGATCGGCGGGGGCTATTCAACTGTTGAAACATGCCTGCGGCGAAACGGTAACCGAAGTGGATTCCACGTGTTGCGGCATGGCGGGGTCATTCGGACATGAAACCGAACACGTCGATGTCTCTCGCGCGATCGCCGAGCACAGACTGCTGCCGGCCATCCGCGCGGCGGGCGATTGCGAAGTGGCAATCACCGGCTTCAGTTGCCGAGAGCAGATCGAACTGCACTCCGAAAAGCGGGCGCGCCACGTCATCGAAATTCTGGCCGATTCTATTGTCTCGGCAGAGTAGCGCCTCCTTGCGCAGAACATCGCCTGCAGCTGGCGTTCTCTCGCGCGCGTGACTCGGCACACCTTTCTGCAAACGACGAGTGTGAGGAATCTGACACGTGAACTGTCTTCGCTGACATTGGAGTGCGCGATCGGTAACGATGCTTGCTTGGCTTTTGCCAAGCTTCCGATGGTGAGTAAGCCGAGCGGTGTACCACACATGGCGAGAACAGAGTATGCGAATGCGCTGGATGTTTCTCTTGCGTCAATAATGGCGAGAAAGTGTGATACCTGTTGATCGAATTGTCGGCAACAATTCGGCCAGATTGAGTCGATAAGAAGAGTGTCAAAGGGAATACGGGTACAGAGGTGAACTCGAAGATTGAGCGCAGTTGAGGACGAACGGCTCTTGCGGCTTCGTGTCTTCCGCGTTTCTCCAGGACCACATGATGACAAGCCGAGCGGCAGCACCCATGATTATGCAGCACAACGAAGTCGAAGAAATCGTCGCCGGCATGTCCGACACGGCGCGCGTCCAACTCATCTCATTGCTGGGCGAGTTGTTCAACACCCTTGCGAACCTGGATGCAATCTGCCCCACACCCTGTCCACCCTGCCACGCCTACATGAAGTTCGAGCGGCTCAATCAGCTCCTTGCCGCCCTGCTCGAGAAACACGCTGAGACTCAGGAAGACGCCTGATCGCCCTCGGCTGGTAGCCATCCCCCGCCACACTCAATGAACTGATTCATCGAATATCGAGCAATATGCCGCCTTGCCGCGCTGCCGGCCGAGCCGCGGCGCCCGCCGACTGTTTGCCGTCTGCCCTCCACGACCTACAATCCGCCCTCATTGACGCTGACCTGATACGTCGGCGCGCGGGATCCTCAGGCCGCATCGGAGACGGCGATTGGCGATCGCAAAGGCCATCTTGAGCTGGGGCCAAATGGTGAGATTCTCTCACTCGGTGTTCGCCCTGCCGTTCGCGCTGATTGCGACATTCATGGCCGCCCGGGCAGCCGGCAATACGGCTCCGACGCTCGGGCAGTTGCTCCTGATCGTCATCTGCATGGTGACCGCCCGCAGCTTCGCGATGACGTTCAATCGCATCGCGGACGCGGCCATCGACGCAAGAAACCCTCGAACTGCCAGCCGCCCCCTGCAAACCGGCGCCATCTCCATGCAGCAGGCCTTCACGTTCCTGTTTGCAAGCGGCCTGCTGTTCATCCTCGCGTGCTACGGTTTTCATCACCTCTTCGGCAACTCGTGGCCGTTGTATCTCGCCGCCCCGACCCTCGCCCTCGTCGCGGGTTATTCCTACTGCAAGCGGTTTACCACACTCGCGCATTTCGCGCTGGGGCTGGCGATCGGCTTTTCGCCACTCGCCGCATGGATCGCAATCGACCCGGCTTCCGTCGGCCTTGAAGCCGCCTTGCTGGCGGGCGTCGTACTCTTCTGGATCGCGGGGTTCGACATCATATATGCCTGCCAGGACGTGGACGTCGATCGACGCGACGGACTCTTCTCGATCCCGGCGCGGCTCGGAGTCGCCCGGGCACTGCTGCTGTCCCGCCTGTGTCACCTGTCCGTTGTCGGGCTTCTGATCGTGCTGGGGTGGCTGGCGGAACTTCACTGGTTCTACTGGTCAGGCGTCGGCGTCACCGCGATCCTGCTCGCCGCCGAGCAGAGCGTCGTGTCGGCAAAAGACCTTTCGCGCGTGAACCTCGCCTTCTTCACGCTCAACGGCGTCGTTTCGCTACTGCTGGCCGGGACCACCATCGCCGACCTGCTCTGCCTCGGTGCAGCCCGATAATCGCCGGGCCAAGGCTGCTCACCCCTCGTACGCCGGCCCATTTCGGGCGTTTCGCGGCGCGATCGAAAAGGCGACACATCGCGATTGATGGGGTCCAGGACGCCGGGTATAGTGGCGGGTCTATGTTCGCTCGATTGAATAATCTGCTCCGCACCGTGTTGCCGGTCGTCGCGGTTCTGATGCTGACCGCCGGCCCGGCAACCGCCGCCGCCGATGCCGCCTATCGCGGGCGCATGGCGGAACGGGCCGAAACGCTGCGAGCTGCGCAGAAGTCGATCGGCACGCCGACGATTGCACTCGCTCAGCCGGCCGATCCGCCTCCATCCTCTGAGAGCGAAAAGCCGTCGAAACCCGAGGCGGGCGGCGCGTCGGCCTACCTTGTGCCGGCGGTCGCAAAACCGGCCGAGGCAAAATCGACCGACTACCTGGCCGCGTGCGCAACCCGGCATTCCGCACCGCGCGCCGCCGGCCGGCGGACCCCATTCTTCATTCGACCATCAGAACCCCTTCAGGATCAACTGCATTGCCCTGCGTATTTGGCGCAGGCGCCTCCCGTCTGCTGACGAGGAAGTGTTCTAACGCAGGGCACGCCGACTATTCGAACGGCACAGGGATACGCAGTATTGGTTCTGTTTCACGGCTTCTGGAGTTGCCCGGCCCGCCGCGTTTCTCAGACGCGATCACCGGCCGGCCCCGTCCGTGAGGCATATCGTTGAATTCGCCGCAGAAGACATTCTGGCAAGGATTGATAGAGCAATGAACGAACGAGACCTATGGTGGAAGATAGTTATCGTCGGTGCGCTGGCCGCCCTGGCCTTTGCCAGCGTTTATCCCATCGANNACGAAAATCAAGTACGGCATCGACCTGCGAGGCGGCTACAGCCTTCTCTACGAGATCGATGACAGCGGCCTGGGCGCCGCGGAAAAGCAGGACCTCGCCGAACGCGTCATGCGGGTGCTGCGCGAACGCGTCGACCCCAAGGGCGTGTACAACCTCGTCTGGCGACCGGTCGGGCACAACCGCCTCGAAATCCAGATGCCCCGCCCAAGCGATCAGGTCATGACGGCCAGGGCCGAATTCGAACAGGCCCAGGAGCAGATACAGGACACGATCGTCCGTCGATCGATGATCATCCGGGCGATCTCGAAGCCTGAGGATCAACGCCCGGCGGCGCTGGCGGAACTCGTACATGGCATCGAGAAACGACGCCCCGTTTTGCAAACCGCCGCCGACGCCTACGACGCACTTCAGAACATGAAAGAGGCCTACGAGGCGCGCGCGAAGGAAATCGAAGCGGACAACATTTCGAAGGAACAGATCGAGGCGGCGGTCAAGGTCTCGCCCGAAGAGCGGCCGGCCGCTCTCGAAGCGTTGATCCACGACAACCCTGATCGCAAGCCGCTCTTGGAGGCTGCGGCCAAGGCATGGGATGAATACTCGGCGGCCAAGGATGCGTATGAGGCAGCACAGGCCGATGCAGCGGCGGAGGGCCCTCAGACGGTCACGGCACAGGAGGTTTCGACCAGGCTCCAGGCGTTCAATCGTGCGGTCCGCACGGTGCTCGACGTCAACGTCGATCCCAACCTGCTCAAGGAAGGCCCGACGATCGACAAGGTCGTCGAGTTGGACGAGAACCTCGACAAGGCCATCGCGGACGTGCTGGCCACAAACATCGACGTAGGCAAGCTCCAGACGATCCTCGAACTCAAGCCGACGGATGAACTGCGCGAGCAGAAGCTGAGCGAGATGAAGGAGGCGATACCCGGCCTGTCCGAGCTCCTCTCCAGCCTCGTGGAGGCGAACGACGCGCTGAAAATGAAGCGGCGCAGCGGCGAAGGCCGACTCGAAGACCCTGCCGACCTTCAGCGTCTGCTCCGTGGCGCGGGTGTGCTTGAATTTCGCATCCTCGCCGACCCCGACGAACTGCGTGGCACCGAGAAGCTCAATCAGTACATCGAGGACCTCAAGACCCGCGGTCCACGCAAGCGGCCCGGCGAGCAGGAATACCAGTGGTTCGAGGTCGAGGATCCGGGCGGAGATCGCGGCTTCTTCCACATCAAGGATCTCGCGAGAGACTTTGAGACTCGGAAGCAGAATCCCGAATTCCCGGTCATCGCCGAGCGTTTCGGCGACAAGTACTACGTGCTCGCACACATCGGCGAGGGATACACGCTGACACATGACGCCGGCCAGTCGGAGTGGTCGCTCAAAAGCGCCAGTTTCGATCGTGACCAGAATGGTCGGCCGGCAATCGCGTTCACGCTTGACGAGCGCGGCGGCGCGAAGTTCGGTCCTCTGACCACGCGTCACAAGGGCCGCCAGCTCGCCATCTTCCTCGACGACATGGCGATCTCGCATGCGAACATTCTCAGCACGATCCGAACCCACGGGCAGATCACCGGCAGCTTCACGCCGATCGAAGTGCAGGATATGNNAATGCGGGCAGCCTGCCCAAGAAGCTCAAGGATCCGCCGATCAGCATCCGCGCCATCGGCCCGAGCCTCGGCGAGGCCAATCGCACGGCCGGTCTGAACGCCGCCAAGTGGGCCGCAATCGCGGTGGCCATCTTCATGTTGTTCTACTACTTCTACGCGGGGTTTGTCGCCGTCATCGCTGTCGGTATGAACATCCTGTTCATCGGGGCGATGATGTCCACGCTGGGGGCGACGCTCACCTTGCCCGGCATCGCCGGCCTCGTGCTGGCCATCGGTATGGCGGTGGACGCGAACGTCCTGATTAACGAGCGAATACGTGAGGAGTTAACCCGCGGCACGGCGATGCGGATGGCGATCAAGCTGGGCTATGAGCGCGCCTTCCGCGCGATTCTCGACTCGAACGTCACGACCGTGCTGACTTGTGTCATTCTCTACGTCCTCGGCAGCGAGGACATCAAGGGCTTCGGCCTCACGCTGGGCATCGGCGTGTTCATCAACATCTTCACGGCCTACTTCGTGACTCGGATGTTCTTCGAACTCATGGCGATGTTTCCCGTGCCGAAGGAGATCGTGAAGTACCCGATCGTGGCGGCGGTGATCATCGCGGCCTTCGGCGGCCTGCTGCACGCCGGCGGCTATTTCCTCAGCGATCCGGAGCTGCGCGATCAGTCGGTGATGATCCTCTTCGGAACGGCTATGTACGACATCGCCATCGCGGTCATCGCCCTGCTCATCCTGATGCAGGTCGCCCGCGGCATCCACGGCGCCTTCCAGAAGAGCGGCAAGCCGCGCATTCCGATGCTGCGTCTGATCGGAACGCCGGTGATCAACTGGGTGGGCAAGCGTTACGTGTTCTTTTCGATTTCGACGATCCTGGTCATCGGCGGTTTGTTCACTTTCTTCAGTCTCGACAAGGATCAGATTTACGACATTGAGTTCCTTGGCGGCACCAACGCCCAGATCGAATTGAAGGATCCCGGCTCGCTGAACGCGACCGACGTCCACAACAAGCTGATCGAAGCGGGCGAGCAGTTCGAGACCTACGGCGAGCGGATTGCGACCGCCGCTTCAATCAGCGGCAGCGACGGCGTCTTCGAACTGAAGAGCCCCGGTGTAACGGCGGCGATCCTCGATCCTGTCATCAAGTCGGTGCTCGATGAGAAGCTCACGCAGCGTAACAGCGTGCAGTTCGCCGACCCGACCTCAGAACGGCTGACCATCCGCACCCGACCCGAGGCCAAGATGGACGAAGCCGGGATGGAGGCCGCCGTTCAGCAGTTCGCACAGCGTCTGAAGGTCGCCGGGGAAGCGCTCGACGGCGCGCTGGTTCAGTCCGTGCAGGAAATCGGCACGGGCCAGGAAGCCGGTGAGTCGTTCGACATTGTGACGCGCGAGACCAGCAAGGAACTCGTCGTCGCGGCGATCATGGACTCGCTGGGCGATTACATCAACGTCCAGCCGGCCCTGCAATTCCACCTGATCACCGATCCCGAAGCCGCCGACGTGCCGTACTTCCCGATTCGCAGCGAGGATGCCCGCCAACTCGGTCTCGGCATTCCGACGGAAGAGGCGCAGGCCATCGATCTGCGCGGCTGGCAGGGCGGCGTCGCGATCGCGCTCGACCAGATTGATCCGCCGCAATCCATCCCGGCGCTGCGGGATCGCCTGCGGGCCATGCGTTTGCAGCCCGGCTTTGAGAACTACGGCTGGCGTGAATCGGAGGTCTTCGGACTTCACCCGGTAAGCCCCGGCAGCAAGCTCTACTCACGCGTGCTGGTGGTGGTCGCCGACGAGAATTACCCGATGGAGGACGACCAGGGCGTCCTGTCGTCCACGTGGGTCAAGGAACTCGCCGAGGCCGAGGTGACGCTGATCCAGGAAGCCCTGCAGCGGCAGACATCGCTCAACCAGATCACGCAGTTCGACCAGCAGGTGTCGAGCGAAGCCCAGACCGATGCGTATATCGCCCTGGCGCTGAGCTGGCTCACGATCATCATCTACGTCTGGTTCCGATTCGGTAACATCCGCTGGGGTCTGGCCGCCGTCGCCGCCCTGATCCACGACGTCATCTTCGCGGCCGGCATGATCGCACTGACCTACTACATCGCGGATTCGGCGATCGGAAAGGCCCTGCTGCTGGAGAAGTTCCGCATCGACCTGGCCCTCGTCGCGGCGTTGCTGACCGTCATCGGTTACTCCGTCAACGACACGATCATCGTATTCGACCGAATCCGCGAGAACCGCGGCCGCATGACGGACGTGACATCGGAGATGGTCAATAACTCCATCAGTCAAACACTGTCGAGAACGTTACTGACGTTCTTGACGTCGATTGTCACCGCAATTATCATGTACGTCGCTGGTGGGCGCGGTATTCACGCGTTCACATTCGTACTGTTCATCGGTCTGTCGATCGGCACCTACAGTTCGATCGGCATCGCGAGCCAGTTCCTCCTGAAACGTCGCGACTTGGCGGCGAAGTAGGAGTTCACAGGATGTGGTCTCGAGCGTCAGGGAGGATGCCATGGGAACTGAGACGAGAATCGGAATACTCACGGGCCTGGTGATCGTTGTCGTCGCCAGCGTTTACTTCTTCTACGGCAGCGAGTCGCCCGATGAGGAATTCCTGATCGCGACTGGGAACGAAATCTCCCAGCCTCCCACAATCCCATTGAGTTCAGAGCAGAAGGCCTTGTCCCCGAACACCGGGGGCAAGGCCGATGTTTCGCGCCCAACCGGGCAGCGCGTTGCGATGCAGCCCGATGCGCAGAAGCCGGACGCGCAGGCGCAAACGCCGCCAGCGCATTCGCGCCAGCGCAAGGTGCCGCCGCGCAGACTCGCGGACGCCCGGCGCACGAACGGTGACAACGGACCGACGCGTCGCACGACGCCCGCGGCGAGGCGCTCGTCGCCGGACGCCCCGCGAACAGGCGCGGGCGGTTCGACGCCGCTGCGCACCGGCCCCTCGCAGGATCTCATCGACGCCACCCGCAAGAACATCGAAGAAGCAAACGAACGAGAGAGCGGCGAACAGGTTGCCCTCGCCGATGACGACGCGGCGAGCAAAAGTGACATCGCACGCATCGTCGAGCGGCTGCGCAAGAACAGAGCCGCCTCGACACCCGATGAGGATTCGACCGCGGCAAAGACAGACGATCGTGGAAGTCAGGCCTCGTNNGCCAGGCGCCGATCGAAGTTCGCCATTGACCGGGCAGGAAAGAGAAGGTGCCAATCCCTTGGCACCTGACCAAAGGAAGACCTCGCTTCAACCCGCCGCCCCGAAGAAGCACAAAATCGTCCTCAACGATACGATCGAGAAGATCGCGCTGAAGTATTACAACGACCGCGGCAGGGTCGATGAGATCATGAAAGCCAACCCGGGCATCGATCCGCGACGGCTGAAGATCGGCGACGAGATCATTCTGCCGGCGACCACGACGTCTTCGGATCGAACCGCCGCCGCCGACCGCATCGCAGCGAAGGACCGGGCCGAGACGGCGGTATCCACGCGGTCCCACACAGTGCGGGAGGATGAGAGCTTCTACTCCATCGCCGTATCGCAACTCGGCAGCGGCGCTCGCTGGAAAGAACTGTTCGAGCTCAATCGCGCCCTCGTCAAGAACGACCCGCGAGGATTGAAGCCGGGCATGGTTCTTCGGCTGCCGAACTGACTATGTCACGACGATATGTCGTTTTGAAAGGACGCTGAATCGCGGCTCGGCTTTGATGCGCGCGATTCAAACCAATTCGCGAGCGAGAGAGCGAGTATCCCCACGATCACGGCACTGCACGTCGTCCCAATGCCGGGCCTGTGCAGCCAATCTGCAATCGACTCCGACCACCACGCCTCCTGCGGTCCGGGCCATGCCCACAGGCTGTTCACGGACACGCAGACTCCCAGCAGCACCCAGCCGATCCACCAGCGAGAATTCGCCGCAGCCGCCCACGCCCAGATGGCGATCGCCGGGAACAGATAACGCTCATGCATCTGCGTCGACAGCACGAAGAACGCAAGCGGCAGGGTCCGGGCCGCCCATCGCAGCGACGCGGCGTTACAGCGCTTCGCCGCCAGACGCAGCATCACAAGCGTCGAAACAATTACGAAACCGATCATGCCCAACTGTCGCGGCGTGAGGCCGAGGATGATGGGCACGTTGTCGGCGGCATACCACTGCGCTATCGCGCCGCTCAGATGAGGCTCCGACATCGGGTTCAGCAGGAACCACGCGCTGAAACCGTTGAGGTGCAGAAATGGATAATATGACGCCGCCCCGGCGTACGCCTCCCATACGCCCGCGAGGTTCGATGTAAACGGCAGCAGAATCGGAGCCGCGACGCCGATGCAGATCAGCACAAGTACGCCCCACCGCCGCCAGTCCCGCCGTGCCCACAACAACACCGGGACGACCCAGAGCGGCGCCAGTAGGATCGCCTGCGCCTTTGTCAAAACGCTCAGCACCGCCAGCAGCGTCATCCAATAGAATCGCCGCTGAAACAGCATCTCGAGCGACAACACCATCAGCAGGGTGTGAATGGCATCGACCTGCCCCCAGACCGACGAGTTGTGTACCACCGCAGGCATTGCGGCATATACCGCCCCGACGACAATCGCCTGTGGTCGGCCGATTCGCGGAGAGAGCACCAGAATCAGCACGGCGACGGTGACCAAGTCCGCAATCACGGCGGGCAGTTTGAAGACCGCCGCCGCCACGCGCACCTCCGCCGCGTCGTGCGCCGCGTACACGCCGAAGATCAGATCATCGTTCAACGGTTCGCCGGCCGCCCACGAAGCCAGCGGCCCCAGCAATCGGAGCACGTAGAGATACGCCGGCGGATAGTTGCACCAGCGGCGCGGCCCGTCGCCTCGAACCTCGTAGACGCTCGCCAGCCCCCCCTCCTGGCTACGCGCCGACCACCGCATGAACTGGGCCTGATCGCTCGGAAACCCCGGCGCTGACAGCAGCGGCGCGCGGATCGCCAGCGCTGCGGCGGCAATCAGCAGCACCGCCCACCAATAGCCGCCCTGGCCCGGCCCGTGCGGCTCCGCACTCTCCGATATTGTCGCCGGCCCCGCATTGTCGCTGTCGTTATCGATGGAACCTCTCCATGGTGCAGTTACTCACGTTATTATCGGCTCATGGTGGCATCCACGCGAGGCGCGGCCCGGAGACGATCGCGCGGGTTTTGCTGATTTCCGCCACCGGCCGGGTTCAATCTGCAATCGCGCCGCCGGATTTCCGATGAAAACCGGGAAACTCACCGCGCGCAGAGACCGCGTGCGCCCGAAGAGCACCGGCAACCAACCGGGAGAGTCAGGCTCGGTACGTCCGGTTCAGCAATATTGAGGGGTCGCGTCGATGGATTTGGGCACAATTATTGGGCTGGTCGCAGCCGTCGGCCTGTTTGGATGGGCACTGGTCAGCGGCTCCGGCGGCGAGGTCGTGGATACCTTTGTCGATATGCCGTCCGTGCTGCTCGTGGTCGGCGGATCGATCTTCATCACGCTCCTGAGTTGCCGACTCGATCGTTTCCTCGCGTTCGCGAAGATCACCAAGAACGCGTTCTTCAATCGCCCGAGCAAACCCGCAGAACTCATCAAGCAACTTGTCAGCCTCTCCGACGTCGCACGCCGCGAGGGCATTCTGTCGCTTCAGAACACGATCGCCGAGATGAAAGACCCGTTCCTCGCCAACGGTCTGCAGATGGTCGTGGACGGGACGGACGCGGACACCATCAAGCAGGTGCTGGATCTGGAGATCGAAGCGCTCGAACAGCGGCATTCCGACGGCAAAGGCGTTCTCGACCTGATGGGCAAGTACGCCCCCGCATTCGGCATGATGGGAACGCTCGTCGGTCTGGTCGTCATGCTCAAGAACATGGACGACCCCACCAAGATCGGCCCGGGTATGGCGATCGCGCTGTTGACCACGCTCTACGGGGCGATCATCGCGAACGTCTTCTGCCTGCCCCTCGCCGACNNGTTCAGGCGGGCGACAACCCGCGTATTCTGGAAATGAAGCTTGCCGTGTTCCTGGCACCGAAGGCCCGGACCGAACTGGCCAACGCCGAGAAGGCCGCGTAGGCGGGCAGCACGGACCGTCCCAAAGACCTCATTGCGGAGAACAGCTGCGC
>NPIF01001616.1_pt1 | contig 20246 bp, 11 predicted proteins | sample 8637461 | NCBI WGS metagenome assembly NPIF01 (sample SAMN07420641, study PRJNA396082) | bioreactor metagenome | isolation source: sample BR12 brine-fed electro-methanogenic bioreactor BR | place: Japan: Kochi | collected 2016-12-09
CCTGGGCGAGCAGAATATGGTCGTCTGCGCACGAATCGCTGAGAGGAATCGCGATGTGCAGTAGCCTGGGATATAGAAATCCTCTAGAAATTCCCCCAAACGAATCCCTTTGGACATTGCATCGATCTTATTGCACAGAGATTGCTGATACCAATACGGAAGATCAAGCCACCGTTCGTCTGGGAGAATTGACGCTAACCGACCAGGATCGGTACACCAACGCGATATTGCCCTCAAGAATTCGGATGCTGACGATTGTCGATACATGTAAAACATGGACTGCCTAAAATCGAACACCGGCTGCGCAAGGAAATACCAACGAATGTCAAGAACGGTGGGATGCAATTGCAGAAGTGCATTACAGCCAGCGCTATGGCCAAGAACCACCATAGGCAGAGAGGCAAGCCCGTTTACTGCAAGAAATCTGTAGAGATGGGCAAGCGCCCGAGGCATGGTCATTTGTCCCTTAGACCTACCGTGCGCCGGAGGATGGAACTCGACTATTATGAATCCTTGCTCAACCAAAGCCTGATGGGGCACAAGACTTAATCGCGTCGTCCCGCCGATACAGGGGTACACAAGAAAACAGGGAGGTATTGTCAATTCCTGTGGATGACGCGGAATCAAGCGGCGTCTTTCCTGAGCCCGTCCACGAAGCGCACTCCGCGGATCACATCATCCAGCAACTTCGATCCATTGAGCGCCCGCCAGCGCTGTTCGGCGCATTGCACCAGGCGAAACACCATCGTCAGCGTGGCCATGCGCGATCCACAACCTTTCGTCCTCACTGTCCGCAGCCGCACCGTCGCAAACGTCGACTCGATCGGATTCGTCGTCCGCAGGTGCAGCCAGTGCTCGGCCGGGAAGTCGTAGAACGTCAGCAGCACCTCCCGGTCCTTGGCCAAGCAGGCGGTGGCCTTGGGGTACTTGGCCTGGTACGTCTCGAGGAACAGGTCGAACGCCCGCTCCGCCTCCGCCTTGGTCTCGGCCATCCAGATGTCGTGCAGCATCTGCTTGGCCTTGGCCTGTTTGCCCTTGGGCAGCACGTTAAGCACGTTGGCCGTCTTGTGCACCCAGCAGCGCTGCTCCCGCGTCTCGCCGAACACCTGGCGCAGCGCCTTCCAGAAGCCCAGGGCGCCGTCGCCCACCGCCAGCTTCGGCACCTCGGCGAGCCCGCGGGCCTTGAGGTCCCGCAGCAGCTCGCACCACGATTGCGCGCTCTCGCGATAACCGTCCTGGACCGCGACCAGTTCTTTTTTGCCGTCCACGGTGGCCCCCATCACCACCAGGATGCACTGCCGGCCCTCCTCCAGGCGGACGTTGAAGTGGATCCCGTCCACCCAGAAGTAGACGTACCGCTTGTCGGCCAAGGCACGCCGGCTCCAGGCCAGGTAATCCTGCTTCCACACCTCCTTCAGCCGCACGACGGTCGAGGCGCTCAGGCCCGGAGCCTCCGGCCCGAGCAACGCGACCAGCGCCTCGCTGAAGTCCCCCGTGCTGATGCCCTTGAGGTACAGCCAGGGGATCAGCTCCTCGATGCTCTTGGTCCGCCGCAGGTACGGCGGGAGGATCTGGCTGGTGAACCGCAGGCGCTCACCGTCGGCCGCGACTCGCCGATCGTCCACGCGTGGCTGGCGGACCTTGACCGGCCCGATGCCGGTTTGGAGTTCGCGCTCGTCCTTGTGGCCGTTGCGAACCACCAGGCGATGGCCCAGGGCGTCGCGGAGGTGCTGGTGGGCCTCGATATACTCCGCCACCTCGGCCTCCACCGCCTGAGCCAGCAAGCGCTGGGCCCCGTCCCGCAGAACGCCGGTCAACACATCCGCACCCGCTGCCTCTGGAAACCGCAGCCCATCTGTCGTAACCTGCTCCATGGCGTATCCTTTCCTATTGGGTGAAACTGAACCGTCACCCAGGATACGCCGCTTTTTTATTCACGCCATCCACAGAAAGTGGTTATATCTCGAAAACAGGCTCGGGGTTGCGTCGGTAACGAAACGATTATGTCCAGTGGTGAGCCGTCTTCGGAACACACACCGACTATCTGATCGCGGTTCATTGCGTGTCGCCAAGACCTCAAGTAATCGACCGAATTGTCATAGCCATTGTCTGCGTTTCCATAATGTAAGATCGCACATCAATTGGCACAGCAACGCTGAGCGCCAAGACATACCGCGGCCTGAAATCACAAGCGATCCCCGAGTACGACGCCTAATGCTCGAATCGCCGGCGGTCACGGGGGTACGAGCTACCTCTTATCACGCTACCGGACGAGGCCTGTCAAGTCAATCGTCCCAAGCTGCCTGTTCCACATGCCAGCTGATCTTTCGCGCATGCCACGCGGCATAGGAAACCCCCCATTGAAGGTGCGCATACCCACTACCAGCCCGTGGCATAAGTGGCTCGGCGGCCTCCATTCCGCGATTTCAGGGCCATCCATGGCCCTCCATGCCTAATCATAGCACTCGGAATGGTGTTTGGGCTCCTTCGCCAAATGTGCGGGAGAACCGTTCTGAGCGCCCACTGACATTTGCGAAGTTCGCCGGGGCGGCCTTCGCATAGCTAGCGACACTGAGCAGGTGATGCTCGACGGCGACCTCGAATGCGATTTCGCGGTGGCCTGTCGGCATGACGTACGTAGTCCTTCTACGCCTCTTTGCGTGCGTTATCACGTCCCAGCAGGCCAAGAATGTGACCGATGATAACGACTACTAGGAATACGCCGATTCCTACTTCGGTGACAACAAGTCGTTGTGCCAACGCGTTGCTTGGCGCATAGTCACCGTATCCAAGCGTCGTGATAGTCACGAAAGAGAAGTAGACGGCTTCCGAGGGTGTCGACACGGTGTTTCCACAGGACGTACGGATAACCTCTATTCCTGGCTGGATGAACAGAAACGCGAACGCTAGAACGACCTCGACATAGGTGATGATAGCCAGCCAGATCGAGCGAGCCGCTGAGATCGGCTCGCGTGTCTGCGCTTTGACAGCCTTGCTGGTTTGGGGCCAGTACGGGCTGACGAATAACATAGACAGTGTTGCAAAAAGGGATTCGGCTGTTATGTACATTACCGCATACCACGCCCATTGCTGCGCGTTTTCCCTCAAAACCAGCGCTGCAAGAGCCACACCTGTGATGAGGATGTAGCAGTCCTTTCTTCTTGGCGTTTTTGTTACCTGGTCAGCATGCTCGGCAATCCATGCACCAATCGAGGCGATGCGTGCTACCACCACGAGTAGGTATATGCATGGTTCGACGATTCCGACCGGCGTGTTATTACTGTCCTCGCGCCGAAACAGTCCATTGCAGCCGATGCAGAATTCCCTACATCTTGCGTGAAGAACGCCGTTCAGATGGGTGAATACACGCATGGTAGCTTCCCACAAATACACTAAACCTTGCCTCTGGCGGTTCGCAGAAGGTCCCACGTGCAAGCTGCGCGGCCTTCTGAAACGTGGTTGTTCGGTGGACTGATTGGCATCGGCTACGTTCTCCTCACGCTGATGCAGCCAAGATGTCGCTAGCATCCAGGTCGAAGCCGACTTTGCGTCGTGCTTACGGCAGCCTTTAGCTCTTCGAGGATCCCGTAGAATTTCTTGGCCATGAATAGTGCCTCGGTTTCTCTCTTGCGTCTATCTCGTCGTTGTCGGCGTCCTCGATTGGAACAGGGCGAGACTCGGACAGCCCGCCGGGTCCGCTCCGCGTAGCCCCGAATCGCCTCCAGCCTACAGGCTTGCACTACCTACTGAATTCCGCTGACGGCGCTTTAACGTGCTCCGCGACCGTATCCTGCTCGCCTTCTGTCGATCCGGCCGTCGAAGGCTCACCCACTTTCTGAACAGCCTGCTCGTCGGTTTTCTCCAATTCGCCGACTTTTGGTACACCGTCCGCGAAGGTCACCGTCACGCCAAGCGGGTTCTTTCGGATTGCTCCAAGTGCCGACTTCCACTGCTCCCACAGCCCACCAACGAACTGCTGTTGGGCGGATGAGCGAATCTTCTCGATTTCGCCCGACATTCGCTTTAAGCATGCATCGAGTCCTTCGCCATCAATTCCAAGTAGCTCCGCATCCTTCTTAATTCGGTCGAGTAGCAATTGCACGTCGAAGACGGATGATGCCTGTTTGTGCGTGACGAAGAACTCGTCCAGCAACCGCTGAATAGCCTGCTTGCCAGTCGTCCGACGGGCGAGCTGCTGACTCGCAGATATAGCCCGTCGAATCGACTCACAGAACGCCTTCAGCCGCTTCTCAACGTCAGCTGGCGGCTGCTTCCCTTCGTCAACCGACTTGCCGATGACCGCAACAACCTCTTGCAGAACGCCGAGCTTGTCATATTCCCTGGGTGACTCGTGAACGCATGCGTTCATGGCGGCCCTTGTACCCTTGGCAGCGCCTTCGGACGCGAAGTCTGGTTCCTCGACCTTCTTTTTCAACTCAGCGAACTTCGCTTCTGGAACCTCCGGGTGCCATTTGCGAACATATTCCACCACAGCCTCTGCGTACATCGCTGCGGGCACGAGGTCTTCTGTGGTCACGAACGTCTGCCTGTCATCCCTTCCGAGTATGCCACCAATCTGCAGGACAAACTCCTCGTCGATGAGTTTCTTGCAGCCACGGGCATCCCCTGTGATTCGCTTTCTGGCTTCGTTTCCCGCGGCGTCGCTGTCCAACAAGACGACGGTCGCCGGAATGCTCTCGTCGCCCCACTTCGAAGCGGCCAAGAGTTTCTCCACTCCCGAAGCACTGTCCGCAGACACCATGACAATCGAGTTCAGGTCGAGTAATTCGTTGACGTTCTCTGGCGTCGCAAAGAACCGAATCAGTTCGCAGATGATGTACTGGTCGGTAGGCCCCTCAACCACGACGTTTGTCGCCCCCATGAACAGGGTTTGGGCACAATCGACTCCAAGCGCTGACCGGACGGGCTCATATCGTCGCAACATCGCCTTATCAACGACCTGCGTTCCCTCTTCCGCATCTCCTTTGCGAACCAATCGCAATCTGCGAGGGTAGTTGCGATTAATCAGGAATGGTGAGTGCGTCGTATAGACGAGTTGGCACTTTTGGGTGGAGGACTCCGGCCGCACCAATGACTCAAACACGGAGAGGAGATTGCGTTGCCCGAGAATCGACAGAAAGCTGTCAGGCTCGTCCATTAGCACTATCGTGTTTCGGTCCGCCGATGTCCGCTCCAACGCTTTCGCCTGAATGTAGTAGCTCAGGAAGTACCGCAGGCCGGAACTCCTTTCCCGAAACGTGTACGTCGCACCGGTCTTATCGGTAATTTCAAAGTAGATAACGCCTTGCCGATACGCGATTTTCAGGGCGAACGAATCGTCCTGTTGCCAATAGTGCGAGAGATTGAGCGTCTCTTCGATTTCGCGGTTCCACGTCGTCGTCAAGCCGTCGGCGTGCGTCCTAGCTGAAACCTCCAGGTCCGCTACAAACTTCAACGTTTCTGGCGTGATGCCCAACACGTCGCGGAAAAGCAGTGCCTCTAGTTCCGAATTTCCCTGCCCGGCCAGGTCTGCCCCCTTCAGGACCACCTGAAGTTCGTGCAACGTCTTCGTCGCCTCTACCGGAAGTTGGGCGTTCGGTTTCGGAATCGCGATTGACATCAGCCGTGTGGCAACATCTTGGGCGGAATTGTAGTCGAACAGATGGCCGTTAACCGTGTGCCCAAGAGCCGAGAGCACGGCTCCGATTGGAACTTGGTCCGCAATAGCCAACTCGCTCTTGATGAACTTCACTCTGGGAAGGCGGTCACGTAAGGCTGCGAGCTTCTGCTTGTCGAGCGGAACCGCCGTGTCGCTCTCATCGACAAAGACATGAGCTTCCGTTCCATTATTGTCTGGGGCGATGATTAGCGTAATGCGAAAGGACGCCGAGGGCGGTGTCTTGCCGAGGGACGCTTGCCCAATCGCTTCCCCGATGGCCTTCAACTCATTCTGCGACAAGTCCTTGAACTGCAAGCCGATGTTGGGCCAGTCCTCCGCATTCTTGCTCCTCGGCGACGTGTAATGGCACAGGTCGGTTCGAGAATACGGACTGGCTTCGTTATGAATCTCAGGGATGCCCTGGCCAGTGAGAACCTTGCTGATTGCACAAAGCAGATGGGACTTACCGCTTTCGTTCGCCCCTACCACGGTCGTGATGTCGTCTTCGAGCGAAATCTCAATGAACGGGAAGTCGCTCTCGGATTCCGCCCACTGGCCGATTAGGTTCCACGGGCGACGCTTGACGCCAGACTTTCTGTCAGGGTAGCCGACGTAATTCACGTTGAACGATTTATACCAGCGTAAAAAGAGCTTTCCGATTCTCATCTCGAGGTCTCCTAATGGAGCGAATCACCAACATCGCGAACATCGATTTCTTGACTCAGTTGATGCCACCGCAGCAATGTACGCACAACATCGTCTGCGGAATTCGGCGCGGGATCCACAGAGATCGGAATTCACTCGAATGACAATGGCCGGGCGGACTTTGGGGCGGGCTGACCTTCACCGCCGCCTGACTTCATTATGAAGGTGCGAATCGCCCGTGCCCTACGTCCGTACAGCCAATACCCGACACACGTCCTCGGAACATTGAATGTAGCTGCTGACGTAAGCTCTTGTCAATACCGAGGCTATGGTCGGGCTGGCACTGTGGGCGGTGCGTACGTGGTTTCACTTACATGGGTTATGCGGTAGGTCGCTCATCATCGAAAGCAAGGTGCAGGCCAAGGTTTTGACCGGACACCCGCGTGTGCTGTTCGTGGGCCCAATCGGATAATGCCTCGGGGGGGCCCAAAGAAGGTCAAACGTGGAGGTTGGGGATGTCGTGGTTTGCTGGATGCGGTCGTTTTTGGGGTGTGCAAATTGAAGAACTACGCTGCGAGGGCCTGCGACGAGATTTTGAGTAGTTGTCGAGCTCTGTAGACACGGGTGTTGGCGTAAACGACGAATGTCGAAAGCTGCGTGACGGACGGCCTTTCCGAACTCAGCGGTGAAATCGAACTGACTCAGCGAATTCAAGGGCTGACAACCGCCTCTGCCAGATGAGCAAAACCGTGTCGGTTTATGCGTTCACGGTAGGCTTCTGCGACGAACGCCACATGGCAGCCATGGCGACATGTGCGGCGTCCAGGCAATTCAACGAGGCTTCCCGAATGTGGTGGTAGTTTCTGCCTCAGCCCCTCCTCAGAGCTGAGAGCGGTTCTGGAAGTTGTGTGCGCGGTGCGTGCACAGACCATGTGGTTTACCAGTTCATCGCCCGCCTTCTTCCCTCTGTTGCCGCCGTTTCGATGCGGCACTACTGCAAGGGCACGCAGTTGCGACGCGCTGGGTTTTCGGATTGGCGTAGAAGCCTCGCCCAGATGATGATCCCCGATCCATGCAAAGCATGTGTGCTTGCCCTACAGCACGAATTGGGATTCCACTCTGAGCAGGCGCGGGTCGATCACTTCGTTGCCTCAACCGGCTATTCGCGCGCGACGTATTATCGCACCAAAGCCAAGCTGGTGAACGAGAGGTCGCATCATACTAAACCGGCACTGAATGAATGAACACTTATGATGCTTCCAAGGCAGTGAAAATCGGCGTCTCAAGAACTTATAGTGTCCAGATGTTCGGTGTCGGAGTAATAGATTGCAGGACTGTGAATGATAGGGCCACGGACCGTGCAGAGTTGGACGGCACTCGACCGACGCGTGGGGCATTGCCCTTACTCCGTTCCGATTCGAGGCAGGACAACATAACCACCGTTATCGGGATCGCCGGTCAAGCACCCCTTCAACTCCCTTCCTTGGACGGCACGGCCCCTTCGGCCGTACTCCATTGCGTGCTCCCTGGTAAGCGTCGCGTCGGCGAGTTGGATGAGCCCAACACCAGGCGGCATGGGCTCGGGCCGCTCGGCAACCGCCCTGAATTCTCGGCACGCCGTTTATTCCGACTCGCCCTCCTCCGCCTCAAGGGACGGTTCGAAGTAGGTGTCGTCAAGCACGTACAGGGTTGCTGATCGATCTTGCACGCCGATTCGATGCTCGAAGAGCAGGTCCAGCAGCCGTTCACCGTCAATCAGGCTGATCGGCGCTGCCCCCTGGAATATCGCTGCCTTCGCGCAGCTGTTCGCGAAGTCGCCCGTGGTGATGATCGTTCCTCGAATCGCGTTGTGATAGGGCAGCGCCCCACGAAGCTGGTCAACCACATGCCGGGGAATGTTCGCTTGATGGCGCTTCACCTGGACCACTTCGCGTACGGTGGTGATCCCATACTGCACCGTCGCGACGACGTCGACCCCTTTGTCCCCGGATTGTTTCGTCACGACCACATCTTCGTACCCCATCGCCGTCAGAAGATCGCCCACGAGATGCTCGAACTGATATGGGTGCATCTTTGCCAACCGTTCGCGCAGGGCGGCCCGCGACGCACCATTGAAACTCTGAACCGCCTGCATCGCTTCGCGGAGTGGGTCATCGACCATGCTCCCCTTCAGCCACTCCAAGCCGGCGGCCGTCGCTGAGTACACAAACCCCTCGCGCTGGACCAGATCGCGATCAATCAGATCCCTGAGACGCCCGCGTAGGGCGGCCTTGATGCTTGCGTCTGCCTGGAACTTCGAGTGCTCCCGGACCCATGAGCACCATTCCGGGTAGATGTCCCGGAATTGCCCGCGCGACTTGGCCGCAACCACGCTCAGGGCCATGAGCATTCCCTCCGCCTCATCGAGAGAGCGAACCGCCTCGGGCTCGTGCTGGATGAAGCGCTGCCCCAACTCAGTCAGTTCGTACAGACCCTGTCCATCCGTCTGGGCCAGCTGATAGCAGCGAATGACGAAATCCGGGCCGTGGATATAGCGCGGATTCACGCGCTGTTCACTTTCGCGCCAGAATCGCTGCGCCAGCACCGCCATCTCACCATCGAGCCGTTGTTCGATCCACTCCTCCGGATTCGACCAGTCCAGAGTCGCCTGAGGCGTGCCCGTCAACTCCCGGATCGTGGCGATGTAGCGCTTGATTGTCGCCGGTGAAAGGCCCGGATACACCTTGAGCACTTCGCGCACGACCGAAAGGGGCTGAAACCACGGAACCTGAACTTTGTACTGCTTCATCGCAATCTCGTCCTGTTCTCGCTTGGCTTGAATCCTGCTCCGTTCACGTGGATTCTCAATCTCTCGAGCCCGGCCTCCGCCAGCATCGTGCTTCACGACCAGCCCCTTGTGCGGGGCCGTCGGGTTTACGTGGTCGCCTGCCAGGATGATCGGGTACTTGCTCGAGCAATCTCTCCAGGAGGCCTTCCGAATCGTACGGCCGCTCGGACAGCGTCACGAGCTGGTTGTCGACCGCGATCACGAAGCTGCCGCCCCTGGCGTCCACCTTCCCTTGCATCGGCCCCGCGTCCCTCGGCGCCTTCGCCTACCCAGCTATCGGCCGGGTGCCGCGGCAGTTGGGGTACTTGGGGCAGCCCCAGAACTGCGAGCCGGGGTTCGGGCCCTTTCGGGCCGTGCGTAGCGCCATTGTCGAGCCGCAGACCGGGCAGGCCGGGGTCGAGTCTGTCGCCGTCGCCTGGTGCGGCGACGATGCCCCGTGCCCTGCAGGCGGCGCGGGTGCTGCCGGCCGGGCAGAGGGCGGCGGTGCTGTCGGTCGGGCCTGCGACGCCGGTGTTGTCGGCCGTGCCTGCGGCGCCGGGGTCGCCGGCCCCGGTCGGGGCGACGGCGCTGCGGTCCCCGTCGCGGCCTGTGCCGATCGTTGGCCTCCGCTCGCCTTTACCGCCCGGACCAAGTCCCAGAGATCCTGGCCGCCGATGAGCTTGATCGGCTTGCCCTGGGCGAAGGACTCCGCCTCGCGGGTGAATGAGCCGCAGGTTACCAGGATTGCCCCCGTGGCCCCTTCGCTGGTCATCACGCCGTAGAGTTCGCGGACCGGCCGAACGCCGACCTTGCGGGCCTTCCATTGCTTGCACTGGACGACGACCCACTCCGCACCCCGTCTCAGCGACAGATCAATACCGCCGTCCCCGCTGGGACTGCCTGTCTCTTCAACCACGTAGCCCTGGCGACGGTACGCCTCGCCCACCAGGTACTCGAACTCCTGCCACGAGAGGTCCCGGATACTGCTCATGCCGATCTGCGTGTTGAGCAGGCCCCGTCGCGACCACTTCCTGATTTCCGCGAAAACCCAGGCAAACAGCACCAGCACCGCAAAAGGCAACGCGATCGTTCGCGACATGCCCGCCACAAGACTGGGCAGTTCGGTATCACCGTCAGGCAAGACCAGCGGCACCAGGAACTGGAGCACCAGGTAGAACAACAGCGCGACCGGCGGGCCCACCCAGGCAGGGACCACGCACAGCATTTCAAAGATGTCGTCAAGTAAGCCTTCGTCTTTGCGTCGTCGGGACATTATTTGGCCACCAATGAGAGCCGAAATTGTCAGGTTCCCCATCAGACCTTTGGCTCGACCCTGTAACGTGCCGCCAAGCCGTTAACAGTCATCTGATCTTGTACCTGATCGTGTGGAATCAGCAGGTATCGCCATGGCTTTCCGCCGTTCTCATTGGCATGGTCCGTCGCGTGCTTGCACCAGGTGGCGGCAGCGTCGGCCTTCGCCAGAACCGTCTCGTCCGTCATCTCGCTTGCTCGCTTGGGCTCGCAGAGAAGCTTCTCCGTCTTCGTCTCGACGACGAAATCCGGCTCGTAGGAATCTTCGTGGCTGTAGTGGATCTGGAAATCGCCCTTGGCAGGCTTGAACCACTTCAGAACCTCGTCGTCGTTCTCCAGGAGCACGGCGAACCGCCGCTCGGGGTCCGAATCGAACTTCTGAATCGGATAAAGGCACCTGCGGAACCCCCCGAAAACCATCGTGCCGATCCGGTTGCGTTGGCCTTCAGGCACAACAGCCCGGAAGTCCCGTACATTCTCATCCGCTGCCGCCGAGTAGTTGTTGGCCCGGAGCGTGTGGAAGCCTCTGGTCACATGGGCCTCATAGTCGCTGGCCGACTCGACGAAGTGTTGCTGCATCTGCGAGTGGATCAGATTCACCAGGGTCTGCTGGTGGTACTGCAGGACGTTGATCACGTCGTCCTCATCCGTCAGGTAGGTCCGCAGCCGCGCCACGACCTGCCCGGACAGTTTGTAGAGCAACTTGGCGTGCTCGTCGTAACTGATGTCGTCAAAATCAATCAGCCCGCGAACCAGGTAATCCTCGGGGCGTTTCTCCTGGATGATGCCCGAGCCATCCTGCAATCTGTAACGCTGGTTCTCGTGTAGGTGCTGAATCAGGATGTCCTGGGCGACCGGCTGCAGGTTGATGTTCCGCACGTCAAGGTCGAAATCCTCGTACCGACAGCTCACTTCACCCTTGGGCAAGACCACGATCTTCGGCACGTCGATGGACAGCTCGCGGTAAAGCTCGGTGGTCTTCTGCACAACCTCTGCCACGTTCACCGCCTCGACGATGCCCTCAAGCATTCCCTGGGCAGGCCGAACAATCTCCTGCACCTTCTGCACAATCGCCCGCTGGACCTCGGCGTCCTGCAGTTGATCGCTTCCTTTGAGCCGCTCATATTGCTTGATGACCTGGTAGGTTGCCTTGGCGACGGCCTGCTCTTCCGGCCTGTCAAAGAGCGTTCGCTGGTCGGTGGCGGGCTGTCCGGCTGCCGATGTCGGAACCGCACCACCGGAAATGGCCTGCTCGAAGGCGCTGATCACCTCCACGGCTTTCCGACCCGCCTCTGGAATATCCCGGCCGATCACCACGCCCGCGCGGACGATCGAGTCCGGATCATTCGCGTGGTCGACGATCTCCTGGAACTTGTCGTGCGAGACGATGGTCAGGCGGTCCACCGCCGGGACGCCGACGCGCTTGCCGTAGGGCAGACGCAGGCCGCGACCAATGGACTGCTCCACCAGCGTCCGCGAGTTCGCCGCACGCAGCGGGACGATGGTGTAGAGGTTCGTCACGTCCCAGCCTTCCTTCAGCATGTTGACGTGAATGACGATTTCCACCGGGTTGTCCGGGTGCTCGACCGTCAGCAACTGCTCGACAACCTCGTCCTTCACCTCGCCGCGCAGGTTCGAGTGGACCTGGATCACCTTGCCCTTGTACCGGCCCTCGAAAAACTCGTCGCTCTCAATGACCTGTTGCAGGGCGTTGGCGTGCTCGGTGTCCGTTGCCACGACCAGCATGAACGGCTTGACCACCTCCTTGTCGTTGTTGCGACCGTACACCTCCAGCTCGACCTTGGTGTTCTCGTGAATCCGCACGCCGTCTTCGAGCTTGACCTTCTCCAAGCCCTCGGGTGAGTAGGCGTTGGGGTCGAAGTTCTCGCGGGTCGCCACGGCCGGTTCCTTCACGAACCCGTCCGTCATCGCCGCCGACAGGGGATAGCTGTAAATCACGTTCTTGAAAGGCACGCTGCGACCGCCGTTCTCGACCTGCGGCGTAGCGGTCAGCTCCAGGCCGAGGATCGGCTTGAGCTCGTTGATCGCCCGCACGCCCGCCGTCGCCCGGTAGCGATGGCTCTCGTCCATCAGCATCACCAGGTCGTCCAGGCCCGCGAGATAATCGAAGTAGCTCTGGCCGATGTATTCGCTCAGCCGTTTGATGCGCGGGGCATTGCCGCCACGCACCTCGCTGTTGATCTTCGAGATGTTGAAGATGTTGATGTGACAGTCGTCCGGGTTGTCGAACAACTGCCCACGGGCTGCCGAAGCCGACTCATACGTGTCGCCGGTAATGACCACCGGCGGATTGATCGCAAACTCGCCGATGCCCTTGAACACGTACTTGGACGTGTTCGGCGTGAAGTCGGTGATCAGCTTGTTGTAAATCGTAAGGTTCGGGGCGAGCACGAAGAAGTTTCGGATGCTCTCGGCCTGAAACAGGTACGTGATGAACGCGCCCATCAGCCGCGTCTTGCCCACGCCCGTGGCCAGCGCAAAGCACAGCGAGGGAAAGTCCCGCTCGAACTCCTCGACCGTGGCGAACTCGCTCTTGATCGCTTCCAGCGCCGCAGCCGGATCGGCGTCTTTCGCCAGTGAGACGATCTCGCAGACGCGGGCCAGGATTTCCAGCGAGTCACGCTGCGGAGGCCGGAGGCTCAGTCGATTGCTGATGGCATTGATGTGCTGAATCGCCATGATCACTTGCCTCCCTTCGCGTCGGCTTCTTCCAGGTCGAAAAGCATTTGGCCTTTGTCCTTGCCGAACTTCCGCACGGGCTTGCCGTTGTCTGCCGCTTCCGCCTCTTGCCGTTCCAGCACTTCCGGCGGTGCGTCGGGGAGGTTTTCGATCTCCAACGAGTAGTCGTCATGGCCCCATTCGCACTTCTTGAGGACCGCCTTGGGAATCTTCTTCACCGTCAGGTTCTCGAATTGGCTGACATCGCAGCGGAACGCGCTGCAGCAGATCAGCAGGCTGCGACTCGGGCCAACTTCGTCGCTGATCTTGGTCAGCATGTCCTTGCTCATGAACTGTGTGGCGACGTAGATGAAGTCCGTCTCACTGCTTCGGCCTTGCTGCCAGTAGACCTCTGCATTCGGATCGAACGTGAATCCCTCCAGCTTGCACATCGCCTCGGCCAGCATCCCGGCGTTGAACTCCGGGTTGATGACCGGATTCCCCCATTCGTCCTCGACAATCAGCGTCGGCCCGAGCTTGTAGTAGCGGAAGCCGCCGCCGCCTTTCCAATCGACAGCATCCGTTATCCCCCCCTTGTCTTTGCCATCAATTACCTTGTGCATCCGAGGAACAATTACCTCGTGGCAGTGCTCACCAAGCTCCGCCATCACCCACCGACGCCCCATCTTGTGCGCCACCGCGCCCGTAGTGCCTGAGCCCGCGAACGAATCAAGAACCCAGTCGCCTTTATCAGTGGCTATCCGCAGCACTCGTTCAATCAGTCGCTCTGGCTTGGGTGTGCTGAACAGCTCCGTCGTCGGTGTGCCTGGAAACAGCTTCTTCAGCTCATATTTGGCCTGCCGGTTATGGCCGGTCTGCTTAATGTCATGCCACATGGATGAGGGAGCTAATCCTTTCTGGTCAGCAAGGTACGTCTTGTGAACAATTCGCGTTTCGTCGTCGACGAAGATGATCTGACCGGCTTCGATCTTCTTCATCGCCAGCTCACGACTCCACCGCCAGCCGTTGTGAGGGTGCGGGATGCTCTTCCCCGACGGCGTTGGCATGTCATATTGGAGCTTTTCGCGTGGATGTGGCGAAGACACGTTACCCATGAACCATGGACCGCGCGGGTCATTGTCTGGATTCTTATAGTGTGCATTGGCCTCATCCGTGCGAGGCAACGCGCGGGACAACCACCCTGGCTCACGCGAGTACACCAGAATCGTGTTGTGATCGATAGAGAACTGCTTCGCATCATTGTTTGAAGAATCAGCGGCTCGCCATGCAACCGAAGCCACGAAACACTGGCGACCGAATATCTCGTCCATCACCACCTTCAGGTAATGCACTTCGTTGTCGTCAAGATGCACCCAGAGCGTGCCATCAGGAGTGAGAAGTTTCCAGAGCAGCTCGATGCGGTCTCTCATCAAAGACAGCCACAGTGAGTGCTCGATTCCATCCTCGTAGTGGTCGAACGCCTGTCCCGTGTTAAACGGCGGATCGATGTAGATGCATTTGATCCGGCCTGTGAACTCCTGCTCCAGCGCTTTCAGCGCGAGCAGGTTGTCGCCAAAGACCAGCCGGTTGTCGAAGATGTCGTCCTCGCTGACCCGGTGGGCGGCGTGGTACGACTTGTCCGGGTCCTCGATCAGGACGCGCGGCTCAAGCTTCGGCCGGTTCTCCTTGCCGATCCATGTCAGTTCTAATCGCATCTTTCGATTCGCCATAACACGCCTTTACGATTTGAGGTAGTTCATCTCTTTAGAGTGTGCGTACAGAAGCCCCCAGTTACGATGTGCATCGGCGCTGTAGTGCCCGAGGACGCCTCCCCGTGGCGTCTCGCCATTGACGGTGAATCGAGGAAGCGCGTCCCGTATTGGGCTCTTAGCGAAGGGAATGTGGATCATGCTCCCTTGGGCATTGCCAATTCGTGTGCTGAGAGCATTGGGCCAATAGCCCGAGAGAGAATGCGGATGGAGAATGACCTGGTAGTCCACGTACGTGACGATCAGGGGCAGGTCATAGCTGTCGACTGCCTGCTCAATTTCGTACGACAACATACTTCCCGACTTGCGGGTTTGTGCGCTCAGTATCACGAGCATGTTCTTCGAAGCGCGAAGACGTTCTTGAATGCGATCCTTTAGGGTGGCCTTGAGACTCGTGTCTCTTACCGCATATGTCTTGTCGTGGCTATTGACATACTTAAAATCGCCGACCTTGCTCGCGGCCCAAGCCTCAATCGTGCTGTAGTATCGAAAATCCGACTTCGTTGGGTCAGTCTCACCCAGAGCATCAAACGCGACGTATGTGCCTGTGCGGTTAGCCATGAGTCATCTCCAGTCCATCTGAATCGTCGTCAAGTCCACCCTGTCTCGGAGGTTCGTCGGCAAGACGATTCGGATCGTCCCAGTGATCTTGCGCGTTCTACTCTCCTCGAAGATAGCGAGGAGAATCAAATCCACGATGATGTTCGGCTTGATGCCCGTGCGTGCCAGGCCACTGCCAAGAAGGGGGATGTTCAGTGGGCGGCCGGAGCAAACCGTGCGAGCTTTGGCGAGTAGACCGCGAACGGCATGTTGGAGATCATCAGACGTTGCCGACGCCTCCAGCGTCGTGGTGCAAGTCTTCGTCAATACGACGCACAGGAAATCGTGGCTGTTTCTGGACACCGACACTGTTGTCCCAATGGCGTAACGATTTGGCTTGCCCGGTGTCACGCGACCAGTGACTACCTCGTTGGGTTGAACGCGCGCCAATTCCTGTGCGACCTGTCTATCCCAGTCTGCGGTATCACCTGCCCAACAGCGGGTCAACATTGCCCCATGCAGGCTCGCCGAGGCTACGTGCTTCTCATCAACCGTGCTGTCGAAGAACTCATTGACCGAAATCGCCTTGCAGCCGTCTTGGGCGAATATGTCACCGAACATGACGGTGATGGTGGCGTCGATGGCATTGCTAGTCAGTGTGATGGACTGCTTCAAGAAGCCCGCGATGGCGAACCCGTTAATGAAGAACCACGCGAATCCAACTAACGCGCCGATTCCAAGGAATGACAGGAAGCTGATTCGACCGGTGCCTTCGGGCGCAAGGCCGTAGTAGGCCTCGACGAACAACCAGACCAGACCGATGCCTCCAAGCACCGATTGGATGAGCTGGAGCCATGTCCGCCTTAATGTGGTCGCGACCAGGTTCATTGAAGTCTCCAGCGGATGGTGAACAGCGGTTGGGTTTCACTGCGGTGCTTCAACTGCTTCTCGATCTTGCCGATCAGGTCTTCGCGTTGGCGATCGATGGCATCCTGGGCGTCGAACAGTTCTCGGCGCTTCGAGTTGCGTCGACGTTCCAGGTCGCGGAGTAGCTTCTGGTGGGTCAGCTTGTCCTGGAGCGATTGCGCGAGCGCGGCTGTGCGGCGCAACTCGCGGATTTGCTTGTCGAGTTCCTTGATCTCGTGTTCGAGCGACAGCTTCAGGTCCTCGCTCCAGCGGTCGAGCTTGAGGACTTCCTCATCGAAAAAGCGGGCGTTGCGGGTGTCGATCTCCCCGAGCCGGGCGCTCACTTCGGCTTCGCGCAGAGTCGCCAGACTGGGGGCGTCGGTAGCCTCCGATTCGACTGCGGCGGGGAGCGACAAGAGCTTGCGGCAGATGTCCTCGTCCAGTGGCTGCTTGTGATCGGTTCTGCCAGCGAAGATCAGAAACTCGTCGACCTCCACGGCGGAGACGGTGAGCTTGGATACCTCCAGCCAGCCAGACTGCCCGACCAGCGGTTCGAGGACGCTGATTTTGGAGGGATGGTTGGTGTAGTCGAACGCGACCTCGGCGGCGGGGAGCTGCCGGGCAATGGCCTGGTTGATCAGACGATGCGCGAGCGGATGGTCGGGCCGATAGAAGTGCTCGTCGGCGGTTTCGGCTTCCTTCCAGTCCAAGTTGTACCAGCCCTGACGGGCATCGGGGCCGGAATACTGAAAACGCGGCCGCTGTGGATCGAAGCGGGCCTGGCCGTTGAGTTCCACTCGCGTCAGTTCGAGCAACCATCGCTCCCGCTGAGACAGGCATTCGATGGTCTTCTCCTGGCTGAGCTTGAGGCGCGACCGCACGTCTTCGTCGAAGTGCTCCATGAGCGCCTGACGCGTCGCTGCAAGTCGGGCCTGAATCTTGGCGTCGAGTTCCGCTTGCAAAGCATCGAATGCCGCCTTGATGTCCGTGCCTGTTCGGCAGGTCTGGTAGACCTCGGCGATGCGACGCTCGATGTCCACGCCGGACTCAAGCGCGCCCAGCACTTCGTCTGATGCCCCGAACACGCCATCGAAGAGCTTGAACTTCTCACTCAGCAACTCGTAGACGCGCTTGTCGGCCTCATTGCGTCGGTTGAGAAAATTGACGACGACGACATCGTGCTTCTGGCCGTACCGGTGGCAGCGGCCGATGCGTTGTTCGATGCGTTGGGGATTCCACGGAAGATCGAAATTGACCACGAGCGAGCAGAACTGAAGGTTGACACCTTCGGCGGCGGCTTCGGTAGCGACGAGTATGGTGGCTTCGTCGCGGAAGTGCTCGACGATGGCGGCCTTCATATCGATGGCGCGTGAGCCAGTGATGCGATCCGTGCCCTCGTGCTTGGCCAACCATCGCTCGTAGATGGCCGCATGGTGCGGCTGCTTGTTCGTGCCGTTGATCGTGACGACCTGACTCTCGTACCCGTTGGCAGTTAACAGATCGTACAGGTACATCTGCGTTTCACGGGACTCGGTGAAGATGACGGCCTTGCGTGCCGCGCCAAGCTCTTCAGCTTTGGCGAAAGCGATCTGAAGTGCGGGCAGAAGCTTGTCGCCTTTGGCGTTGTGCCCGATCCGAGCGGCGAGTTCGGCATAGCGACGAAGGTCGGCAAGTTCGTCCTTCAGCTTCTCCGGGTCGATTTCGTCCTCGGCGTCGGCTTCCGCATCTTCTTCGTATTCGTCCACCAATTCATCGACACCCTCGATGTCTTCGTCATCCAGCAGGTCGAGTTCATCCCGCAGGTTTTCCAGACGATCTGCAAGTCGACGAAGCGTCCGGGCGATTGCGAACGTCGACGATGCGAGCAGCTTCCGCAAAACCATCGTGATGAGTTGTCGCTGGCTTGCGGGGAGGGCGTAGAGCACCTCTCGCTGAAGGTACGTCGTGATTTCGTCGTAAAGGGCCTGTTCTTCGTCGGTGGGCAGAAACTCCTGCGTGAGGGGAACACGGTTGGTGAACGGGATGTACTCCGTTACTTGCTTTCGCAGCGCGCGGGTGCAGACCGGGGCGATCCGTCGCTTCAGCTGCAGGTTGCGGCTGACCTCGTCAGGACTATTGACGAATTGCTCGCGGAACGATGCTGCGTCGCCGAAGACGTGCGGATCGATCAAGCTCACGAGGCTAAAGAGCTCGAGCAGCGAGTTCTGCAGCGGCGTGGCTGTCAACAGCAGTTTGGGGGCTTGGCCAACGGCATCCGTAATCCGGTGCGCCATCGTCTTTCTGGCTGCCGGGTTGTTCTGCAGTCGCGTGCGGGAACGATGCACGTTCCGAAGCCGATGCGCTTCGTCGATGACCGCAGCGTCCCATGGAACCTGCGAGAGTTCGGCAGTTTTGGTAGCCGCGAAGTTGTATGAGCAGATGACAGCCTTGTCTTTCAGGTCAAACGGGTTGGCCACCCCGTCCTTCTTGAGCCGGTTGAAGACACGCGAATCCAGGACTTGCGAAGGGATGAAGAACTTCTCGCTGAGCTCCTGCTGCCACTGCTTGCGCAGCATGGCGGGCACGACAATGAGGATACGCCGACGGCGTTCCGCCCAGCGTTGGGACAGGACGATCCCAGCCTCGACGGTCTTACCCAGCCCCACCTCATCAGCCAGGACGGCACCGTTGGTGAAAGGAGAGCGGAGGGCGAACATCGCAGCATCGATCTGATGGGGGTTGAGGTCTACCCGCGCGTTCGCGATGGAGCGCGACAGCGCAGCAATGTCGCCGCCTGATCCACGAAGCGTCAGGGCGTGCGCCCAATACTGGCTGTGGTAATGCGTGGTCATCAGTTCAATTCGAAACTCTGCTGGAACAGCGGCTTGGCTTTCACCAAGCCGTCGAGGCCACGAATGGTCAACTCGAGATCGCCAGTGCCGTGGTGGCCAACGCCGCGAATGTCGCGCGAGAACCCATGACCTGCTCCGCAACTCAAAAACGTGACCGCTGGCGGGTCACCGGCGGGCGTGTTGGGCGGGTCGTTGATGTGGGCGCCCCGGCACGGCGTGCGGGGCGCTCGGCGGGCGACAGACGCCCCGGCCGTCCGCGCCGTGGGACCACTGCCCGTGGATGCTCCTCGCCCGTCCCGGGTCAGCGTACGGCCAATGCCCGGTACACGTCCTCATGACAGCGAATTTAGCTGCTGGCGTAAGCTCTTGTCAATTCCGGAGCTACGGTTCGAGTGGCACTGTGGGGCCTGCGTACGTATTTCTACGTAGTCACGGGGTCATTGGGTACTTTGGATGCGCAACCGGCGGCGGTGGCCGTTGATTCGGCTGCGCCCGACGCTTGGGCCCGGGTTGGTGCCCGTGGGGCTGGGCAGCGAGTAGGTGACGGCCAACTGGACCGCGTGGGGGTCGTATTCGCTGGCGAGGAAGCGGGCTTGGCCGTCGCCGGCGCCTTCGTAGACGCGGCGCAGGATGAGGTCGAGGGTGGTGCGGCCCCAACTGCGGACGTTGTTGACCAGGGCGGTCACGTCGATGGTGAACGGGCCGGTCGTGGTCGGCAGGTTGAAGGACTTCTGGTACAGGTCGTAGTAATCGCCGCCGGGCGTGTTCCAGGCGAAATCCTCGCTGCGGTAGGTCCAGCGGGCAAACTCGTCCTCCCAATCCGTCCACATGAGCACGTTCATTGTGCAGTTGTATCCACCGGTGGCCGGGGTCTGGGTGTAGAGGACGAGCTCGGCGTCGGTCACCGTGGCGTCGACCGGCAGCGCGGTGAGGTCGAATTTGAGCAGCGCCCGGCGGGCGGCGTTGGGCGCGATGAATCCCACGTAGAATGTGGTGGCGTAGCCCTTTGAGCTCTCCGGCGTGTCGCTCGCCAGGTAGGTGTCCATGGTGGCGTCGAGCGTGATCTGCGGCATGGCATTCTCCCTATCAATGGCGTTCTC
>NPIF01000527.1_pt2 | contig 20242 bp, 15 predicted proteins | sample 8637461 | NCBI WGS metagenome assembly NPIF01 (sample SAMN07420641, study PRJNA396082) | bioreactor metagenome | isolation source: sample BR12 brine-fed electro-methanogenic bioreactor BR | place: Japan: Kochi | collected 2016-12-09
TCCAGGGCCCCTGGCGGGGTCGAGAACGGCGAGAAATCAGGGATTGAGGGATTTTGGGGCGGTTGAATGCTGAGTGCTGAATGGTCCATGGATGCTGAGTGGTGGCGGCGGGAGGCGGGAGGCTGGAGGCTCGATGGTGGATGCTGCGGGGCAGGCATTGGGCCAGGGACGATCTTCGCCCGGAGGGCGCACGACCGTAGCCAGGTGTTTCAACGCCTGGGACGAGGGCCCCTCCCCCAAGTCTTCCGGCCCGGAGGCCCGACGGTCGGCAGGCGTTGTTTGCCTTGCGTGCGTCCTGATTCACACCATCGTGCGCCCTCCGGGCGGGAGAAGATATGTTGGGGTGCCCCCCTGACCAGGGAATGAATTCCCTGGCAACCATCGTTCGCCCTCCGGGCGGGAACATCGCCCGCAGGGCGCACGACCGTAGCCAGGTGTTTCAACACCTGGAATGTGCAGGCTCTCCCAACCCCAACGGCCCGGAGGGCCGACGAAGCCCTACTGGAAAACATCATTTCGATCGAACGCAATCCCGTGGCGGCGAAGCAATTCGACAAACTCGGCCTCGAAATCCTCCCGTTGATGGTGCTCCTTCTGCCGTTCGATATATGCCTGAACCTTTTCCACGGCGGACTTGCTGACGGTGAATCCGCCGTATCCTTCCTGCCAGGCGAATCGTGCGAACCCGGTAAAGGCCTCGTTCACCCACCTGGAAGAGCGAGCCTTGATGTGCCGCATCATATCGGAGAGGGAGAGATTCGGCGGATACCTGACGAGGATATGGACGTGGTCTGCCGTGCCGTTGATTGCCAGGAGTTGGCATTTCAAGTCCTGGGCGATGCCCCCGACGAAGGGGTAGAGTCGCTGCTCGACTTGGGGCGTGATCAGGCCGGCTCGTCCGCCGGTACTGAAGACGGCATGGTAGTAGTTCTGGGTGTAGGCGCTGGGCGTGTCCACCTCCGTCCGCCCGGGGGGCGGTAAGAGAGATGTTTGGAGTAGCCACCATTACCAGGGAATGAATTCCCTGGCAACCATCGTTCGCCCTCCGGGCGGGAAGGGATGTGTTGGGGTGCCCCCCTGACCAGGGAATGAATTCCCTGGCAACCATCGTTCGCCCTCCGGGCGGGGACGGCCCCTGGCCTGATGCCTGCCCGACGGAATACCTGCCGGACGGAATGCCGTCTTATCCCACTATGCCCGCACGCGGGGGCGGGGGCGCGGTGCGCGCTCCCGACCCGCGTACGGTTTCCTCAGCAATCACCCGCTAGTGTCGCCAGTGACGACGAATGGAGTGGCTTCGCCGAACGTACGGCGCCCGCCGGCCGCGGTGACCGTCATGGCCGCGACGCCAGTGGTGGCGCCCATCATGGCCGCCGCGCCAATGGTGGCCGCCATCGTGTCCGCCACGCCAGTGATGGCCGCGGTGCTTCGTGTGGTAGATGCCGAAGCGCACGCCGCGGCTTCGGTACACCGGCGCCGCGTACACCGGGCGGGGCACGCAGGTGGTGCGCGACCGGTAGACGGGCGTCTGCACGCAGCCCGTATCCACCGCGACGTACGTCGTTGCCGGGTAGCTCCGGTAGGTGGGCAGCGTGTACGTCCGCCGGACCACGACCGTGCGGTCGTAGTGTCCCGCGTCTGCGGGGGCGGCCGTCAGGGTCGTGACGGCCAGGGCGGCGCCGGCCGCCGCCGCAAAGGTGCATCTGTAGCGGTTCATTCTGGATCTCCTTTCCGCTGAGGGTCATGCCCGGCCTGTGGTGCGGCCCACGCGACCGCACGCGATCACCCGGATAGCGGACCAAAGCCCGCAATAATTCTCATAGGTGAACTATTCGCAAATACAAATAGTTGGACAGGCCCGACCGGGTGGACGTTAGCGGGGAGGGAACAAAAAACCGCGCAGATTGCAGCAACACGCCGCCTTGATTCGTAACTACTTATTCAAAATGGCGTTAGAGATGAGCTCGCGGATGCGCCGCATGATCCGGATGAAGTCGTCACGCTCAGGCTGGCTCAAAGCGGACAGGATTTTGACGGTCGCGCCCAACCGGGCGCTGCGGTAGCCGGTGAAGGCTTTGCGGCCTTCATTCGTCAGGGTGACGTCGATCTTGCGGCGATCCTCCGGGTTGATCTGGCACTGAATGTACGCCGCGCCACCCTTGTCCTCCAGGGCCCGGATAATCCGCGACATCTGGGCGGGAAGCACGCCGATCGACTTCTGAATCTCGCCGACGGTCATCTGCTCATTCTTGGCCAGCAGGTCGAGCGTGAGGAATTCCGTTTCCGTCAGCGAGTCAGCGTCGTTCCCACGTTCGGCGCGGGCACGTGCGAGGGAACTCAGTTGGCGCAGGGCGAAAATCTCCTCCGCCATGGCTTCAAGCTGCTTGCGTTTCTCGGGTGTGTCCATAGCTGTCGGTCAATGGTGCTGCGCTACGGTATCGCACTGCGGACCCGCAACACAATGGAAACAAAAGACCAAGGTAGTGTCGACGCGCTGATAGTTTACAATGTTGAATGAATTGGTCCAGCAACAAATCACCCCCGTTTCCGTAATGTGGGGGCAATGTCCCGATAGCGCCAGCGTCTTCAGTCCGGCCGCCTACTCGGCAGGCGCCTCGCCCGGGCGCGATCGGCCGCACGCCCAGCACACCTCGAAGCTCGGCGGGTTGGCCTCGCCGCAGCCGCAGGTCCAGTCCGCCTCTGAGTCGGGCCGCGGAGGATGCTCGCCGGCCTTGAACGACCGCCGCCCGAAGCGGGCCTCCAGTACCTGAACCGCCTCGTGGTAGAACTTGAACGGCGCCATCAGCCTGGGGTTGCTGTGCCGGCGGGTGATGATCCCCGCGATCGGGTCCGGATTCCCGAGCATGATCAGATTGGAGATCTCGTGCTGGTCGAGCACCATGGCCGCCGCCCAGACGAGGGATTGCTCGGCCGCCTGGAAGACCTCGATCGGCTCATACTCGAGGTCGATTCCGCATTCCGGACAATACGCGCCGCTCACCCCGGTGAGGTTGTAGTGGCATTGCGGACAGGTCAGCGACGCTTCCGCGCCCACCACGTCCCGATGGCGGACGCGGGGCTCCCGGTCCGGGAAGATCGACATCTCCGGATGATTGGGCAGGTTCTGGAGTTCGGCCCAGCGTTCAGGAACTTGCTCGGACATGCCGGCATTCTAGCAGGCCCCGCCCGAGCGGGCATACGCCTTTGCCGGTGGCTTCCCTGCCGTCGGCCGATGGCAGCCGAAACGTTGCCTTGCGCGGCCGTGGGGCTACAGTAGTTGCATACTGCTGCGGGCGGCAGGGCTGCTACGGGCGCGGCCGCCGCCCGGGCGCCCCCATCGGGCGGAATTCGAGGGCCATGGACGTTATTCCAACGCAGGTGAATCCGGCGGATCCCGTGTTTGCGGAGAACCGTGCCCATCTCGGCGGGCTGGTCGCGGAGCTCAAATGCAAGCTCGCGACCGTGCGGGAGGGCGGCGGCGAGACGGCCCGCACCAGGCACGCCCAGCGCGGCAAGCTCTTCGTCCGGGCCCGCATCGAAAAACTCCTCGACGCCGACACCCCCTGGCTGGAGTTCAGCGCGCTCGCCGCCAGCGGCATGTACGACGATGGCGCTCCGGCCGCCGGGCTGGTCACCGGCATCGGACGGGTGGCCGGTCGCGAGTGCGTCATCGTGGCCAACGACGCGACGGTCAAGGGCGGCACCTATTTTCCCATCACCGTCAAAAAGCATCTGCGCGCCCAGGAGATCGCCCGCGAGAATCACCTGCCCTGCATCTACCTGGTGGACTCCGGCGGCGCGTTTCTGCCGCTCCAGGCCGAGGTGTTTCCCGACAAGGAGCACTTCGGGCGCATTTTCTACAACCAGGCGCAGATGTCGGCTTTGGGTATTCCGCAAATCGCGGTGGTCATGGGCTCGTGCACCGCGGGCGGCGCCTACGTGCCGGCCATGAGCGACGAAGCCGTCATCGTCCGCGAGCAGGGGACCATCTTCCTCGGCGGTCCGCCGCTGGTGAAGGCGGCGACGGGCGAGGAGGTGTCGGCCGAGGAGCTCGGCGGCGCGGACGTCCACTGCCGGACGTCGGGCGTGGCCGACCATTACGCGGCCAACGACGAGGACGCCCTGGCGATCACGCGGCACATCGTCGAGCATCTCAACCGCCGGCCGGCAACGCGCCTCGAGACACGGCCGCCCGAGGATCCGGCCTACGATCCGGCGGAGATCTACGGCATTATCAATCAGGACATCCGCCGGCCTTACGACGTGCGCGAAGTCATCGCGCGCATCGTCGATGGCAGCCGTATGCACGAGTTCAAGGCGCTTTACGGCGCCACGCTGGTGACCGGCTTCGCCCACATCTGGGGCTATCCCGTCGGGATTCTCGCCAACAACGGCGCGCTCTTCAGTGAAAGCGCCCTGAAGGCGACGCACTTCATCGACCTGTGCTGCCAGCGCAACGTGCCGCTGGTCTTCTTGCAGAACATCACCGGCTTCATGGTGGGGCGGCAGTTCGAGGCCGGGGGCATCGCCAAGGCCGGGGCGAAGATGGTCGCGGCCGTGGCCAACGCCAACGTCCCCAAGTTCACCGTCATCATCGGGGGGAGCTTCGGGGCGGGCAATTACGGCATGTGCGGGCGGGCGTATGGACCGCGCCAGCTCTGGATGTGGCCCAACGCCCGCATCAGCGTCATGGGCGGCGAGCAGGCGGCCGGCGTGCTGGCCACCGTCAAGCAGGACCAGCTCGCGGCCAAAGGGGAAAAACCCATGACGCCCGCGGCGGTCGCCGAGTTCAAGCGGCCCACTTTGGAAAAGTACGAGCACGAGGGCAACGCCTACTACAGCACGGCCCGGCTCTGGGACGACGGCATCATCGACCCGGTGGATACGCGGACGGTGCTGGCGCTGGGCATCGCCGCGAGCCTGAATGCCCCCTGGCCGGCCCGGGCCCAAAGCGTGTACCGGATGTGACCGCAGCCTGACGGGAGGTGTTTCATGCCGCAGTTCGTGCATCATGCAATCTACAAGGGGACGGCGACCATCAGCCTGAATCGCCCCGATCTGCACAACGCGTTCAACGCGCAGTTGATCGCCGAGCTCGCGGCCGAGTTCAAGCAGGTGGCGGCCTTGCCGGAGGTGCGGCTGATCGTCCTGGCGGCAGAGGGCAAGAGTTTCTGCGCCGGCGCCGACCTCAACTGGATGCGGAAGATGGTGGATTACGCCCCGGCCGAGAACGTCGCGGACGCCATGGCCCTGGCCAAGCTGCTGCGGGTCATCCGCGACTGCCCGCGGCCGACCATCGCCCGTGTGCACGGGCCGGTCTACGGCGGCGGCATCGGGCTCGTCGCGGCGTGCGACCTGGCCGTGGCGTTGGCGAAGGCGACCTTCTGCTTCAGCGAGGTCAAGCTGGGCATCGCGCCGGCCGTCATCGCCCCCTTCGTGATGGAGAAAACCGGCGCGGGACCGCTGCGGCGCTACGCCCTCACGGCCGAGCGGTTCGACGCGGCCGAGGCTCGCCGCCTGGGGTTGGTCAACGAGATCGTCCAGCGCCCGGAAGAGCTGGACACCTGGATCCAGCAGATCGCCGACGCGGTCCAGGCGACCGGGCCCCAGGCCGTCGCAGCTTGCAAGGCGCTGCTGCACGAGGTGAGTCGGACCGCCGACCTGGATGCGGCGATGGAACTCACCGCCCGGGTGATCGCGGACCTGCGGACGTCGGAGGAGGGCCAGGAGGGGCTGCGGGCGTTCCTGGAAAAGCGCCAGCCCCGCTGGATCGAGCCGGACGGGGATAGGCATTGATGGCCCGGACACAGTCGTCCACCCGTGCCGGGTCGGTTCCGAAGTAGCGGAAGACCTTGATGCGCACAATGTCGCCACGATGCTCCAAGGCCAGGCTCTTTCTGAGCAGGTCGTGATGGGCGCGTCCGACATCCTGCCACCGGAAGATCTCGGTGGGGTGTCGGCCGCGAAAGACGATGAGCCCGTCAGGGCCAAGGGCGATGAAGCGCGATGGCCGGTAGCGGGTCACCATCACGGCCACGATGAGTGCGCCGACGAGGATGGCGGTAACGAGCACTCGTTCGCGCGGCGGGGTGGGCAGAAAATACAGCAGCCCGATGGACAGCGCCGTGAGCAGGGCGGTCTGGACGATCAGATACAGACCGAGATGAAACCGGCCGCGCGCCTGACTTCGTCCGCCGAATACGCGCCAGCGTCGATCAATGGCCAAGCCGCATTCCGGGCAGGGACGCACGACCGGGAGGCCGCGAAGCCGATAGTTGCAGCGGGGGCATCGGGCGAGCAGGCCGTCGTCTTCCGCGGGAGGCGTGGGAGAGCATACGTTGCCGGAATTCATGGACACGGTCATCCACGGGACTGCAGGTTCGGGAACAAGGAGTGTAGCATGCAGGCGGACGAAAGGTGAAGTCGCCAATCGTGCACGTAAGTAGCCACATCGCCAAGGGGCGGAAACTCGGTTGCTGCTGTCCTGTATCCGGCAACCATGGTGAAAGGGATCATGTTCGACAAAGTTCTGATTGCCAATCGCGGCGAGATCGCCGTGCGCATCGCCCAGACGGTGCAGCAGATGGGCATCGCCGCCATCGGCGTCTACAGCGATCCGGACGCCGGCGCGGTCCACGTGCAGGCGTGCGATGAGGCCTATCCCCTGGAAGGGCGGACGTCAGCGGAGACCTACCTCCGCGGAGGCCGGATCATCGAGATTGCCCGGGCCCACGGCGTCGACGCGATCCACCCGGGTTACGGCTTCCTCTCTGAGAATGCGGCATTCGCCCAAGCCTGCGCGGACGCGGGCATCACCTTCATCGGCCCGTCGCCCGAGGTCATTCGCGCCATGGGCGACAAGATCGTCGCCAAGAAGGCGATGGAGCGGGCGGGCGTGCCGGTGGTCCCGGGCTGGGCGGGCGAGGGGGAGCCGGCCGCGGACGTCCTGGCGCAGGCGGCGGAGCAAATCGGCTATCCCGTCCTGGTCAAGGCGGCGGCCGGCGGCGGCGGCAAGGGGATGCGCGTGGTCGAACGAGCCGCGGACCTGGCGGCCGGCGTGGAGGCTGCCCAGCGCGAGGCCCGCGGCGCCTTCGGCGATCCGCGCATCTTCCTCGAAAAGTATGTCACCCGCCCGCGACACGTGGAATTCCAGATCTTCGGCGATTCCCAGGGCAACGTCGTCCACCTCTTCGAGCGCGAATGCTCCATTCAGCGCCGTCACCAGAAAATCGTGGAGGAGTCGCCATCGCCGGCGCTCACGCCCGATCTTCGGGCCGAGATGGGCGCAGCCGCGGTGCGCGCGGCCCAGGCATTGGGCTACACCAACGCCGGAACGGTCGAATTCCTGTTGGGCCCCGAGGGGTCCTTCTACTTCCTGGAGGTCAACACCCGGTTGCAGGTCGAGCACCCCGTGACCGAGTGGATCACCGGGCACGATCTGGTGCGGGCCCAGGTGCTGGTGGCGGCCGGCGAACCCCTGCCCTTCACCCAGCAGCAGCTCTCCCAGCGCGGGCATGCCATCGAGTGCCGGCTCTACGCCGAGGACCCCGCATCCGGCTTTCTGCCCTCGATCGGCCGGATCGTCGACTACCTCGAACCGAGCGGCCCGAACATCCGCGTCGACAGCGGCGTGGCCCTGGGTTCCGCCGTCGAGGTCTACTACGATCCCATGCTGGCCAAGCTGACCGTCTGGGGCCGCGACCGGGCCGAAGCCATCGCCCGCATGCGCTGGGCCCTGGCCCGCTACGTGGTCCTCGGCGTGACCACCAACATAGACTTTCTCGCGGACGTCGTGAGCAGTGCCGACTTCGCCGCTGGGCATACGGACACGCATTTTCTCGAGCGTTTGCACGCTGACGACGCGGGGCCGAGTGACGAAGCCATCCTGGCCGCCGTCATAGCCGCCGGTGAACTGCATCGCGGCGGCCGGCGGGCCGGGATGCCAACGCCCCAAAGCAGCGACCGGCACGTCAGCCCCTGGTCCGCCGGCAGCAGCGCTCGCCTGTAACACGACCCGGGCGCCAGGCATGCCGGACCAAGCGCCATGTAGGGCGGGCCGTGCCCGCCGCAGCCGGTTCACGTAGGGCGGGCCATGCCCGCCGCAGCCGGTTCATGTAGGGCGGGCCGTGCCCGCCGCCGGCACAAGGAACAATCCACGATGCGGAAAACGCTAACCCATCCCCAGTTAACCCAGCCCGTCGAGGCCCTCGTCGAACGCCTCGCTGCGGAGGGCACACTGCGCGTCTGCTTCAACGACGTGCAGGCCGAAGTCTCCGTACGCTGGCTCAACCCCGGCGCCGGCGTCCTGCACTGGCATGGGCGCGCCATCCCATTCCGCGCCGCCATGATCGACAACGCCGTGCAGGTGTGGGTCCGCGGCCGGACGCATCGTTTCACCCTCGTCGATCACCAGGCGCGCCGCGGGGCTTCGGCCCAATCGGCCGTGCTCGCCGACCTCACGGCGCCCATGCCGGGAACGGTCTTGCAGATCAAGGTGTCTGCCGGCGACCAGGTCGCGGCGCACGATCCCCTCGTGGTGCTGGAGTCGATGAAGATGGAGATGACGCTCTCCGCGCCGGGCGCTGGACGTGTCGTGGAAGTGCTCTGCCAGGAGGGGGACCTGGTGGAGATGGGGGCGTTGTTGCTCAAGCTGGACGGAGAGACGACCGATGTCGACGATTCCTGACGCGCGAGACTTTCCCGAGTCCGTGAATATCGTGGAGGTGGGCCCGCGCGATGGCCTGCAAAACGAGCACGAGCGCATCCCCACTCAGCACAAGCTGACCTACATCACCAAGCTGATCGCGGCCGGCGTGCGCGAACTGGAGGTGACTTCGTTCGTCTCGCCGAAGGCAGTGCCGCAGATGGCGGACGCCCTGGACGTCGTGCGCGGCCTCCCCGCCAACGACGACGTGCGCTTCCACGCCCTCGTGCCCAACTACCGCGGGCTCGAACGGGCCATCGAGACGGGCATCCATCGCGTGGTGGTTTTCGCGGCCGCAAGCGACACCTTTTCACTGAAGAACATCAACAAAACGATCGACCAGTCGCTGGACGTCTACGCGGAGGTGACCCGCGACGCCCTGGCGGCCGGGCTGAGCGTCCGCGCCTACCTCTCGACCTGCTTCGTCTGCCCCTACGAAGGCGAGGTGCCCAAAGAACGCGTACGCGAAATCACCGAGCGGCTGCTGGCGTTCGGCGTCGACGAGGTGTCCATCAGCGACACGATCGGGGCCGCGTCGCCCAAGGATGTCTTCGAGACGGTGGGCTACTGCCTCGAACGGATCCCGGTGGAGCGCGTCGCCCTGCACTTCCACGACACCTACGGTACCGGCCTGGCCAACGTGCTCGCCGGACTGCAACTGGGCGTGGCCACGTACGACTCGTCGGCCGGGGGGATCGGCGGCTGCCCCTTCGCCCCGGGCGCGACCGGCAACGTATCCACCGAGGACCTCGTCTACATGTTCACCCGGATGGGCATCCAAACGGGGATCGATCTCGAAGGCGTGGCGGAAGCGTCGCGCGCCGTCGGACAGGTCCTCGGACGCGAACTCCCCAGCCGCAACCTCCAACGCCTCAACGCCACCCGCCGCTGAGCGCCCCTGGTCGGCGGACCGGCCTTGCGCGTTCCATCCATTCCGCGCGGTTGCAGCCCAGCCTCCTGTGGCCGTGGGCGCTGAACGCTTCAGCGAGTATCCTGGGGTGCAGCGAGATAGCCGGCACGGTGCGCTCCGTGCGGCACGTTGGCCGCCGACGCCCGGCGGCCCATCCAAGGCCCAAAGCAGGCAGTGCACATGACCGACCCTGAACCGGCGACGACCCCACATCCCTCCACGCCTGATGACGGTGGCGAAGCGTCGATCTCGCGCCGCCGACGCTGGCTCTTTCGCCTCATCGCGCTGCTGTTGCCGGTGCTGCTCCTGCTGGCAGTTGAGGGCGTGTTCCGGCTCATGGGCTACGGCGGCTATCCGCCGGTGCTCACCGAGATCGGCGAAGCGAACGGCCGCACCTACGTCTCGACCGTGTCGCAGGGGATCGAACCGTTCTTCACCGGCGGGGGGCCGCGGGGCAGCATCGAGCGCCAGGTAGTCACGAAGCCCAAGCCGGCAGGGACGGTGCGGATTTTCCTGGCCGGTGGATCCGCCATGCAGGGCTACCCACAGCCCCGCCACCTGAAGCTCTCCGCTTTTCTGGAGGCGATGCTGAGCGACATCTGGCCAGATCGGCGGGTGGAGGTCCTCAACCTCGGCACGACGGCCGTGGCCAGCTTCCCGGCGGTATGCATCGCCGAGGCGGCCTTGGACTACGAGCCGGACCTCATCGTCGTCTACAGCGGCAACAACGAATTCTTCGGCGCCGGCGGCGTCGCGTCCGTCCATGGTCTGGGGCAGTCGGCGGGCGCCATGCGGGTGTTGCACCAGGCGCGACGGTCCGCGCTGGTCCAAGGATTGATGGCCTCGCGAACGCAGTCCGACGCCGGCCTCGATGCCGACGAAAACCTGATGGACGTGGTCGTGGCCGAGGCCATGCTTCCGCCCGGCGATCCGCGCCGGCAGGCCGCCGCGCAGAACCTGGAGTCCAACCTCCGTCACCTGACGTCGCGCTGTGCAGCTCGCGGCGTCCCGCTGATCGTCTGTACCTGTCCGGCCATGGAGCGCGACCTCGCGCCGATTGGCCAGGATGCGGAAATTCCTCTGCCACCCGCCGCCCGCAGCGCTCTGGAACAGTTGATCGCAGAGGCCCGCGGGTTGCGCGCGCACGATCCGGCGGCGGCGTTGGCCAGGTATGACGCGGCGCTGGCGGAGTGGGCCGGATTCGCCCGGCTGCACTACGAGCGTGCCGAGTGCCTCACGGCGCTGGGTCGCAGCGCGGACGCGGCGGAGGCGTACGTGCAGGCGAAGGACCTGGACACCATGCCCTGGCGACCCCCGACCAGTTCCAACGACGCCATCCGCCGTGCGGCTTCGGACGACGCGGTGCTTTGCGACTTGGAAGAAGCGTTTCGTACGGCCAGCGCCGACGGCGTCATTGGCTGGCTCCTCATGGACGACCACGTGCATCCCTCGCTTCAGGGGCAATACGTCGTCGCCCGCTCGATCGTGCAGTCGATGGTGAACCTGGACGGCTCGCTCGCAATCACGTCCGAGCAGGCCGCCGGCTTTGCGCCCTGGACCGACTACGCCGAGCGCCTGGGCGAAAACGATCTCGACGCCTACCGTGTCCTGGTGCGCCTGAGTGAGTTGTTTGAGCGCAAGTTCTTTCTGGCCACCAATCCGGATGCCCTCGAGCGCGTCCAGGCCGCCATGCACCGTATCGAGATGCGCATGGATCCGCTCGTGCGCGACACCGTCGCCATGCTCCAGCGCGAACACCGCGGGCGGCCCATTGCCGGGGAAGTCGGCGACGCCCTGCTGCGGGCCAAGCGCTATCGCGAGGCGGCCGGCTTGCTGGCCATCGGCCGGCAGGCCGCGGCGCCCTTGCAGATCCCCCGCCTGCGCTATGGGTGCGAGGCTCTGCTCGCAAAGCAAGCGGCCGGTGAGCCCTTTGAGGCCGAGGAGGCCGCTGAACTGGTGCACGAGGCCGAAACCATGCAGGCCTTGGCGGCCAACGACTCCCCCTACCTCTCGGCTTGGTTGGGGTGCGCACTTCACCTTGCGGGCCGGGACACGGACGCGGTCGAGCACCTGCAAAGGGGAATGCGATTTCCCCGCCTCGGGACCGACCGGCTGCTTCAGCAGGTGCTGGCGAAGGCCCGCTCGAAGACCGAGACCAAAGGAAACGACCGTTCCGCGCACTGACCACGCCCGCCCAACGGCCGCAGCTTCAAAATGCGCATTTGCTTCCGTTTGCTGCTATGATTGGGCGAGCGCAAATGGCGGGGCCGATCGTTGCCCCGCACCATGCTGAAGGGAGTTCGCTTCGAATGCCGCAAGAGTCGCCAGATACGTATCTCAGCCCCATCGAGATGGCTTTTGAGGACCTCCGGGCAGGTCGCATGCTTATCCTCGTCGATGACGAGGATCGCGAAAACGAGGGCGACCTCGTAATGGCCGCCCAGAAAGTCACGCCCGAGGCCGTCAATTTCATGCTCCGACACGCCCGCGGCGTCCTCTGCCTCCCCATGACCCACGAACGCTGCGAGCAGTTGAATCTTCACCTGCAAACATCCAGCAATACTTCCATGTACAACACCGCCTTCACCGTCACCGTCGACGCCCACAGCCGCTTCGGCGTGACCACGGGGGTGTCGGCCGCCGATCGCTGCCGGACGATCCAGGTGGCCGTCGCCAGCGACGCCAAGCCGGGCGACCTGGTGCGTCCGGGGCACATCAACCCGCTGATGGCCAAAGACGGCGGCGTGCTGGTGCGTTCCGGGCAGACCGAAGGCTCGGTGGATCTGTGCCGCATGGCCGGTTTGAAGCCGATGGCCGCGATCATCGAAATCATGAATGAGGACGGGTCCATGGCCCGTCGGCCGCAGCTCGAGCGCTTCGCCCGGGAACACGGCATCCGCATCTACTCCGTCGCCCAGATCATCGAGTACCGCCAGCAGCGCGAGCGGTTCGTCAAACGCGGCGAAGAGATCAAGCTGCCGACCAAGTACGGGCCCTTCAAGCTCATCGAATACATCTCGCCGGTGGATCCGGAACCGCACCTGGCGCTGTGTTGTGGCGGCGTGGGCGAACTCGACGACGCCGGCAACCCCATCGAGCACCCCGAGCCGGTCCTGGTGCGGGTGGAGTCCGAGTGTCTGACCGGACACGTGTTTTCCAGCGCCCGCTGCGACTGCGGCAACCAGCTCAACACCGCCCTTCAGCTTATCCAGCAGGAGGGCAAGGGCGTGCTCATCTACCTGCGCCAGGAAGGGCGGGCGATCGGGCTGCACAACAAGCTTCGGGCCTACAAGTTGCAGGACGGCGGCATGGACACGGTGGAGGCCAACGTGCACCTGGGCCTGCCGGCCGACCGGCGCGATTACGGCGTGGGGGCGCAAATCTGCCAGGATCTGGGTTTGCGCAAGTTGCGCATCCTGACCAACAACCCCAAAAAGGTCAGCCGCCTCGAGGTGTACGGCGTCGAGGTGGTCGAACAGTTGCCCATCGTCATTCCCCCCAACGAGTACAACGAGTTCTACCTGCGCACCAAGAAGCAGAAGATGGGCCACATCCTCGAGGGCCTCTGAGCTGCCGCCCGGACCATTGAGTATTCCCGACAACGCCGCCCGAACAGGCTAAGGCTGGCTATTCCTCCTTCTCCCAGTCGGGCAGACGGCCCGGCGTCCAGGGCGCGTGCGCGGCCTCGAGCTGCTGCTCCAGGGCGGTGAGATCCTCTTCCATCAACTGCCGCAGGGCCGCGAGCGTGTCCGCAAAGGCCGTGGCCGCGTGGTCGTAGGCCGCCCGCTGGGTCTGCGTGGGCGCCGACGTCGCGTCCCACTGGTCGCGGGCGACCTGCCCGACGCGCTCACTGATCGACGGCGGCATCGGCTCCTCCCGCTTGCGCAGGGTGGGGTCGCCGCCCAGCGCCGCCTCAATGTCGGCCAGCCGCACAGCGAGTTTCTCGACGTCGCCAAGCAGCGCCAGGTCGGCCGCGGGGGTGTCCAGCACCGCCTGGCGGAGGTGGTCGAGGCGGTTGCGGGCCTCACCCGCGGAGCGAACCGCGCCGGCCACCGCCCGGCGAAGGCGCGCGATCTTCTTGCGAAACGCGAGGACGGCCTGCTTGTCCTCCGCCGTGAAGGTGGCGATGTCCAGGGGAACCACCTCGAACGACTGCGGCGCCGACAGCTCCGTGATTTCCCCATCAACCTGCCTGGCCAGCGTGACGGTGTAGGTTGCCGGAAGGGCCAGCGGACCGCTCGGGCCGCGGTCCCACGGCATCCGCTCTTCGTCCGGCGAAAGGTCCACCGGCGTCGCCGGCGGATAACGCAAATCCCAAGCCACGCGGTGAATGCCGGCGTCGCGCGGGCCGGGGACGCGCTGGATCACCTCGCCGGCCGCGTCACGGACGATGAGCAGCATGCCGGGCTCCGGCTGGCGATCCTCGGCGCGCAGTTCGTCAATGCTCGGATAGGGCGGCGTCTTGCCGGCCTCGTGGGCCTTCTTCTCGCGTTCGTGGCGCTGTTCCTTCAGCGTCTGGAGCTTGTCGCGGAGGTAGTAGGTGAACACGGCGCCGAAGGGCGGGTTGGGGGCGGCATAGAACGACGCGCCCTGCGACCCCCGGCCGTGGGAGCCGCCCAGCCGGCTGTTGGGGACGTAACGCAGCGCCCGCTTGACGGGAAAGACCATCGCTTCGCGTTCCAGCGCCTCGGCCGATGCGTGCCGCAGCGGCGTGTAGTCGTCAAGAACGTAAAAACCCCGCCCGAACGTGCCCAGCACGAGATCGTTCTCCCGCCGCTGGAGCTCGACGTCACGTACGGCGATGGTGGGGATGCCGCCGGTGAGCTTGATCCAGTGCTGCCCGCCGTCGAGGGTGAAGTAGACGCCGAACTCGGTCCCCGCGAAGAGCAGCTCGGGTCTTTCGTGGTCCTGCTGGATGGCGTAGACCACTTCGCGATCGGGCAGGTCGCCGGCGATGGATTCCCAGGTCGCGCCGCGGTCATCGCTGCGCAGCAGGTAGGGCGTAAAGTCGCCGTTCTTGTGGTTGTCGAACGCGGCGAAAACGGTGTCGGCGTCGTGCTGCGACGCGGTGAGGCAGCTCACGTAGGTCATGTCCGGAACCGTGGGGAAAACCGAGATCCGCCGCCAGGTCTCGCCCGCGTCGGGCGTGACGTGCACCAGCCCGTCGTCGGTGCCGACGCAGAGCAGCCCCTCGGCCAGCGGCGACTCGCTGAGGGCGACGCAGTTGCCGTAGATGCTGGTGGAAGCGTGCTTGGACACCGCGTCGGCCGGCTGAATCCGGCCCATCACCTCCAGCGCGTCGCGGTCCAGCCCGCGCGACAGGTCGCCGCTCAGCGCCGTCCAACTGTTGCCCCGGTCGTCGGAACGGAACAGCCGGTTGGCGGCCACGTACAGCCGGGTGTGGCTGTGCGGGCTGATGATCAGCGGGGTATCCCAGTTCCAGCGGTAGGGCGCTTCGCCCAGGGCCTCGCGGGGCTTGATGTCCACGGTCTCGCCGCTGCGGCGGTCGTGGCGGACCAGCCCGCCGTACTGCCACAGGCTGTAGACGATGTTGGGATCTTCCGGATCGACGGCCGTCTCGTAGCCGTCGCCCCCGACCGTGCGGAACCAGTCCTCGTTGGTGATGCCGGCCCGGCTGAGCGTGCGCGACGGTCCGCCCAGCGTGTTGTTGTCCTGCGTGCCGCCGTAGATGAAATAGAACGGTTCGCTGTTGTCGGTGGCGACTCGATAGAACTGGGTGATCGGCAGGTTGGGCATGTAGCGCCAGTTCTCGCCGCGGTCGAAGGACTCGTACACGCCGCCGTCGCCGCCGATGAGCAGGTAATCGGTATTCTCCGGATCGATCCACAGCGCGTGGTCGTCCACGTGGCGGAACTGGCGCGGCAGGCGGCGGAAGGTCTTTCCTCCGTCGTCGGTGACCGACGTCACCGTGTCGGGGACGTACACGCGGTCGGGATCGCACGGGTCGCAGAAGATCTCGTTGTAGTACTGCGGGCTGGTGCACGCGTAGTCGCTGCGTTTTTCCCAGGTCTCGCCGCGGTCGGTGGAGCGGAAAAAGCCGCTCTTGCCGTCGGCCGCCTCGACGATCGCGTAGACGGTGTCGGGGCGGGTGGGGGCGATGTCCAGACCGATACGCCCCAGGTCCACCTCGGGCAGACCGCGGGTGAGCTTGCGCCAGGTCTTGCCGGCGTCGGTGGATTTGTAGATGGCCGATTCGGGCCCGCCGTTGATCAGCGTCCACACGCGGCGGCGGCGCTGGTATGCCGAGGCGTAGATCACGTCGGGATCGCGCGGGTCGAGGTGCACCTCGTTGATACCGGTGTCGTCGCTGACGTGGAGGATGCGCTCCCAGGTCTGGCCGCCGTCGGTGGTCTTGTACAGGCCGCGATCGCCGCCGCTGCGCCACAGCGGGCCCTGCGCGGCGACGTAGACCACGTCGCTGTTGCGCGGGTGAATGGCGATCATCCCGATGTGCTCGGACGCCTTCAGCCCCAGGTGCTCCCAGGACTTGCCCCCGTCACGGCTGCGGTACACGCCGTCGCCGAAGGAGACGCTGCGCTGGCTGTTGTTCTCCCCGGTCCCCACCCAGAGCACGTGCGGGTTATTGGGATCGAGGGCGAGACAGCCGATGGAGTAGCTGCCCTGGTCGTCGAAGACCGGCGTCCAGGTCGTGCCCGCGTTGGTGGTTTTCCAGACGCCGCCGGAGGCCGCGGCCACGTAGTAGTGCGCCCGATCGTCGGGATGCACGGCGAAGTCGGCCACCCGCCCGGAGGCCAGCGCCGGCCCGATCCCCCGAAGCGTCAGCCCGGCGAAGGTCTTCGCCGACATGCGCTCCGTGTCGTCGCCGGCCTCGGCCGCAACGGCCAGAGTCGCCGCCGGAGCAACCAGCAACGCCGCCGGAGCAACCAGCAACGCCGCCAGAGCGGCCGACAACGCCAGCGAAGCGGCCGGCAGTGACAGCGAAGCGGCCGGCAACGTCAACCTGACCATCTGCGCTGTACGTCGCACGGCCAGCCCTGCTGTCAACGTCGCAAGTCGCGCCACCTGCCCGACTATCAACGTCGCAAGTCGCGCCGCCAGCCCGACTATCAACGTCGCAATTCGCGCCGCCAGCCCGACTATCAACGTCGCAAGGCGCGTCACCAGCCCGGCCGTCAGCGTCGCCGGTCGCACCAGCCGGGGCGCCGGCTCTGTCTCCAGCGTCGCGACCCTGCGGGCCGACCGAGCATGGGAACGAGTACGGGTATCCGGCAAAGGGCGATACAGGCGATTAGAGCGCATCGTGCATCCTTTCCGTGCATGCATGCTGGCCGCGTCGGTGGCCGACGCGCTGGGTGACGGTCTTGGGGCGCTTGGGGAAAGCGCACAGGCGCGGCAAGGACGGCCGCTCCTTGCCAGGGTCCACACAACACTTGCCAGGGTCCACACAACAGGAGTATCGGTGACAAGCTGGAAAACGTCGAGTGGATCGAACCCCGCCCGGCCCCCGGCGCTTGTAGGAAATTGTCAACCACCCCGGCCGAACTCGCCCGATCGAGCAGCGAATCGGCCCTCGCAGTACTGAGAGATCAGAAAAAGCCGGGTGCCATAGCCAAGCTCGAGTTGGGTGCCATGGCCAAGCTCGACGGAGTCGAGCGCCGCCATGCGGCCGCCCATCAACGCGGCCCCACCCCAACCCGCGCCCATCCGCACCCCTCAATCCCTCAATCCCTCAATCCCTTAATCCCTGCCGTTCCAGCCAAGCTCGACGGAGTCGGGCGCCGCCATGGGAGCACAGTCAGGCCGCGCCGCCCTCCAGCCACCGATCCCGTCGACCACCGATCCGGTCCATCCGCACAGGCCCCGACAACCGGCAACACGCCCGTCGGTCCAACGCATGGCCGGGCGCGCAAACCGGGCAAGGCCGAAGGAATGAGGTGCCTGTCCCTCGTCTTTGATTCGTTGTTCTACTGTTAAATAATCCTAATGTGCTCAGCCTCTCCCCCTGAGGCTTTCACTTGCCTTACATCTCCTGGTGGTATACGCGCGGCAGCCGCAGCGCCGGTTCCGGCGCTGAAGCTGCCTTGCGGATTCGCCTGGCTCATTCGTCCGACGAATTGCCACGCTCTACGCAGGGTGGTGTGGAAGCGCGTGCTGCGCTGCCAACCAGTCTGCTCTTCGGTTCACGCATCAGGGCAATGGACCAGTGAAGCCGCCTTGGAACAGCGCAAAATCCACCAAGTCGGTATCGCAGTCGCCGTCCAAATCGCCCAGCGGGCGCCCCTCGGCATCGACGGTGATGCCGGCCGGCGTGTTGTTGCACACGTCCACGGCGTCGGGAATGCCATCACCGTCGGCATCACCCTGCGGGACGCACAGGTTCGGGTCGCAGCTCGTGCCCATCCCCTGGGGAAATCCTTCTTGCACCACACAGTCCTGCGGGGTCAACACCGCACAGCTCCCGTTCGGGAAACAGCACGCCTCCGGGCCCTGGGCCTCGTGGATATGCCATTGCCACAAGCCCCCATTGGGCTCCGGCGCGCCTGCGTTGTTCGTGAAGCTGCGCCGGGTGCGCACGAAGAGCAGATCACCGGGGTTAATGGTGACGGGGGCTGCCGTGGAGGCTTCGCCGATGGTCGGCGTCAGAAAGATGTCGAAAAAGGAATCCGGCGGCAGGTCCAACGGGTTCTGCGGTCCGACGTCCGCTCCGTCCGCATCGTGCACCGGCACCCAGGGCCAGAGCTCCTGCTCGCCGCCCTCGGTCAACTCGTCGTACCAATCGGGCGGCAGGCTGACGGGGTTGACCGAGAGGACATCCAACTCGATCAGCTCGATGGGCATCGGTTGCGGGCCCGGTCCGGGAATCGGCACGGGGGGATTGATCGGCGGGAAGAAGCCGCCGCCGATGCGTACGATCTGCCCGGCCGGAATGGGCGTCACGTCGAAGCCGAGCAGCGGCACGAAGCCGTTGTTGTGGAGAGGAATGACCTGGCCGACCGGCTGGCCGTCGAGGGTCCACCAGCCGGTGAGGTCGATCATGGTGTTTTCATCCTCGACGAAGAACAGCAGCCCCAGGTGCACGATCGTGCAATAGGGAATCACACCGGTACCGGGATCGAAGGACCAGTCTGCGCTGAACCAAAACCAGCAATCTTCGGGATCCTGCGGATTGAGCTTGGTCAGGGCGTAGGTGAAATTGGGAAACAAATCATCACGGTGATCGAACAGGACAGGCGCCACGCCGTGAGCGGTGCAGATCAGACCCTCGACATGGAAGTCATTTGGAGTCCGGCCGCCGGGCAGCGAGCCATCGGGGATGTCTTGGTGCACGTCGAGCGTGCACCCCGCGAAGATGACATAGCCCTGCGCCGTCGGGGCAGCGAGCAGTACGGTGCAACAGAGGACCAGCGCGGCACAGATTGTTCGGTTGCAGGTCATGGTGTTTCCTCCAGAAGTTGGTTTTCAAAAAGAGACGACATTCCGCCGAGGGCCGGCCGGCAAGGTGCCCAGCCATCCCTAACCCGCGGCGGGTTACCCACGCTGGTCAGCGCAGTAGCTCGAGGACGCTTGCAGAGTTCCGACGCACCGGCCGTGCGATGATTCGCCAAAGGGCCGCTGAGATTCTTCCCGTTCTTCGATCGAAATGGTGCTTGTGCCTTTCTTCACAAGTGATCCCAACAGGGAGTAGGCGACTGCTGACAGGCGTTTGACACGCTTCACCCGTTGGCGTCCCCAATTGCAGCCCCGTGGGCATCCCGACGCCCAGAGTAAGAGGTGTGCTGCATGCCCGACGGCGCAGGCTCCCAAGCAATCCCAATCAAGCCCCAACAGATAGCTGGCAAGAGCCCAGAATCCCCAGATCCGGGCGCTCTCCACGTTCTCAACCTCGCCAGGGGGCCTGGATAGAGAGGTGAACGTTGAACAGGTGGGCAGGTGGGATGGGGGCCGGTGATCAGGAGCAACGCCGCCGTCGTCGCGACTTTTCCGTTTCTCCCATGGCGGCGCTCGACTGCGTCGAGCTTGGCCATGGCACCCTCGCTAAAGAGGTGCGAGTGGAGCAGGTGAGCCGGGGCATGCAGAGCCCCTGGTCCGACCGGCTGCGAACGACGGGGCGGTAAAGAGGACATTCTACTTCTGGGTGCGTTAAAGATAGCCTGCGAAGGGGATATGCCAATTACGGGCTCGGAGCGGCAAAGGGAACCCCAATTGCCAATTCCGAGATCCTGCTACTAAGTACCTCGACAGACGCTTATCAACTCCCGCAGGCCGATCCCGCACACATAGCACAAAGGCCAGACCGCGTCAGTCCGCGGACCACGAGTATAGCCAAGAGAACCCGGACCCGCAGGGCCGCGCGCGAAACGGCCGGCTATCCCCTCCCGCTCTTCTCCCATCGCGCCACACGTCGGCCCGTCACCATCTCCCCGCCGTCCCGCAATCCCTCAATCCCCAAATCCCGCAATCCCGGATTTTTCCGCGTTTTCAAGCCCGCCAGGGGCCCTGGATAGATCACCCCGCGCGTTATATAGGGTGGATGCGGAGCCATACGCCCTCCGCATGCCGACATCCTGAACCGTCCGGTGCGCACAAGCACCCAAGCGGCCCCCGTCAGGGCCCCGAATTCAGAGCCCGAATCAGAGCTCCGAGCG
>NPIF01005542.1_pt4 | contig 20230 bp, 19 predicted proteins | sample 8637461 | NCBI WGS metagenome assembly NPIF01 (sample SAMN07420641, study PRJNA396082) | bioreactor metagenome | isolation source: sample BR12 brine-fed electro-methanogenic bioreactor BR | place: Japan: Kochi | collected 2016-12-09
AGAGCCCCCCCCAGTGCGGCGCGTCCGTGGTGAGTTGGATGAAGTAGTCGTGCCCGCTCCCCTTTTCGTCGTGCAGCACCTGTTCAAGCAACGGCTGGGTCTGGAGGTAGAAGTTCTTGGGGCTTCCGCCGCCGACCTGTACCACGCCGTTTTTGTCCGCAGCGCGGGCGATCGCGGCGGTTTCGATAACGTCCTTCATGGGATCAAGTTGAATGGCGAGGCCGAACATCTGCGTCGCGACCATGCTCATGGCGATGGCGTTGTCGCCGGGGCTGGGCGTGTAGATCGGCACGCCGCACTTCTGCGCCATGATGAGCATCGATTTCTCAGGGCTTCGCGCTTGATCGCCCAGCACCTTGCCCAGTTGCCAGAAAAACTCCGCAGTAGAGATCGGGCGATCGCGATCGATTGATTTGACCGCACCCAGGATCAAGCGGTCGGTTGCCATCAACGTTTCCGCGTCGGCGATGAACGTGTCGTAGATGCGCGCGACGCAGGCATCCGCAAGCTCGTCGTCGTCGACGGACCAGTGTCCCTGCGTCACCGGATAATCGAACGCGCGATGGGTGTCGTGGAACAGGTTGGCGCCGGTCGTGATAATCCAGTCGATGAAACCGGCTTCCATCAGATCGATGATGATGCCCTGCATACCGATGGGCGTCATCGCGCCGCTGAGGGTCAGGCCGACTGTCGCGCCGTCCCTCAGCATCCGCGAATAGAGTTCGCAGGCCTCAGCCAGGCGGCGGCCGTTGAACCCGCTGGCCGCGTAGCAGTTGTCGATCATATCCGCGACCATCGGATGCGGCTTGATCTTCAACGGCTCGACCATGCGGCCTGACATGAGTTCCTTCTGGCGTTCGGTCACATCCTGGGCTTCAAACCAGATTTTCTCGGGCCGCGTGCCGCCGCGTGCCGCCGGGCCGCTGCATGGTTTCCTGCCTTCGCTCATCGATATCCTCGATCCTGTTGGTTCTGCTGATCTTTGCGCAAAACCGAAGATTAGCGGCAAAAGCCCCCAAGGCAAAGGAGCAGGAATTCTGCGGGGATTGCGAGGCGTTGTGGAGGCCCGCGCAAACGAAGGCGGCCGCCCGGGAGACGGCCGCCTTCAAAGCGCGGTGTTGGGAAAGAGAGAGGAGAAGATTCGGTCTGAGGCGATCGTGCATCACCCCATTCAATTCATCGCCAGCGTGTGTCATTGAGGCAATGGCCGTGCCGAAACCGGTCACCGAACTGGCAGAACACGCACATGCCGAGAAAACCGCCAGACGAGGCGGAAAACGACCGCAAATCGAGCAGTCAGCGGTCTTCCTTCCGCCGTCGTCATGGGGCCGTCTGGGAGGTATTGGGAAACTCTGCCCAGGCGGGTGGGAACAGACTGGGAGTGGAGCAGGATGCTGTGCTTGCCGGAGGTTCCGAGAATGCCCGGCGGCGGTTCAACTTGCCAGCCCGTTGCGGACGCGGTCGAAACAGACCCGGCTTCGCCAGTTCAGCAGAGCCGTCGGAGGAAGGAAGTGAGCATCGGGCATCAACCGCCGGAACTCCGCCTCCAGCGTCGAATCGCGCTTCACAAAGACGAATCGCGGCCAGGGACGCGTTGGATCGCCGAGGCTCAGCGGCTCGTAAACGACCCACCAATACCCGTCCGTGAACACACGGCGGTTCATTCGCTCGGGCCATGGCGAGTAAATGTTGTTCATGATGAAGTGCGGCTCGCGGCTCAGGACATAGTCGAAGTCCTTTCGGCCGAACGTCGGGCTCAATGTACCGTGCCGCGCGATGTGATCGTCAGTCAGTCCGGCCATGTCGAGGAATCGCACATGCGGCGCATAATAGCCGATGCGGCCAAGCACGTCCGTCGCCGCGAGAAGGTCGGGCTGCTGCGAGTTTGCCAGGATCGCCGCGAGCGACGGGTCCGGATTCGTTCTGATATACGGACGATTCCGCTGGAATTGACCGTAGGCACAAACAACGACGATGCATGCGCCGAGAATCGGCAGCAGCGGATTGGAGCGGAGACTCATCTGATACGCCAGCCACGCCGCACATTCCCAAAGCCCCCAGACAACAAGCACGCAAAGCATCGGCAGATACGGCGTCAGCAAACGGTAAGACGTCATCCAGTCGCCGAAGTTATACACCGAAACCGCCAACCCCATCGTGACCACGCTCAATGCGAATATCGCAGACCAGCGGCGTTCGACACATCGCAGCATCATCACGAACGCGAGCAGGCAGAACCAACCGAACGAATTACGCAGGAAACCGGAGGCGTACTCCAGTCCCTCGCTGTTGAAGACCAGGCCGAACCATGCGGCCGGTTCCGACTCGCGCAGGAGTGGGAACAAAACACTCTTGGCCTGCACACTGTTGGGGAACAGGTGCCCGTAATAACTGACGCGGAACGCAATCAGCGCACCGACGATCGCCACGGCCGGCGCGATCATGGCCGTCCATGTCCGGCGATCGCGTGGGCCGCCGCGGACGAGCAGTGAAAGCGCTGTGGCAATCACAAGGATGCCTGCCCCTTCCGGTCGCGTGATTGCCGCGACTCCAATCAAGGCAGATGCGGCCGTCCAGCGGCGGCAGACGACACAGGCGACGACGGATGTCACGAGCAGACCGTAGAGTCCGGTCTCCAGTCCGTTGACGCAGGATGTACATAAGGCCGTAGACGCGCACAAGAGCGCCGCCGTTGCCAGCGCGGCGACAGTCGAACCGATGAGTCGCCGGGCCAGATATGCGCTGACGAGGAGTGTTCCGAACAGAGCCGCGCAGCCCAGAGCGCGGGTCCATGCCGCCGGCTCAAGATCAAGCGCCATCCCCAACGCGGTGAGCATCACCCACGAGAAATTGGAGAAGCCCTCCACGCGCTCGCCGGGATTGAAAACCAGCCCGTGCCCCTCAATGAGGTTGCGCGCGTATCGGAACGAGATGAAAGCGTCGTCGATGACGTATTGCGGGAGCCACAGCACGTGGCACGCCGCGAGCAGGCAGGCGAAGACGAAAACGCCGCCTAGCATGTGTCGTTGCCGCCGACTCAAGAGCTACCTCCCGGCACCGGTTTGAAACGCTTCTGCGCACCACCTGGCGCGCACCTTCGACGTGTGGGCATATCGGTTCCCGATAATGGCGGCTGTATCTTGATCCCGTCGATGCGCATCGTCCGATATGCGAATCGCGCCGGATGATGCTGGCGGCGTCGGAGACAATCGTCGATTTGCGGCGTGCAAAACAGTGACGCACGGTGCTTGCCCGCAGAGACAAACCAACTACACTGTGATTCCTCTGTTGCTTCGGGATCGGCCCAGCGCCGCTCGAACTTCACTGAACCAGCGAGTCCGAACGTGACCAGATCGAGTATGCCCGAAATCGTGACCAGGNNTCTGTGAGCGGTTGGCCGCCGCGGGCAGTTTTGCGTTTGATACGGAGTTCGTGGGCGAGGACCATTTTGCGCCCGAGGTCTGCCTGCTTCAGGCCGCGACCGAGTCGTTCTGCGTGCTGATCGACCCGATGGAGGGACTCGACCTGACGCCGATCTGGTCGCTGATCGCGGACGAGCAGGTGGGCGTCATCCTGCACGCGGGTTCCGAGGATCTGATGCTCTGCTGGCGGGCCATCGGCAGGCAGCCGGCCAACGTCTTCGATCTCCAGGTCGCCGCCGGCTTCGTCGGACTGGGCTATCCGATCAGCCTGACGCGGCTGGCCCGGCAGACGCTCCACCGACGGATACGCAAATCGCAGACGCTGACGGATTGGCGCAAGCGGCCGCTCAGCGATGAGCAGATCCGCTACGCCATCGAAGACGTGGTCCACCTGCCGGAAATCCATCAGTACTTGGCGGATAAGCTGGCTGCGATGCACAGAACGGAGTGGGCTCGCGAGGAATTCGACCACCTGTGCCGGCCCGAGGTGTTCGAGCCCGATCCTGTGCATAAACTCCGGCGGCTCAAAGGGGCAGGGTCGCTGAGGCCGAAGGAACTGGCGATCGCGGACGCCCTGCTGGAAGAGCGCGAAGCGCTGGCTCTCGAATACGATCGACCGCCACGGGCCGTCTTGAAGGACCATCTGCTGGTGGAGATGGCGCGGCGGGGATGGACGGACGTTCGACGTTTGCGTTCTCTGCGCGGAGTGAATCTCAGCACAAAAGCACTCAAGCGGATCGCCGATCGGATTGAAGCGGCGGCCGATTCCCCCGAGGACTCCTGGCCCGAGATGACAAACGATGAGGACTCCACTGAGGAGGACGTGCTGATCACGCTTATCTCCGCCGTGCTTCGCGATTTCTGCCATCAGAATTCCATCGCCTACGGGCTCCTCACCAACAAACAGGATCTGCGGACGCTTGTCCGCGGGAATACGCGGCCCAAAGAGAAGGCCCGCCCCAACATCTTGACCGGCTGGCGGCTGGCTGCGGCCGGCGATCTGCTCAACGGTCTGCTCTCCGGAAAGTCGGCGATTCGGATCAGAACTTCCGGCAATACGCATCATCTGGAGGTCAAGTAGCGACGCTGCTTGATACGCACCGCAGCCGCCCCCCGCACTTCCCAGCGTCCGATAGCGTGTGTTTCATTCATAACTCTAGGCTCCGGCGGCGAAGTCCGATACGATATGCACATGGCCCTTTGTTTGAAGAGGCGGTTTTGCAAATGCCCCGGTCGCTTATCGGTGTCAAGGAAGTGGCAGCCAGCCTGCACGTATCGACCCGCGAGGTCGTGCGCATGGCCGAAAAGCAGATTCTGCCCGCCGTCAAAGTGAAAGGCGCCTGGCAGTTCCGCGCGGGCGACATTTGGAACTGGATCGAAGAAAACGTCCATTCCCTCGCTGATCGTCGCGCTAAGGACCGTCACCCGAGTGACGTCGGCGAGTTGCTGATTGCCAACACGCTCAAAGAACACGCGATCGATACTAACCTCGTGGCCAAGACCAAGTCTTCGGTGATTCGTTCGCTCGCCTCGCTTGCTGAAAAAGCCGACCCCTATCTGGATGAATCGGCCCTCGTTGACCAGTTGATGGAGCGAGAATCACAGGGCTCAACGGCGCTGGAACACGGCGTCGCGGTCCCGCATCCTGCTCGCCCGTTCTATTCGGAAGGACCGGTTCTGGCCGCTGCGAGGACGGCGCAGGGCATCGTGTTCGGCGAACGCAGGGGCGGCCTTTCCGACCTCTTCTTCTTGGTCTGCTGTCCCGATCAGGTGAATCACCTGCTCTATTTCGGCCGCCTCTGTCGGCTCCTGATTGATCCGGCGCTCCGCCAAACGCTGCGGCATGTGGAGGACTCGGCGGCATTCCTCGAAGCGATCCGGGAGGCGGAATTCCGCATCTGCGAGGAGCGATGAGGTCGCGGCGGATCGAGCAATGCCGTTCATGAAGCCGAGTTGGGAAGGTCCAGCCGCCATCGGAACCGCCACCGCCGGGTTTCATTTCTTGACCGCGATTTGGCACGATTCTAAAATCTGTGAATTTAAGGGCTTATCGCTCGGCACCTTCGAGGATACAGGATGGGCGGGCGGATTGATCGTCCAAAAGGGGCTCTGACGCACGGTGGCTGATCTCGTCTCCGGCTACAACGTGATTTCAAAGCTGGGTGACGGTGCCCGTTCCCAGGTCTACCAGGTCGTCAAGCCTGATACGGGTAAGACGTTCGCCCTCAAGCGCGTTCTGCGCGACGCCCATGAGGATTGCCGATTTCTCGAACAGGCGATCAAGGAATACGAAGTTTCGAGTCGGTTCACACATCCCTACCTTCGCAAGTCGTTCGAGATCAAGCGGATTCGCAAGCTGCTGCGACTGGTCGAAGTGCAGGTTGTGATGGAGTACGTTGACGGCGTAAGCCTCGACAAGAACCGACCTGAACGGCTCGATGATACGGTCGATCTCTTCATCAAAGTGGCTGAAGGCCTCGACGCGATGCATGAGCTCGAGATGTTGCATACGGACATCAAGCCCAACAACATCCTTCTTACGAAGGACGGCGGCGTGAAGATAATAGACTACGGCCAGAGTTGTCAGATCGGGTTTCGCAAGCCGCGCATTCAGGGCACGCCGGATTACATCGCACCGGAGCAGGTTGAGCGACGGCATCTGACGAAGGCGACGGACGTCTTCAACCTCGGCGCGACGCTCTACTGGGCGCTGACGGGCGAGACGTATCCGACGATGATCACGAAGAAGGGCAGGCAAGCCGATCAGACCGCGACGCTGCGGAAACCGATTCCCTCGCCGCAGGAACTGAATCCGGAGATTCCGGCCGCCCTGTCCAAGCTGGTGATGAAGGCGTGTCTCCACGAACAGGGCCGGCGACCGCGCGATATGAAGGAAGTGATCGAACAACTCGAGCGGATTCGTCACGTCCTCGCGAAGCGCGCAAAAGCGGGCCATGACATGTCCACGACGGTCAAGCCGCAGCAGGCGGAAATGCCGCCCGACCTCGATCTGGAAGACGAGGACTCGGAGGACTCCTACGATTTCTCGGGCTTCATTCGAGAGGTGCTGGACGAGGAAAGCCGCGACAAGCAGGAACCGAAGGGAGAGTGACCCCCGTGTCCGTACATCCCAGCCAGTTCAACGCAGACGAGGCCATCGCGATCTTTCGCGAAGGTGCGGAGCACAACTGGCAGGATCCCTACCGCCAGGGCGCCACGATTCACCTGCCGGGTTACGGTCAGGTCGTCATGACGGGTGATCGCCAGGGCCACAACCAGAACCTCGGCAAACTCCAGAAATACGCAATGCTGGATCGCGTTTCCGCTCGCCACGTAATCCTGCACGAGATGGTCCATGCCGACGTCCAGATGACGGAGATCGATCGATCGCACGAGACTCTGCTGGAGGCGGCGAGGTACAAGTGCCAGTTTCCCGAGCAGGTGCACTTCCTCCAGTCCAATCATGAGTTGGCGCAATTGACGGGGTATCCGATCGCAAAGAACGGCCGCGCTGTGATTGACGACTTCAACGCCGGCGTTGCGCTGGCGTACGGCGAGAATCGATCGACGGAAGTCCTTGCCGCGATCGACGAATTCATCGCGTCATTCCCACTGGCGGCGCGCACGCAGAATAGAATCTGGATGTCTCATTCGCTGCCGGGTCTGCATAACATGGACGAATTCGATCCAGGCATTTTTGACCGCGACATTACGATCGAGGATCTGCACGAAGATCGAACGATATTCCACACTGTCTGGGGCCGGCGGCATACGGAGGAACTCATCGAGCATCTGGCGCAGGTGCTTGACGTCGACATTTTTGTCACCGGGCATCAGCCACAGGAAATGGGATACAGTCAGGTGTTCGATCGGCTGATCATCCTTGCCAGCGATCACAGTCACGGCACGTTTCTGCCCTTCGATCTGGGCAAGCCACAGACGCCGGACTCGCTTCTCTGCAACATCCGCAAGTTCGTCGCGATTGCATAGAGGTCCGGCGGTTTGGCGAGGTTCCAATAGCACAGCGGACCACCGAACGATATTTCGGCGGTCCGATGCGTCTATGAATTCCGAGGGGGTGGGGTTCTACTTCAGGCAGTTCTTAAGCAACTTGTCGAGTGCCTTGGTCTGTGATTCGGCGAGCATCTTCTTGCACTTGGCGACGTTGTCCTTGATGCGGTAGCCGTCTTCGCCCAGTTCGACTTCGATGCCGATCTCTTCAAGCGTGTTGAGGTTGCGGAAGATCGTGCGGCGGGAGGTCCTGAGCTTGCTCTGGAGTTGTTGGATGGTAGCCCCCTTGTTCGCGCACAGCGTGCGACACATGCCCATCAAGCGCTTCAACTGTCCCCCGTCGACGACCAGAGTTTGACTCATGACTCGATCTCCAATGATGATGATCCCGGTTAGCCCGCCCCGCCATGCGGCATCAAGGCGCTGTTAAAGCGCGGTATAGTAATCAAACGCCTTAGGCGTGTCACGGCCCTGCCCCGAAGATTTGAGGATGCGGCAGAAACCGGGAGTGCTATGGCCGCGGCACAGGATTACGCCCCTGAAAGATATGCGGACGTTGTGAAAAACCCGCATCTGCGCCGGCCTTTCGCGCGAGTGCGCCTACTCCGCAGGCTTGTCCGACTGATCGAACAACCCGCGCATCTCGTGGGAACGCCACCAATCCCGTACACGGGCGGGATCCTGCGAGCGGACCCGCTCGGCGACATCCTGCAGCAATGGCCCCAGGTCAATTGTGGCGTCCGGCTCCTTCAGCAGTGGTATCGGTGTGCCCCAAACAAGGATTGTTAAGATCGTGTCATCGCCCTTCCCGTGCGTGCCGAGAATTTTCAGAATGTTGTCGCGAATAATGAGCCGCACGCCGAACTGGCTGTATTCCACACGCTTCGGCAGGAGGTTCTGCGGTACGGACTCGGGCCATTCGAACTCCAGCAGCCGTTCCGCCGCGCTGACGAGGAGCTTGCGCTCGATGTAGCCGGGACCGTCCGATGGCGGAACCGCTGTGATTTCAATATCAGCGGAATGGATGGCGTCATCAACCACATGCAAGTTGGCAATCCGTAACGAAAGTCGGCCCGATGCGGTGCCGCGACCGAACAACCGGAGCCACTCCTCCAGGATCAGGCCCTGGACACGCCCGTCCATCCGGAGTTGTTCGATATGCCCAAGGGCAATGGAGACGTTGTCGAACCGCAGGCTGGCCTCCCCTGATAGCCGGCTCAGACCCAGGAGTGATGCCAGCGGCGCCAACTTCAGATTTTCGATCAGGCCCTTACCGCGAAAGTGCGTAATCAGCGCTCGGGAGATGCGGGCTTCCTCGACGTCCACAGTGAGGCCGGCATCCAGAGGGCCGAACGGTACACGTTTGGTCAACTCTGCGAGTTCGGCGTCGCGCAATCGCCCGGAGATCTGCAACTCAGGCACGTCTCCCTTACCGATGTATCGCACACTTCCGGCGAACATTCCCTGCGTGACAGAGCCGCCGAGCGCCTGCTCGATGCCGATCGTCGCCAATGGAATCTCGGGCAGGACGAGGTTGAATTCGGTCACATCAACGCCGTTGTCGGGGATGAAGTCGGCGTCGATGCGAACGCCCTGCCCCACGCGGCGACCGTTCAGTTCATACGCCACCAGATGTGCGACGCCATGCTTCGGATCGCTCATATCGATCTTGCCGGAGGTCTCGCGGCAGCGTATGGAGACGGTGCCGCGGTCGAAGCCGATTTCAAAGTCGTTCAATTCGACATGCGACAGATGGAGGTCGGCGAAATCATGGCCGAGGCCCGACTGAAGCACCTGGCGATAGTCCTCGTGCTGCCAGCGATCGGAACCGAGCATGAGAAGACCGTCGTTGAGCCACAGCGAACGGAACGGCTGATCCGCGCCCTCGGATTCCTCTTTCCAGATCGCTTCCTTGCAGGTGAACAGCAGATCACGCCGGTCCGGCAGCCAGATTCTGACGTCTTCGAACAGCCGGCTGTTGAATGTGTGGCCGCGTATGGCCCCGACCCGGCACGGCAATTCGAAGAAAGCGTTCAAGTCGGCTTCGACGCTCTCGCGATACGCAGTGCTGCGCATCCGCAGGCCGTACGACGCTGTCCAGGCAGTTGCCCCGCCGATGATCAATATTATTGCAGCAACCAGGATGACTCGAACGCTACGCATACTTCAGTACAACGGCACAACGAGCCGGATTCACGCAGTTTCGGCTGGGATACGGCCGACAACGAGCGAATTGCCCTAGGACCGTGTCCCTGCAGTGTGGGATTATTCGGTCTCTCCTTCGTGAACCGACGCGTCCGCTCGATTATCTCCGCCGCCCGCCAGACGGCGCGCGGACTGAAGATAATGGTGATAGCCTGCTCGAACCTCGTCCATCGTGTCGCCGCCGAACTTCTCCAGAAAGGCGCGGCATAGTTCGAAAGCAGTGACGTGTTCGGCGACAACACTGGCCGCTGGGGTCGCACAGATGTCACTGCGTTCGTAGTCGCTGCGTTCGGCTTGCAACGTCTTCAGGTTGACGCTGTCGAGCCCTTTCATCAGCGTGCTGATCGGCTTCATGACGCCGCGAACGATGATCGGCATTCCGTTCGTCATGCCGCCTTCGATGCCGCCCGCTCGATTTGTGCGTCGAACGAACCCGAGATTGCTCGACGCCCTCAGGGCCGGGTCGTAGTCGATCTCATCATGGACCGTGCTGCCGGGGCGTTCGGCACAACCGAAGCCGAGGCCGATCTCGACGCCCTTGAACGCCTGAATCGAGACGATCGCGGCCGCCAGCCGACTGTCCAGCTTGTCCTGCCATCTCACGCAACTGCCGATCCCGGGCGGCAGTCCGAAGGCTCGCACTTCCACAATGCCGCCAAGCGTGTCCTTCGCCTTCTTGGTCTCGCGAATTGCGTCGATCATCATCTTCGCCGCCTGCGCGTCGGGACAGTAGGCCTCGTTGGCGTCCCGCAGTTGGCGCAGTTGTGCCGGCGAATAATCATCAGGTACGGCCGCAATTGCTTCGCCGATCTGAGCGACGAACCCCACGACCTCGATGTCGAACTCTCGCAGCAGCATTGCTGCCACGGCGCCGGCGGCTACCCTTGCCGCGGTTTCACGAGCGCTGGCCCTCTCCAGCGTGCCGCGGCAATCAGTCGTCAGCCACTTCATCGCACCGGCGAAATCGGCGTGGCCGGGGCGCGGTCGATGAATGTCCGGGGCTTTGTCGATTCGCCAGTCGCGGTTCTTCAACTGCATCGCCAGCGGCGATCCGATGGTCGTACCGGCGCGAATGCCGGAGAGTATGTTGATTTCATCTTTTTCGATGGCCATCCGGCCGCCGCGGCCGTAGCCGCCCTGCCTCCGCCGAAGTGCGTCGTTGAGGAAATCGACGTCCAATCGCAGACCGGCGGGAAGCCCTTCGATCAGGGTGATCAGGGCCTGACCATGCGACTCGCCTGCTGTTCTGTATTCGAGGTTTGCCATTGCTCGTTTATCGGGCCGGTTAATCCCGGCAGCGATGCGCGACGTCGCGACGCGCTCTAAATCGCTGCGATACAGCGTTTATCGGCCGTGGATCAAGGATGCGGGGCCGTTGCCTTTGCGTCAAGGCCGCGGCGGTTCAATACACGTCAGTTTCGCTTCGCTTCGGAAGCGGGTGAGGATTATGGCCGATGGGAGAGTAGATTCGCAGGATTCTCCGGCTCAGCTATTGGAGAGCACCATGACTGTCCAGGCTCCCTCGAAACCGAGCATCGCCCAGCCCACCACCGGCATCGAAGACGCGGACTCGGCCCGCCAGGAGTTTGTTCCTCCCCCGCCCGCGACCTTTGCGGAGGCCGGTCTCGATATCGGCGTCGTCGAGTCGCTGATTCTCAAGTACCTCGCGGGCGTCGGCAGCGCACGAGGCGCCCAGATTGCCGAGGAACTCTGCCTGCCAAGCGGTCCGATCATCGAGTACCTTGCATCGCNNCCACGATGGGCGACTTCACCTACACGCTGACCGATGCCGGACGCGATCGGGCGCGACGTTTCATGCTCGAATCGATGTACGTCGGACCGGCGCCGGTGTCGCTCGAAGACTACATTGCGTCGATCCGGGCACAGACGATTACCGCCATGACGCCGCGGGAATCAGACCTGCGGCGGGCTTTCAGCGATCTGCTCGTTAACGACAAGATGTTCCAGATCCTCGGCCCGGCGATAAACTCGGGCCGCGGCATGTTCCTCTACGGCTTTCCCGGCAACGGCAAGACCAGTCTCGCCGAGCGCATCACGCGCTGTTTCGGTGATGAAATCTATATTCCCAAGTGCGTCATCGTCGACGGCCTGATCATCAAACTCTACGACGCCGCCAACCACGAGGCGATTCCGGTTCAGAAGGGATCGATCCTGAAGCAGAACAAGGTTGACGATCGTTGGATCAAGATCAGCCGCCCGACGATCGTTACCGGCGGCGAGTTGACGATGAATGCGCTGGAGATTCAGTACAACGAGACCAGCAAGACCTGCGAAGCGCCGCTCCAGATGAAGTCGAACTGCGGCACTTTGCTGATCGACGACTTCGGCCGCCAGCGGATGGAGCCGATCGAGTTGCTCAACCGATGGATCGTTCCCCTCGAAAAGCGATACGATTTCCTCTCCCTGCCGAACGGCAAGAAGATCCGCATCCCGTTCGACCAGCTCATCATCTTCTCGACGAACCTTGAGCCGAAGGATCTGTGCGACGAAGCCTTCCTGCGGCGAATCCCGTACAAGATCAACGTGATCGACCCGACAGAGGAGGAGTTCCGCGAGCTGTTCAGGCTCGTGGCCCCCAAGCTGGGATTCAAACTGGACGATTCGGAGATGAAGGCGATCGACCACCTTGTCGAGAAGCACTACCACCAGGAGAGCCGGCCCTTCCGCTGCTGCCAGCCGCGCGACCTGCTGCTGCAGGTCCGCAATCGGTGCCTCTACCTGGGCGAACCGCCGCGGCTGACGCCGGAATTGCTGGACTACGCCTGTTCGGTGTACTTCACCGTCATGTGATCCTGCGGCGACAGGGCGTCGAATGCGCGTAGCTGCCGCTCTCAAAAGGATTTGACAGCCTACGACAACGCTGATACCTTTGTTCGATTCAGGTTGGCGGCGTCGGCACTGCCGCCGTTCGCCGCGGTTGTCTAACATCCTCGCACCGCAGGTGTATCATGCGCAGTTGCTCCGGATGCTTCATTCTCTTCCTTTCCGCATGTATGTTTGCCGGGGGGTGCAAGCAATCGTCCGCAACTCCGACGCTGCTCGAGAGCAAGGCTCAGCCCTATGTCGCAGACATACCTGTCCCGGCGGAATTCGAGCGTCACGAGCGGACTTCGAGCTATACCTTCACCCCGGGTTCGCGCTCGGTGAAGGACTTCTACCGAGGGGATGCCAGCCTTCAGGCTGTTTACAACTTCTACAAGCACCACATGCCGCTAAATGGGTGGGAGCTTCAGGATGAGAGTTTCAACAACGTCGTGCATCTGATCACGTATCGCAAGGGGAACGAGGTGTGTGAAATCCGTATTGAGCGGATTCCGCTGGGCGCGTTTCGCGGCTCGGTGACCCAGGTCCGCGCGTTGGTCACGCGCGATGCCCCCTAAGCGAATGGCCAGATATACCACAGGAAGAGTCGATCCAAGATGAGAACCGGACGAAGACAGGAACTGCGACAGAACGAGCTTTCGCAGCAGATCGAAGGCATTACCGAGTACATGAAACGGAACGCGACCGCAATGACCGTGATCGTGGTCGTGGCGGCCGTCGCGGTCGGCGGAGGCTTCCTCTACAAGAACTCCCAGACCAATCGGCGCATGGAGGCATGGGCCGCCATCAGCATGCCCGGAGAGGACACGACGCCCGCGGGTCGCGTAAGCCGCGCCGAGTCAATCGCCGACGAACGCTTGAGCCCGGGCCTGACGAACGCCGCCCTGCTCGACGTCGGCCGCATCGCGATGCAGCAGTTGATGTCGCCTCCGCCCGCTGCGGCAGCGGATGCTGAGTCGGGAGAATCGGACAAGCAGCAAACCGATTGGGTGGAGAAAGCCCGCACGGCTTATACGCAGATCGCCAATCAGCCGAACGCCGATGTGACCGCTCTTGGGCAGGCATACATCGCCCTCGGCATTCTCGCCGAGAATGAGGGCGAGATGGAGAAAGCGGCCGACTGGTACAAGAAGATTGTCGATAGCGACAAGTTCGCGGCGACGCCTTTCCAGACTCAGGCCCAGTACCGGCTGGATAACCTCAGTGAGTGGAAGCAGCCGGTCGTGTTCGCTCCGGCGCCCGAGCCGGCTGTGCCGCCCGTGCCGCTTGCGGACCCGACGTTCACGCCTCCGGCCGAGGGCGTCCAGCCGTCCCCGCCGAAAGCACAATTGGGTGAGAAGTCGCCCCCGGCCTCCACAGACGGCGAGTATGAGAACAAGACGATCGGCAACCAACTGAAGCATCGTGGCGACGCGGCCGAGCAAGCCCAGCCGGCGGCGGAAGAGCAGAAACAGGACGCCCAGAAACCGGCAAACTCGGAGGAGCCCCAGCAAGGCGCTGACAAGCCGGCGGAGCCGGATGCCGGTGGTGAGGGCTGACCTGCTTCCGCGTTGGCCTGCAGCAGCACCACGCTGATTGGATGGTTCATGCTTCCAGAGACACGGAAAACCCGCGGCGTTCATACCTCCATCCGCTTCGCGCCCCCGGCGGTCCTCGATAAGCAGCACAAGCTCTCGTTTCAGAGCAAGTGCAGCGAGGGATTCGACTGGCGCCGCGAGGACTACGGCCAGCGGCTCTGGCAACTCAGCAGCCCGCAGGCGGACGGCGACCCGCGCAGCCAGTTGAAACTCAGCGTCGGTCCGGAGCATGTCACTTTCGAGGATTTCTTCCCGACGGGCCCGCTGGCGGTGTATCTGGACAACGTCAAGCTTGCGCTTGAGGCCGTTGCGGGCGTGTTCGAACCCAAGATCATGGTGGCCACCGGCGTTGCGGTTCGCTTCAGCGCGCAGGCGCAGGGCAACGACGCCCGTGTGTTTCTCGGTAATCGTGGACTTCATCTGGATTCGCGGCTTGGGCCGCTGGGGCGGCCCGTCCATGCCGTCGGGTTGAAGATGCTTCTGCCCCCGCTTCCGGGTGAAGGCAAGCCGCACTGGCAGGCCGATGTCAAGGTCGAGTCACTCGTAGAGGATATCAGCCAGCTCTACATCGAAGTGGACGCCCGATGGCCGCAGCCCGTCGCATGGAATCTCGACGTGGTAGCGCAGCGGATCTCCGAGGCGCACACGTTCGCCACGACCAACGTGGTCGCATTTCTTCAGAACCTTGCCAAAGGCGAATAGATATCTCGCTCAAGTAAGCACTATTCGGACGTGACTGCGCCGTCCTGATAGGTCGTCCCTCGCCATGTCAGAGACTTGCGGCCTGTCACGCGGCCCCACGCGCCGATCATTGCGCCAAGCCCGAACAAGGCGCCGAGAGGGTACAGTACGCCGAACAACGCGCCCGCGTGGTTCAGGGCATAGAACCGCATCATGACGCTTGTCTGGGCGGCGCAGGCGATGCCGGCCGCGATCAGGATCGCAATCCAGACTGCGGCGTCGCTTGCGCTTGCGACGGCAGCGGAAGCAACCAGCGCCGCCCACGGCAGCAGCCCTACGATCGAGACCATCAGGATTGAGAGCACCAGGCGCTTGCGCGTCTCGAAACAGCCGGTGAATATACGTGTCCAGCCCGACCACATCTGCCTGAGCGTCGAGTACATCCGCACCGAGTAGAGGCCGTCGTTACCAGTGACGTGGAGCTTCTGCCCTTTCGCCTTCGCCCGCTTTGCGAGATGCATGTCCTCGTTCACCTCGCTGCGGACGGCTTCGTGTCCGCCGATTGCCTCGTAGCACGATCGTTTCATCAACATGAATGCGCCGTTGGCATACGCCGCGGCGTGGTCGGGATCGTTGACGTGAAACGGGCTGAACCAGATCATCAGGATACCGCTGCACGCGCGCTGAATGACGCGCTCCCAGAATCCCTTCGCCTGATGGACCGGCAGCACGGAGACGAAATCCGCCTCCTGCTGCAATGCCCAGCGCAGGGCGATCGTCAGCATCCGCGGGTCGTGAAAAACACAGTCGGCGTCCGTGAAGCAGAGCCAATCGCCGTCGGCTATCGCCACACCTTCGCGCATGGCGTTGCATTTTCCGAACCAGCCTTCACGCAGTTCGCTTACGTGCAACGCGTGCAGCCGTTCGTCCTTGGCTGCGAGGTCGTCGATGATGCGGCCGGTTTGATCGGCACTGCGATCGTTGACGGCGACGATCTGGAGGTCGGCGAGATCCTGCTTCCGCAGCGAATCGAGACAGTCGCCGATGTTCGCCTCCTCGTCCTTTGCCGCGACGATCATGCTGACGCCGGGCAGACGCGTTGCCTCATGCTGAAAGAGATTGCTTGTCAGCGGCGGCATTTCGCGCTGAGCACGGTTGATCTGCCGGTGGCGGCTTGTCCAGATCAGCGCGGCGAGGCACGTAAACGCAAACCAAACCCATAGCAGGATCGTCATGCTCCGTACCGTCTCCCGTGCGTGCGCGCCGACGTTTCGAGTCAACCACTATGCCATCGTAGCAGCACGGCGAGCAAAACCACCAACAATACGATCTGAGTCATCTCCCATGCGAAGCGGCGTAGGTTGAGTCGCAGCAACAGCACCACTGCATAATTCCGCATCATCTGCTGTCGGCGGGATGGACCGATGAGTTCGGCGCTCCAGTGCAACGCGGAGCGCAGGATCATCAGCGCAGCATAGACCGCACAGATCGTGCCCAGCACCAGTCGCCAGAATTCGAAAAGATCGAGGTCCAAGGAGGTCATGCCTCCTCGTCGTGTTCGGCGGCGTTCTTCTGCATGAGCCCCTCAAACAGGGCCGAGCCGATTCGCACCATCGTCGCGCCGCACTCGATGGCGGTCTCAAAGTCGATGCTCATGCCCATCGAGAGGTGCTCCAGACCGGGGTGCTTCTTGCGATCGCCCTGAAGATCCTCGAATACGTCGCGCAGCCGTTCAAAATAGAGCCGTAACTCTCCCGGCGGCGCATCGAGCGGCGCCATCGTCATGAGGCCGCAGAATCGGATGCCGTCCCATTCGGCGAAGTGCTCCGCCAGATGAGGCACCGCCCCAACGGCAACGCCGAACTTGGAACGCTCGGCGCTCGTGTTGACCTGGAGGAGGATGTCCACCACCCTGTCGAGCTTTCTGGCCTGAAGATGGAGATCCTCCGCCAAACGCAGGCTGTCTACGCTGTGGATCAATTCGACCCAGGGCAGGACCATCTTGATCTTGTTGCGCTGAAGATGACCGACCATGTGCCACCGCGGCCGATTGGCGGCGGCGTCACGCCGACCCGAAAGCGTGGTCCGGCGCTCGATCGATTCGTGGATCATGCCAGCACGCTGGTTGAGTTGCTGAGCACGGCTCTCGCCGAGTTCAACGTGTCCGAGTTCGAGCAACTGCCGGACGATGTCCAACTCGACGTACTTCGTGACGGCGATAATGCGAACTTCGTCGGGATCACGCTTGGCGCGGGCGCATGCGTCCTCGATCCGACCGCGAACACGCTTGATGTTCTCGGAAAGACGACGCTTTACGGTTGTGGCACTGCTGGTCAACTCGACGCTTCCCTTCGTCCTGAGCCCTGCTTGTCCTGCGACTGCCGTGTCGGCCGCGCCCGCAGGCGGGATTTTAAGCCCGATCGGGTCAGTCCAACAACCCTTCCAGTTTCCACGCTTCGAGCACTTGCCTGCGGCGATGGTGCAAAACCGCCAGTATCCACTCCGCATCGGCCGCAGATGAGAATTCGGCCGATTCGACAATCGCGCGGAGTTGAGCATCGCTGACGGTTGACATGCGCTCGGCCATCCAGGCGGCGTCCGATTGCGCCAGGCAATCAAAGGCCGTGTTGGGATTCTGCGACCTCCATGCCTTGGCGTCGGACAGTTGCCGAAGGCCGGTGTGGCCGACGGCCTTGCTGCGCAATTCGCCTTTCGGCGGTATCTCCGGCAGCAATCCGAATGTGAACAGCCCGACGATCTGATGCTCGACATCCCACGCGTGACGGTGCCCGCGCCATGCCGACTTTGGCTGCCCGTTCCAACTGTCCAGGCATGAATTGAAGTCGACAAGGTAGCATCTCGCCTCACCGTTCGCGACTGCGACAAGCGTGTTGTTGTCACCGCGGTCGACATCGTTGATCCAAGCGGCCACCATTCTCAGAGTCCGGACCTCCCGCCTCATGCGGAAGTGATCGAATTTGAAGCCTCCGACGACCTCGCCGGGCACAAACAAGGAAGCCGTCGCGCGGCGACCGTCATACGTGTCTCGCCCCGTGCCCTCGATACGAATCAGGTAGAATGCCGGTACGTTGAACCCCATCAGCCAGGTGATGCGAGAGCCGATCATCTCGGCTGAAGTGCCTAGTTCGGGAAATTCAGGGTCGTCGAACTTCACCAGCCATGTCCGGCCGGTCGCATCCTCGCCGATGAAGCCCGGCGTGCGGCCTTTGTTCTTCTCCTTCTTGATCCGCCAGGGTCCGCGCGGGGGCGGCTGCACGGCGGGGCCTGCCCGAACCTGCGCGGGTGTGAGCGGTGCAATATCACGATTCGTGAAGAACGGACCGTCCGCGACGCCGCCCTCCGGCGTGACGTTCATCGCCTTGCCGCCTCCGATTGCGCGCCACGCCCAATCAAAGGTCAGCAGGTCGCGGGCGGGATACAAATAGCACGTCTTGAGCCAGATGGTCGCTAGCGGCTCGTCATGTCCGACGAACGGGCGGTCGAATGCCGTCGCCGTATTGTCGTATTCGAATCGCGCGCACCCGCAGGCGATAGTAAGACAGATCGCAGTCGCCACTAGCGTGCATGGAGTCCTCACGGAGGATGGATGTAAGGCGTCACACCGAGTGCGTCAAGCGGGTCTCAGACCACCTCGTCTTCGCCGTCGGCGTCGAGCGCCAGTGTCGCGATGACCGGCCGATGATCCGACGCCGGCGACTCGATCACGCGGTAGTCCTCGATGCCGATCGGACCGCGACAGTAGATGTGATCGATGACGAAGGGCAGTCCATACGTGGGCCGTGTGGCACACTGCGGCGTTCGAGCGGCGCTGCGGCAATCGCGCCAATGCCGCCGCATGTGCAGACAGGCGGGCGCGGGCCAGAATGTGTTAAAATCGCCGGCTGCGACTGCGGGACGATTCTCGGCAACCAGGCGTCGAGTCAGATCCTGGGCTTCGCGGAGCCGAAACGACTCCGTAATCGGAAACGCCAGCGGCGGCGGGCCCATCAAATCTGTCAGGTGCAGATTGGCGACGAGCAGGGTTGACCCCCTGATTCGGATCAGGTTCAGCATGCCGTACGGCCGCGAGCCCGGGACTTCCAGAACGATGCCGGGGCCGATCTCGCCGTCACGAACGAGTGTCATGTTGCCGATCCGCAGCGGAGACTTGTTCCAGAGCATGGCCGCGTCCGCTGACAGGCCCAGGTCCGCCCGAACTTTCGACGGGCGGGCGAAGCGCCGAACCGGATGAGCTTCGTCCGTAACCTCCTGAAGGCAGATGATGTCAGGCGCGGCGCGGCGAATAGTCTCGGCCGCTTCAGGCCAGCGCTCACCGCGCTCGACGTTATAGGTCATCAACGTGATCGTCGTGCGGGCCTGTCGCATGGAGCGCGGTCGTGTCTCACCGCCCATGGTTTGATCGAGTGCAATCGAATCGGTCGCCGTCATGTGCATTCAATCGGATCCGGCCCCGCTGCGGTTTCGATCCGCCTACGTTTTGGCATCACTTTGCGCGTTTGAACGCCGGGCTGCATCGTCGACGCGGAGAAGGCCCGATCGTCGGCACGCGAGAGCGGCGAGTATCGGACATGCCACGAATGCGGCGATCATCGCCCATGTCGGCAGATACAGAAAGCCGACGGCGAGGCCGACCGCAACGCCGCCCAGCGCATAACAGACGAGAACAGTTCGACGGACATTGAAGCCTCTGTCACGAAGTTGGTCGTAGAAGTGGCTTCGATCGCCCACAAACAGCGGTTTGCCGTTGAGCCATCGCCGCGCGATTGCCAACGCGGTGTCAAACACCGGGAACGCAAAGACGACGATCGCCGCGAGCAGCCATCGCCACGAACTCTGCTCGGCGAAGAGGATAAGCATGACCGCGACACTGAATCCCAGCAGCAGCGAGCCGCTGTCGCCCATGAACATCGAGGCCGGGTGGAAGTTGTATCGCAAGAATCCGAAGCACGCCGCCAACACGGCGACCGCCAGCAGCGCCCGGACGATCGCGTCGGGGCTGGGGCCGTTCGTTGTGCCGACATAGTGCTGATTGACAAGCAGAAAGCCGACGGCCGCAATGGCGACGATGCCGGCGCAGAGCCCGTCGAGCCCGTCAATGAGGTTCGTCGAATTCGTGGCTCCCGCCAGGACGAACATGGCGAACGCGAGTCCCAGGACATATCGAAGTGTCTCGCCCTGCGCCCAACCGGGAAGCGAATCCCCCAGCGGCGAGAGCATCACATCGCCGATCTCGCGGCCGATGCCGCCGGCCACGAGCAGCACGGCGACCGCGAATTGAATCAGGAGTCGCAGCTTCGGCGACAGGTGTCTCACATCATCGACCAGTCCGGTCAGCATGAGAACACTGCCGCCCGCTGCGATCCACGGCATTTGAACGCGGCACTCGGGTGCCAGGATCATTGCACAGTGAATCGCGGCCATCCAGCCGAGATACATGGCGACCCCGCCGAGATACGGGATGGGCCGAGC
>NPIF01000175.1_pt1 | contig 20218 bp, 18 predicted proteins | sample 8637461 | NCBI WGS metagenome assembly NPIF01 (sample SAMN07420641, study PRJNA396082) | bioreactor metagenome | isolation source: sample BR12 brine-fed electro-methanogenic bioreactor BR | place: Japan: Kochi | collected 2016-12-09
CTGGCCGTGAGGCCGGGGCCTCGCCCGGGGCCGGTTCGGTTTCGTCGGCCCAGCATTCACCGTTGATCCACGTTGCCGGGTGTTTCCAGTCCGGGACCCATTCGCCGGCGGCTTGCCGGCGAAGCCGGTCCGCCTTCTGCGATTCGACCGCGGCGATCATCGCCTCCACCTGCTCGGGAGAAGGGTTCAGTTTTGTGAATGCCTTCAGTGCCTGGCCGCGCCCCTTCTTCAGCGGATAGAGCTCATACCAGCGTCCGAACAGGTCATGAATTCGCTGGTCACATTTTGCGTGATCGATCTTATTGGGGGATCTCTTTGGGTTCTTATGAGGGATCGTGGGAACGTCATTCCCTACATCTAGGGAACCTGATTCCCTACCCTGGGGAACGTCATTCCCTAGGGAACCTGATTCATAGGGAACACCATTCCCTAGGGAACCTGATTCCCTACCAATCTTGAGCGTGTATCTGGTTGCGCCATGCCCCGGCCCACCGGGATTGCGTCTCAGGAAGCCGTCTGCTTCGAGGGCTTTCAAGTTCAGCGTGATCCCTCTCCGGGTAAAGCCGGTATCCTGCTCCAAGCGAGCAAGCGACGGCCAGCACACCCCAGCTTCATCGGCGAGGTCTGCAAGCCGCACCAGGATGAGCTTCTGTGTCGGCGAGATCGCTTGCGCCCACGCCCACCGTAGGGCACTGATAGCCATGACGGTTCCTCAGCCGGCGGCGGTGGTGTCAGGCGTGCTGGTGGAGGTGCGGCGGTTTGATTCCAGGAATGCGACCAGGTCCGCGTGGTTGTAGCGAACTGAACGGCCCAGCTTTATGAAAGCGGGACCCTTGCCCTGCTGGCGCCAGGCCTGGAGCGTCTTGACTTTGAGCCCGAGGCGTTCAGCTGCCTGGTTTTCATTCAAAAGGACGATATGGTTGTTCATGCTAGCCCCCGGTAAATCGTTGTGCTCCGGGGGGCAGTGTGTGACGGCGGTTTATCGTTGTCAGTGTCAGAAATTAGGTATTTATTGCCCCCTTTGCCTCATTTGGAGTAGCGAAAAGAGGGATTCCGGCTGGCGTAATGCCGAACAACACGCTTAACAGTGCTCTCGTCTGCGTGGGCTTCTGTTGTTGCGGCCTGAATGGCTTGCGGATAGGTCGCTCCATCCTGCTTTGCCATGATGAATGCCCTCGCTATGGCAGCATGAACTTTTGATGATCCGTCTGCCATTGGTCTTCCTCGGGGTCTTTTACCGAGGATTTCACCGACTGATTCCCCATCGATCAGTCTGTTGATTATCCTCCCGGCCAGCTTCAAGAGCTCTGAATGCGCGACAGTGCCGTGGATCGCATGTTTTGAAAATTGTCCAAGTAGGGATTCAAGGTGCTCTCGATCCTTGTGTCTTTCAGCGAATTCGATTTCTTCCTTGATCTCGTCATCGAGCTCTGGAGTGCTCATGGTGCACGCTCCCGTTTTTGTTATCAGAATCGTTCCAGGATCACCTCGGCGGCCCGCTTTGGGGTCGCGCCATTCTCTTTTGCCCAGGCCGTCCAGGCCGCCCACTCCTTGGCTTGTTCGCTCCCGGGCTCGGCCTCGGTGATCACGTAGTCCCCCAGTTGCCAGGGGCCTTCCCCGCTCAGTTCGCCCTCCACCAGGTGGAACGGGTGGAAACTGCACAGGGGACCGGCCCATCCAACGTCTGCGAACACCCACCCCTTGGGGTGCTTTACCAGTGCCGCGATCAGTCGGTCATTGTCCGGGGCCACGTGGATCAGCAGGGGGCGGCCTTGGGCGATCGCGTCCAGGACGTTCATTCGCCCTCCCTCTGATTCTCGAGGGGTGCGGCGCCCGCGGGGGTGGTGTCGGCATCCCCTGATCTCGATCTCTCATGGTGGAGCCGTTCCAGGCATTCCATGAAGGCAAGTAACTGGTCCTGGAGTTCTTCAGGTAGACGCTCGAAGGCTTGAATCCTGTTCATGGCATTGCTCCTCGTGTTCGATCGGTGAAATGACTTCTGCGGCTACTTCTTGACGCCCTGTAGCGGGACAACTTCGGCCGGCGGCACCTTGCCAGCCACTCCCAATAGACGCTTGGCGTGCTGCTCCAGGGCCTCCCGCACATGGTCTTGGGAGAAACGCGCATAGACCGCGGTAGTGCTCTGGTTCGAGTGGTTCAGCACACGCCCGATCAGGTGGAGGGAGTTGCCGGCCTGGGCTAGCCAGCTTCCCACCGTCCGGCGCAGATCGTGCAGGCGCACGTCTTCCACCCCTGCGGCCTGGCGAACGCGATGCCAGGGTTTGTCTATGTTCACCAGGTGGGCCTTCTCCTTCGCGCCCGGGAAGATGTACGGGTTGCCCTTGAGTCGTGGAACCTGGCGGAGGAGGGCGATCGCTGGCCCGGATAGGGGGATGTAGTGGATGCGGTCAGCTTTCGTTTCCGGTATGCGGAGTTCTTCCCGCGTCCAGTCCACGTCTTCCCAGCGTGCCCGCAGGATTTCCGACTTCCGGGCGCCGGTGAGCAGATACAGCCACAAGGCGTTCCGGGCATAGGGGTTTGCCTCTTCGTCGATCGCCTTGGCCAGTCGGGGGAGCTCTTCCGGCGTCACCCAGCGGTCCCGCTTCTTTTCCTTGAACTGGTCGATGTCCCGGGCTGGGTTGGGATGGTCATCGGGGACATATCCCCATCGCCGGGCGAGGTCGAACATCTTGGAGATCAGTTCAACCATGCGGTTTGCCTCGTAAGGGTGCCTTTTCCCGATTCGTGCATGGAGAGCCGCCACGTCTGAACGCTTCACAGCCACGGCCTTGAGGGTTCCCCATAGCGGAATGATCCGGTTGTTGATCCGGCGTTCGTCATCGCGCCAAGAGCGCTTGTGGGCCTTCGCGTGTCGATCCATGTAGGTCGAGCACAGGTCACGCACTGTTTCGCCCCTGGCGGCCTTCTGCTTCGCCTCCAACGGGTCCCCGCCGTCTCCCACTTGCACCAGGTGTTTCCGTGCACGTGTGCGGGCCTCCTCGAGGGTCAAGACCCCGTAGGCGTCCAGGGTCATCAGGCGCTTTCGCCCATGTACGCGATAGGAGAGCACGAAGGCTTTTTTCCCGGTGGGGTAGACGCGCACCCCGAACCCCGGGAGGGCGTCATCCCATCGCACGTCCCGGGCGTTGCCGTCGCCCCCGTATTGCATCGCGTCTATGGCGCGTTTGGTCAGCTTCATGAACCCTCCCCACGAACCAGCCGGTCGCTTGAGTCACCATTGAGTCACCAGCCTGCACGGCAAATTATAGCAGAACATGGGAAGAGGAGGTTTTGTAATTATCTGATATTAGTAGAAAACTAACATCTGGTGGGAAGCGGTGGGAAGCCTGTGGCATGACTACGAACCAGGCGGTCGCACGTTCGAATCGTGCCGGGCGCGCCACACAAAAAGGGTCAGCTGCAGTCAGCAGTTGGCCCTTTTTTCTTCTTGCCTGCTCCGCCTCAATGTTTCTGTCGTATCCACCAGTAAGCCCAGCAGTATATTCCCGAGCGGGATAGCGAAGATTGCCACCGAGGTGTATGGGGTCTATATTTCCCGAACGGGAAAAATAGTGGCGCCGCCCATGAATTGCACCGAAATGCTACCGTACGGGAATATGTTGACCGCCGAGGATATCGGCCGCTGTGTCCGTGCCCAGCGCAAGGCTCAGGGTGCCACCCAAGCGGAGTTCGCCGCCCTGTGCGGCGTCGGCATCCGCTTCGTTTCCGACCTGGAAAACGGCAAGCCCACCGCGGAGTTGGGCAAGGTCCTGCAGGTCCTCAACTGCCTGGGGCTCGAGATCAGCATTCGCCCACGGGGCTGGAAAGCGGCCGGGCGCGCTGAATGAGCGATCGCCTCAATGTCTATCTGCGCTTCGACAGGGTCGGCCGGCTGTGGCTGGACGAGGCTCGGCGTTTTGTCTTCCAGTACGACCCGGCCTGGGTTGCCGGCGAGGCGGCTGTACCCCTGTCACTCGGATTGCCGCTGCGAGAGGCGCCCTACGGCGACGACCAGGCGCGTCCCTTCTTCGCCAACCTGCTGCCGGAATCGGACCTCCGGCAAACGATCGCCCGCAGACTGGGGCTCTCCGAGCGGAACGACTTCGCCCTGCTGGAGGCTGTGGGTGGGGAGTGCGCCGGCGCCGTCAGCCTGCTGCCGGAAGAGATTCAGCCGGGGGGCGAGGGTGGTTATCGTCACCTGGATGATGACGAGCTGAATGCCCTGATTGCCGATCTGCCCCGGCGGCCGATGCTCGCTGGCGAGGAGGGCATCCGCTTGTCCCTGGCCGGGGCGCAGAACAAGCTGCCGGTCCTGTTTGACGGCGAACGAATCAGCCTGCCCCTGGGTGCGGCGGCGAGCAGCCACATCCTCAAGCCGCCCATCGCCCACTATCCGCAAACCGTGCAGAACGAGGCCTTCTGCATGCAAGTGGCCGGCCGCATCGGGCTGCCTGTTCCCGCCGCAACCATCCTGCACAAGGCCGTGCCGCTCTACCTGGTCGTACGCTATGACCGCGAGCGGGATGCCGGTGGCACTATTCTGCGCCTGCACCAGGAAGACTTCTGCCAGGCACTGGGCGTTGCGCCCGACATGAAGTACGAAAAGGAAGGCGGGCCGGACCTGAAGACCTGCTTCAATCTGCTGCGCGGCCACAGCATCCAGCCTGTCCTGGACCGGCGCCTGCTGCTGGATTGGGTCGTGTTCAATTACCTGATCGGGAATGCCGACGCCCACGCCAAGAACATCTCGCTGATGCTCACGCCCCGTGGCCCCCGTCTGGCGCCCTTCTACGACCTGATGAGTACCGCCGTCTACCCCGCACTGACTGATCGGCTGGCGATGAAGATTGGCGGCGAGGATCGCCCCGACTGGATCATCGCCCATCGCTGGAAGCAGTTCGCAGCGGACGTCGGCATAGGTTTCCGGCTGGTTCAACAGAGCATACAGGACATGGCAGACCGGCTTGAAACCGAAGCGGCCGCCCACGCCGAGCAGTTCCAGGCGCAGTACGGGCGCAGTGAAATCATCGGCCGGATCCGGGCGGTCATCGGGCAGCGCTGCCGCAAGGTGGCGAACAGCCTGAAGGCCTCCGGAGCGCGGTAGCCGTGTCCCGGCGCACACGCCTGGACAGCCTTGCATCCATATTCCAGTCAGCCATCCCACCCGTCCAGTTTATGTGCGCGCACCATCTCGGCAATGTGAGTGCCATCCATCCAGTCCCCATGTTTATAAGACACTTGTAAACAACAGTATTAGTGTCTATAAAGAATTCATGGAAACGAACACCCGGCGCTTCACCATCGAGGAGCTCTGCGGGCTGACGGACACCCCGCGGCGCACGGTTCGCTACTACATCCAGCAGGGACTGCTGGACCGGCCGGAGGGGGAGCGGCGCGGGGCCTGGTACACCGAGCGCCACCTGGAGCAGCTGCTCACCATCCGGCGCTGGCAGGGCGAGGGCCTCTCGCTGGAGCGCATCCGCGAGCTCCTGCGCGAGGGCGACACCGGCGAATTGCCGGCGCCGCGGCCGCGGCCCGGCAACGTGGAGGTGTGGAGCCGCCTGCTGGTGGCGGACGGGGTCGAGCTGCAGGTGGAGCCGGGACGGGCGGGGCTGAACCCGGAGCAGGTGCGAGCGCTGTTCCGGGCGGTGCAGGCGGCGTACGCGCGCCTGAAGGAGGACGACGATGGCAGTCTGGACGGGTGACCGGAGCAGAGCGGGGAACGAACGGGAAGAGGCAGCGGGCGGTGGTTCGGTGCTGCGGGGCGTGCGCGTCCGCGGGCGGCTGCACGACCTCCTGGCCGAGGTGGAGGTGGAGCAGACCTACCGCAACGACGAATCAGTCGCCATCGAGGCGGTCTACAGCTTCCCGGTGCCGAGCGATGCGGTGCTGCTGGGCCTGGAAGTGCGCATCGGCGATCGGCGGCTGCACGGGCGGGTCATGGCCCGGAACGCGGCGGAGGAGCGCTACGAGGACGCGGTGGTGGAGGGCGACAGCGCCATCCTCCTGCAGCAGGCCGAGCCGGGGCTCTACACCATCAACGTGGGCAACCTCCAGCCCGGCGAGACGGCGGTGCTGGCCTACCGCTTCGCCCGGCTGCAGCGCTGGCAGGGCGACTTCCTGCGCTTCCACCTGCCCACCGTGGTGGCGCCGCGCTACGGCGACGCCGGCGCGTTCCTGGAACCGCACCAGGTGCCCGGGACCGACCTCGCGGCGAGCCACGCCTGGCAGTTCGAGTTCACCCTCACCGGACTGCTGGCCAACGCCCGGATCGAGTGCCCCACCCACGAGGTGGACCTGCAGCGGCGGGAGGGGGAGACCACCGTGCGCTCCCTTCCCGGGCGGGCCTGGCTCGACCGCGACCTGGTGCTGGAGGTCCGTCCCGCCCTGGCCGCCCCGGCGAGCGCGGTGTGGGACCGGGACGGTGCGGGCTACGTGGCCCTGGCGAGCTTCCAGCCCGAGGTGCCCGGGGAGGGCGATCCCGGCCCCCTGTGCCTGAAGCTGGTGGTGGACTGCTCCGGCTCCATGGCCGGTGAGAGCGTCGCCCAGGCCCGGCAGGCGGCGGCGGAGATCCTCGGGCTGCTGCGTCCGGAGGACAGTTTCACCCTCACCGCGTTCGGTAGCCACCATCGCTTCTTTAAACCGGAATCGCTCCCGGCGACGCCGGCCAACGTGGAGGCGGCGCGTCGTTTCGTTCTTGGGCTGGACGGCGACATGGGAGGCACGGAGATGGGCGCAGCGCTGAGCGCCACCTATCGGCTGCCAATTCCCGCCGAGGCCGAGGCCGCGGTGCTTCTGGTCACCGACGGGGAGGTGTGGCAGCACGAGGCCATCGTCCGCGAGGCGCAGGCCTCCGGCCACCGGGTCTTCGCCGTCGGCGTGGGCAGCGCCGTGTCCGAGGCCTTCCTCGGCGCGCTGGCCGAGCGGACCGGCGGCGGGGCCGAGTACGTCACCCCCAACGAGGCGATGGCCGAGCGCATTGTGCGCCACTTCCGCCGCATCGCCACCCCCCGCGCCGCGGCCACGGTGGCCTGGGACGGCCAGCCGGTGCGGGTCTTCCCGGAGTCGGTCACCAGCGTCTTCCACGGCGACACCCTGCACCTGCTGGCCTGGTTCGACGCGCCGCCCACCGGCGCCTGCCGCCTGCGGGTGGAGACCCCCACCGGCACCACCACCCGCGAGGCGCACCTGCAGCCGATGCCCTCAACTGGGTCGTGGGAGGCGGCGGAGGCGGCCGGGGAGCAGGGCCACGGCACCCTCGCCCGCATCGCCGCCTGGAAGAACCTGCCGGCCCTGCCCGACGCGACCGAGCGCGCCCGTCAGGCCGAGGCCTACCAGCTCCTCACTGACCTCACCGCACTGGTGGCCGTGGACGTGCGCGCCGCCGACGAGAAGGCCCAGGGGCTGCCCGAGCTGCGCAAGGTGCCGCAGATGCTGGCGGCGGGGTGGGGCGGTACGGGGAAGGTCGCCAGGCCAGAAGCGTGCTACAGCCGGATCGGGCCAGATGTGGCGGTGGCCTCGAAACGGGTCGTGCCTTCTGCTGAGCGTTCAGTTCCATGCTTGGAGCCCGAGAGTTGGGTTGGAGGGGCGGGCCGTGGCAGGAAGCCTGGGAGGATGACACCGGAGGCATTTGCCGCGGTCTGGTGCCGCGAAGCCCGGGACGCGGGCGGGGTGGAGGGGCTCCTCACTATCCGCAAGCTCGTCGAACTGGGGCTGCCAGAAGCCCGGGCCGAGTGGCTGCGGGATCTCGTGGACGTGGGCGCCGGTGTCACGGAGGCGTTCGTGGTGGCACTGTTCCTGGCGAAGCTCTTCAGCGGGCCGCTGAAGAGGGTGACCGAACGACACTGCGTGCGGCAAGTCCGACTTTGGGTGCGGGATGAGGGCCGGCCAGCGCTTACGAACATCCTGGCTGAAAGCATCGGGCAACTGCTTGACGGGACCACGGCAACCTCTTGGTGAGGGGCCGTGCAAGCATCGCCTTGGGCCGTCGCGGTTGCCCGCATCCGGCTTTCGCGCATCCTCCGGCGGGGCTGGCGCAGTAGCCGCACTGGTCCCCGGCGCAAGCTTGCCGTAGCGGAGCGGTGCCGTCTTTAGGCCCGATGATGGCGGGAAAAGGGTCCTTGACCCCGTTCCTGCTCCCATCACCAAGAGGTCTTCACAGATGGCTGAGTTCACCGATCTGCTTGCCGCAGCAAGGCCGGAGTTGAAACCGCTCACGCACCTGATCGGGCAGACGCTCGCCGAGAACTACCTGCTGGGACTCAATGGCCATTACGCCGAGCGGTTCTCCGAGAGGGTACACAGGGCGACGGCAACGCCCGCTGGCTGGCTGCCCGGCCTCGCGTTGCGCTGATCAAGGAGCGCGCCACATTGGGTGGCGATACGCCTCGCATACAGGTCGCGGACGTGGAGGATGTGCGACTGCTCCGGGTCCTGGTCCTCGCCCTGTGGAGCTGCAGGGACTCACCCCGCGTCGGCCGCAGTGGTCGGGTGGATATTGGCGGCCACCGCGTCTACGGAGGGCCGGATTTCATGCCGCTCTCGACGGGAGCGGGTGCTGCGTGGTGAACGGAGCTGACTGCACACGTGTGGCAGGCCTTGTTGAATCATGCATCTTTTAGGTGTATTCAAACTACATAATTATAATCCGAGGGGTAAGGGGAGAATGGAGGAACCCGCACGGGCGGCTGTCATAGGCGCTTCGGAAAGAGACAGTGAGCTGAAGCTCCCCGCCATTGGCAGATACAAGTTGGTGCTGGAGGCTGAGGAGCCCCTGCGCCTCCCTCATTACTCTGGCTCCGCCTGGCGCGGCGTCTTCGGTAATGGCCTGCGGCGGACGGTCTGCGCCACGCGAGCCCCCAGTTGCGGTGGCTGCCTGTTGCTGGACCATTGCGTCTACGCCTACATATTCGAAACGCCGCCGCCCCCTGGAACAGGCAAGCTGCGGCTCTACAATGCGGCGCCCCATCCATTCGTGCTTGAGCCCCCCGCAGATGGCCCCATGGCCCTGGACGCGGGGACACGGTATCCACTTGGCCTGACGCTCGTGGGCCGGGCCAACCGTCATCTGCCTTTTATCGTTCATGCATTCCGGGTGGCCGGCCGGCGGGGCATCGGGAAGGGGAACGGCCGCTTTGCCCTCCCGAAAGTGGCTCAGGAGCTTGTCCCGGGCAGCGGGGACTGGGTGGAGATCTTCGGCGGGCAGGACGAGCGCCTTGCGCCGCGACCTCCCTCCCGGGTGGAGCTTCCAGCCTGCCCGCCGGTGGTTGGCGTCGAGTTGCTCACACCCCTCCGTCTGCGCCGGGAGGGATCCCTCGTCGGCCCGGGAGATTTCCGGTTCAGGGATCTTTTCGGGAGCCTGTTGCGCCGCTTGTCCCTGCTCAGCTATTTCCACACCGACGAACCGCTGGAGCTGGATTTTTCCGCCCTCGTACGCGCAGCGGATGGCGTGCCGATGCTGCAGGCCCAGCTCGGCTGGCGGGAATGGACCCGCTTTTCATCCCGCCAGGGCGGGACCATGCAGATGGGCGGCATCGTTGGCAAGTTCCGTTTGCACGGCGAGGGCCTGGAGCCTTTCTGGCCATACCTGTGGGCCGGGCAATGGGTGCACGCGGGCAAGGCCGCCACCATGGGGCTCGGGCGTTATCGCCTTCAAGCCTTGGCAAGCTTGCCGCAAACGACACAGCCACCGGGCTGAGACAGACTTCCCGGTGCGGGAAGGCGGGACTGGAGGGAAAGGGAAAGTCCATTAGCCGCAGGGAGCGCCAGGAAGGCCATTCCCGCAGCATTGTCGGGCCATGTTGTCTGTGGGCCTGGTTCACTGGTTTGCTGAACGCAAGGGAAAGGGATTGGATATGCGCTTGCCACAGGCCATGGGGGCCGCACATGCAGGAGGGACAGTCGACAACGGGCCGGAGCGATTTCGGCGGCGCGTTCTGCTCTGCGTAACGGGCCTCTCGCCGCAGATCGTTACAGAGACGCTCTATGCCCTGGCCGTTCGCCAGCAGCCGCCCTTTGTCCCCACGGAGGTTCGCCTGGTCACGACGGCGGAGGGCGCGGAACGGGCGAGGCTCTCGCTTCTGTCCCGGGAGCCGGGCTGGTTCACGCGGTTTCTCGCCGACTATGGCCTGCCGGCTGTCGTCTTCGGTGAATCCCACATCCATACCCTGAGAGGGGAGGACGGCGAGCCGCTGCGCGATATCCGCACACCCCGCGACAATGAACGGGCGGCGGATTTCATCACCGAGATCGTGCGGGAGATCACCGCAGATCCCGGCTGTGCCCTCCATGCCTCCATCGCTGGGGGCCGCAAAACCATGGGCTACTATCTCGGCTACGCCCTGTCGCTGTTCGGACGGCCCCAGGACCGGCTCTCCCACGTGCTCGTCGAGGATCCCTACGAATCTAGCTGGGACTTCTTCTACCCCACCCCCTACAGCCGGGTCATCACGACCCGCGATAACAAGCTGGTCGATACCGCGCAGGCGGAGGTCAGTCTGGCAGAAATACCCTTCGTCAGCCTGCGGCACGGGCTGGACGAACGGCTGCTTGACGGTGGTGCGCGCTTCAGTGAGGCAGTCGCCAGTGCCCAGCGGGCGCTGGCACCGCCGCGGCTTACCGTGGACCTGGAGCATGGCTGCATTCAGGCCGGGGGAGAAATCGTCAAGCTGCCACCGGCCAGTCTCGCGCTGCTGGCATTTTTTGCCCGACGCGTGGTGGAAGGCCACGGGCCCCTAGCGGCGCCTCCTAAGGGCGTCCCGGATCCGACATGGTCAGAAGAGTACCTCGCCGAGTACCGGATCATTCGTGACGAGATGGCCGATCTCGAAGCCACCGAACGGGCTCTGTCCCGGGGCATGGACGGAGACTACTTCTCCCAGCGCCTGAGCAAGCTGCGCACACAGCTGCGCCAGAAACTGGGGCCCGCCGCAACCCCCTACCAGGTGGATGATGGCGGCGTCCGCCCCCGTCGATACAGCCTTGCCCTGCCGGCGGACGCCATTCGTTTCGGGGAGATTGGCCGAAACCGGGAGGGGTGAGTCCTTCACAGGCTCGAAAGGTCCACCCGTGCGCAGTGGCGCGATTACCTGAACACCATCGCAGTCGGAGAGACCGGGATGAAAATGAAAGTGCTCAGCTACACCCTGCGATTCAATACCCCCGCCTTTCTCGGCAACGCCGAGCAGAACGGGCAGTGGCGCACCCCGCCGTTCAAGGCACAGCTACGGCAGTGGTGGCGTGTCGCCTATGCCGCAACACATGGTTTTCCCGAGGATACCTCGGCGATGCGTCACGCCGAGGGGGAACTGTTCGGGAATGCCTGGCTGAAAGACGGAGACGGCCATAACGGGAAAAGCGACTTTTCGAAGAGCCGGGTCCGCATCAGGCTGAGCACCTGGGATGAAGGCAGCCTGCGCTCCTGGCCAGACCCCGATCCCATGGTTGATCACCCCGAGGTGAGTAGCGGGCGGCCCGTGGGCTCCCAGCTCTATCTGGGCTATGGTCCGCTGGTTTTTAAAAAAGGGACGGCTCTGAAAGCCAATGCCGCGATCCAGTCCGGTGATGCGGCGATTCTTCGCATGGCGACCCCGGATCAGGACGCGGCGCTGGTTGAGGCCGCGCTGCGCATGATGGACCGTTATGGTTCTGTCGGTGGCCGCAGCCGCAACGGTTGGGGCTCCTATTCCCTGGAGTCTGTCGAGGGTACAGCCCCACTCACCGGCGACATCCCCCAGCGCCAATGGCACGAGGCTCTTGGCCTCGACTGGCCCCACGCACTCGGGCTGGATGAGCAAGGAGCCCTCGTCTGGCAGACCCCGGTACACGGGGACTGGGTGTCCCTGATGAAGGAACTGGCAGCGATAAAGATTCAGCTCCGGCGACAGTTTCCGTTCGCCTCCGGGAATACGTCCAGACCCGAGGAACGTCACTGGCTGAGCTACCCCGTAACACACCATGAGGTGCGCACCTGGAAGCAGGCACGCCTGCCCAACAGCCTTCGCTTCAAGGTCCGGCCGTTGCCGGAGGGCGGACTCGTGGGCGTGATATTTCACGTGCCCTGCAGTCCGCCCCGGGATTTCCATCCGGATAGGGAGACACTGGTGCGGGTCTGGTCCCGGGTGCACAGCCACCTCGATGAAACCGGCCTGAAGCGGATTCCGGAATGAACAGGGGAAGGGAGAACCAGGGTATGAGTGACAGCAACGACAGCCTGCTTTGGACCGTTAAACTCGCCGCCCGTCTCCATGATCCGGTGGAGAAGGCGCTCATTCTCATGCGCACTCTCGAGGGTCACGAAGGGGGAACATCCAGGGACTTGCGGGAAAGACTGGGTCTCACCGGGTTGCCCCGGGCGGTCCATGCTGCGGTCAGGCGGTCTGACCAGTGGGCCTCGGCCGCGGATCGGGCCGCCTTTCCGAACCGGAATGAGGACGGCAAATACCCGGCATGGCAGCGGGTCCGCTTCGACCAGCAGCCTGTCATCATTCACCCCCTGACCGGCGAGCCGTTCGATCTGGGCGAGTTCAGGGAGATTGAGCCGGAACAGGTAAAGGCGCTGGCGCAGGATCACTTCACCAGCCTGATTCATGACGGCGATCTGCGGCGTACGGCCCTCGCCTTCTGGCGCTTCGGTCCGGAAATCGACGCCGACGAGTTGCGCAGTCTGTGGGCGATGCTTCCCGCCGACACGCGCGTGCCCGACCACACCATCTTCGACCACCTGGATCTGACAGCGGCGCTGGCCGGCTGTTTCGCGCTGGATCCCGAAGGAGGACCGGCCCTGCTGGCGGTGAGTCTCGGTCCGGTGCAGGAGTTCATCGCGGCTGCCCGTTCCACCTCCGACCTGTGGGCCGGATCGCATCTCCTGTCGCGCCTCTCCTGGGAGGCGATGCGGGTGGTCTGCGAAGCGCTGGGCCCCGAGGCAATACTCTTTCCGCGCCTGCGCGGCGTCCCGCAGGTGGACCTCTGGCTGCTGGCGTCGTGCGGTCTGGATGAGAGGCTCTTCAGTAACATGGAATGGCGCAGGCGGGCCACGGATGCCAATCCCCTCTTCGCCGCGGCCCTGCCCAACCGTTTCACCGCCCTGGTGCCCGCCGGCCAGGCCCGGGCTCTGGCGGAACGCATCACCCGCCACGTCCGCGACTGGATAGTGGAACGGGGAGAGGCGGCCTACCGCCTGTTGCTGGACGAGGCCGGGATACCTGACGATCCCTCGCTTCCCGGGTATGCCCAGTTGCGGGAGCAGCTGGCCGGATTCCCCGAGGTGCACTGGGCGGCCGTGCCCTGGTCGCTGGTGCCCACCGACGGCGAGGGATGGGTGGATGCCAGCAGCACGCAGCTCGCGGAGGCCATGGAACCGTTTTTCACCGGACGGCCCCCGGGTTATCTCGGCAGCGAGGCCTGGCGGCTTCTCAGTGGCGGCATCGAGCTGGAGGCGGGGTGGTTCTGGCGCCCCAACCCCGGCACCCTCTATCCCGCGCTGCATGAACTGCTGGAGCGGGTGCTGGCCGCTGCCAAGTCGGTGCGTCCCTTTGAACAACAGGTTCAGGACGGCTGGCGCGACTCGCTCACGGGCGAGGCCGAGTGGCTGACGACGGACCGCGCGCAGCTCGACCTGCCGCCCGGACAGCGCAGCGACACCCTCTGGGCCCGCGTGGTGGAGAAGAGAAAGGCCTGGGCCAAACCGGGGGAGCATCTCTCGGCGCTGAACGCCATCAAGCGTCTCTGGCCGACCCTGTTCGCCGAAGAACTGAAACAATCACTGTCCATCGACTTCAGTCGCTTCGTGGTCAGTACCCACACCATGGCGATGGCAACCTCCCTGGCCGGAGCGCTCCGCGACGACCGGGAGATTCCGGATAACCTGGCGAAATCTGTCCGGGAGGGAGCGGCCGAACGTGTGGCACTGCCGCGCAAGCTGACCGCGGAGTTACGCGATGATCCCCGGCGGGATGTCCTGGTGCGCCTGACAGGCTGGCTGGAGCGTGAGCGCGAGTCGGGGGACGAGACCAGAATTCGGGATGCCGAACGTCTGCTGGGCAGCTATCTCGGCCACGGGCCCGAGACCTATTATGGACTGCTGCTGATGGACGGGGACCGGATGGGGGCCTGGCTCTCCGCCGAGCGGGAGTTCACCCTGCGCCATGAGGAGAGCTTCCATCCCCAGGTGCAGGCGGCGCTCCAGGGCCTGCGCGGAGATGCCCGGTTCAGGGCCTATGCGAACGAGTGCCGGGCGCCGAGCCCCTCCCGCCATATGGCCATCTCCGAGGCGCTCAACCACTTCGCCCTGGATCTGGCTCCCCATGTGGTCGAGGAGTGCCACTACGGGCGGATACTCTATGCCGGCGGTGACGATCTGCTCGCCATGCTTCCGGTCACCGACCTGCTGCCCGCCATGGTCATGCTGCGTGCCGCCTACTCGGGGATCGACCCGGTGCGAGTCGGCTGCCAGGCCGGTGATGCGCAGGGCTTCCGCAGGCAGGGGAACGGTTTCATTCAGCGTCGCGGCCGGCTCATGCGCCTGATGGGGGAAAAGGCCACTGCCTCCATGGGGGCCGTTATCGCCCATCACCAGGCACCACTCGGCGCCGTCATGCGCGAGTTGCGGGAGGCGGAGAAACGGGCGAAGAGCGAGGGCGGGCGCGATGCCTTCAGCCTCACCATCATCAAGCGCGCCGGTGGCGCCCTGACACTCACCGCCAAATGGGGCGAACCTGTGCGGTTGTTGATGCGATTGTGTGACTTTCTGGCCGAACCCGGGGTCTCGCGCCGCGCCGTCTACAACAGCGTGGTCTGGCTGCGCGATCTGCCCGATCCGGAGGGGAATGAAACCATGGTGGCCTCCATGCTCACCTACCAGTTCAGCCGCCAGGCCGGCCGGAAGAGCACCTGTGATCACTACGATCTCCCCGGGCTTGTCTCGGATCTGGTTGCCCAGTCGGTAGCCCATGCAAAACCGGGCCAACGTCTTACCTGGCTGGAGAACCTGCTCTCCGTGGCCGAGTTCCTCGCCCGGGAGATCCGCAACCCCGGGGCTGCAACAAACCCTCGCGACAGGGAGGATGCCGCATGACCGCCTACCGTTTCCTGGAACCGCTGGATGTGCTGTTTCTGCGCGGCAACCGCCTGTTCGGTGATCCCGGCAGCTACGGCGAGTCGCTGGTGCCGCCCTGGCCTTCGGTGGCCGCGGGTGCCGTCCGGTCCCAGATGCTCGCCGCCGAGGGCCTGGAGCCGGGCGCCTTTGCCGCGGGAGACATCGAACATCCACAACTCGGTACTCCGGATCGGCCCGGCAGTTTCGCCGTCTCCTCGTTCACGCTCGCCCGCCGTACCGGGGAGGGTGTCGAAACCCTTCATGAATTCCCGGCTGACCTGGTGGCCACACGTAGCGGAGAAGCGCTGCGCCTCGATCGGATGACGCCGACGACACTCAATGCCGCCATCGCCAGCTCTGCACCACTGGACAGATTGCCGGTCCTGGCCACGGATTCCCGTGCGAAACCGGAGACAGGGCTCTGGCTGACCCAGGCGGGCTGGCAGCAATACCTCCACGGAGAGAACCCAGCGACCAACACGCTGGTCAAATCCTCCTCCCTCTGGAAGTTCGATCCCCGTGTGGGGGTCGGCCTCGACCCGGTGATGCGCCGGGCCGAAGACGGCAAGCTGTTCACCGTTCAGGCGGTGGCCTTCAAGCCGGAACACGGATTCCTGGTCGCCATCGATGGGGCCGACCCGCCCGCATCGGGAACCCTCCGGCTGGGCGGCGACGGCCGGGGCACGGCCATGGAGGCGGTGGATCACCATCCGCCCGTGCCGGACTACGAGGCCATTGCCCGGGGGGGCCGTTGCCGCATTGTTCTCACCAGTCCCGGTATCTTTCCCGGGGGCTGGCGCCTGCCTGGCGTCGATACCGCTGACCGTTTTGCACTGAAAGGCGTCAGTGGCCGGCTGGTTTGCGCGGCCGCGCCCAGGTCCGGGGTGGTCAGCGGCTGGGATCTCGCCAGAAAACGTCCCAAACCGGCACAGCGGGTCGCTCCCGCAGGCAGTGTCTACTGGATCGATGAGCTCCGGGCCACACCCGATGCCCTGCGCAGGCTTGCCGAGACGGGTCTCTGGTCCGGGGAGGAATACGATGCCCGGCGCCGTGCCGAAGGCTTCAACCGTTTCTGCTTTGCCGCCTACTGACAAGGAGTCCGCCATGTTCGAGAAGAAAGCCGCACTGTTCCTCTACACGGTCAGCCCCGTCCACATGGGCGCGGGCAGCGCGACAGGGCTCATCGACAACCCGATCCAGCGCGAGCGGCACACTAACCACCCGAGCTTTGCCGGCTCGGGAATCAAGGGCGCGCTTCGGCACGCCTTTGAACAGCTCGGGGGAGACAGGCAGTTCGTCCAACGCCTCTTCGGCCCGCTCTCGAAGAGCAATGATCTGCACGCCGGAGCCGTCAGCTTTGGCGATGCACAGCTGGTCGCATTCCCGGTACGCAGTCTCAAGAACGGTTTTGTCTATGCCACCTGCCCCCAGGCGCTCGCCCGTACTGAACGGCTGCTGAATCTCGTGGGCCGGCCCACCCGCTGGACCATCCCGCGCCCGGAAACCGGTGCCTGCGTAATCGCCAACCCGGAACTCAGGACGGATGACAAGCTCCATCTGGAGGCATTCGAATACAAGGCGGTTGAACTGCCGGATCTGCCCGCAATCGCACGAGACCTCGCCGATGCGGCGCTGCCGGGTGAAATGGCGGGTGACTACTTCAGGGACAAACTGGTCGCCGACCTGGTGGTGCTCTCCGACACCGACTTCGCCTACTTCAGTGAGAACGCCACCCTGGTGGAGCCTCACGTGCGCATCAACGAGGAGACCGGAACGGCCGATGACGGCGGCCTCTTCTATACCGAAAACCTGCCTCCCGAGTCACTGCTGATGGCGCCGCTGTTCGCCAGCCAGACCCGCAGCGGGAAGGCGGAGAAACTGGGGGCTGAAGAGGTGATGGGGGTTTTGCGCAACGTCCTCAGGGATGGCTGCCTCTTCCAGGTGGGCGGCGATGCCACCACGGGCCGTGGGCTGGTGATGGCCAGTCTGGCCGGGGTGAAGGAGGGTTGAGGCCATGGAAATGACCGCCGAACAGAAACGCGCGAAGCACACCTGGGTAAAGGCGCAGGAAGGCATTGCCCACTATGGGAAAGACTACGTCAACGACGCAAAGGGACTGCCTGCGTTGATCATGAACAGTGGCCTGATGCAGGTTATGGCTTTCCTCCATGGCAAGGGGGGGAGGCATGATCTGCTGGGTCAGCATCTGCGCGACTGGCTCCACGAGCAATGCCACACCCCGAAGGAATTCGAGGGGTTCATGCAGAAGCTGATGGACATGAGCGACGCCAGACAATTCCAGGCCATCACCTCGGAAGCCTTCGCCTGGCTCAGGTGGCTGCGGCAGATGGCTCCGGCCTGCCAGAAGGAGAAGTGAGATGCCTGTTGCCGCCGTACCGAAATATCTCATGGATCATGATCTCACCACCGCATCACCCGGCATGCGGTTTGGCATGTACCTGCCCCTGTGGGGTATCGACAGCCGTACACATGAACTGTTGTGGACGACCCATGACATCAACTATCGGGTTGCCGGTAGGGAACACCAGGAGAGACAGTTCAAGGATGACAATAAAAGCGCTGCACTGAAAAAGGTCCAGCCCCTGACCAAGTCTGATATCGGGATGATGGGAGCGGTTTGCGAGCGCCAGGCAATTCTGGCCCGTACTGCGAGCCTGGCAGGTGCGATGGCGGTAATCGACGCCGTCGCTACGGCTCCCTTTACCACAGGGCTCGGCAACGAACATCCGCTGGAGAACGGGTTTGCCTTTCTCAACCCCTACGGCCTGCCCTATCTGCCCGGGAGCGGCGTCAAGGGGGTGCTGCGCCAGGCGGCCCGTGAACTGGCAGGGGTGGCGATCGGTGCCCGGTGGGAGGTTGAATCGGAATGGCGTGCCGAAGATATCGATGTGCTCTTCGGCAAGGAGGCGAAGAATGGCCAGGAGCACCAGCGTGGTGCGCTCTCTTTCTGGGATGTCATACCCCGGCTGAAGGGGGAACGCCTCATGGTGGAGATCATGACGCCCCACCAGAGCCACTACTACCAGCAAAAGGCCTGTGCGGGCAGTACTGCACCCCACGAATCGGGGCAGCCGAACCCCATCAACTTTCTTACCATACCGCCCGGTTCGGAGTTCGCCTTTCACGTTCAGTGCGATCTGGCGTTCCTCACCCGCCTTGCTCCGGATCTGGCGAAGGATGGCCGCTGGCAGCAACTGGTTCGGCAGGCCTTCGAACATGCCTTTGCCTGGCTGGGGTTCGGTGCCAAGACTGCCGTGGGCTATGGATCAATGGCGCTGGACGAGAAGCGGCAGCAGGAGCGCCAGCGCCGGATTCGGGAAGAGCAGGTGGCCCGTGAGCAGCGGCAGCGCGTGAAAGAAGCGACCGCAAATCTGCCCGAGGATGCCGCCTGGGTGAAGGAGCGCATGCTCACCAACGCCTGGACGGACAATAACCGCTTTCTCGAAGAAGTGGAGGGTTTTCTCTCCCACCGGGAGACACTCACATCCGAGAGTGCCCGGGCCCTGCACGAAGCCATGGAGGCGCGGTGGCAAGGGATCATGACAGATCCTGACGCTATGAAGGGTAAAAAGAAGAATAAACCGAAATACAATGACAGGCCGCGGTCGCTGGCCAAGCGACTGCTGGAAGTGAAAACTGGTGATTGAACCGTTCCCGTCATCCTCATCGCCACCAGGATGGACGGGCATAAAGCCAAACATACGGGCAGGCACCGGGACAGCGGCCAAAAGAGCCGCTCGTGCCCCAGTACCTGCCCGTTCTTCATTGTGTAAACGGAACGGAGGATCGATACTGGTGCAGTATCCCCGTAAGGCCGAACAGGGCGCCGTGATGAGGCTCTGTAAGTCATTGATTTATGGTCGCAGGATTGCGAATTTGAGGGTTAACTTTTGAGTAGAGGAAAATTTTGCCAAAGCCCATTGCAAGGCATTGAATCTATGGTGTATTTGGCGTCGAGCGGTCTGAACGGCTGACCTGAAGAAGAAGGGATTAAGACGTCAGACTGTCCGGGTTCTTCTCGTGGGCATAGGGTCTGAACGGCTGACCTGAAGAAGAAGGGATTAAGACGCAGACGCGCCGCGATCTCGTTGAGGCCGTCGTCTGAACGGCTGACCTGAAGAAGAAGGGATTAAGACGGTAGATCACTGTCACCATCCCCTAGCTGTTACGTCTGAACGGCTGACCTGAAGAAGAAGGGATTAAGACCATTCCCGTTATACACCTTTCCACTTTTTGCGTCTGAACGGCTGACCTGAAGAAGAAGGGATTAAGACGTTGCTGCGTAAGGGAACCAATCAAACTTACCCTGTCTGAACGGCTGACCTGAAGAAGAAGGGATTAAGACCGGTCGAAGTGCTCGGGATAGACGGAGAGAAGTCTGAACGGCTGACCTGAAGAAGAAGGGATTAAGACCAATCAGTGCCTGCGGTTTCGCATCGTCCGGCAGTCTGAACGGCTGACCTGAAGAAGAAGGGATTAAGACGTCACTAACTGATGGATAGTCATGTCAGCCTCGTCTGAACGGCTGACCTGAAGAAGAAGGGATTAAGACTGAAATAGGCCCACAGGGCAGCGGCGGCGGACGTCTGAACGGCTGACCTGAAGAAGAAGGGATTAAGACGTGCCGGCTGCACCGTCTGAGCGCGCAGCAGTGGTCTGAACGGCTGACCTGAAGAAGAAGGGATTAAGACATGGGGCTGAAGCCATGCCCGGCGACGAACCGGGGTCTGAACGGCTGACCTGAAGAAGAAGGGATTAAGACGTTTGGTCTCGCTGATGTGCTGCGGTTTCGGCGTCTGAACGGCTGACCTGAAGAAGAAGGGATTAAGACACGTGGTCGACGTGAGGCTCGAAGCCATGCACGTCTGAACGGCTGACCTGAAGAAGAAGGGATTAAGACGTCTGGATATGCCCACAGCCCGGTGGCGGCGGCGTCTGAACGGCTGACCTGAAGAAGAAGGGATTAAGACGAGAACTCGCGCGTTTCTCCGTTGTGCTGGAGTCTGAACGGCTGACCTGAAGAAGAAGGGATTAAGACGAACGGGCGAGTGCCGACTTTGTCAGGACTGAAGTCTGACCGGCTGACCTGAAGAAGAAGGGATT
>NPIF01000291.1_pt1 | contig 20213 bp, 17 predicted proteins | sample 8637461 | NCBI WGS metagenome assembly NPIF01 (sample SAMN07420641, study PRJNA396082) | bioreactor metagenome | isolation source: sample BR12 brine-fed electro-methanogenic bioreactor BR | place: Japan: Kochi | collected 2016-12-09
CGGGAATGGATCGCCAAGGGATACGACAGCTTCGAAGAACTCAAGCGGGTGCTGCGCGTAGGCATGGGCCCCTGTCAGGGCCGGGGATGCCGGGACATCATCCTTCGGGAGATTTGCAAGATGACCGGAACTCCCTATGCGGAAATTCCCCAGGGAGTGGTGCGCCCTCCCGTGAAACCCATCAAGATCGGAACCATCTACAAATCTCTTTCTGAAAAAGAGTAGCTCTCCCGGGACCAGCCCTCCTTCTTTTGGGGAGCGCATCATATGCATAAACCCCGGTTCTTTCCTCTCCTGCAAGAGAGAACCGGGGCTTATGAAAAGCGGTGAGGCCCCTTCTTCCTGCTAAGAAAGGGCCTCGTAAGGCTAGGTGGTTTGGTGGTTCTTGTGTGGTGTGTGCTTCGGCCTTGGGCCGAGAAGGAATCTTTCCGGCAAAAAAGATTCCTCAGGAGAGGTTGCTGGTTTTGCTTTCCGAGTTCATGCCTTTGTGAGGCATGGGGTGGGGCTGGAGTCTTTCAACAAGTGTCTTTCGGGATTATTTGGTTTTGACGGTTTAGTTGATCCCCAGCAGTACAAGCACGAAACCCATAGCGAAAACCATGGTGCCTATGAGGATAATCCTGTCAAGATACTTCGTCATAACCTTTCCCTCCCTTATGTTGGGTAATCTTGGGAAGTTTCTTCCCAAGTTCTTCTCGTTGGGTTGAGTATACGAGGGAGTCCAAAAAAGATCATTAGGCGAAACCGCCGAAAAGAGCCCGAGAAAAGCCCGGGGTTTTTGTGCGTTATGCATAAAAACCCCGGGCAATCTTTTTTTGATGGATAGAACCCACGAAAAATCCTTGAAATAAGGAGGTTCCTGGAAGGGGGTGTGAGTTCTCTGGAAACTGAGAAAGCAATTTGCGTAATTCTGCCCAATGTGAATAATTTAACACCTTTTTGCCGATCAGGTGCGAAGTTTTGGTTGATTTCAAGAAACATCTCCCTATGCCCGGCACTTGGGAAGACGTGCCGGCAAGGGGATCCCTCCGTCCATTCCTGAAAATGAGTTTGGTTCGTCAAATCAAGGGCGGTGTTTTTGGTCATGTTGATGAACTAAAAAGTCGTTTCGGTTTCTTCTTTTCCTTCCGCTACGGCTCGGTAGATTTTCTCCATGAGGGGAATCGACGGTTGAGGAGAACGATGCCCATTTTTCAAAGGATAAATGTGTTTCCCGCATTGTAACGGGCCAGCTTTATATATCTGAAGTGTGTGCCGAGAGGATTGTGCCATTCTCCCGGACGAGAGACCGAAGAATTTCCAGAAAAAACTTGAAGTGTTCCAAACAATAGGTATCCTGGAATGCGCGGCGCCGTAAATATATCCCCCGAGGAGGTTTTATTTATGGAAAAATTCAAGATTGTCCGGATCGGAACGATTCGAAGCGATGCGGAGGGTATGAGGGTGGAGCTGGAGAAAGGCTATGTTCCCGCCCTGAAAGGGCTTGAAGGGTTCAGCCATCTTCAGGTTCTGTGGTGGTTCTCCGAGAGCGATACCCCCCGGGAGAGAGGCCGTCTCCGGGAAGATTCTCCCTACAAAAACGCTCCTGCGGAAATGGGAATTTTCGCCACCCGTTCGCCGAATCGTCCCAACCCCGTGGCCCTCTCATGCGCGGAGGTGCTTTCCGTGGATTACGAGAGAGGAGTGATCCGCCTCGCCTACATCGATGCCCTGGAGGGCTCTCCGGTGCTGGATCTCAAACCCTATACCCCGAGCCTCGACCGGGTGGAGCATCCATCGGTGCCCTCCTGGTGCGAGAATTGGCCGAAATCCCTGGAGGAATCCGGAGATTTCGATTGGAATTCGGTGTTTACCTTTCGAGAGTCCTAGAACTTTGTAGAACTTCCGAAAAAAGCCCGGAAATATCCCGAAGGCGGCGGCTCCCGATTCAAGGGGGCCGCCGTCCCTTTATGGAGTGGCGAGTCCGAAACATCCCCGGAACGTCTTGTGCGGCATCTTTCGAAAGGTTTTTTCCGAAGGGAGGAAATTATTCTCCTTGACAAATGACCGACTGTCAGTCATTATTCGAGAAGGCGGTCAAAAAGTTTTTCAAAACGAACAATTTTGAGAGAGTGAAGGTGCGGGAAATGTTTGCGAAGGCTGCAGAAGTGATGGAAAGAGAAGGCCTTTTCTACCGAAAAGATTCTCGGGGAAAGCCCCGGAATTTTCGGCCCTGGAAGGGGGATTACCTGGCGTTTTTTTACGACAGTTTCATGAATTATGTGGTTTTTCCGAAAAAGTTCGGAGCCTCTCGGGAAAGACACGAAGCGATCCTGAGAAAGGAGCTGCAGTGTTTCGAGGGACAGACGGTTTTGGATGTGGGAGCCGGAAGCGGCGCGGCGGCAAACGTGCTTCCCTCGAATATCTCCTATTGGGGAGTGGATATCAGCCCCCGCTTGCTTCAGCGCGGCAAGGCCCGCTTTGCCGCCCGGGGTTTTTCCCGATGCGGCTTTTTCGTGGCTTCTGCGGAAGATCTTCCCTTCGGGGATCATGTTTTTTCTCTCTGCCTCTGTGCCCTTTCTCTCAATTTTTTCCCGGATATTTCCCGGGTCTTCCAGGAGATTCGAAGAGTCCTTCAGGAGGGAGGAACCTTTTTCTGCGTGGTTCCCGTGACGGATCGGCAGGTGCGGCAAAGCGTCATCCGGGGAACGCTCCATTCCGAGGGAGAGCTCAAGATTCTTTGCGAAGGGGAAGGATTTTCTTTCCGCCCTCTGGAGCATGAGAACGGGGTACTGCTTTACTTCGAGGCCCGTACAAAGGGGTAAAAACTTTTCATGTCAAATTTTCTGGAGGTGTTTTTCCATGGATGCCCATTCTTCCGGAACGAGAAAGGATAGAAAAGAACGGCGCCGCAAGGATCTTCTTCGGGTTGCCTGGGAGCTTTTCGGAGAAAAGGGGTTCGATGCCGCCACCATCGACGATATTACCCGGCGCGCGGGAATCTCCCACGGCACCTTTTACAACTACTTTGCTTCCAAGGAGTCGGTGCTGCAGCATCTGGGAAGAGAGGTGCTGGAGGACATGCTGCTCTTTGCCCGGGATATGGTTTCCCGAAAGGAATACTCTCCCCAGGAACGGCTTTTCCGGATGGTAAAGCATCTGCTCGCTTTCCATGAAGAGCAGGGGTTTCGCATGGATCTCCACGATGTCATCCACCGGAAGATGCACGACGAGCTCATGGAGGAGGGGCGGCGTCTTTTTCTGCCCCTGGTGGCTTCTCTGCTTCGGGAGGGTGTGGCGCTGGGGGAGATGCATATTGCGCATCCCGAAGAGACTGCGGCGTTTCTCGTGCTCCTTCTCGCCGAGCTGGAGCATGGCATTGAAAGCTTGTGGGAGGATACGGCATCCCGTGAAAAGGCTGCGGAGGCTCTCCGGGAGCTTTTGATACGGACCCTTGGAGGTGAGGACCATGTTTTTCCGGAGCCCCTGTTCTGAGAAAAGGCAAGGCTTTTTTCTCGTACAATCCTGAAGCGACTGGGAGTGTTGGGCGGTTTCCTGCTCTGGATGGAAATGCTTTTTCTGTTCTACCAAAAGGGCAATTCCCTGGAAGTGCTTTCGGCGGAGGAGCGGCCTGTTTCTCCGGTTTGTACGGTGCTGGTGGCGTCTGTAAATGCGGCGCCGGAGCATCGGGAAATTCGCTTTTTCGGCGTTACCCGCTCCATGCAGCAGGCGGTGATAAGTCCTCTGGTGGGGGGGAAGCTTCAGAGCAGGAGTGTTTCCGTGGGAGATTTCGTGCGTGCCGGAGAAGAGATCGCCCGGATGGATTCCCGGGAGGGGGCGGTGCAGGAACGGCTTCGGCTGATTTTGCTTACCACGGGAACCACCGTGGCGGGACTTTTCCCCCTGGTCTTTTCTTCCTCCAATCTCTGGTCTCCTCTTGCCTGGGCCATGATTTCCGAACTTGCGGCTTCCACGGGGCTCAAGCTCTTCGTGATTCCCGCCATGTACCGGGTTCTCTATCCGGAAAAGGGAATGTTTTCCCGAATAAAGGATTTTGGGGGGCATCTTTTTTCGAGGAGGAATGTCTCCGGGGAAGCCCGAATGTAAGGGCATAAGAGCGCAAAAACAAAAAATGCCGGGGCGGAGATGTTTATCCGGCCCGGCTGTAATTTTCGGTAAACGAAATTTCTATATCTTCTATATCTCCATATGTCGTCCCACCCGATGGAGGGTCTGCTGGGTGTGGTTCCTTTCCTTGTAGAGCTTGGAGCTGTCGATTGCCGGAGATTCCGAGGCCATGAGGAGAAATTCCGGAATATCTTCGAGGCGCCGATTCAGAAAGCCCGCCTCCTCCGGAGTGAGGTCCGTTACGATGCCTCCCAGATGGATCGCTCCGAGTTTGGAACCCTCCGCCTCCTTGCGAAAGGCCCCCGGAAGCAATACGTTGTTCTCGAAGCGGATGGAATATTCTCCGCATTGCCATGTGCCCGCCACGATGCGTCCTTCTCCCTCCAGGGTTACCGGAAGGAGCATGTGGCTTACGAGATAGGCCGAAGCGTGGCAGCAGAGCGTACAGGGATTGTAGGAGGAGACGGAACGTTCGAAATGATAGTGCGAGGCGAAGTAGCGGAGTACGTCCTGCTGTTCCACCGCGAAACTGCGGGAATCTTCCTTGCGGTCCACGTAAAAATTGCGGAAAAGATGCACCGGGGTGGGGGCGGGATTTTTATCCGCCAGAGCGAGCACCTCCTGAAAGTCGAAAATTTCTTCTTTCGAGGAGAGAAAAAATTGCATAAGGGCCCGTTCCCGTTCCTCCGTTACGGGGCAGGGGCAGGTGAGGGTGGTGTAGAACAGGGTTTGCAGTGCCTTGCGCGTGATGGTGCGGGACATGAAAAAAACTCCTTTCGGATTCGAATACTGTAACGATGCGCTGAGATTTAACAATAAACGGGAATGATGGTGCGCAGATTGAGCCCCTGGTCCCGAATATGGATCTTCCGGATGTCCGTGCCGTAAAGGCGTTGGAGATGTTCGTTGGAAAGAACTTCCTCCACGGACCCGAAAAGATACTCCTCCGGTGAGAACATGAGCAGCGCCCTGTCCGCCACGTGAATGGCCTGGTGAGGGGCATGGGTGGTAAAGACCAGGGTAAGTCCCTCTTCCTTCATGTGTTTCATGGTGCCCAGAAGCATTTTCTCGTTTCGAAAATCCAAGGCCGAGGTGGGTTCATCCAGCAGAAGAAGAGAGCATTCCGAAGCCAGGGCTCGGGCGATGAGTACGAGCTGCCTCTCTCCGCCGCTCAGTTCGAGAAAGGGACGCTGTTCGAAATCGATAATCCCCAGCTTTTCCAGGGCTTCCCGGGCCTTGAAAAAGTCCTTCTTTCCCGGGGAGGCGAAGAAACCCATATGACGGATACGTCCCATGAGCACCATATCCAGAACGGAATACGAGAGAAAGGATACTGGAGCGTGCTGGGGAACGTATCCCCGGGAACCTTTCGCCGTCAGAGATCCCTTTTCCGGATATGCGGTGCCCAGGAGACAGCGGAGAAGAGTGGTTTTGCCCCGGCCGTTGGGGCCGAGAATGGCGAGGGCCTCTCCCCGTTCCAGAGAAAAGGAATAGTTTTTGAAAATCCAGGATCCTCCGGGATACCGGAATTCCAGGTTATCTGCCTTGATCATGGTTACTCGAAACCTCCTTTTTTCTGTTTTCTTCGAAGAAGCAGGGCGAAGAAGGGAGCCCCTATGAGGGCGGTGATAACCCCCAGGGGAATTTCAACCACCGTGGCGGCCCGAGCGAGGTTATCGATGCCGAGAAGGTAAATTCCTCCCAGAAGAGCCGAAGCGGGGAGAAGATGACGGGTGGTCCGCTCCCACGAAAGCCCGGGCCACGTGAGGAATGACCAGCCCCACCCACCCTACGATACCCGCAAGAGCTACCGTGGCGGAGGCAATCAGGGTAACGCAGGCGAGGATGAACCACCGGGTTCGCAGGGGGCGTATTCCCAGGGATTCCGCCTCCTCCTCGCCCAGGGAGAGGACGTTTATCCGAAACCGCACCGCATAGAGCAGGCATACCGGAAGCAAGATGGCGGGAAGGGCCAGGGCGAGCTTTTCGTAGGTTACGGTGGCGAAGCTGCCCATGAGCCACATGACGATGGCGGGGAGTTTGTCGTAGGGATCCGCCACGAATTTGAGAAGAGACGTGAGGGAGGTGAAAAAGGCGCTCACCACCACCCCCGCGAGAATCAACGCCAGAAGGGATCCCCGGCCCCCCTTGCGACATATGCCCCACACCAGGACCATGGCGAGAAGGCCGAAGAGGAACGCCGAAAAAATCACCGAGAGAGTGCTTCCGGCTATCATGATGCCCAGGGCGCCTCCGAAACCTGCCCCGGTGGAAACCCCGATAATCTGGGGCCCCACCAGGGGATTCCGGAAAATTCCCTGGAGCGCCGCTCCCGCCACGGAAAGCCCCGCCCCGGCTCCCAAGGCGCCGAGAATGCGGGGAAGCCGGATAAGGGTGACGATGGCCTCCTCCCGGGGTTCCCAAAAGGGAGAAAGGGGAATTCCAAGGGAAAGAAGGATTCCCCCGGTTTTGACGGGGGATATGGGAAAACGCCCGATTCCCAGGGAAATAAGCGCTGTTCCAAGGAGGAGAAGCACGAGAACCGCCCAGAAGGTTCCCGAGGCTTTGCGATTGAAAAGGCTCATGGATTTTGGAAAAAACCCTCCTCTTAAGGGAGAAACCGCTCGTAACCGAGGCTGTCCCTATTCATGGACACCCGGAAAATTTCCTCGAAATCCTGGGGAGAAGGCTCTTTGCCGTAGAGGTAGAGATACTTTTCGGTCATTTCCTTCGTCAGATCCCAATGAAACTTCTCGGGGTGCAGAATCATGGCAAGCCATTGCCACATAAGGGGAGATTCCTGGTTGGGGGGATCCCAGCGATATCCTCCCAGGGGCATCTTGTACACCCGCCGGTTTCGCACCGCCGAGAGGCTGGCGAGCTTGGGATTGGTATAAAGATCTTCCGGAACCACGCCCTTTTCGAATCCGTTGAGAAGAATCACCTCGGGATCCCAGAGAATAAGCTGTTCTTCGTTCACCTCGGCGAACTGGGCTGCCTCCCGGGCCACGTTCTCTCCTCCCGCAAGATGAATGGAAAAGTCGTTATAGGTGTCTTTTCCCGAAACCTGGAGTCCCGCGGCGTATCGAAGCAGATAGAGAACCCTGGGGCGTTCTTTTCGGGGAATTGCGGCCACGGCGTTCTCCAGCTCTTTCCGGGTTTCCCGGTGCCAGTCGAGAATGGCCCGGGCCTTCTCTTCCTTTCCCAGCACCGCTCCGAACATGGATATCCATCCCTCCAGATATTCCTGGGTGCCGTACTGAAAGAGGGCCACCCGAAGCCCGGCGTTGCGGATGGGGGTGATAATGTCCTCTCCCCAGCTTCCCCACTGGAATACGATGTCCGGGTTCAGGGTTGCCAGGGTCTCCACGTTAGGCATGAATCCCTCTCCCACCACGTCGTCTCGAATGTCAAGGGCTTCCGGAAAAAAACGCCCCAGAAGAAATCCCTTCATGGCACTTTTGGAAAGCCGGTGCATTCCCGCCAGACGAGAGGTGTCTCCGTCCATGGCGATGAACATGCTGGCGGAAGGAATGGGGATGGTCACGGCTCTTTGTACGGGTTCCGAAAGAACGATTTCCTGTCCCCCCTGATCGGTAAAGACCGTCTCTCCCGAAGCGGGGAGGCCCCAGAGCAGAAGGGGAATGAGACCTGACAGCACGGCTGCTTTTGTGCGAAACATAAAAAATTCTCGCTCCTTTCTTGAAAGGGCTTCGAGAGAATTCGTACCCTCGGCACAAGTACCTGTTTCGAGCCCTTGTGGTTAGATCTTGCTAACTATAGAGGTGATAGTTAGATTTGTCAAACTAAAAATGCCCTGGGGGTGCCGGAAAAAAGGCCCGGGAGCATCCTTTTGCAGGAGTCTCCCGGGCTCTCGGGGAATGCAGAACCTTTGTTCGATTAATTAAATCTCTGTGACCGTCGTTTTATGGGTGGAGCTTGCGTATTCCCAGGCTGAGGAGATAGGCGGTGCCCGCCAGAAGAATGATCACCGGTCCGCTGGAGAGGTTCAGATGGTAGCTCAGAAAAAGCCCTCCGCTGGTGAAAAGCAGGCAGAGCAGTACCGCCAGCACCATCATGGGAAAGAAGCGCCGGGTGTACTGGGCCGCCACCGCCGCAGGAAGGGTCAGCAGGGCCACCACCAGGATGATTCCCACGATGCGCACCATGAGCACCACCGTGAGGGCGGTGAGGCAGAGCAGAAGAAGGTGCAGAAATCCTACGGGAATACCCCGGAGAAGGGCGAACTCCGCATCGAAGGCCGCCGCGAGGAGCTGACGGTACCAGAGAGCTACCACGGCGAGGATCACTCCGTCCAGTATCAGTACCGTCCGGAAGTCTTCGGGGGAGATGAGCAGGATATCCCCGAAGAGGTAGCTGGTGGCGTTGAAGTATCCCGGTGTAAGATCCAAAAGAAGAAGTCCCGCCGCCATGCCGATGGCCCAGAGGGCTCCGATGACCGTATCCTCCCTCTCCTGAAAACGGAGTCCGATCCATCCGATGAGGAGCGCCGATCCCAGAGCTACCAGCAGGGCTCCCGAAAAAGGCCCCGCCCAGGTAAATCCCCAGGCGTGCCGCAGATAGAGTCCCAGACCGATGCCTCCGAAGGCGCAGTGGGCGATGGACCCCGCGAGATAGCTGATGCGCCTCGTTACCACGAAGGTTCCCATAACTCCGAAGGCCACCGAGGCGAGGGCTCCCACGCCGAGGGCGAGCCCGAGGAAGGTGTAGGCGGGGTTCGTGAAAAGTTCTCCCAGGCTAGACATGGGGTTCCTCTTCGGGAAAGGAGCAGAGAGAAGAAGCGTGGTGCTTATCGTGGCGCACCACCCGGTAGTTTTCGCCGTAGAGATCCCGGAGGTGGGCCCCCGAAAGCTCCTGGGTGGGGTGCATGTTCACCTGGCGATTCACGCAGATTACGCTTCGCACCACGGAAGAGACGAATCCCACGTCGTGGGAGACCAGCAGGATTCCCATGGTTTGGTTCAGCTCCTCGAGAATATGCAGAATCTGTTCTCCCGTATCGGGATCCACGTTGGCGGTAGGTTCGTCCAGCAGCAGCAGCTCCGGATCGCCGCAGAGGGCCCGGGCGATGAGCACCCGCTGCTGCTGTCCCCCCGAAAGGGCCCGGAAGGGACGGCGTTCCAGATCGTAAAGCCGCACCTGTTCCAGGGCTTTCCGGGCCGCTCCGAGATCTTCCGAAGCATAGCCTCCCCAGGTTTTTCCCTTGAGCCTCCCCGTAAGCACCACCTCCAGTACCGATATGGGAAAGGCCCGGTCGAAAAGGGCGTGCTGGGGAGTGTAGCCCGCCCGGTGCCGGCTTTCTTCGGGAGGAGAGCCGAAGAGAAGTACCCTTCCCTTTCGGGGCGCAAGGAGCCCCAGGGCCAGCTTGAGGAGGGTGGTTTTCCCGCCTCCGTTGGGGCCCACGATGCTGGCGAATTCCCGGGGGCCCACGGAGAGGTTCACTTCCTCCAGAACGAGGCGGTTTTCATACTCGAAGGAAACATCCTGAAATTCCAGAATGGGCGTGGTTTTTTCGGTCACCTGTACGAAGCTCCTTTCGGAATCTGCTGTGTCATGGGGCCTGGAGCTCTCTTCTCAGTATCGCTCCCATGGTTTGAAGATAGGTTATGTAGTCCAGGGGAAAGGGGTCGAAGGAAAGCACTCGGGCTCCTATGGCGGAGGCTACGGTTTGGGCTGTTCGTTGATCGAACTGGGGTTGGGTGAAAATGGCCTGAATCCGTTCCTCCTCGGCAATTCGGATGAGATCGGTCAGTTCCTTTCCCTTGGGGGCTTTTCCCTCCCGTTCCACCGCCATCTGTCGCAGTCCGTAGGCATGGCAGAAATAGCCGTAGGCGGGGTGGAACACCAGAAGAGTTCGCCCCCGCACGGGCTTGAGGACACTCTCCAGGTAGCCGTGAAGTACCTCGAGTTGATCCACCAGAACATCGGCGTTGGCGGCGTAGAGATCTTTACGAGATGGGTCGAGCTCTTGCAGGGTTTTCTCCATGGTCCGGGCCATGAGGGCCATGTTGCGGGGGTTCAGCCAGACATGGGGATCGTATCCCTCCAGGCTTGGAAGAGGGCTTTCTCCGGGTTTTTCGTCGTGGGCCGCGCCTTCCCGAAGAACGGAATCTCCGGAGTGATGCGAATGCTCTTCGGAGCCTTCGGCATGATGCTCTTCGTCATCTCCGGAATCTTCCAGGCTCTTTCCATGGTCATGTTCCGCATCTTCGTGGTGGTGATGGCGGTGTTCCATGGTCCGCAGGGAAATTCCCGAAAGGAGGGAGATCACCCGGAGACCTTCTCCGGTTCCTCGTGCCCGGAGAAGATCCAGTTCCAGAGGAAGTCCGAGGTAGAAAAAGCAGGATGCCCGGGCCAACTCCCGAAGCTGTCCCGGCAGGGGCGTGTAGGTGTGGGGATCCCGCCCGGGAGGAAGAAGGGTCTGTACCGTTACGGCCTCGCCCCCGATACGTTCTGCCAGAAACTGGATCGGGGGAATGGGAACCACCAGGCTGAAAGGTTCTGCACCGGCCCAGGATTCCGAAGAAAGGGAGAGAAGGGAAAAGAGGGCGGCTCCCCAAAGAAAAAGAGAGTTTTTTCGTTTCATTGCGTTGATACCTCCTAATGGAACTAGCGGAAAATGTGTCACTTTCGGAGAGGATAGCATATGTTAGATAAAAAAAACATCAGTAGCCCCCTCTCTGAATTTTTGGGGCGGCGAGGGGATGAAAACTTTCTTATGTGGTCTCTCGTCGTTTCCGGCGGATTTTACGCAGAAAAAGAAAGAAGAGCCCCGGTCCGAAGGCCAGAAGCGCCACGGAAAGCCCCGCTACGATGGCGCAGTAGGTAAAGAACGGGGCACAGCATTCCTGACGGTGCCGGGCGACCACGTGGCTTGGCAGAGCCACCAGAATTTCCAGAATGCTTCCTCGCAGAAGCCGGGAGGTAGCCCAGGAGAAAAAGGCCTCGGGATCTTTCTCCGAAAGATATTTATAGAAGAAATGTCCCCAGAAAAGCCAGAAGAGGCCGGGGAGGATCAGAACAGGCCAGCTGTAGAGCAGATTTCCCCCCCGGGCCTCGCCCCAGATAAGCAGCCCCAGAGAAAGAACGAACCCCAGAAGAAGCAGCCCCATGGGCAGTGATCCAAAAAGGGCTGCCGTGACAATGCTGCGCCGCCCCAGGGGGCGCCCTGTCTCCACCCGCACGGGTACCAGCAGAAGCGCCCCTGCGGCTGCAACCAGGGGAAGCAGTACCGTGAGGGCAAAGAAGAAGAGTAGCCCCCGGGAGTCTTTGAAATCCCGGAAAAATTCCAGATCTTTCCAGAAGAGAAGCCCGAAGAGAAAAATCCCCAGTATGCAGATTCCGTACAGCAGTACCGTAAGCAGGGCCCAGCGTTTCATGAAATTTCCCTCCTCGTGAAGTACGTCGATGGCCGATTGAAGAAGCCTTTTAAGATATGGCACCATTGCGACATGGGTGATCTTTGCCTCCATGAAAAGAGAAGCGGCATAAAAGCCCTCTTCGAAGCATACCGAAACATGCCGGGGTCATCGTGGGGTATCGTCTGTGGCACTTCTTGCCCCGGTGTCGCAAACCGCCGTTTCGTTTGCTGAAGCGTAAAGATTTCCATGAGGCCAAATTCCGTGCCGAGGTTGGGTTTACTCCCGCTTCTTCGAAAAGGTGCGGAGAAAGCGCTGGTTCTGGTCGTGGGCTCCCACTACCGCCAGGTAGTCCTCCGGGAGGAGTTGAAAGGCTCCGTCCAGATTGGAAAAAAGCTCCTCCCCCCGTTTGATCGCCACCACCGAGAGGCCGAACTCCCGTCGTATGGCGGATTCCGCCAGGGTTTTGCCTGCCAGGGGACTTTCTTCGTGGATGTAGAGCCATTCCAGCTGGAGCAGAGCGGTGGCGTTTCGGAGGTCTTTCAGGGCTTCGTGCTCCGGAAGGATTTCCAGAGGATTCCAGGAGCTCAAGCGCCGCAGGGCCTCGATCTCCCGCAGCACCAGGGTGGCGGGGAGGTTCAATTGCAGCAGGGCCTGCCGGGCCATCTCCAGCCCCGCCTCGAGCTCGGGATTGATGATTCGGGTGACCCCGTGCTGTTCCAGGAGGCGGCATTCTTCGGGGCCCTCTCCCCGGGCGAGAATTGCCAGTCTTGCATTGGCGCGCCGCACCCGCTTTACCACGTCGAGAATTTCCATGCGTCCCGAAAGGGTTACGATAAGGAGCCGTGCCCTTGCCGTTCCTGCAGCCTGAAGCATTACGTCCTGTCCGGGGTCTCCGTAGAGAAGCCGGAGTCCCTCCTTCTGTTCCCGCAAAAAGGTGGCGTGATGGGGCTCGATGATTACGTAGGGATGTTCCAGGCTCTGGAGAACAAGCCCCACTCGGGCGCCCAGGGGCCCTCCTCCGGCGATGATCACGTGATTGGAAAGATCCGGCGAGGCAAGTACCATGGTGGAGGCTCCGGGAGATTTTCGAAGGCGCTTCACAAAAGAGTAGATCGGAACGGTGAATCCCGTGGCAAAAGGCCCCAGAAGCATGGAGAGCACCACCACGCTCAGTGCGGTGGCGTAGACCGTCTGGTCCAGAGCTCCCGACTCCAGGCCGTGCTGGAGCACGATGAAGGCGATTTCCGAAATGGGCATCATTCCCAGGAACATGGCCAGAGGAATGACGTTGCGGTATCCGAAGAGCCGCCCGGTTCCCCCGAGGATAAGTCCCTTCGCCAGAAGTACTCCCCCCAGAAGGAGCCCCACGGTTTTGAAATGGCTCAGAAGAAAAAGGGGATCCAGCAGCATGCCGATGGAGACGAAGAAGAGAAGTCCGAAGAGATCCCGCACGGGAATCAGGTCGTTCAGAGCCGCCCGGCCGTAGTCGGATTCGCTCAGCACCAATCCCGCCAGAAAGGCTCCGAAGGCGAAGGAGAGATCCATGGTGTAGGTGAGATACCCCACCCCCAGACCGATTCCCGTAACCGCAAGAACGAAGAGCTCCCGGGATTCCCACTTGGCCACGTGCCGCATCAGCCGGGGAAGTACGTGGGCTCCTCCGAAGAGCATGGCCCCCACCACGAGAACTACCTTGGCCAGGGGAAACAGAACGCTTGCCGGAGATATGCCCGAAGCGTTCAGGTTCATGAGAATCACCATGAGGGGGATCACCAGAATGTCCTGAACGATGGACATTCCCAGCATGACCTGGCTCGAAAGGGTTCCCATCTGTCCCCGGGAGGAAAGGGTCTTTAGAATTACCGCGGTACTGGAGGAAACCATGGCGGTGGCGAACCAGAGGATGCCCAGGGAGCTCCATGCCATGAAGTGCCCCAGACCGTAACATGCCAGAAGAGTGAGGCCTATCTGGAGAACCGTTCCTCCCAGAGCGATCTTCCGGATGGGTTTCAGGCTTTTGAGAGAAAACTCCAGCCCCAGGGAGAAGAGAAGAAGGGCCACGCCGATTTCCGCGAGCTGCTCCACCTCGGCGATTTCCGAGACCGTGATGCCCCCCGTGAAGGGGCCTACGGCGATTCCCGCTAGGATGTACCCGATAATGAGAGGCTGGTTGAGCCTCCGGGCAATAAGTCCCCCCAGAAGGCCCGCAAGAACGATGATAATGAGATCCGTGGCGATTCCCATGAAGCCCCTCCTCCGATGTTTCCTCTTTATTAGGCTAAAGATGCGGAATTGCTTGGCGGTGTTCCGGAACTTTTCGGCAGAACCCTTGAAAATCGTGGTTTTGCCGGATAAAGAAATGCATCGAAACAAGTATAATGCTGTTTCATCGATTCTGTCGAGGATTTCGGGGTTTACTAAATACAGAGAGCATACTATTCTTTATGATGAGAAAGTGTGTGAAAAGTTTGGCTCATCCTCGAAAACGCACTCCCCTTCTTCCCGTTCTTCATCAGTGTTCGTGTGGCTTTATCCGGCACTGCCGGAGGGTTCGAACCTCCGAAAAGAGCCCTAGGAAAGCCTTCCCGGGGGGCGGAGGTTCTTTGTTGAAGAGAGGAGATTTTTTATTATGAACACTCTTTTTACGATTCCCCGTCCCGAGAACGAACCGGTTCTTTCCTATGCACCGGGAACTCCCGAGCGTAGCCGGATTAAGGAAGCTCTGCGAAATCTTCGAGAAAAGCCACTGGAAATTCCCCTTATCATCGGCGGCAAGGAAGTGACCACGGGGGATCTCGGAGAAATCCGGCTTCCTCACGACCACCAAACGGTGGTAGCCACCTATCATAAGGCGGGAGCCAGAGAAGTGCGGGCGGCGGTGTCATCCTGCGGCGAGGCCTGGCAGACCTGGTCTCTTCTTCCCTGGGAAGAGCGGGGAGCGGTCTTTATGAAGGCTGCGGAGCTCCTGGCGGGAGAGCGGCGGGCCCGGGTGAACGCCGCCACCATGCTGGGACAGAGCAAAACCATCCATCAATCCGAGATCGATGCGGTGTGCGAGCTGGTGGACTTTCTGAAATTCAACGTACATTTCATGCAACAGATCTACGCCACCCAGCCGGATCAGTCCCGGGGGGTATGGAATCGCATGGATTATCGTCCCCTGGAGGGCTTCGTCTTTGCGGTGAGTCCCTTCAACTTTACCTCCATCGGAGGAAATCTTGCCTCCGCTCCGGCTCTTATGGGAAATACGGTGCTCTGGAAACCCGCTTCTACCGGGGTGCTTTCGGCCTACGAAATTATGCGGATCTTTCTGGAGGCGGGGCTTCCTCCGGGGGTCATCAACTTCGTTCCCGGGGATTCCCGGATTATGGGTGAGGCGGTACTCTCCTCTCCCGAGCTGGGGGCGGTGAACTTCACCGGTTCCGATGCCACCTTTCGGCAGATCTGGAAGACCGTGGCTTCCCACATGGAGGAGTACCGTAACTATCCCCGGGTGGTGGGAGAGACCGGGGGCAAGGACTTTGCGGTGGTTCACGGCTCGGCGGATGTCGCCGCCACCGCCACGGCGTTGATTCGGGGGGCCTTCGAGTATCAGGGACAGAAATGTTCCGCCACCTCCCGGGCCTATGTGGCGGCGTCTCTCTGGGAACCCCTTCTCGAGGAGATGCAAAGGCAGCTTCGGCGTGTATCTCTGGGGGACGTGGAGAATTTTTCCCACTTCATGGGAGCTCTCATCGACGAGAAAGCCTTTCGGCGGGTGCGGTCCTTTCTGAAGGCCGCCGAAGAAAGTTCCGCGGTGGAGCTTCTCTGGGGAGGAAAGGCAGAGGACACCAAGGGCTATTTCGTGGAGCCCACCATCTTCCGTACCCGGGATCCCCAATTTCTTCTCATGGAGGAGGAGATCTTCGGCCCCGTTCTTACGGCATATGTCTACGAAGACCACCGATACGAGGAGGTGCTGCACCTCTGCAACGAGACCTCTCCCTACGGCCTTACCGGGGGAATTTTCGCCCTGGATCGCTGTGCTCTGGAGCGGGGCACGGAGATTCTGCGCTATGCCGCAGGGAATTTCTACATCAACGACAAAACTACCGGGGCCGTGGTGGGACAGCAGCCCTTCGGAGGAGGCCGGGCCTCGGGAACCAACGATAAGGCTGGATCCATGCACAACCTTTTGCGATGGACCTCCATCCGGACTATCAAGGAGAATTTCGTCCCGCCCAGGGATTTCGCCTATCCCTACATGGAGGAGGAGCGGCAATAGAGGAAAGCTGAGAGCAAGTTTTATGCAGTAAACCCGGGGATTTTTGCGAAAAAACCCGGAGATAACTGTATAATGCTGGAGAAATACGCTGTCAAGGGGAGGGAAGAACATGCCGGGAGAAGGATCTCGTATTCGCAGAAAAAAAGCCTCTCCGGGAGCTGTGGCAACCGGTACCAGCGGTACTGCCAAGGTTTCGGGAGAAAAGGAAAAGACCTCCTCTCCCTCCGGAGAATCCCCCGGAAAAAGGGCTCCCGAAGGTTTTGCCGAAAAAAACATTCTCTCTCCCCATTATTTTTCCCGCTCCGGCCTTCTCGGAGAAATCGTGGAAAAGCTTCCCATGGGCATCATGGGCCGAGATATCACCGGAGGCGGACGCTACGTTTTCTGGAATGCCTTTATGGAAGAGCTTACGGGGGTTTCCCGCAAGCGCATCCTTCATCATTCCGGAGAGTCCGCATTGCCCCGGGAGCTCCAGGATCTTTTTCAGGAACAGGATGCCCGGGTGGTTCGGGAGGAGCGTTCCCTGGATTGCGGCATGGTTCCCTTTCCGGGGCTTCCCGGTGTGCGAATCCATATGGTGAAGATCCTCTTTCGGGAAACCCATACGGGACATCAGCTTGTGATAAGCCTTTTGCAGAACCTCTCCCGCCAGGCCCTCTTGGAGGGGCGTCTGCGTCATGCGGAACGCTCTCTGGGGATGCTCCGGGAGTATGCGGAGCGCCTCGGCAGAATTCTCCGAGCTACCACAGAACAGGGAGGAGAGAGACCTCTTCTCAGGGATCAGCTTTCCCAAGCTCTTGGAATAATCGCAAAGATGGAGGGGGAGGAAGATCCTTTAGGAGAATTTTTCGGGAGTCCTTCGGAAAAATCCCGGGAAAACTCCTCGGAAGAGCCGCTGCCCGAGGTGTTTCTTCTGGAGCGGGATGCCACGGTTCGGGCCTTTGCTCTCCGAACGCTTCAATGGGAGAATTGGCCCGTGCATACCGCGGAAAACCTTGAGGATCTTCTGAAGCTGAAGGAGGAAAAGGTTCCTGAAAAAGGACTCCTCCTTCTGGGATACGAGGATCTCGATCTTCCCCGGGGCCTTCCGGGAAAGGTCGTGGTTCTTCGTGGGGAAGAGATGTCCCGGCAGATCCTGGAGGAGTGCCGCAAACGGGGATATGAACTTTGCCCCAAGCCCTTTGCGGCCTGGGAGCTTCTGGAAAGCCTGAGGCGGTGTGCCGCTGCGGAAAGAGGGCTTTCTTCTCTGGAACGGAAAGGCTTATAAGCGTGAGGGGTTCAAGGGGGGAGAGGTGTGCGGATACTTTTCGGGGGAAAAGTTTTTGAACGATTATGGGAGTACATAGAGCCCGTTTTTTCGGGGCATGAACTGCGGGCGGAAAATGAAGATGCCTTTCCCGAGGTGCTTTCCTGGGCGGAGGTCTTGGTGGCACGGCCCATGAAGATTCATGGCCCCTTGCTGGATCTGGGGCCGAATTTGCGGCTTATTCATCAGTGGGGAACCGGTGTGGAGGGCATCGACCTTCAGGCTTGCGCCGCCAGAAATATATCGGTCTGCAACGTTCCCTCCCGGGGAACGGGAAACGCCGAGAGCGTGGCGGAATTCGCCCTTCTCCTGATGATGCTTCTTGCCCGGCGGTGGTCCCGGTGCCGGGAGAATCTCGAACGCCGCCGTCTTCATGCTCCCCGGGGAACGGGGCTATGGCGAAAGCGGGCCTGCGTGATAGGCCTGGGAGATCTCGGGCACTGTCTCGTAGAGCGTCTTCTGGGTATGGGCATGACGGTCCGTGGAGTGAACCGAACCCTTCGGGATTCCTATGCCTCCTGGAATCTGGAAGATCTCTACTCCCTGGATTGCCTGACCGAGGCGGTTTCGGAGTGCGATTTCGTGCTTCCAGCCCTTCCGTCCACTCCTGAAACACGGTATCTGATCAACGCCCGCATTTTAGAGGCCATGAAACCCGAGGCTTTTCTGGTGAACGTGGCCCGGGGAGATGTGGTGCATCCCGGAGATCTCGAAAGAGCCCTGCTCGAAAAGAGCATTGCGGGATATGCCACGGATGTCTTCTGGAACGAACCGGCAGATCCGGAGCATCCCCTTCTCAAGCTTCCCAACGTGGTTGTCTCTCCCCACGTGGCGGGAGTGACAGATATCTCCAATCGAGGAATAGCGTCCTATGTAGCCGCCAACGTGCAGCGTCTTATGATGGGGGAGCCTTTGCTCTCCCGTCTTGTCATGCCTAATACGGAGCAAGGAGGAGTCCTTTCTTGAGGCCCGAAGATCATTGTCCAGGATGTATGCGTATTCACCGGGGAGACGAGCCTTGCCCCTACTGTGGTACTCTGCGGAAAGAGATTCCCGGAAGCACCCTGTACCTGCCCCATAGCACGGTTCTCGAAGGGCGCTATTTTCTAGGAAATCCTCTCTGGAGCAGCTCGTTTCTCATCGCTTATATGGGGTGGGATTCTCTCCGTTCCGAGCGGTGTATTCTCGAGGAATATCATCCTCAGAGCCTGGTGCGCCGAGTTCCCGAAAGAAAGCTCGTTCTCCCCGTCACCCCCTCCAGAGCCGAGGCTTTTCAGGAGGGGCGGGAACTCTTCCGCAGAGAGTCGGAAATTCTCATCTCCTTCGAGGGAAACCCTTCGATTGTTCAGATATGGAATTATTTTGATTTCGGAGGGAGCGTCTGGCGGGTACGGGAACATGGAGAGGGGCGTTCCCTGGGAGAATTTCTCCAGGGCCTTCAGGAGTCTCTTCCCTGGGAACAGGCGTACCGCCTGCTTTCGCCTCCGGTAGCCCTTCTGAGCCAGGCTCTCGAAAAATACGGAATTCCCTGCAATCCCGGCCCCTGGTCTTTCCGGGTACGCACCCAGGATCGTGCCCTTCTTCTTCTCGATTTCGGCATGATCCGTCGGGAGTGGGACGAAACGCAGGAAAAGTTCCTTCCCCTTGCCCTGGGGGGATACAGCCCCTTCGAGTTCTATCGCGGTAAGGAGCCTGCCGAAAGGAGTGCCCTTTTTACCCTGGGCTCTCTCCTTTTCCGGATGAGTGTCGGAGAGTTTCCTGCGGATCCCGTGGAATGGATCGATTCGGACATGGCTCTTCCGGAGAAGGATCGGGAGCGCATTCCTCCTACCCTTCGGGAGATTCTTCTTCTGGGGATCGCCTTTCGTCCGGAGGATCGCTTTCCTCGGATCCGGGAGTTCTGGTCTCTTCTGGGAAAGGCTTTGGGGGAGGAGGATCCCTTTGGGGAGCTTCCCTTGGTGGCTCTTCGGGAGGAACCTCTTTCCGAGGATGGCTATTCTCTGCCACTCCGGGAATCTTTGGAGGAGATCCCTCTCCGCCGGGAGGGGGAGGAACCTGCCGTTATTCCCCAGCCGGACCGCCGGGAAGATCCTATGAGAGAAGAGGAACAAAATTCTTCTCCCGTCGAGAAGAAAGAAGAGTTTCCCCGAGGGGAGCCGGAAAAAATACGGGAGAAGGAGCCCGAAACTTTGAGGAGAAGCGGCGATGAAAAAGGCTTCTCCGGAGTTTCCCCCGAGGAGGAAAAGGAAATCTTCGAAGAGCCTCGGGAGGAACACTCGTATTGGCTCATCGGCCTTTCTCTGGGGCTCGTGATCCTCCTTCTGCTTGGCAGCCTCGGAATTCTCATTTCCAAGAAGGATGTACTGCGCCGCCTTATCGACCACTTCGCGCAAAACGGGGTAGAGCAGGTGGATCCGGTGGTGCTCAACGAACGGGGAGGCGATTATTACTACGGCCGGGGCGGTGTTTCCCGGGATTATGCCCAGGCGGCGGAGCTCTATGCCCAGGCGGCGGAGCTCGGTTATCCCGCATCACAATTCAATTATGGGGTGCTTCTCTACTTCGGCAGGGGAGTTTCGGAGGATAAGAATCTGGGAGTGCGGTGGATTCGCCGGGCTGCGGGGCAGGATCTTGCTCAGGCGGAGGAATTTCTGCAAAAACGGGATATCCCTCTGGAGGCTCCCGAAGAAGAGATGTCGGAAGATGCCGGAATTCCCTCTCCCGAAAGCGTTCCCTCTCCAGATCCCGAGAAGGAGAAACCTCTGCCTGCTGGAGGAGAGATCTCTCCCACTCCCACGGAAATACCTCCCACCCAAGGGCCCACGCCCACCCCTACGCCGGAGGATCTTGTTTTCCGGGGAAAAGCTCTTTTCGAGTCCGAGGAATATCCTCGAAGTTTGGAGATTTTCGAAAAAGCCTACGAGAGGGGAAGCGGTGAAGCGGCATTCTATCTCGGCAAGGCCTATGTGGAAGGTAAGGGCGTGGAGCCGAATCTCGGCAAGGCAGCCCTCTGGTTCAAGCTGGGAAGCGAAAGAAATCACGATCATTCCAAGGCCATGCTCTACTACTTGAATCCGAGTAAGTTCGAGGAATATCGTTCGTTGTATCTCGTCCTCTATCCCCCTACCCCCACCCCGGAGCCCACGGCCGCGCC
>NPIF01001193.1_pt1 | contig 20172 bp, 18 predicted proteins | sample 8637461 | NCBI WGS metagenome assembly NPIF01 (sample SAMN07420641, study PRJNA396082) | bioreactor metagenome | isolation source: sample BR12 brine-fed electro-methanogenic bioreactor BR | place: Japan: Kochi | collected 2016-12-09
TCGCGAATCAGGAGATGTAAAAGACATAATAGCTGATGTGGAAAGATGGAAGCCCGGGAAGTATTCAGAGAAAGAGATCATTGCAACGGTGCAAGCGATAGAAGCTGTGAGGCATAATTTGAAATGAATTTTGATTTTGGGTTGAGCGTTGAGAATCATGCGCGCTGCATGCCCTAAAAAGACGCAAAAGACCTGATCCATCACAGCGACAGGGGATCGCAATACCTTGCGATCCGTTATACCGGCAGGCTGAGCGATGCGGGGATCGAGCCTTCCGTCGGCAGCGTCGGCTATCTTTGCGACATGCCTTGGCTGAAAGGGTCATCGGTCTGTACAAGACGGAGGTCATCAAAAGAAGGGGCCCCTGGCGTGGCCTTCAAGATGTGGAATTCGCAACCCTGGAATGGGTTTACTGGTTCAACAACCGGAGGCTTCTTTAGAAGAATCGGGTACACACCACCGGCGGAGCTTGAGGAAACATATTGCAGGAACCAAAAAAACCAGGCCATAGTTGCCGGATTCAAATAAACGAGCCTCCGGAAAAGCCGGGGCGGTTCACTTTTCAAGGGGGAAAAATGTTAACCTTATCGAGAAAAACTGAGTATCTTCAAAAATTGATACTTTTTTTTGTTCCTTTGTCTCTATTCCTTCCTGTTCGTTTGCCCAAGACAGGACACATAATGTTGATTTATTTGGTGATAGTTGCTAGCATCTTCGTTTTTCTCGAAATGAAGTTTAACAGCGTGGCAACATTTTTGTTTTTTACAATACCATTCACAAGAGTCATTTCCTATTTTTTTGAAACTACCGCATGGGGCATGAGCTCCATAAAGGAAGTACTTGTTTATTTGGTGCTAGGAGGTTACATAGCACTGCTTAATTGCCTCCTTGCCATTAGATTGTTCGGAAAAGAGCCGCTTTTCCATAAAATAATAAAATGTTTCATTTTTTGCGGATTGGTCTTGAGTATAATATCTATACAACAAACGTATAACTTGTTTGGCATGAATGGTATTTATCTGCCTTGGCTAAATCCGGAAACCGATGTTCAAATTCAACGTATTGCTGCTTTGGTTGCTAATCATGCCGCACGGCCTATTGGGTTTATAGGGAATCCTAATGAATTTGGATTCCAAATCGGACTTTGCTTGTTATCTTCATGGTATGCATTTTTGTATTACAAAAGAAAATACCTTTACTTTTTTATTTGTGTCTTCATTTTTTTAGGATTGTTTTTCACAGCTTCACGCAGTTCGTTTGTTTTCGTTGGTGCCGGTGCGTTTCTCATGTTATTGGGTTCCGATATGCATACTAAACGAAAAAAAATGGGCATATTGATAGGTTTGTTGTCTCTCTCTGCAGTATTTTTGGTAATAGGATTAAACATTCCCCAGTTCGCGCCATATACCGGAAGAATTCTTGGTTTATTTAATATGTCTGAAGACCTGAGTTGGCAATTAAGACTGTCTAAGATGTGGAATTTTAATCTTAGCTGGTTTACTAAAAGTCCTTTCTTTGGAGTTGGGACACTCCAAGTGTTGGAACCTGAGGCTGCTGATAATGAGTGGCTTCTCCTTTTGCGACAGTGGGGCGTTTTGGGTACTGTCGTGCTGGTTTTTGTAATAGTCGCCCCTTTAGTGGGAGTATGGCTGAGAAGAAGAATCCCGTCTCGTAACTTGTTTTTTTCGTTAGGACTTTTGGTAGGCGCAGGTTTATACATGATTCCAACTGGTTTTATATCTTCATTGCCTTTGTATACTGCATGGGCTATGTTGTATTTTTCAGCGCTTTGGAACGCGGAAATGATCAAGCTCCCTAAACTGCTGTGAAAGATTGTCATTTTACACCCAGTGCGAATATCTACATAAAACTGAGCAACGTGCTCATCAGAAGTGAACCCGAACCGCCCGTTTCCGTACATCTGGTGAGTATCTGCTCTTTGTCTTCATGTGCTCCATCTTCTCAAGAAAAGGAGTCGCCGGCAATCCCGGGGCAGTTTAATAAACAGCTTATCTACGTCTCAAAAGTATCTTTCTCGCATATACACAATGGCCACAATTTACTGTAAATACTACAGCAAGAAGGGATAAAGTACTGATCCAGCCAACATTATAGGGAATTATTCCTTGATCTTGTAATCCTGCAGAAATACTCATTCCAGTTAGCAGAGTCAAATTCTTTACGTGAGGCCTGATGTTCAATTTCTCCCAAACAGCCCTTGATAATATAGTCCTCATCCAGAAAAAAGCCATGTAAGAAACAGCCGTGGCAATGCTTGCGCCAAGAGCACCAAATCTGGGGACAAGTAACCAATTCCCGATCAAGTTTGTACCAGCTGCAACCAGGCTGACCCAAATCCCCAATTCAGTTCTTCGGGTAAAGCCAATCCCCATCACTGTTGTTTCCGAGAGGGTATAGAGAACAGGATAATAGATGAGAAATGGGACAACAACAGCGGCAGGGGCGTAGGATGATGCGAGGATGCGTATGATGACATGCCTGAAAAGGATGATAGAGCCCCCGACAAGGCAGAGGAAAAATGAGAGAAAGGAACTTACCCGTTCAAATTTTTTTATGTTTTCTCCAGTTTCAAACCACCGGTATGCTGTGGGAGTCCAGAAAGTGGTGAATGCTGCCTGAAAGAGCAACAAGGCGGAGACCACCTTGAAGCCCGCCGAATATATGCCCATTTCCGAAAAATCTGCCCAGAGACGGAGAGCAACCTTGTCCATTGCGTTGAGGACCCAGCCCAGGATCATTGCAGGAACCAGAGGCAACCCAAAGCGGAAAAGTTTCCTGAGCAGGAGTTTGTCTAGGGAAGGGCTGAATGTCCAGTAATTTTTGACGAGGACAAAAGAAAAAACGGCCGTCAAGCAGATGGCAATGGCTTGGGCTGTAATAACGCTGAGAAAATTGCGATGGAAATAGGCTATACCTATCAGGAAAACGACCTGAACCGAACGCCGAAAGATCTGGAGTGCTGAATAAAGTCGTCCCTTTTCTTCCATGCGGACGATAAGCATGTTGAACCTTTCTACCACCAGAAACGGAACGGGAATGACAGTTATCAAGGCTGTAAAAAGAGATGAGGAACCATACAAAGCGGCTGTGATAGTCTTATGGAAGATGAGGAAAACACAGCAAAGCAACAGGGAGAAACTCAAAGGAACGAAAGCGGAATGAAAAAGTATTTTCCTCTTGTCCTCAGCGGCGTGGAACTCGCGTACAAAAGCCTGATCCATGCCGAGGAAGAGAACAAGGCTCGTCAGCATCAGAAAAACAGTGAACATGGAGGCTTTGCCGAAATCTTCCGGGGCTACAAGCCAAGTCGTAATGGGAACTGAAACAAAACCAATCAGCGCCGAAACTCCGGGACCTATGGAAAAGGATATGAATCTTTTCAGAAAGTCGCTTGCGGTTTCGGGCAATTAAAAGGGCCTCCAAATAATGTGTCAGGTCAGTTGGGCGATCTTGAATGCAAACAAAGGGAGAAATCCTTGTTAGGCGTTGAAGACTTCCTGCCAGAGTGAAATGCACCGTTCTTCCGAAAATTCCGATTTGATAATTGTTCTGTTATTTTGACGTGCTTCAGAATCCATAAGGGAAAAGTCCGGATTTTGGCCTTTCAAGATTGCCATCGTATCATCAACGGTTACTCCGAGGCGTTTCAGCCAAGAGTAGGTCGTCACGTCGCTCCTTATGAAGACCTTTTTCCCGAGTAGCAAAAGGGCGACGATGTTCCCGACGGCCTGCTGCCGTTTGTGAGCGAAAATTCCTATGTCCACGGAATTCAGGAAATAACTGTAATCATCCGGTGTCATGAATTCTGTAATCGGAACGAAGTTTTCGCCAAAAAGGTCTTCCCCCAAATGTGCCACCTCAGAAGCGTACTTTTCATCACCATAAGACAAGGGGCAGAGTATTGTCGGCGTTTTTTTAAAAGAAAGTTTTTTAAGGGCTGTAAGGATTTCCTTGTGCTGGTTCGTGATTGTAGCGGAGTTCCCTACGAGAATCCGCAGGCGTTTGCCAGGCTCCTCTGAGGTGGTTGGTGTCTTAGTCTCCTCAAGGGTTTTGAGGTCCAACAAATTTGGGTAAAAGATTTTATGATACTTCGGCTTGACGTCAAATGTATTGCAGACTTTTTCATAGTCTTCCTCGAGAAGGCAGCAGAGATTACCTATTCTTCGTATGGCGCTTTTTTTTATCGTGCTGTAGGCGAAAAGTTCCAGCCTGTTTTTTAACCACCGAGGTTGGTTATAAAAATCGCCGCCCCAGAGAACCCAATAGAGGCGTTCCGGGTCATTCATTTTAATTGCATGCAGCATTTTTTCTAGTGTTAGGAAGTGGAGGAATATCTTTTCGTAATCGTCCAAAACTGCCAATTTGAATGTGTCAAATAGAAGGGTGGCAAATCTTCCTGCCTTGCAGAATGAAAACGTGCCTTTTTTCCTCCGGATTTGAATTATTCTCTCTTCTCGAGATAAAAGTTCGATTGTTGGAGCATCAGCTGGGGTGACGTATATCAAGTGGTGTTCATGATTATCATTTTGAAAGTGTTTCAGCATTAATTGCCGAAATGTGATGTCCCAAGTACCACTAGAAGGAAAAAGGTGCGCGATTTTCAAAGGATCAGCTCCGTTTCGTGTTTGTAAAAATAGTTCCGGACGAAAGGTTTTCTTTATTGGTCCAGGGCTTGTCAAGATGCCTCGGCTACTGACAGCTGTAACCGCCATCGACATTCATGACAGTGCCTGTGATCCATCGGGCCCCGGGCCCCAAAAGAAAAACCGCTGCATGTGCTATGTCTTCGGGTCTGCCTATGCCAAGGGGATGTAATCGTTTCATGGCTTCTTCAAAGGCCTTTTCCGAAGGATAAAGTTTTTTCAGGTTCTCCAGCATGGGGGTATTGACATAACCGGGGCAAATGCAATTGAACCGGAAACCTTTGGGGGCATATTCCATTGAAAGAGTTCGTATGAGTGAGACAAGCGCACCCTTTGCAGAAGCGTATGCGCTTTTGCCTACAGCACCATGAAGAGCTGCAACCGAACCTATTCCGATAACAGAAAGCTCCGAGGCCTCATGATTTCCCTTTCGCAGAATTACCCGGCATAAATGCCAGAAACTTTTGAAATTTATTTCCATCATGATTTCAAGATCTTCTTCATCGGTGGTCCGGAACGGAAGCGTCTTCTCGATTCCTGCACAATGGACGAATCCCGAGATCTGACCAAGTCGGTTTACTGTTTCTTCAACGAGATTTTTGGCAAAATCTGGTGATTCAAGATCCCCAGTTATCGCGATATGTCCATAGCCAGCCAGCTTTTGAAGAGTATCCTCAAGACGCGCCTTATTCCGACCTGTGATTGCACAAATGCCTTCCATTTCAGAAACCTTCCGGGCCACGGTTGATCCGATGCCCGATGATGCCCCTGTCACGAGGATCTTTCGGTCTTTGAGGGAAAAAATATTCGAGGTCATTTTTCTTTCATATACTCCAGGATATCGTCTACTGTTTGCAGGGCGGTGATCTCGTCAACTTTCAGGTTGACCCCAAATTTTTTATCGAGCATTGAGATCACGCTGATGACACCCATGGAATCCCATTCTTCAATGTCTTCCAAAAGAACTCCAGGTTGCACATTGGTTGTTTCCGTATCAAGGGCGTCCGCAATGATTTGTAGTTTTTCTTGGACAGTCATATCTGTGCTTCACTCCCGTTCGCTCAAGATTCCCAAAAATGTATTTTTCAGAACGAAATGACCGTAGCTCCCAGAGAGTAGCCGACTCCAAATCCCGCGATCAGAGCAGTATCGCCTGTTTTTATGAGTCCTTTTTCCAAGGCGCCCTGTAGCGCAATAGGGATCGTCGAGCTTACAGTATTGCCGACTTCCCCAACATCAATCAAGAAACGATCAGGCGGTATTTCCAGTTTGTCACGAAGCGATTCCAGAATGAACTTGTTTGCCTGGTGAAAGATGAAGCAGTCGATATCGCTCATTGTCAGATTGTTTTTCTTGAGCGTTTTTTGGATAAGGTCGGGTACAGTCCTGAGGGTGAAAGAAAAAATTTCCGGGCCATTCATATATAGATTGTTGGCAGAACGCACATTCCCGGCCTTGTCGCTTTCTTCTTTGGCAGTTTCCTGCGAACGCGGCAAAGCCATCCCTCCTGCGGGAACCATGAGATTCGGCCCTCCTGACCCATCCGTTCCAAATACAAATTGCCCTATACTGTTAAGATCTTTTTCTTCAAGCAGAGTCGCAGTTGCGGCGTCACCAAAAATGGTTCTCGTGCTTTTGTCCATTGGATGAATGTGCCTGCTATATATTTCTGACGTTATCAGCAAAAGCCGTTTCGACGCACAGGTTTTCAAAAGCCCTTTTGCCAAGGCCAGGCCATAGACATAACCGGAACATCCGAGGTTAAAGTCGAGAGCTCCTATCGATGTCGGTAATCCAAGACGGTTTTGCACAAGGCAAGCTGTGGTCGGAAGAAAATAATCGGGGCTTTGCGTGCACAGTAGCAGAAAATCGATTGTTGTTCTGTCGATTCCTGCTTTCTCGAAAAGTGTTTCAGCTGCTCCGACTGCCAGATCTGATGCCAGTTCTTCAGAGACAACATGCCGAGATCGGATTCCCGTTTTACGGAATATCTTTTGTGCTGTCCATTTGGGGTTGTTAAACATTCTTTCGATATCTTCGTTGGTAAGCTTTTGTTGTGGCAAGAAGTTCTCAATGATCATTGTGTTGCTCCCATTCGACAATTTTCGTTTCGAAACTAACCATGGTTTTTTCTCTTTTTTTTATGGGTTTAGCGGGTATCCCCCAATAAATAGTCCATGGTTTAGTATCCCTTGCCACAAGAGACATAGCGCCCACGGCTGCTCCTTCCTTGATGGTGATTTTCGGGAAAATGATGCTTCCTGCTCCAATTAGTGAGTGTTTCTCTAAAACGACGATTCCCCCTTCAACATTTCTATAGTTTGGGGGCACTTGAGGACCTACGAGATGTTTTCCCGAGAAATCATCGGTTGCGGAAAGGATTGTGACACGGGTCGAAATTTGAGCAAAGTCATGAAGTACTATGCCTTTTTGGCCCATAAGGCAAGAATACGAAGCAATATGAATATTCGATCCAATCGTGATTTCTCCAGAGAGAAGACAGAAATCATCGATTCTGACATTTTCCCCTATGTGTATTTTCTGAGGTGAATAAAAAGAAGCGTTTCTGCTAATGTGAACTTTGTTGCCAACTGAAGCGAAACCTATATTTAGTATCTCTTCTTGTGAGAGAAAGGAGGTTCCATCGGAATTTTTCAATTTCGGTAGATCATGATTTTTTGCCATGTTGTATCACCTTGTTTGAGATAATTTCACAGATTTGATTGATTTCCTGAAACGTCAGATCGTAGGATAGGGGCAGACAAAGAATTCTAGAAGCTAAATTGCGAGAAATTGGTTTTTTTGTTTTTCTAACATAGTTAACGGAGTCTAGCGAAGGGTAAAAATACCTTCTGGGACGAATATTTTGGACATTCATTTTTTCTTTTGTGCAAAGGAGCCTTTTTTCATCTGGGAAGACTGCGGGAAAGTAGGCATAGTTGTTCGTGCTGTATGGGTTTCGTTCCTGTAATTGGAGTTTGCCTTTGAGGTTCTTTTCGTATTGATTCCAAGCCTTTCCCCTCGCGGCGATGACTTCATTGATTTCATCAAGCACGGCAAGCCCCATGGCTGCCTGGAATTCATTCATCTTGGCGTTGATGCCCAAAGTTGCTATGGAATCCGGTCCGTCGATACCAAAATTTATCATGAGTTTCGCTTTTTCATAAATCTCCTTGTCTTTGAATACAATAGCGCCGCCCTCGTTGGTATGGTAAAGCTTCGTCGCGTGGAAGCTCAATGTCACGGCGTCGCCGTAGGAGTATATGCTTTTTCCCTTGTACCTGACTCCGAATGCGTGGGATCCGTCGTATATGGTCTTCAGGTTGTGCTTACCTGCGATGCTCTCGACGACATCGATGTCACAAGCGTTCCCGAACACATGAACCGGGACGATCGCCTGCGTTTGTGGGGTGACTGACTTTTCGATCTCCCTTGGGTCGATACAAAAGGTCTTTGGGTCGATGTCGGCAAAAACGGGCTCGATTCCTTCCCAGACGAGCGAACTCGTCGTGGCCACGAAGCTGAAGGGCGTCGTTATGGCCTGTTTCGTAACCCCAAGTGCTTTGTAGGCCACCTGGAGAGCCAGGGTCCCATTGGTGACTAAAAGAAGGTTGTCAACTTCCAGGTATTCGGAAAGCCGGGCCGTGAGTTCCTGTACCAGCGGGCCGTTGTTGGTCAGCCAGTTGGACTCGTAGATGCGGTCAATGTATTTGTCGAGTCGTGCCCTGTCAGGCAGATATGTTTTGGTGACGTTGATCACTTTATCTTTTGAAATGGCTTCTCCCTCCCTTACTGGACAATTTGAAGCAGGTATTCGCCGTACCCGTTTTTCATTCCCCTAGCCGTTTCGATGAGCTGGCTTTCTGAGATGTAACCTTTTCTCCAGGCTATTTCTTCGGGGCAGGAGATCATGAAGCCCTGCCTGTTCTGTATGGTGGCTACGAACTTGGATGCATCCAAAAGGCTGTCGTGAGTGCCCGTATCGAGCCAGGCGAATCCGCGCCCCATTATTTCGACATGGAGTCGCGCTTCTTTAAGGTAAAGGTGATTGAGGTCTGTAATTTCAAGCTCGCCTCTGGCAGAGGGTTTGACAGAGTGCGCCTTTTCGACCACCGTTTTGTCGTAGAAATATAGGCCTACCACAGCGTAATGCGATTTAGGCTTGCGTGGTTTTTCCTCAAGGGACAGGACATTTCCCGAGTCATCGAATTCCACGACACCGTAACGATGGGGATCCTTGACGGGGTAACCAAAGATCGTGGCGCCCTTTTCCTCTTCGACGGCCTTTTGGAGGATTCCTGTCAGCCCCTGACCATAGAAGAGATTATCCCCAAGTATAAGGGCGCACCCTTCTCCAGAGATGAAATCCTCTCCAATGAGGAAGGCCTGGGCAATGCCTTCAGGTTTGGGCTGGACTGCGTAGGAGAGGCTCAGGCCCCACTGGCTTCCGTCGCCGAGAAGACGCCTGAAATTGTCCTGGTCTTCTGGCGTGGTGATGACCAGAATGTCCCTGATGCCAGCAAGCATCAGGGTGCTTAAGGGGTAGTAGATCATGGGCTTGTCGTAGACGGGAAGCAGCTGCTTGCTCGTGCCAAGTGTAACGGGGTATAGTCGTGTGCCGCTGCCACCGGCAAGAATGATGCCTTTTCGGATCATTACTTTCCCTCCCTTCTGGTACCAAGACCAAGCCGTTCAAGGCCGTATTTGCCGTGGGTGACTTCTTTCACCCACCACTGGTTGTCCAGGTACCATTGTACGGTTTTTTTGAGGCCCGTCGCGAAGGTTTCTTTCGGTTTCCAGCCGAGTTCTCGCTGGATTTTTCCGGCATCAATGGCATAACGCCGGTCATGACCGGGCCGGTCGGCGACGAAGGTTATCTGGTCACTGTAGGTGGTTCCGTCTTCTTTGGGCCGCAGGCTGTCGAGCAGGTCGCAGAGGGTATGGACCACCTCGAGGTTGGTCTTTTCGTTGTGTCCTCCGATGTTGAAAGTCTCTCCGGGTTGTCCTTTCTCAAGCACCTCAAGCAAGGCCTCGCAGTGGTCTTGGACATAAAGCCAGTCGCGGATATTGCCGCCGTCGCCATAAACGGGAAGGGGTTTGCCTTCAAGGGCCGTGATGATCATGAGTGGGATGAGTTTCTCCGGGAACTGGTAGGGCCCGTAGTTGTTCGAGCAGTTGGTTATGACCGTCGGGAGGCCGTAGGTATGATAAAAGGCCCGGACAAGGTGGTCCGATGAGGCCTTTGAGGCCGAATAGGGTGAACGGGGGCTGTAGGGTGTCTCTTCGCTGAAGAATCCTTCAGGCCCCAGGGAACCGAAGACTTCGTCGGTGGAAACGTGGAGGAACCGAAAACCTTCCTGTTCCGAAGCGTCGAGGTTTTTCCAGTAATCCAGAGCTGTAGACAAAAGCTTGTAGGTCCCCACGATATTGGTCTGGATAAAATCATCTGGAGCATCTATGGAACGGTCCACGTGGCTTTCGGCGGCCAGGTTCAGTATCCCTGTCGGGTGTTCTTTTTCAAGGATTTGTCTGGTGAGACTTGAATCGGCGATGTCGCCATGGATGAACTTGTATGAAGTGTTATTCTCCACATCCCTCAGTGATGCGGGGTTGCCAGCATAGGTGAGCTTGTCCAGGTTGATGACCCGGTAGCCTTTTTCTAGGCAATACCGGACCAGATTGCTCCCGATAAAGCCGCAGCCTCCGGTGATGAGAAGTGTTTGCATTTCGTTCACGGTGTTTTGTTACCCCCATCCCAAAAAGTCAAAATGGCATTGGATAAACATCGCATAGTCTGTAAGTCTCATCAAATTTCAATATATTGATGCCGTAGTGACATTACAGGTTTGACTTTCGAAAAAAGAAAACAATTCTTTACCTCGGCATCGCACAGGGCTTCACCTGTCCGCCGGAGAGGGCCGATTGATACGCTGCCTGGATGATTTCCACGGTCTTTCGGCCTTCGCGGCCTTCCACAATACCGTTGGTATTGCCTTTAAGTGCCTCGATGACATGGCTGTAAAAATCCAGGTGGCCGAATCCATACACTGATTTCGGGTTGGTATTGGCCTGTTCGACTTCCACATCCATCGGGTGGGGCTGGTCGAACTCCCAGGTGTCTATCCTGTTGAGAGCGATTCCGCCTATTCTGACAGTGCCTTTTTCGCCCAGAACGGTGATGCTTCCTTCAAGGTTTTTGGGGTAGGTCAGGGTGGTGACATTGATGCTTCCCAGGGCTCCGCTGCGGAAACGCAGGTTGACCACGATGGTGTCTTCGGCCTCGATCCTTCGGGCCAGGGTGGCGCTGAAGGCCTGGACGCTTTCAACGGCACCGCCCATCCACTGCATGAGGTCCACGTAGTGGGCCGCCTGGTTGCAGAGGCAGCCGCCGTCAAACTCCCAGGCGCCCCGCCAGGGGGCCTGGTTGTAATATTCCTGCGGACGGGTCCAAAGGACGTTGGCCATGAGCATGTAGATTCTCCCGAAGCGGTTTTCATCCAGGGCTTTTCTGAGAAGCTGGACGGTCTTGTTGAAGCGGTTCTGCTTGACCACGAAATAGCGGATGCCGGCTTCGTCGCAGGCGTCGATGGCGGCGTCTACCTCGGAGAGCTTGGTGCCCGAGGGTTTTTCGCAGAGGACGTGCTTTCCTGCCTGGGCGGCCATGATGGTGTGCCTGGGGTGCATCCCCGAGGGTGTGCAGATGGAGACGATGTCGATGTCTTCCTGTCGCAGCATGTCTTCGTAACTTGTGTATGGTCGGCTCCCTGTCTGTTCTGCAGCTGCTTCGGCCCGTTCGGGGATGATGTCGCAGCAGGCGACGAGTTTGGCCTTGCCTTGTTCCTCAAGTTGTTTCAGGCTCTCTATGTGGTTTTTGCTGATCCGGCCGCAGCCGACGAGGGCGAATCTGTACATGGCATTTCCTCCCTGCGTTGTTTTCTAAAGAAGATGCACGTTTTCAAACGTCCCGGGTTCGTCTTCCAGAAGCTGGTAGATGATGTTCTTGGTATCAAAGACCAGGGGGGCGTTGTCGATAACGGTCCTGTAGTTGATGTTTTTCTTGTGGCCTGTGGTGATGACGGTAGCATCACAATTTTGGGCCAGTTCGGGTGTAAGGGGCTTCGAGGAAAAGGTTTTGCCGTCTCGTTCTATCTCGTGGCAGTATGGATCATGATAGTCGACGATGGCCCCTTTTTGTTCGAGCAGCTCCCATACTTTGAGTGCTGGCGATTCCCGGAGGTCTTCAATGTCGCCCTTGTAGGCAAGCCCCAGAAGAAGGATCCGGCTGTTCTTGAGGGGTTTCTCACGCTCGTTCAGCAGGTCGGCCAGTCGGTGCACCACGTATTCAGGCATGCCGTCGTTGATCTCTCCGGCCAGTTCGATAAACCGGGTGTGGTAGCCTGCGGCCCTGGCTCTGTACGTCAGATAAAAGGGATCTATGGGGATGCAGTGCCCTCCCACGCCGGGGCCCGGGTAAAAGGGGACGAAGCCAAAGGGCTTGGTGGCCGCCGCGTTGATGACCTCCCAGACGTTGATCCCCAGCTTTTCGCAGATGACGGCCATCTCGTTGGCCAGGGCGCAGTTGACGATGCGGAAGGTGTTTTCCAGGATCTTGGTCATCTCCGCCTCTTTGGGGCTTGTTACGTCAAAGACAGGAGCGTCGAGAACAGCTTCATAAAGGGCCTTGGCGTGTTGCGTGCAGGCCTCTGTGCAGCCGCCCACGACCTTGGGAGTGTTTTTTGTCTTGTACCTGAGATTCCCCGGGTCGACACGTTCCGGGGAAAAGGCCAGGAAGAAATCTGTCCCCACCTTGAGCCCGGATTTCTCAAGGATGGGTTTGAGCACCTCTTCTGTTGTTCCGGGCCATGTGGTGGATTCCAGGATCACCAGCATGTTTTTTTTGAGATAGGGAGCAAGATGGTTCCCTGTCGCCTCGATGTAGGAAAGGTCGGGCTGCTTGAAGACGTTCAGGGGAGTGGGGACACAGATGGCGATGACGTCACACTCGGCGAGACGAGAGAAGTCTTCCGTGGCGGAGAGTGTGCCGTTTTGGACAAGTTCTTCGAGCTCTCCCTGGACGACGTCGCCGATGTAGTTTTCACCCCTGTTGACCTTGTCCACCTTCTGTTTTTGAATGTCGAAACCCAGGACATTGAAGCCCGCCTTGGCTTTTTCCACGGCCAGGGGAAGGCCCACGTAGCCGAGGCCGATGACGCCGATGAAGGCTTTTTTGTTTTTAATGCGCTCGAGTAATTCCACGAAATACGTTCTCCCTTCTTGCTAAAAGAGACTTAATAACCATCGTAAAAGACCTGGTTTTCGATGAGTTGCTCTTCCGGAACGTCTTTCAGATATTTTGCCGGCGACCCCAGGACGATGACCCGCGGCTCGACATTTTTGGTTACGATGCTCCCGGCCGCGACGACGGCATCCTGGCCGATTTCAAGACCCGGGAGAATGGTGGCGTTGGCCCCGATTCGGGCTCCCCTCCGCAGCACCGGCCCGCCGAAGTGTTTTTTTCGTTCTTCCGTGCGGCCCAGGAAGTTGTCGTTGGTAAAGGTGACTTCAGGGGCTATGAAACAATAGTCCTCTATTGTGGTCATGGCGGTGATGTAGGCCTCGGTCTCGATCTTGCACTTGCGGCCGATTGTCACCTTGTTTTCGATCGTCGCGCCGCGGCCGATGATGGTGTACTCACCGATCCTGACATCTTCCCTGACGGTGGCCTGGTCGCCGAAAAAGACCATGTCGCCGATTTCGGCGCCGATGTAGAGAACGCAGCTTGCTCCCACCGTAACGGCTTTGCCCAGAACGAGAGGCGGATATTCTTTTGTTTCGCCCGTGATTGCCGAAAGGCTCGCCTTTGCAGGGCGCTTGCCCAATATTGCCCCGTCAAGGATTTTGCAATTGTCGCCGATTCGCACCCCTGAACGGATAACGACGTTGTGTCCGATTTCGACATTGTCGCCGATAATGACGTCGTCCTCTATGACGACGTAGTGGCCGTATGTTACGTTCTCTCCGATCCTGGCCTTTTGAGATATGGCGGTCATGAGTTGGCTTTCTCACCCTTCTCGACTGAATTCAGCGAAGTATACGGAAATACTTTATACAGTAATCTAGGTGCTACTCCCACTCTTTGGGCCACGAGATGACGAAAATCAACAAACATGTATTAAGCCCACAGCAAAGTTTCAATGAATCTTTTTAGTTTGGCACACTCTTTTTCCCATGAATATTCACCCTCTACAGCCATTCTTCCATTCTTTCCTAGTGTACTGGCCTTTGTCGGTTGCTCAAGTAATTCGTTGACAGCCTCAGCTATCTCCTTTGGCTCTTTGTTATTCACGCAAATTCCGCAACGGTTCCCTTCTACAATTTCCTTCCATAAGGGGAAATTTGATGCTACTACCGGAAGAGAAGCGCTCATATATTCAAACATCTTGACTGGCAGGGCTTCGTAATAACTTGGAGTCGGCTGCAACAGAACCAATCCAACACTCGAACGTCGCAACAGATCACGAACACCTTCTCTATCAAGAACTCCCAAATAACGAACCTTGGACCAACCAGGCATCGAAGTGGCTTTCAGGTATTCCTGCTGATTTGTTACAGGGCCCGCAATATAAAAAAGGCCATTCATAAACTCAGCTGCTGCAACCATTTCAAAAAGTCCTCTTGTACGAGTAACACCACCAATGTAACAAGCAGCCTTTTCTTTTTTCTCCCAATCTACATCCGGAATGTATAATTCCTGCAATATAGGGTAATTGCAAATTGTTGCGACATTTTTGTTTATACGTTCAAAACGTTTCGCTATTTTAGGCGTAGCGCAAACGACACCACTCAAGGACCGAGCTAACAAGGTTTCTGCAAATTCAACGAAAGCACTTACAGGTTTCCGAAAAACCGGAGAGATCCAGTGCTTCGATAGTATTTGACGAGGTACATCCTCATGCACATCGTAAATTGCTTTTTTGCCCTTGCGTTTTAAAAGCCAACCAACGGGAAGTAATTCCGGATCGTGGAAATGATAAACATCGGCATCTGCTTGCCTGGCAGCTTTGTAAACTCTTGCCCCTGTGAAAATCATGCGCTTGATGCGACTTTTGGGCTTCTGTCCCAAGTCAACTATTGTGACGCCATTTTTTTCTTCATTACCTTTACCATCTGCAACAATGAGAAGAACTTCATAACCTGCATTTGCAAGGCTTATGCATTCTTTATAAAAAATGCGTGTATCATGGCGAGGATGAACTGATGTCATTTGAACAATTTTATTCATATCGAATATTCTCCAAAAGCTCACACAACTTTCTTGCAAGCTTCTCTCTATCAAACTGTTCTTCCGCTAGAATGCGCGCAGCGCGACGTGATTCTTGCAGCCATGTTTCATCATCCAGTTTTTCTTTGAGCATCGCAGCGGCGGTTTCAATATCGACAGGGTCCAGAACAACTCCCGCTCCGGAAGAGCGAAGCAATTCAGCCTGCCATCCTTCGTGATTGATTGCGATGGGTCTGCCAGCCGCAAAAGAATCGAAGAATTTGTTTGCCGAATTATTCCAAAGTTCTTTCAAGTCAATCACTAAAGAACACGTAATTGTAGAAGCCGAAAACCACACCGGCAGCTCTTTTTTGGGCATTCTTCCAAGCATAAAGAAGTTCTTTTCGTACACTCCAAGTTTGATCGCTTCTTCTTTGACGGCATCTTCCTCATAACCAGACCCGATGACAACAAATCGTACTTCAGGATCCTTCTTCCACATTTCTGCAGCCAGTTTCGCCAAATAACCTACGCCGTTTATTCTTCCAAGGGTTCCAATATAAGAAACCAATGGTCGATCGCCCAACCAGTCAAATTTGCTTCTTATCCATTGTCCTTCTTGTTCAGGTACGCTGAAGAAATCAATGTCACAGGAATTTGGTATGACGGCAATTTTTTCTTTCGGATAGCCAGCGGATTGCACGCCTTCTTTCATTCCCGGAGAAAGCGCAACGATATGGTCTGAATGGCGATAGGCGTATCGTTCAAGCTTTCTTGCAGCTGAGATCGCAATAGGGTTTTTTATTGCCCCAATTGCAATCGGGAGTTCGGGCCAAAGGTCTCGCACTTCAAAAACCATAGGTACCTTCAGTTTTTTCTTCGCGTACACTGCTGGTAAAGCTATTGTAAGAGGCGTGCTTGTCGCGAAAATCACATCGCCGCCTATCTCGACAGCCTTCCTGCCTGACCTGTAGGCAAAGGCGAAAAACGCTTTCATTCTGTCTTTGTAGGACAAGACATTACTGTAAGGAACAGGCGTCCAATGCACGTGGATTCCTTCTTCCACAGTTTCGCGCCATGGTTCCTTTTGCGCTCCGGTTCTTTCACTTGTAATCAGATGGACCTCATGGCCCCATTTGACGAATCTGCGCGCCATCTCAAATGAACGAGTACTGCCCGACATTTCGGGAGTGTTGAAATATTGATGGAGGTAAAGGATTTTCATGAGTTATGTCCTTGCAAAACACTTTCGTATTAACTCAATAACCCTTATTTGCTGTTCCTGAGTCAAAGTCGATCCTGATGGCAGGCATAAACCCGTTTCAAACACCCTTTCTGAAAAAGGTTTGTCTTCGTCAGCTGTGTAGAAACCGTATTTTTCGAAGATAGGTTGCAGGTGCATGGGTTTCCAGACCGGTCGGGATTCTATGTTGTGCTCTTCAAGAGCTTTCATGACGTCCAGCGGTTTGACATCTGTCACATCGGGACCCAGGGTCATAACGGAAAGCCACCGGTTTGCCCTGCCAAATGAAGCTTCGGGCATGAAATTTACTCCGGAGATTGTGCCAAGTGCTTCCTGGTACCTGTCAAAAATCTGTCGCCGTTTGGCAACCCGTGATTCGATCTCTTCGAGCTGGGGGCGCCCCACGGCGGCCAGAAGGTTGCTGAGCCGATAGTTATAGCCGATGTCACTGTGCTGGTACCAGGGTGCGGGATCCCGGGCCTGGGTGGCCCAGAAACGGGCCTTGGCGATCATGTCTTCGTCGTCGGACAAAAGCATCCCGCCGCCGGAAGTGGTGATAACCTTGTTGCCATTGAAAGAAAGCACGTTCAGTTTCCCCAGGGCACCGCATTTCTTGTTCTTATAGGTGGCGCCCAGGGCCTCCGCGGCGTCTTCAAGAACAGGGACACCGTAATGGTTGCAAAGTTCAAGGATGGGATCATAATCGGCACTCTGGCCGTAGAGGTCGACAGTGATAACGGCTTTGGGAAGTTTTCCGTTCTTTTCGGCATCCTCGAAAGCGATCTTGAGCGCCTCCGGGCACATGTTCCAGGTCTCTAGCTCGGCATCGATGAAAACAGGTTCGGCACCCTGATAAATGATGGGGTTGGCGCTGGCTGAAAAGGTCAGGCTGGAGCAGAATACAGTATCGCCCGGGCCGACATCCAGAAGCTTGAGCCCCAGATGCATGGCAGCCGTACCCGCGGACAATGCCAAAGCCGACTTTACGCCGATGTATTCGGCCATTTCTTTCTCAAAGGCATCGACATGGGGCCCCAGCGGGGCGATCCAGTTGGAATCGAAGGCGTTTTTGAGAAATTCCATTTCACGCCCCGTCATGTGCGGGGGGGAGAGATAAATCCGTGTTGTATGTTGATTCATCAAACAAGTCCTCCATTTTCTTTGTCCAAATCCCGCATGATCCTCGCGGGGACTCCCACAGCCACAACTTCATCGGGCAAGTCATTCACGACAGCAGCACCCGCACCTACTATCGTCCGTTTCCCTATTTTTCGGTTCGGAATGACCGAAGCCCCAATGCCAAGGAAACTGGCGCGACCTATCTGAACATTTCCGGCAAGGTGACATCCAGGTGCCAGATGTACCCCGTCGTCAATGCGGCAATCGTGATCAACTGTCGCCCCTGTGTTGATTATGCAATGGGAACCAATTACCGTATCCGGTTGGATAACGCTTCCGGCAAAAACAACGGTTCCCGAGGCAATTGTAACGGAGTAATGAACCCATGCTTTTGGATGGATTGCCGTAAGCCACTGTATGTTCGGGTATTTTTCAGCCACCTTTAGCCGTGTCTGGTTATCACCGATCGCAAGTAAAACCCGGGTTCGGGACATTTCATTTAATTTGTCAACTGGACCATCAATCGGAATCGAAAGAATATGGCTTCCCCATTTGGTTTTGTCATCATCCAGAATTTGCGAGACTTTATACCCCAGTTCCTGCAGGAGGCTTACGACGACCTTGCCGTGCCCCCCTGCTCCAACAACTACTACTTCCTCAATTCTCTCCATGGGTGGCCTCCGAGCCTTTGAACTCTTCCATGGTCACATGGCCCTCGCCTGATATACCTTCTCGACGCAAAACTTTGAGGAGTGTTGAAAACACAATACGGATGTCGAGAAAAAAATTGTGTCGGTCCACGTACCACACATCCATCTTGAACCGGTCCTCCCAGGACAGGGCGTTCCTTCCGTTGACCTGGGCCCAACCGGTGATGCCTGGTCTGACCTCTAAACGTCTCGCCTGCTCCGGGGAATAGCGCTTGACATAACGAAGATGCAGCGGCCTCGGGCCCACGAGGCTCATGTCTCCTTTAAGGACATTGTACAACTCGGGGAGTTCGTCAATGCTGGTACTCCTGAGGAAAGCTCCAAATCTTGTGAGGCGTTTCTCGTCGGGCAGCAGGTTGCCCTTTTCATCCCGCTCATCGGTCATGGTGCGGAATTTGTAGATGGTAAAGGGCTTGCCCCTGTAACCTGCCCTGGTTTGTTTAAAGATAACCGGGCTTCCCAGTTTCTTTTTCACCAGGAGAGCAACACACAAAAGAACAGGTGAAAGGAATATCAGGCCGAATATGGCACCTGTGATGTCCATTGCCCTTTTGAAAAACGGGTAGATCCTTCCCCTCATGAAGTTGTCCCTTTTCCTGTAGAGGTTACGTCTTCAGGAACGAGGCTCTTTTCCCTGAAGGCCGGCACGATCTGCTTGATCATCATGGCAAGCTCAGTCTTGTCTCCGTCGGTGGCGACCTTGAGAAGGTATTCGAGCTGGGCGGTGAATTTCTCGCTGATTTCGCCCTGGTTGGCCACGTAGATCTTTTCGTGTGCAGTGGCCTTTGTGCCTTCTTCGGCGGTGAGAAGCTCCTCGAAGAGTTTCTCGCCGGGCCTGAGGCCCGTGTAGATGATGTCGATGTCCTGGTAGGGCTGAAAGCCCGAAAGCTGTATGAGGTCTTCGGCCAGGTTCTTGATTTTGACGGGTTTTCCCATGTCGAGCACATAGACGGTGCCGTTGTCGTGCAAGGCCGCCGCCTGCAGGACGAGCTGGGCCGCCTCGGGGATGGTCATGAAGTAGCGCTTCATGTCGGGGTGGGTCAGGGTGACGGGGCCGCCGGCGGCGATCTGGCGCTTGAAGGTGGGGATGACGCTGCCCCGGCTCCCGAGGACGTTGCCGAAACGGACGGAGACGAAGTGCTGATGAGGCTTGGCCTTTGAGGCGCACTGGCGGACGACCATCTCGGCGATGCGCTTTGACGCGCCCATTACTGACGTGGGGTTTACGGCCTTGTCGGTGGAGATGTTGACGAAGTGCTCCACTCCCCACTCCAGGGCCAGTTCGGCCACGTTACGGGTGCCGCCCACGTTGTTGAGGATGGCCTGGTCGGCGTTGGCCTCCATGAGGGGCACGTGTTTGTGGGCCGCGGCGTGAAAGACCACCTGGGGGCGGTATTTTTTGTAAATGCGCTGCAGTTTGGCGCGGTTTTGGACGTCGGCGATGACAAGCTCGTGAGGCAGGCCGGGGAAGAGGTCCATGAGGTCCTGCTGGAGCTCGAAGAGGCTGTTTTCGCCCCGGCCCAGAAGAAGGACCTTTTCGGGGTTGAAGCGCGCCACCTGGCGGACGATCTCGGACCCGATGGACCCTCCTGCCCCGGTGACGAGTATGGTCTTGTCCCGGAGGTATTCCGATATGGCGGAGACATCCAGGCGGACCTGCTCGCGGCCCAGAAGGTCTGCCACGTCCACCTCCCGGATCTGCGAGATGGTAACGGCCCCGGAAAGCACCTCGTAGACGCCGGGGATGATGCGGTGCTGCACACGGGCCTTGCGCGAGAGCTCCACGACGCGCCGCACCAGTTTGCCATCGGCGGAGGGGATGGAGATGAGTACCTCCTGGATCCCCTTCTGTGGAACTTTTTCCGGAAGGGCTTCGATGGGCCCCAAAACGGGAAGCCCGGCGATTCTTGTGCCGATCTTGACAGGATCGTCGTCTAAAAAGCCCACGGGCATGAGGCCTGATTCTGGGTGACGGAGCATTTCCCGGACTATCAAGGACCCGGCCTCGCCGGCTCCGATGACGAGGATTTTTTTGGGCCTGGTCCAGCTTTGGCGCCTTTCGCAGTTGCGGCGTTCGCAGTAGCAGCGGTAAAGCACCCTGATGCCTCCGAGCGCGAGAACGGCAAGCAGCGTGTTGATTATGGGAACGCTTCGGGGCACCCGTGCGAATTCCCT
>NPIF01004142.1_pt1 | contig 20169 bp, 12 predicted proteins | sample 8637461 | NCBI WGS metagenome assembly NPIF01 (sample SAMN07420641, study PRJNA396082) | bioreactor metagenome | isolation source: sample BR12 brine-fed electro-methanogenic bioreactor BR | place: Japan: Kochi | collected 2016-12-09
GTTACTTAAAGTATTGCACGTGGAGAGGGGGTGGGGTTTTGGAGTGATGGTAGATATATGTAGATTGAAAAGAAGAGGGACTTCAGGTGCCAGCATCACCAAATGATTGTCTGGCATGCATATGGCATGATTCTATTATCCTGTCCACTCGTTACAGAGAGCCTCTGCCTGTTCCAGAATGGTCTGCGTTGCCTTCTCCTGCTTGTCCGGTGGATATCCGTACTTGCGGAGAATGCGTTTTACGATCACCCGTATCTGGGCACGGGCGTTTTCACGGACTGTCCAGTCTATTGTTACACTCCGTCGAACTGTCTCTACCAATTCATGGGCAATTGTTTTCAGCGTCTCATCGCCCAGAACCTGCACAGCGCTATCATTCACTTCCAGAGCATCATAAAAGGCCATCTCATCATCATTCAGGCCAAGATCAATACCCCGCCGTTTCGCCTCCTGCATCTCCTTTGCTAATGCGATTAACTCCTCAATGACCTGGGCCGCCTCAATTGCACGGTTCTGGTATTTCCGTATGGCCTCCTCCAGCATATCCGCAAAGGATCGAGCTAAAACGACATTTTTGCGCGATTTTGCTTTTATTTCATCATTCAGAAGTTTTCTCAACACTTCAACCGCGAGATTTCTGTGTGGGAGCTGCCGTACTTCCTGAAGGAAGTCATCTGAGAGGATTGAGATATCGGGTTTCTTCAGGCCCGCCACAGCAAAAATATCAATGACCTGGTCGGAAGAGACCGCCCTTGAGACCAGCTGGCGGATAGCAGTATCCATCTCTTCAGGGGTCTTCCCCTCACCTTCGACTGTGGCTTTTGCAAGACCTGCACGGACTTCCTGGAAGAACCCCACTTCATCGCGTATCTTCAGTGCTTCTTCATGGGGAACAGCAAGGGCAAATGCTTTTGATAATGCTGTCACTTCCGTAAGATACCGCTTTTTCCCATCATCCAGCTGGAGGATATGCTCAATAGATGCTGCGATACCTGCGATACGCTTCGCTGGTTCTGCTTTGAGAAGAGAAACGTAATCAAAACCATGGAACATGGAGAGAACAACTTCAAACTTCTCCAGCATCACATCAACTGCATCTTCCTGGTTGATCGTCGCCTTCCCACGGCCACCAGCTTCGGTGTAGTCTGCAAGGGCCATTTTCAACTGGTCCGCAAGGCCGAGGTAGTCAACGATCAATCCACCCGGCTTGTCTTTGAATACCCGGTTGACTCGTGCAATCGCCTGCATCAGGCCATGCCCCCGCATCGGCTTATCAACATACATCGTGTGCAGTGAGGGGCAGTCGAAACCGGTCAGCCACATATCGCGGACAATAACCACTTTCATCGGGTCTTTTGGGTCTTTAAATCTCTTTGCGAGCTCCTCGCGTCCTGATTTGTTGCGGATATGTGGCTGCCATTCAGCCCGGTCCGAGGCAGATCCTGACATGACGATCTTCATCATTCCTTTTCCGTCATCATCACTATGCCAATCCGGCCGAAGCTTTTTGATGGCGTTGTACATATCCACGCAGATTCGACGACTCATGCAGACAACCATGGCCTTCCCATCTATGACAAAAAGACGTCCTTCAAAATGGTGTACGAGATCGTCTGCCACAAGTGCGATCCGTTTCTCTGTACCGATCATCGCTTCAAGGGCAGCCCATTTCGTCCGCAACTTTTGCTTGCTGGTTTCCTCTTCGCCCTCGGTAATCTCTTCAAACTCAAAATCGATCCTCGGCTTTTCCTCTTCCCGGAGATCAATCTTCGCCAGCCTGCCTTCATAATAAATCGGAACTGTCGCTCCGTCCTCAACCGCACGCAGGATGTCATATTTGTCGATGTAATCGCCAAAGACTGCGGGTGTGCTGCGGTCATCACGCTCTATCGGGGTTCCGGTAAACCCGATGAAGGAGGCATTTGGAAGGGCATCATGCATATGGCGGGCAAAACCATCGATGAAATCGTACTGGCTCCGGTGCGCTTCATCGGCGATGACCACAATATTCTGCCGGGAAGATAACTCAGGGTACTGTTGGCCCTTTCCATCAGGGAGAAACTTCTGGATCGTTGTGAACACAACTCCGCCTCCGGGTACCTTCAGCAGTTCCTTTAAGTGTTCCCGGCTTTCAGCCTGTATGGGTGTCTGCCGGAGCAGTTCATTGCAGGATGAGAACGTACCGAAGAGCTGGTCATCAAGGTCATTCCTGTCGGTGATCATCAGGAGCGTGGGATTTTTCATCGCCGGATGACGGATGATCTTCCCGGCGAAGAACGCCATCAGCAGGCTCTTTCCGCTTCCCTGGGTGTGCCAGATCACCCCGATGCGGTGGCTGCCGAAGTGCTCTGTTCCCCGGCCGTATGTGACTTCTGCCTCACGAACCCTGAATGGGTTCTGCTCATCATGTTCGGGGAAACGGGCATACAGCATGCCGGGAACTGCATCTATCCCGCATGCCGAGAGGGTGCAGTCAACCGCCTTGTTTACAGCATGGAACTGATGATAGGCGGCCTTTTTCTTGGCAATCGCGACACCGTCATCATCGAATACGATGAAATTTAGTACCAGATCGAGGAACCGCCGCTTCTCAAAGACACCTTTGAGCAAAATTTCAAGTTCTACAGAGCCTCGCGGGGCGATCTCCCTGCCGTCAATCGTGCGCCATGGCATGAACCGGTCCCAGCCGCTTGTCAGAGTCCCATCACGGGCCTCAAGCCCGTCGGAGATGACAAGCAGCTCGTTATAGATGAAGAGGCCGGGGATGTCGTTTTTGTAGGTCTGAAGCTGGTTGAATGCATGACGGAGTGTTGCCTTTTCATCTGCCGGATTCTTGAGCTCAATCACGCTCAGGGGAAGGCCATTGACGAATACAACAATGTCAGGGCGCCTGGTCTTCCGGTTCTCGATTATTGTGAACTGATTGACAGCAAGCCAGTCGTTCTTCTCGAGATCCTCAAGTTCCAGGAGCCAGACCTTGTCATGGATCTCCCGGCCATCCCGCATATAGGAGATATCCACACCATCGGTGAGCATCCGGTGGAACCGCCGGTTATTCTCGATTAAGGCTGGCGACTCAATACGGGTGATCTTCTTGATTGCGTCTTCGATTGCCTCCGGGGGGATGGTTGGATTGATCGTTTCAAGCGCTGACTGTAGCCGTCCGATCAGGATGACCTGATCGTAATCCCGGCGTTCGGGGGTACTGCCGTCCGGGCTGATCTCCGGGCCAAAGGCGGTCTGCCAGCCGAGGGAATGAAACCAGTCGAGGGCGATCTCTTCGAGGGTGGTTTCCGTGGTTCTACTCATCGCCCCCTCCCAATTTTCCCTGTATTCGTTTGATCTCCCGGTCAAAATCGGATATATACTCCCGATCCTGATGCTTCCGGTAGGTTTCGTACTCCTGCTCGGCTTTCAGTTTCGCTTCAAGGGCAGTAACCTTTCCTTTGTCCTGTAAAATCGGGTAGCTGGACAGCTCCAGAAAGCTGTGGAGAAACAAAACCCAGTCTTCCATCTTCATGAGAATCTGCCGCTCTGCCCGGTTCTCGGCAAGGTCAAGGAATGCTGAGACGATCCGGTTCAATTCTTTGATATGGGCTTCACTTAGATAGTTTTTTGCAACAGAAACATCGGATTTCAGGATCTTTCCGTCCGGTGCCTGTTTCCAGCTGGTCAGGCCCATGTGGATCTGTGTGGCATCGGCTGCATCATAGATGATCTCAGCGGCAGTCTTTCCGGTGATTGCCCAGTGGAGCTTGTTCTGGACTGTGGCAAAGAACTCTTTTGTCAGGGGCGCCTCCCGGTCATAATCTGCCGAGAGTGCGTAGATGTCGGTGATCTTCTGGTAAAAGCGCCGTTCGCTCGCCCGGATCTCACGGATACGCTCAAGCAGTTCGTCAAAATAGTCTTTGCCGAAATGCCTCCCCTGCTTCAGGCGCTCATCATCCAGCACAAATCCCTTGATGATAAACTCCTTCAGGGTCCGGGTAGCCCAGATGCGGAACTGTGTTGCCTGGTAGCTGTTAACCCGGTACCCGACGGCGATGATTGCGTCGAGGTTGTAATATTTCGTCTTATACCTCTTGCCATCAGCGGCAGTTGTTTCCAAAATGGAAATAACTGAATCCTCATCCAACTCCCCAGAGTCAAAGATGTTTGTCAGATGCTTACTGATGGCGGGTATCTGGACATTAAAGAGCCCGGCTAATGCTTTCTGGGTCAACCAGAAGTTTTCATCATGAAAGAGGACGTCGATTTTTTTATCGCCTTCAGGGGTGTTGTAGAGGATGATGCTATTGTCCTCATTTGGTGAATGAATGTCTTGGTTTGACGTCATAATCCACCTTTGCTGAGGATTAATAGGTTTTTTAATATCTTCCCAGCCTTAACATAGACAAACTTACATTGCTCACTTTTTTCCCCTAGAACGATGGAAATACCCAATTTATAATGATACTGTTGTTTGGGTGAGGTGAGCTCCTTTAGCTTGTTTAGGTCATCAGAATTATTTTCATTCCAATGAGTCTTAAACTCTAATACGAGGATATTATTGTTATTATTGCCTCGCTTATGTAAAATCAGGTCTGGAAATATTCTATTATGATCATTCTTCAATCTTTTTGGATTATTCCTGTCACGATTGTAGTCAAAATCCAAATCAAATCCTGAAAAATATGATTTTTCTATAAGGAGGTCGTTAAAATACAAACCAAATCTGAATACAAGACTTCTTTCGTGTGCTTTTATCTTAATCAAATGAGAATCATTATCATATAAATCATCAAGAGCCTTCTTAATGAACAGAATTAACTCCATTTCATCCCAATTCAGCTCAAGATTATTTTCAGCATCTAGTACCAGCAGGTCACTGAAGATGAGTTTTGGGAGAGATCTAAGGATCATTCCATTTCCTCCCTCTTTTCCTCTATTATAATTGTTTCAGCTTCTCGCTCATAGCCGTCCGCCAAGCCTCTCAAAGTGATGGCAAACCTATGAAAACCAGCATTCTCTACGGCCTCGGCTTTTTGTCGATAATTCCCTGCCAGTTCTTTTTCAGGCTTGCCTGTGGGATCAACCCAATGAGCTCCACGTGCATTATAAGTTGCAATCTGAAAACCCTTGCGTATGTCTTCGGCATCACGGCTGTTCAAGGCAGAAGCAACCGAACGATGTATCCACAGCTCATCCAGATCAGGGGGAGCATGAATCAAAACGTTACCAATAGTCTGCAGCGCTATTTTCAAGTGCCCAGATTCCGCACAGAGTGTCTTTACGCTCTGCAGCCAATGATTGAAATGCTCAGCGCTGAATGTCCCATCGTCTTGTGTCCCCGGAGGTCTTTTCCACTCCATGAGCAATAGATAGGCATTTGTTGCTTTCGCTCTTGATTCTTCAGATAATTCTTTGGTTGGTTGATCTTCTTTATCTGAGCGATAGATCAGTTGGATTACTTCACAGAAGAATTCAGGATCGCTGGATAGCCTGGTATCGAGATGTTTTGGGGAGGCATCCCAATGGCTGGTTAACAATGGAAGATACCCCCACTCAACTTTTTGGAGGTCTTCTTGAGCAACTGATGATTCTTCCTGAAGGTATTTGATCAGTTCAACGATGTAATAACTTTCTCTTGTGTATGTGGGTTCATTTGAAGTAATTGCGGCAAGTAATACCCGAACGCATTGATCAACATCAATTGGCTGTTTGGTATGACGCAGCATATCCAAGCATGAGATCGCCGCGTGTGGTCTTCCATTTTCGATGAGCTTGTCTATAGCGATAGATAGATCCCCGTCTGCCTGATAGGGATTGGCAGCTGTGTGAGACCAATATTCACCCTCATTCTCCTGAAGCCAATGCGACGCACGATCCCATGCTTCCTTGGTAAATGGTAAACATGCAAGGAAGTAGCCTATCTGTTCGAGTGTCCACCCTGATTTATCAATACTGTCGCACCAATCCCACCCTTGGATTTGGTACCGCCGCCAGATGAATCCGCTGACGAAAGCCTTATGCTTGTTTTCGGCGGTATCAAGAAAATCAGGCATAAAAGTCTGTTCAATCACATCATCTGCAATAACACCAAGCGCATATCCTACCTGATTTGGTGAAGCTACGGATTCAGCAAATTGGATGACTCCATCAATACCATTTTGCTCTAAAATTTCCTTAATTGCCTCTTCCCTGCTTTTATCAAGTTTTTTCCGCTGCTCTTCCCAATCGCCGATCTCATCGTAGAGATCATATTCACGATCATCAAAAAAATGTTGATACAGGTAGAATGGGTTTGTTGGAGCAAGGTTCTCTGAAACGCTCTCAATGCGGGCAATCAGATCTTCAGATAGTGCCCATTTCGCTTTGGCATATCGTCGGTGTTTTTTTGTGAATTTTGTGAGATGATCCCAAAGCATAAGTCTTTGCTCTTCGGGAAGTTCGGAAATTTCTGCTGATTCAAGAACTTCGATAAGTTGATCGAAGGCAGGCTTCGGCAGATTATTAAAAAGGTCTATTAATTTAGAAAGGCGTGCGGTATCATAAGCAGCGGCATGGACTGCAAGATCCGCATAAAATGATACTTCTATCCAATAATCCTTCTTTGTTACGTTTTCTTTCCAATCATCGGGAATGATTTTCCGCCATTCTGGTCTGTGTGTGGGTGAGGAGGTCTGGAGTTGATCTGGTAGAAGCTGAATGATCAGCTTCCATGTAATATCCGGCCACTCTTTGAGGAGTGTCTTCACCGCCACCTTGCGTTTATCAAAAGGTGCCAGAGTTTGGGGTAACCATGGGAGCAAAATAGTTGCTAGTGAATTGGTTGGGCGGTTGGCCCACTGCCCGCCCGGATCATGGCTGGCAAGTTCACCAAGCACAATACAGACTCTAACAAGGTATTGCTCGTCCCAGGCCAGCCCTTCAAGAGCCCAGAGCAGACCTGTTAAATAGTTTCTTCCTGTGATGCCATTGTCTTCCTCGGCAAAAAGCAGATCAAAAGGAGAAGGTTTCAGTTGCAACGTTTTCTCAATAGCAGCAAGGAATTCACCGGGAGCGGCTTCAGCCAGAGTGGGCAACAAATTATTGATACTGCCCCACATGACCCAGTCTGCGTCTCTAAGAATTTCATGTATTGCTAGTATACAGGTCGTTTCAGCTTTTCTGAGTGAACAGTTGCTGCACACTTCTGGCTGGCTTCCGAGAATTGCCAATCCTTCAGCAATTCCTTGGCGTAATTCATGGGAGTAGTCAAAGACCTTCCCGTAGATAGGGGCTGCATATCGATTATCGCCAGACAGTTCAAAAGCAGGGTCTGGTTGTTTGAGAACGGTGACAGCAAGGGACTTGAACGTGTCGAGATTTTGGTCGAGGATACGCGATCCAAGCATGCTCCAAAGCTCAGCTCGGTTTTGAACCTTCCAAACCCCATTTCGAAGAAACAAGGGACTGTCAGGGCAATGTAATATCTCTCTCGCCTTTTGTAACCAGTCATCATAGTTGATATTAAGAAGCTGGGTAATAACTTCAAGGTCACTTTTTTTACTTTCATCCCAAGCACCAATTAATACTGCAACTGCTAGATATGTGGCGTCTGGATGGTCTTTCCAACTATTAGATATTTCTATTTTTTTTGGTTTCAAACCGGCATTTAGGCTATCAATTGATGCCTTAACTGTAATAAGGCACATTTGAGCAGTGTATCTATCCGGATAAAAATCTTCTTTCATCTGCTGATATGGATGTATATAATTACGGAAATTCCGTAGATGATGCCCGAAGTTTTTTACATCCAACCTTAGAATGCCGAGATTGTATGCAACATCAATAAATTCTGCAAGCTTCCAGTCATTAAACTTTTTTATGTTTCCATTTTTATCTTTTGGGGAGGAAGGTGAACGGTTAAATTCAGCAGGTCTTTGTTGTGCTAACCCGAGTAGCAAGCCCTCTAATAAGGAGCCACAAAGCATGATAGTGGCCAAAGGTGAGTGTTCCAAGCAAAGGTGGGCTTCTTTGAATCGACTCTCCAATATGGGTACAAGTGTTGGATCCACTAAAGAAGGATGTAACGATAGCTCTTTTAATTCCTGAGAAGCCCTCTCGCCTAAGGTGGTGATTTGTAAATCATCTATGGATTCTTCCTTTGGCTTTCTGCTCATATCACGGCCTCCATAATCATCTCAGCGTCCGTAATTCTCAGTTCGCCGGAAATTAACTTGGGGAGAAGGGTGTCGCGGAAGGAGGCAAGGGTATTTATTTCTTTTTCATTTGCATAGATCATTTGAAAAATCGGATCAATCTGTCCATCAAATGCCATCAAGACCTTTTCATTAGGCACTAAAAATTTGCTCATATATGCTAAGTTTCTATTTAGCCCAGGAACTGCAGAATCCGCGCTTAAACTTGGTAAACCTTGAGTTTTTAGAGCATAGAAAAGATAGTTCAGGCTTGAAACGATTCCGGTTTTCTTAACATAGAATGTTGTATCAATTGGGAAAAAATCCTCATACGACCACGTGACGATTCCTGGATTGCCTTTTCTGCCGATAATTATTCCCGGTCCCTTGACCAAAGCCTCATTATGTAATCCTACTTGACCATTAGAACCAAATACCGGGACCTTACCTGGCTTTCTATTTGATACCTTTAGAGCTTTCCCGTAGGCGAATTCGACTACTTCACCAACAGTCTTCACCTCCCACCCCTCCGGAATCTCCCCCAGCTCCGACTCCTCAAAACTATCGGGAAAAAGAGCTGCTAACTCATCAGGCAGACCTGTCGGGCGCCCCTCTGCCTTCGCCCGCACCGGGTCGTAATCCACAAACCATGATTTGAAGATGGCACGGGCCATGGCCTCCAGCGTCTCGTTCATCCGGCAGTTCAGCTCGATCTTGTCGTCCAGTGTGCCGAGGATATGGGCGATGGCACGTTGTTCGGGGAGTGGAGGATGATAAATGGGGACATCGCTCAACAATTTAGTATTCAAGGATGGCATTGTTGCCCCCACAGCAATACGCCTGATGTAGTCCTTAAACTCAGAAAGACCAAAAAAATAGGATAAATATTCTGGATCAATCAATGAACGCTGAGGTCTGACTCTAAGACAGCGGCCAGAGAATAGCCACCCATCTTCTTCTTGTCGAACTATTGATCTTCTGTCGACTGAACCCACTCGGCTGAATAAAATATCTCCTTTCTTTATTTTATATTTGTTTAAACGGTCACGATCTTCATTCGAAACCATTGGTATATTATTATGTAGAATTCGGTTTTCACCTAAATGCTCAACAGTTATGATAGGTGTGCCATTTCTTACATAGTCCTTCTTGTGGAGTTGGCTGCCAAAAGGTCCTGTCTGAACACCATTTTTCTTCAAGCATATTTCGCTGAGTCGGTGACACTCCCAAGCTTGATTGAAAAGACCATATTCGGTTTGTTGCAACTCACTCTCCTTCCCCCATTCACTCTGGACTCCTGCGGATTGCTGCGCGTGTTTCTCATCACCATTGCTCATATACACAGCTCCTTATGCTTTCCAAGTTCTTCGAACCGCCCACCGAGAAAGCCTGTCAAGGATCACGCAGTTATGGAACCAGGGTATTTGTGCAGCAGCCTGCTGCATAAATCCGGGATCGGGGCATGACTCCGCAAATGGGCGCATATATTTCATTCTGGAGAGAAATGCCTGGTAATCAACCGGAAGGGTATTAATTGAGGGCAAACCCGATCCTCCCCAAATTCTCCCTGATCTGTGCCTCCAGTTGTTCAGACCGGATAAACTGCTCCTGTAATTCCGCACATAACTGCTCTATCTTCTCTTCAAACGGGATGCCGTCATCCTCTACCGCAGCAGCGCCCACATACCGCCCCGGTGTCAGGACATAGCCGTGTCCCTTGATCTCTTCGAGTGTGGCACTCTTGCAGAAGCCCGGTATATCCTCGTAGTCGCCGGCTCCCTCCTCCCCCCGCCATGCATGGTAGGTGGCGGCTATTCTGTCGATCTCAACGTCCGAGAGATCTTTATGGGTGCGGTCAACAAGGGCTCCGAGCTTGCGGGCGTCAATGAAGAGGGTGTGGCCACTCCTGTTCCGGAATCTGCCATTTGTTTTATTCCGGGCGACAAACCAGAGGCAGACCGGTATCTGGGTGGTGTAGAAGAGCTGTCCGGGGAGGGCGATCATGCAGTCCACCATATCTGCTTCGATCATGTTCTTTCTGATCTCCCCCTCATTTGAGGTGTTGGTGGACATGGAGCCATTTGCCATGACAAAACCGGCAACGCCTGTTGGCGAGAGGTGATGGATGAAATGCTGAATCCAGGCATAGTTGGCATTGTTTGCCGGGGGGATGCCATATCTCCACCGGGCATCGTCCCGCAGCCGTTCGCCGCCCCAGTCGCTCATATTGAAGGGCGGATTGGCGAGGATATAATCTGCCCGCAGATCCTTATGGAGGTCATTGTGGAAGCTGTCTGCATTCTTGCCCCCAAGATTGGCATCAAGACCCCGGATTGCAAGGTTCATCATAGCAAGCCGCCATGTGGTGGAGTTGGACTCCTGACCGTAGATGGCGATGTCGCCCTTTCGTCCGCCATGCTCTTCGACGAAGCGTTCGCTCTGGACGAACATGCCGCCGGAGCCACAGCATGGATCAAACACACGGCCTTTGTACGGCTCGATCATCTTGACGAGCAGCTTGACAACACACTGTGGTGTGTAGAATTCACCCCCTCCTTTGCCTTCTGCTGCGGCGAAACGGCCGAGGAAATACTCATACACCCGGCCAAGGATATCCTTCGATCTGGATTCTTCATCCCCAAGGCCGATCCTGCTGATGATATCGATCAATTCACCAAGGCGGTATTTGTCAAGCGAAGGCCGGGAATAGTCCTTGGAGAGCACCCCTTTCAGTGTCGGATTCTCCTTTTCAATGGCAACCATCGCTTCATCAACGAGTTTCCCGATGGTCGGCTGCCTGGCACTCTCCTTCAGGATATCCCATCGGGCATCTTTTGGTACCCAGAAGATATTTTCTGCCAGATATTCGTCCCGGTCTTCCGGGTCAGTATATTCCGTATCCTTCGTCGCCTCAAGCTGCTTGTATTTCGCCTGAAAAGCATCCGAGATATACTTCAGAAAGATCAGGCCGAGCACCACATTCTTGTACTCAGATGCATCCATATGCCCCCGGAGCTTGTCTGCTGCCGCCCACATCTGGCTCTCAAAGCCGAGATTCGCACCGTTGTTGTTCTTACTCATTCCTCACCTTCACCGGGATAGATTATTATTGAACAGAATGACGATATCCACAAAGCCGGAACTGGTTCAATTAGTAGTAAATCCATTCCACTGTACTATATACTTGTGCTTTTATCGGCGCTGCCCAACCTGTGAGCAGCAGTGGGCAATAAGGGACACTCACCATTATGCCGCTGCTCACTACAAAGTCTGATCTGCTATACTTTTTTTTATGCAACGACGATTATTGCTTTCATCTTTTTAGCTGCTTCTTTGGCAAGGGAGTATTCTTCCCATCTGCTAATCACAATGTATGTTCCCTTCTTATTCTGGTATATTGGCAATTTCACGTCATCCCTCTTCAGCTCTTTGGCATCTTTTGGAAGGGACGGCAGGTTTACCTGCCGACGGGCAACAATCTTCTTTACCATCTTTCCATTGAAACGACTTTTCATCGCTTTAGAGAGGTCATTGTCCGAGATCAACTCATCCGGAATATCAGTCAGGCTTGAGACGGAGAGTGCCGGGATATCAACTGTATCTTTAGAAATTACCTCAAATGAATCAAAGTCCGGAGTATTATCTTTCAGGCGTAAAACCCTCCCTGAGACACTCCCCAATGTGGTTTTCGAAGAGAAGCGCCAGTCGCAGACGGAGCTGAACAGCGGGATAATTCCTGCAAGTGTCGATGCATCCCCCTCATCAATCACAATACCTGCTTCAAAACCGGTATCCAGTCCCAGCTTTGTGAAGTTAGCAGTCATTATGATCCCTTTCTTTCCATCCGCAAGAACGATCTTGGCATGGAATCGATCATGCCCGAGAATCTCTGCCCCTTTCTCAGCCAGACCAATCAGCGCTCTGGAAGTTTTCGGTGTGGGTTTTGTCATTATCCGGACTTTAACACCCCGATCAAGGGCGTCGCTGATTGCATTGATCGTGCTATAATCTGGATCAAATGACCAGGCCGTTATCAGGAGCTGGTGACGAGCGTTTTTGATATACTCAAGTACCTGAGATTGGAGGGTGGTTCCATCCTTCCATGTCGCAGGAATAGTAATTTTTCCTATATCAACCATATCCCGGCCGATTTGGTTAACACCCCGGAAGTTACCTCCCGGTCTGAGCAGTTCGTGATCGGCCGTATCCCAGAATCCATGCAGGAAGTGGGAGAAGAGACCCTGGATCTCCTCTTTTGTCAGTGTGATCGCAATCTCCCTGTTCTTTCCGATCATGGGGTCAAGGTTGGCATTGCAGGTCATCAGAACTCCCCGAGGCGTAGAGGAATGAGGATCTGAAAGGCAATACTTAGCATGGAAACTATCGCTTGTTCGAACGAGAACATTTCCGGCAAGTTTCTTTAAAAGCGCAATGTGCTCGTCGATTCTTGCTCGTTCCAGTTCCATCATCTCATCAGATGGTTTCTTGAGGTCGTCTTCACGAGCGGTCAGGAGAAAGACAGCCACTCCTCGTTGAGCAGCCTCAATAAGGGCATCGGTAAACCGGGTCTTCTGTATCAAAAATGAAGATACACAGATCATCGTCTTCGCTGATTGTGCAATGTCACAGAGCTCGTCAATAAGCTTCTCGTCCTGACCAGGAACGATGATCTTCCGTGTTGTTGTTGATACCATGTGTCCTTCCGGAACAGAGGCATCAGGAATATGTGCCCAGCAGGGGCCAATTATGCGGTTTGATTTGTCAATTTCACGGAAGACAGGAGTCTTGAACGTATCCCTGATGCTCCCATGGCTGTACCGGGACATGTTACTCCCCCTCCTTTATAGTAAGAAGAGACGGTGCTGTAACAAACCAGTAGCCTTCCGGGTTTTTGGTTCTCTCCATCTCATATTCTCTCCGTATCTCATAGAAGGAGGGTAATGATTGCATTATTTGATCATAGGAGTAAACTGGCTCCCACATTTTTGCTGCCCTCTCACGTAGCTCCATATACCTAGCTTCATTTATGTAGTATCGGATGCTTTCCCGGAGGGTCCATGCTGCCCACTGTTCTGCATCATCAAGTGTGCGGGGAATGACAGGAAGAGCCCTGACAGTGACATCATTGAATGTCCCAAATCCCTTAATCTCAGGTTGTTTAATATCGAAATTCTTTTTATGGTTATTCAGGGCAGCTTTATCTTTAGCTATTTCATCAAATGATACCCGGAGTGCGCATCCATCCCCGATTTCGATGATATCAACGCTGCGGTCACTGAAAAGGTTTTTTAGCACATCAATAAAAGATAACGTGAACTCATGACCAACTATATGACCTTTCATACTCCCGAATTTCTTCTTCGATTTCTCTTCTGGGTATATGGTCAGAATTGCTCCTTGATCTGCCTCAATCGTAAGTTGAACTGAAACAGAAAAATGAGGTTCTTCTCTCTCCTCTCCATCATCAATCTTGATAATCTGAACAGCACCGTTCTTTTCCGCAGCCGGATGTATGATTTGTGGCTCCTGTTCAACACGCTCTTTCAATGCCTTCAGCCACAATCCGTTTCTGGATGATTTATCCTTCCGAATTCCTTTATTTTTTGTATTGGGGTGACTTGAAGACCCATTGTCCTTTTTGCAGGCGAGGATCGGCTCGCTGAAGAGAGGATCATCTGTCCCATGCAGGATGAACACATCCTGTTCCGGGATAAAGATGGTTCTGTCCCGAATTGCTGCCTTTCCGGTTTCTGTCAGAATGTATTCTTTTGATTCCGTCCTCATCTCCTCATCTTCTGTTCTCGTTTCCTGTTTGGAAAATAAGCTCAACAAGCCGCTATAATTTACATAGGGCTTGTTTTCCAAGGATTCTACAAGTCGATACGTTTCAAGCCGCTCAAGAAGTAATCGTCCGCGAGGGTCTTTTGCTTCGGAAAAAAATAACTTCTCATTTACAATCGCAGGTGTAATTTCTCCTTCTTCGCCAAGGATAAGTGCTGGAAGGAATGCCCTATATTCTTCGCGGGGGATCCCGACATCCAGCAGGGTTTTACATGCCTCAACTAAAATCTGCTTTTTCAATTCTATTCCCATAATAAATCACCTCTGTATTGTTATTTCGCCGGAAGTGCATCCGGATGCAAGCTCTTCCAAGAGAGGAATTTTACAATCGATAAAATTCCGTTTATCTCCAAAGATGACCAGCTGGTACCGTGCCCTCGTTATTCCAACATTAATCCGGTTTGAGAAATTGAGGAAACCGAGGCTGGGGCGTTTTGAATAATTCTTGCCCCATTTTTTCCGACTTTGAACAAAAGACAGGAACACAATGTCGGCCTCATGCCCCTGGAAGCGGTCAACCGTGTCGATCCGAACATGGACATTCTTTCCGGTAAATGAGGAGTACATACCTGTTTTTTGAGAGATAGGCTCAAGTGCAGCCCTGATCTCCCGCACCTGCCCCTTGTAGAAGGATAGGCATGCAACCGTCCATATTCCCCCATTATCTTCTTTCGGGTGATCATTAGCCCATTCGATGAATTGCTCAAGCTCACGCTTCAGCTCACATACTTCCTTGAGATTATAAGGAGATCGCCCAAGCTCTGAACGATCCCTGGTTGATGGCTGACAGTCGACCCAGACAGCCGGGGAGCTAAGGTTTGTGCCGTAGTCCCAGAAACGACGGTAATCCATTCCCTCAGCATCCCTGAGTGCTTTTCCTTCGTATATTGTCTTACGTGAGAAGCGGGAGATATCCGGGTGCATCCGGTGTTGGTACGAGAGAAGGATATGGCGCTCTTTGAGAATCTCCGGATATTCGCCACGGTACGTCAATCCCTCGTAAAGACCGATCTCCTGTTCACGTGACTGATTAATCTCGAAGCCTTCCATCAGAAGCTCGATGACTGATGGAAGAGCGATTCTCCGGATACGGTTGACTGCATTGAAGACAACATCACCCCGTGACTCTGTGCCATTCCAGTTCTCTGGTGTCCAATGGGGCATGAGAAGATAGACTTCATGCATGAGTCTGGTATATTCCAGTGTATCTTTGAGTTCATGAGCTCGGCAAATCCTCCAGTATACTTCGTCTTCCCACTTCTCCTTTCGATCGAAGGGATAGTGCTGACAATACTTCATACGGCTGATCATTTCAGGTCCGAGTAGCTCCCTGACAGTTTCATGAGGGAGAAGAAGGTCCGGAGGCATGTAGGGCTGAATGTCAGATACGAGATTTTTGACACATATGATCGCATTCGAACCAAGAATGGCCAGTTTATCTTGATCATTCTTTGGTGGTTCTGAAACACACCACGGAACAACATCGACCAGTTTCCCTTTTTTCTCTCTCTTCAGAGCATTGAACTCTCCAGACTGCTCTTCAAGGTACCTGAAGTATTCCTTTGCTTCATCGGATGAATCGCAGAGGAAAAGACTTGTTCCTGGTACGCGTTTATGTTTCTCTGATTTCTGGTATGCTGCATTAAATACGCCCAGGCAGATAGCGAGGTGACTCCCAGCCTTGTTCTTAGGAATTGTCGGGAGTGCACGGAGGTTCTCGATGATGGGGTCGCGGTCAACATAGGGTGTCAGCTGTTTAATATCCCCTGATAATATCCATCGCTTTCCGTGGAGGGCAGGAACAAGAAATTCTGTAAATGTTGTTTTTGACGCTTCATCGAGAATAACGATATCAAACAGAGGACTGCTTAGCCGCGAGTCTTTGATGATAGGAGCCCTAAGAATGCCAATTGTGGTTCCGCAGACCAGATTTGCACATTCTATCATGAATGTGTCTATCTTCTTTCTGCTGTTTTTATTTGAGATGAACGTCGCCCATTCATGCTGCGCCTTGCAGGCCTCCCCGGACGAGATAAGGGGTGTCAGTTGATTTTGGATCCTATGGATCTCAGTACCTGCGAAATTCTTGAGGCAGAAGGGTTTAATCTCATCCGAGACATTATCCTCATCACCAATCCTGAGCGGGACAATTCCACAGACCTCTTTGAGCGGTCGATTCCCGGCCTGTTGTACACGATGTTCCACAAGACGTTCCAGGATGTTATCTATGGCGACGTGCGTTGACGCAACCATGAGGACCCGCTTCCCTTCGACTAATGCCTGGGCAATCAGTTCAAGGAGGGTCGTCGTTTTTCCTGAGCCAGGTGGACCTTCGAGAATAGCAAAGTCGGGTGTCCCAAGTGCTTTTCTTACGAAAGCCTGTTGTTCATCGGTTCCATCACGGGTAGGATCGGTAAGGACGTACCAATTCTCTATATCCGCCGATGGGACAGATTCCCAAGAAAAATCACGTTTGTGTTTCCTGAAGAGATTGAGCAGAGGTAGCTGGTGTGGCTGAGGTGATCGGGCAAGCATCCGGATAGCCTGCTTCTGGCATGCAATGACATATGTGTTGTTGGGAATCGCAAATGTTTGTCCTTCAGGTAAATCCCTGACTAAAATTGCATCATCTTTCCTGAGTCGATTTTTGAATTCAACACGTTGTCTCCGTCCTTTATATGAAATTTCAATGCTATCTGTATCTTCAAGAAGACGCAGCCTGCCTTCCTGCTCCTCCTCTGAGACGCTTTGTGGAACAATATCTACAAGTAGATACCCTACCCGATTGAACGAAAAAGCGAGAACCTCCCCTTTAATTTTCCCGAAAAGAATACCTGATTCAAATTCCTTTTCGAGACGTATCTCACTGCGTGAGCGGCTGATGTTTTTCTGAGGAATTTGCTGAGTACACTGTTCATCAAGGTAGAGGTGATCGATTGTAAAGGGGTTCTTCCCGTTGTTTTCACCAGAGGAATGATTCCAGATTGAATACCCTATCCGAAATGTAAATGTCGGTTTGTGGTTTTTAAGTTGTATCTCAGTCTTATCAAAGTAGTCGTAAAACTCTGACAGACGGCGAACAACCCACTCTTCTGTCTGTTCCGGATTGTCTACCTTAAGATTCTTGTAATACAGGCTACTGATGATCATCCCCTCCGTGCCAATTCATCTTCAAAAACCTGATGATTCAGCGAGGATGAGAGTCGTTGGAGTGTATCGATCTTCAAGATGGTCCCTGAATCATCATTAACACAATAATGGGCGAGAGATCCCTTCTGAAGCGCGGCAAGTGCCATGGATGCAACCATCAGGTTTGTTCCGCCGGTTAAGCCCATCATGATAGTGCTGCCTTTTACTGCATACTTTTTATGGGTCGCTAGAATTGTTTCTGTCATTGATTCGATAGCTCCTTCAGAAAAAGGGGAAAGGATTACTTGTTCATAGACATTTAAACCCTTTAATTCCAATTCCTGGATGAATTCAGCATTTTCCAGAGCAAGGTTGGCTGATGTGAAGAGTACAACCGCATCAGGTTTGAAGTGTTCAGTCACAGTGATAATGTGATCCTTTGAATGGCCCAATAATAAAAAATGGACGATTTTTAGAGGATTATTTCCAGTCATATAATGCACCACGAGAAATGTAGGAATCGATATTCAGAATTTTCGGGAGTGAATCCGGAGTAACTTTCTCAAGAGCGATCTCATAGGTTCCATCCCTTGTATTGATAATGACATTACCTGAAGGTGAGAGCATGAAATACGAATCCATCATGACCTCTGATGATTCAAATACAGGTGATGTTCCATTCGACAATACTATGCTGGAGTTTCGAGCTTTATATTGATTAAATTCATCATTTGAAATTGCGTGCATCTCAACGGCAGAGTCGTTCTGTCCGGGGATATGGAGAAACTGAAAGACTTTCCAACGGTCGGGGGCAAGCTTCCCTATCAATGGACGGAGATCTTCGTTTACATTCTGGCGGGTTACAGTCGTGTTGATCTTGAGTTTAATCCCGTATTTTCTGATGAGTCCAGCAACCCTGATGCTATTTGCAACGTGTGTTCCATTTCCTCGCCCCAACTCTTTTTCTATCTTTTCTGAAGCCGAGTCGACAGAAATTCCAATCCAATCAATGGAACTCTGGATTCTTTTCAGTTTTTCTTCTGTTAGCAGCGAGCCGTTTGTAATGACGCTTGTCGTAAATCCCATCTCCTTTGCAAGTATGATCAGATCGATGATGAGAGGATGGCAGAATGGCTCACCGCCAACGAAGTTGATCTTGTCGATCGCCAATCGCTGCAGATCCTGAAGTATTATCCTGGCCTCATCCAGAGATGTCAAATCACCATCAAGGTTGCATTTGCAACAAAAAGTACACCGATAATTACATCGGGAGGTAAAGTGCCAGTTTACCGATTGTACAATTGAGGGAATCTCATATCCAGTTCTTACAGCAGAGCCTGTTTCAACCTCTGTTCCTGACATGATTAACCATAAAGCCGAAGATTATATCTATTATAGATTGTATAATCAATATTATATGTTGAATATCCATATCATGACTTCTGGGGGCAATGTCCATAATGTATACAAACAGGTGTTTCTGCACTACAATGTATCGAAGTTTATTCTCCTGACTGAATCCATACAACCTGTAGAAGTGAAGGAGAGTATTGAGATGATGAAGACTGGTTGCAGGGAGATCAATATTCCAATAGAGATAATCACTATCGAACAAAACAATATTCCCGAATTAATGGAAAGAATACAGGATCTCAGAAAAAAGTACCAGATAGAAGAGGCAAAGCTCTTTTTTAATATCACCTCTGGAAGAAAGGACATAGCAATTATGACTTTTTGTGCATCCTTATGGGTCTCTGGTATTGCATACTATCTTCCCTCTGAAACTCTCGAACCTCTTGTCTTTCCGGCACCCAGTATTCCTCTTTCACGACTCGAATCAAACAAACTTTATCAGCGAATACTTGCCGAACTAAACAAAAAAGCGAATACATCTACCTGCCAGGCGGATTTGCGGGCAACTATTAAGGAAAATCCCAACAGGAACGGAAAAGCTCTCTCAGGCCAGACGCTCAGTCAGGCAGTAAATGTACTTGTAGACGCCGGACTCATCAACAGCGAACGCAATGGTCGAAGGACAGAACTATCCCTGACGCTGGCTGGGGAGGTTGCGGTATCGTTCCTGAAGTCCGCACCTGTTTCAAATATGACTTGATATTAAATAAAAAATCTTGATAGTCTAAATTAATAACTATATTCTTCACCGACTGATATTGGATTAACAACAGAACAGGAGGTGATAACAAGTGTCAAAGAAAGGAATGACCCCCTCAGCGGCCGGACGAATTCAGTCAGCTTCAGATCGGAGTGGGACAAACCAGGGATTCAAGGCCCGTGCCCAGTCTGCTGGTGCACGAAATGCCAAAAAGTGACACGATAACGTGTCATGTCCGTTAATAATGGATTAGAGTCTGATTGCTTTTCATTTTATGGCCTCACCGCCCTTTTTTTGATGAGATTGGATTTCCAGTCTCCCACATTTCAATTAAAAATGGACTAAAATAACGGTTGCTGAGGTTTTTAGGGATATTAGTAATCGGAAAAGAATACTTAGAGGCTTCAACTAAGCCCGCGATCACCAGTAATCCTCAACGAACCTCTCCGGGTAGACAGGATCCCGGAACCTGACCTTCGCCGGATCGAACTCCTCGGGATCGAATGGCCCTCCCCACCATTCCTTGTAGGATTTGTGCTCTTTATGCCGGGGATTTGCCATGGCACGGAGAAACTCTGCATATCCGCTTACACCCCCGACATCCTCAGGCGGGCAATGGCACCTCCCGTCGATGCACCGGGGATACATACCGTCTCCCTGTCGTGGAAGCTCCTCCTCAAAGATGACCCTGTGATGCCAGTCATCTCCGAAATCATATTCATACAGGGCCGTCCTGCCGGGCTTCCGGAAATACCACCTGATCTTCTCCTTCCGTTCATCGTAACAGACCACCTGGCCTTCCGGCAATTCGTTTGTCATATCGGTGATCAGCTTTTCTTCTCCGCTATATGGATCCCTGATAAGGAAATCATGGAGGTGATAATCCTCCCATCCAAACGAATCGACGATGGCATAGTGGAGATC
>NPIF01000153.1_pt3 | contig 20158 bp, 17 predicted proteins | sample 8637461 | NCBI WGS metagenome assembly NPIF01 (sample SAMN07420641, study PRJNA396082) | bioreactor metagenome | isolation source: sample BR12 brine-fed electro-methanogenic bioreactor BR | place: Japan: Kochi | collected 2016-12-09
GGGCTTCCCCTCTTAGGGCGAACAGCCGTTCGCCCCTACAAAAGAATTGCTGTTTTCTTCGTGACAGACTCGCTTTTTTAGAGGGGCTATGGTTCTGGTTCTTTTCGTTCTTGCGCTTCTCACCCTCTCACGAATTCTGCAACTTATCATAACTGAAACGGAAGAGTTTACGATAACGCGACATGAACGATTCTTTCGGTGATAAACTTTCAAATGAGTGTACACTTTTTCTTTTGTGGGAGCTTTAATGGACGACTACTTGGGCTACAACAAACCTGAATATAAAAGAACTAGAAAACTTGCGATCTTCGAGGGGTCGTTTTTCAACCTTGCCTTCCTTGTGACGCAGGGTTTTATCGTTACCGGTCTTGCGCTCGAGTACGGCGCTTCCGAAATGCTGATCGCGATAATAGGAGTCCTGCCCACGCTTGCCCAGCTTGTTCAGCTGGCTGCCCCGCTAGTAATGAGACTCTTCAAAGACAGAAAGAAAGCAATGCTCTTCAGCGCGCTTTTAGGAAGAATTCCACTTGCATTTATCCCGGTCACGCTTGCTCTGGGGATAAAGTCTCAGTCGCTTCTCCTAATTCTTCTGTCGGTAATAGCATTTGGAAATTCGCTTGTGGGGACTTTCTGGGCTTCAATAATGGGAGACGTTATCGATCCCGAAAAGACGGGAAGTTACTACGGCAGAAGAAACCTGATCCTCTCGCTGAGCACGATGTTAATTGCGCCAGTCTACTCCCTCATACTCGACCATTATGAAGGTTCTCTTGGATTCATCATTGTTACCTCAATGGCAAGCGCCTTTGCGGTAATAACGATTCTTCTTCTCAAGAACCATTACGCCCCCCCGGTGAAGACATTCGGACGGGGAAGAATATTCAAGGAGGTCTTTGGTAACCTCAAGTTCAGACAGTACCTAAGGTTTGCCTTTGTCTGGAATTTCGCGATAACTATTTCAGGCCCCTTCTACGCGTACCACCAGTTGGTCAACCTCAAGGTCAGTTACTCTTATCTCAGTATTCTGAGCATCGTTGCTTCACTCGCCGCCATGCTGATGTATTTCCTTTGGGGGAAGATTTCAGATCAGATCGGCCACCAGTCCGTTGCTGAATTTGGAGTACTTGGGGCCACCTGTCTCGCACTGATGTGGATCTTTGTTACCCCTCAGACGGCAGCTGTTTTACTGCCCGTAGATGCGGTAGTAACGGGAATTGTTTGGAGCGCAATCAACCTGTGTATCTTCACAATGATGATGGGAATAATACGTGGCCAGTCCGTTGAGTCCTACGTCGCAGTCCAGGCGTTTCTGAACGGAATCGGCGCTTTGGGCGGTTCTCTGCTTGGAGGATTTGTCGCTTCCTATCTGAAAGGAAAGAACATTACCATCTTTGGAATCGACTTCTACGGAATCCAGGTGATCTTCCTTATTGGTTCCTTCTTCAGGTTTACAGCGTTCCTTCTTCTCAGGAGAGTGCAGACGACAAAGATTAAGACTGTGCCCCAGGTCTTCTTCAACGTTATGTCTACACTGGGAAGAAGAATGGCAACCAGACCGTACGAATTCCCAATGCTTCAACTTAAGCCTAAAAGGAGAAGACCTGAAGACGAGCCGTTGAAGCTCGACCTGCCTGCCTCCATGGAGGATATAAGCGACATTGAGCAAATCACTTCTGAAGAACCCGAAGACAGCGGCGATCAGGAAAAGAGATCGGACTCCTAGGCAATATCTCCGAGCTCGTACTGCAGCCTGTGGAGATCCGAGTATATTCCTCCCTTTGAGAGAAGCTCATCGTGAGTTCCTGACTCTACCAGCATACCTTTATGAATCACAAATATTCTGTCGGCATTTCTGATGGTCGAAAGCCTGTGGGCTATCGTAATCATTGTCTTCTCTTTGGAAATTCTCTCCATAGCCTTCTGAATGAGTGCCTCTGTCTCTGTGTCGACATTCGCAGTCGCCTCGTCGAGAACAAGAATATCCGTGTTGAAGACGACGGCCCTGGCAAGCGCTATCAGCTGTCGTTCTCCGGCCGATAATGTACCCCCTCTTTCAAGGATCACTGTATCGTATTTTTCCGGAAGGCGATCAATGAAGTGATGTGCATAGACGTACTTTGCAGCCTCTATCGCCTTCTCCCTTGAAATCGTCTCGTCAAAGAGTCGAATATTGTCGAGGATACTACCGGAGAAGAGGAATACATCCTGGAGGACAACTCCAACCTTCTTTCGTAAACTCTGGAGATTGTAGTCGTAGATGTTCTTACCGTCTATCTTTATCTGGCCGGCCTGAATCTTGTACAGTCCGGTAAGAATGCTGATGATAGAGGTCTTCCCGGCTCCGGTTTCGCCAACAAAGGCAATCTTCTCCTTCGGTCTTACTCCAAAGCTGATGTCTTTCAGCACTTTGTGCTCTCCGTCGTACGCGAAAGTCACGTTTTCAAACTCAACACTTCCTTCGAGCGTCTTCGTGGCAGCCACATCTGGATTGTACGACTCTTCGGTTTCGTCCATCAGCTTGAAGATCTTCTCAGCCGAGGCAAGCGCATTCTGCACAATGTCATACTTCTCTGCGATGTCATGCAGCGGCCTGAAGAACATATCGATGTACGAGATAAACGCCACAAGCACTCCGAAGGCCAGCGTGTTTCCCAGAATGCTTTTGACGCCAAACCAGATAACGATAGCTATGGTCACGTAATAAAGAAGATCCAGCAGCGGTCTGAAAATGGCAAATACCCACAGCTGTTCCATAAGGCTCTTTAGGTGGCTTTTGTTAACTGAATCGAATTCTCCCTTCTTCCTCTCTTCCTGATTGAAGAGCTGGGTGATCGACATACCGGAGATATGCTCGGCAAGGAAGGCGTTGATTATCGCAAGGCGCGTTCTCACCTTTCTATATGCTATCCGGTCGAAGTAACGGAAGACGAAGATCGCTCCCGCAATGATCGGAAGAATAGCAACTGTGATCAATCCCAGGTAGGTTGATAGGTTAAGCATTATTATGATGATTCCTGCAAGCAAGAGGACGTCTTTCACCATCGATGTAATGACGCTCGTAAAGAACTCGGCGAGGTTCTGAGTGTCATTTGCGACTCTCGTGGCCAGCCTACCGCTGGGATTGGTATCGAAGAATCTCATTGGCACTCTCAGGAGATGCCGGAAGAGATCAACCCTTATTCCGTGAGTGATCTTCTGTCCCATGTACGATGTCGCATACACCTGCCCGTAATTGACGAAGAAAAGTGATACTAGGATCAGGATCATGAAGATCGCTATCTGACCTATCCCGTTTAGATCTTCCACCCTTAAGTCTCTGAGTTGTTCTTCGCTTATCGGATAACTTGTGGTACCGTCGGTCACACTATAGAGTCCCGACTCATCCTGATGGAGATAGAATGCTCCTTCATCGGATTCCACGAAGTTAAATGAACCGTTTTCTTCAACCACGACCAGAGAATACTGATTGTCCATATAGCTGTCTATCGCTCTTCTCATCAGGAGCGGTGGAAGAAGATCAAGCGCGGTAGAGGCTCCGATAAGAATCAAACTGAGAATCAGAATAGCAACATAGGGCTTCGTGTACTTCCACAGCCTGAAGACGACTCGCCAGTCTTCTACTTTAAGTTTCTCTTCTACTTCGCTGTATACGCTTTCGGCCATGCTATTCCTCCTCGAGCTTTTCTTCTAGCATCTGTCTCTCGTACATCCTCTGATAAAGACCTCCACCCTGGACTAGATCGGAGTGCACTCCTCTCTCGACCACCTTGCCGTCATGGAGCACATAGATCTCATCCGAATCCACCACGGCCTTCAGCCTGTGAGAGATAACGATTATCGATCTGTTGTCCTCGGAATCCTTCAAGGACTTGAGGATCTCCGTTTCAGTCTCAGTATCGACGGCCGAGAGACAATCGTCGAGCACAACGAGAGGAGCCTCCTTTATAAGTGCCCTCGCTATAGAAATCCTCTGTTTTTGGCCTCCCGAGAGAGTCACGCCTCTTTCGCCCACAATGGTTTTGTACCCGTTGCTGAAGCCTTCGATATCTTCGTGAATCGAAGCGATGCTTGCGTACTTCTCGACCTCTTCGTCGGATATTCCCATGTTTCCGAAACGAATATTGTTTCCAACGGTCTCGGAGAAGAGGAAGGTTTCCTGCGGAACGTAAGCGACATTTTCTCTTATCGCCTCAGGTTCCAGTTTATTTATATCCACTCCATCTATGAAAAACATTCCTTCGTCAACGGGGTACAGCCTGGCGATCAATTTTGCAATCGTAGACTTTCCCGAGCCAGTGGTTCCAACGATGGCAATCTTAGAGCCGGGTCTGACTTCGAAATCGATGTTTTCAAGGGCAGGTCTGCTGCCGGTCGGGTAGGTGAAGGTGAGGTTCTTCATAACTATATGACCCTCGAATCCGTCGATTTTTACAGGGTCGTGGGTAGTTATGTTGTTCTCCTCTTCAAGGATTTCCATGAGTCTTCTGTAAGAGGCGCGTCCTCTCTGGATGATGTTTATTACCCAGCCGAAGGCCGTCATCGGCCAGACCAGCATTCCCAGATACGAAGTAAACGTAATGTACTCTCCAAGGGTTATCTGACCCAGTATTACCATGCGTCCCCCAAACAAAGTCGCAAGCACAGAACCAAGCATAGAGAGAGTCTGAATCAGCGGGAAGAACAATCCCCAGACCCTCACTAGAGTCATGTTCTTCTCCACATACGTATCTGACTTGTCGGAGAGAGTTCCATTTCTGAGGTCCTCGATCCCGTAACTCTTTATGAGCCGGACTCCCGAGATAGATTCTTCAATTGTATCTGTAAGATCGGAAAAGGAGGCCTGGACCATCTTGAATCTCTTATGAATCATCTTTCCAAAGAACGTTGAAACAATAGCCAGTGCCGGAAGCGGAGCAATTGAGATCCATGTCAGATTCCAGTTCGTGAACAGCCCCATTGCAAAGATCGTCACGGTAACGAGAAAGACTGCATCGATAATCATGACAATCGCCGGACCCATAGCCATTCTTACGGCATTCACGTCGTTCGTGAATCTGGCCATAAGATCGCCGACCCTCGTCCTGTCATAGAAGGTTGGAGGAAGAGTCAGAAGCTTCTCGAAGAGAGTCTTTCGAGTGTAGTACTCGAATTTTCGTGCCGCTCCCATTATGAAGATCCGCCAGAACAATCTCGTTATGAAAAGTCCGAAGGCAACCCCGATAACGGCAAATATGAGCAGTCCGACAAAACCGAGGTCCTGCGCACCACCTCTGATTTCATCTACTATCAATCCCATCACTCTTGGAGTAATTAACATTAGCAAATCGACAAGAATAAGAAAAATAGCGCCATACAGGTATCTTGGCCAATTATGTTTCAAGAAGTCTCTTATCAAAACAATCGCCTCACTAGTCCGCTAAACTAACTTAATATGATACACTATTTCGAGAGAAAACTCGTGATGGGTTCATTAACGTGCATTCTGACTCTCTACCCTTCCAATGTATAATAATATCATCAAATCCTTCATACAACTTTGGAGAAATCTGGGAGAAGAGAAATGAAAAGAGTGCTTCTGGTTTCCTTGATAAGTCTACTTGCTGTTACTGCTGCCTCGGTCGCTGTAGTCTTTTCGGGCGGCGGCGGTAGAGGGGCCTATGAAGTCGGTGTTTACGGCGCCTTGCTTGATCTCGGTTTAGAAATTGAGGCCATTTACGGCTCCTCTGTCGGGGCAATTAATGCGGCAGGTCTTATCAGTGGAGGCTTTGAAGCTGCGAGGGATATGTGGTGCAGCATAGATTACCTCGAGCTCATGAATGCCTCTCCTCATTTGTACGAACTGATCCAGGGAAATCTTTTGGGCCTGGATCCGATGGAGCTTGCCTCCGCGATGAGAACTCTCACCTCCGAAAACGGAATAGACATAGAACCTATGAGAAGCAAGATGAAGGAAATGATCGTTGAGGATAGGGTTAGGGCCAGTAATATAGAACTAGGAATCGTTCTCTACTCTCTTACTAACATGCGACCGTACGCCATGTACAAAGACCTTATCCCAGAGGGAAAACTGGTCGATTTTGTTCTGGCAAGCGCGAACTTTCCAGCTTTCAAGCGTGAAGAGATAAACGGAGAGATCTTCGTAGACGGAGGCGTCTACTCAAATTTTCCTCTTTTCATGGCAAAAGAGGAAGGCCACAAGGAAGTTGTTGCCGTTGATCTTGTCGGGATGAACTTCGGAGATTATCTGGCCTATGTCAATATGTTTACCGACGGGATGAAGGTTACAGTTATAGAGCCTTCCGAGCAATACGGAACGGTGATGACTTTCGACCCCGAAGTCTCAAAGAAGTATCTGATCTGTGGATATCTCGACGCAATGAAGACTTTCGGCGTTCTGGGAGGCTCAAGCTACTTCATATTTGGAGAAGAGGATCCATTAAGAAATCACTTCTTGTCTCTCGACAGCGGCTCGAGAATAGAAGCATTGCGTCTTCTCGGACTTACCGGAGTCGAGGGCGAAACTGCAGAATACCATTACTACCGGGAATTCATTCCCTGGCTGGAAAGCATTACGAAACAGCCCTACTCCAGGACCTGTCATCTCGTCACCGGAATGCTCGAAGAAATGGCTGCCTTTCTCCGGGTCGAGAGACTAGTTCCCTACTCGCCTTCATCTCTTATGTTTGAAATCATTAAGGCGTTCAATTCAGATAGAATTGAGAGCGAAAGGGATCTCACATACCTGACCAGATACAAGAAACTCTTCACCTTTCTGGAATTCATAGACAGTCAAAAGCCTTTCTCAGCGGAACCTTCTCCCCAGTTTAGATCCTTTGAAGAACAGTTTCAGGAGTCTGTTGGACTTTTGGAACGAATTTGCTCGCAGCAATCCCGTATATCTCACTGAGCGAAAGCGGTCTCTTCAGCAGGCTCTTTCCGTAGACTATGTAATGTTTGTACTCCTCGCCTCCGGCACGCCGCGCATTTGCGATCATCGTGGCGTTCATTGAGCTGATCGACGATCCCTCGATTTCTTTAAAACCCATATTCTGGATGTTTCTGTAGGCTCTCAAGAACATGGCCGAAGGCACACCCTTGTTTCTGAAATCGGGAACGACAAAGAGGATCGCCGCTCTTACCCGTTCAAGAGATTTTCTCTTACTCAGCAGCTTATACCATCCAAAGGGAAGTAGCTTGCCGTCAATCTCGCGAATGAGCGGGCTGAAATCCGGCAGCGCCACAAAGTAACCTATAGGCCTTTCTCCTGATCTCGCGATGATGACCATTCTCTGATCGGCTACGGTCTTAAGCGTCTTAGCCATATCACACAGTTCTTCAAAAGTGGGAGGAAGAACATCCTCTTCCCACTTAGGGATAGCTTCTTCCATGATCTTTTGAAGATCTGCGGCGACTTCCTTAAGCCGCTTGAAATTGGCCTCTTCAACGTTGAATCCGTAGCGATCCATTGCGATTTCGCTAAACTTTATCTCGCGCTCAGATATCACTTGGTCGAGGTCGTATCTGAAGGCAAGATATTTTAAGTAGATATCAAAATCTTCAAAAAAGTCGACATAGTAGGTGGGATTATAGGGCATCATAACGGCAGGCGGATCTTCGAAATTATCTATCAATAGTCCTCTATAATCGTCACCGTTAGTGGGGGAAACAGGCCCCTTTAGGTACTTCATGCCCTTGCTCTTTGCCCAGCTTTCGGCGGTCCTCAGAAGGGCCTCTGCAACTTGCTTATCGTTAACAGATTCAAAGAGAGTGAAGTATGCATGCTCCACGGACTTCTCACGGTTCATAACCTGTTCGATGCCCACAGCGATTCTTCCCTTTACCGCATTTCCATCCTTCGCTACAAAGAAATCGTGAGGACCGTTGGCAAGAAGCTGTGAACTCTTGCTTTTCAAAATTGCTTTTATATCATGGCTCAAAGGCGGTACCCAGAGGGGGTAATCGAAGTAAAGTTTCCTCGGAAGCTGGATGAACTCTTTCCTATCCTGCCGGCTCTTGACTTTGATAATCTTCAACATTAGCAACTCCTAGAAAAAACCTATGGACAATTCTAGCACGATTAGAGAATCCTCTCTACCGGGCAGCGGAAATGCCTTCAATGGCCCTCACATCAGAGACGTAACGACTGAGATTGGAATCAAGAACACTTCCCCCGCTCCCATCTATCCCGACGAAATATTCCGGAGTGATCAGAAGATTCTTTCCCTTGAATCCAGGTTTGATTCTAGTATAGTCGCCCACAAACACATTGCTCAGTTCGACATCTTCGTGAATTCTGCAGTTTGCTCCAATCATCACCGGCCCTTCGAGTTTCACATTCTTCTCAACTATCGAACCCGCACCAATATAGACCGGCGTAATGATCTTCATACTCTTCTCGAGAACCGAGCCCGTACCTCTCCAGAGACCCTTGGTCACTTCCCTTCCGGAAGGTTTGAAGCTCTTAATCCTCCCCTCAAGAGCCATACCGAGTATCTTGAGATAATCGGAACTCCTGCCGATATCATACCAGTCTATCTTCGTGTCAATCGAGAAGACCCTCTCCTTCTTCTGAACGAGCAGGGGAAGAAGCTCACCCCCGATATCGAAGAACTGGTTCTTAGGGATGTAGTTGAACACTTCAGGTTCAAATATATAGATGCCCGTGTTAGCGAGATTAGATTTTGCCTTTTCTACCGGCGGCTTTTCCTGAAAGGATTCGACCCTCCCCACTGAATCGCAGACAATAATTCCATAGTTGGGAACCTTATCTTTCTCGACTTCTTTTGCAATAATCGTCGCTATGGAGTCGCTTGTCCTGTGAAATTCATATGCCTTTAATAGATCGAAGTCTACTATCGCATCGCCGCAAAGTACAATAAAGGTCTCATCGAAGAAGCCGGACTCTTCTTGAATCTTCTTCAATCCCCCTGCCGAACCGACGGGTTCAGGTACCACCTGCCCCTTCTCAAAGTGCCCTTCAAAGGAGTATCCGACTCTCACACCATACCTGTACCCACTCCTTACGTAGTTTTGAAGCACGCCTGCAAGGTGAGAGACATTTATCATAATCTCCTTCACATCATACCTGGCAAGCAGCTCAAGAATAAACTCTATAACCGGCTTCTCTATAATCGGAAGCATCGGTTTTGGCAGCCTGTTTGTCAGCGGTTTCAGTCTTGTCCCGGCTCCAGCTGCTAAAATCATGGCTTTCATGTCTATTCCTCCTATCTTCTAGTTGTTCTAAGACTCTTGTAGACTACCAAACCTCCAGCTGCGAGAAGCAATATCCCTATGAATACGCCAAGTACTGTCGGTGCCAGCAAAATGAAAAGAAATAGCAAAGAGATCACCGATAGAACGGACGCCGATATCAGGGCTCCCCTATCCTTCTCAGTTTCACCGAAATACGACTGAAAGAGCCCCACTGCCGGAGCAGCAATGAACAAGGCCCAGCCGCCTCCAGTTATGAAACCAGAGAAGATCACATTCAAGGTCAGTATCATTGCAACGGTTAGCAGTATACCTCCAGGAACAAAAAGATTCTTGTCGCGCCCGGTGAAAGCTCTGTACTCCATGAAGACCGCTGGAATCCATATAAAAAGAAGCCAGAAATTCAGAGTGAAAGACTTGACAAATATGATTAGAATGCCCAGCAATACCATTACAGCCCCAATGATTGCTCTTATAAGATTGTCCCTGTCCATCATACATCGCCTCCAGTGAGTTCATTCATCGGAATTATAACAAGAACAGGACAGGTTTAGTAATCTAAGAGACTGTTGAGTTGGCAGCTCGAGAGAGAGTATGATGAAAACTTACGACTTTGATCCTGAATCTCGCAGACCTTACGGCCTTATCCTTGCTCTTTCAGATAGAGGTCTGGCTTCTTCTTGCAACTTGCATCTTGGAACTTGCAACTCTCGGAGGACGGTGAACAGCCGTTCGCCCCTACAAGAAGAATATGATTCTGAAAAGGAGCAAATAAGAAAAAAGGGGAGAAATCTCCCCTCTGGTGGAGCCGAGGGGATTCGAACCCCCGGCCTCCGCCTTGCGAAGGCGGCGCGCTCCCAGCTGTGCTACGGCCCCACGCAAGATTGATTATAGCTCGAATTATCAAGGAATTCAATCTAACACGGAAAATCACAGGTTCGAAGGAATCCCAATCAGCTCTCCAAATTCAAACAGACTCAGATCATTGGAATGACACGGCTTGACAATGTAGGCAGTATCTATTCCGTGTCCGGTTCCGCCCGAGGTAATTACCCAATCGCCGATTCTTATGAATCCGGCATCGGCAGCCATGATCGCGATCTCTACGGCTACCTTCGTCCCCTGACCGAACAACCGCAGGGCCGCCGCAAATACCTGAGGCGGATAAACCCCGCCGTGTGCCTTGGCAAAGGCACCATCAATACCCCGAAAGAGATGAGTCGCAGTCAACAACGAGTGCCTGCTACCGGCGTAAAGCTTCCTGATGGCCGGATCAAATTCATCACCGTTTGGCTCCCTGAAGCCCACGCTATGAGTAACAACAGTCAGTTTAACTGAATCCGGGACAAGATCAAGGGCAATTTCCGCGACTCTTCCAGTTGTTGAAGGCAAAACCACATCCCTGATCCGCGCTTCCTCCGATCGCTCAAACATCCTTTGAAGAAGAGTTCTGGTAGTTTCTTCATCACTCTTAGAGAAATACATAGTCATTCACTTATCACTCCCAGTCAACTATCTTCATCGTCTTTCTAATAATCTCTTCCTCCACGAGGAATGGAAGAGTAATCTGCTCACTTCTCCTCTTCTCTTTGTTGAATTCGGAGGCAACCAATAAAGCATTTTCGTTTCTCGCCCAGGCTCTCCTTGCAACGCCGCTCATAACATCCCAGGATATTGATGTCTTGATTATCTCATCAACTCTCCGACTTCCGTCGAGAACAAGCCCAAATCCTCCGTTTATCGCCTTCCCTATTCCCACTCCACCACCATTGTGAAGCGAGACCATGCTCATCCCTCGGGCAGCATTTCCTGCAAAGCACTGTGTGGCCATATCTGCCATGACATTACTTCCGTCTTTAATATTTGCAGTCTCCCTGAAAGGCGAGTCCGTTCCTCCTGTATCGTGATGATCTCTTCCTATCATTACCGGTCCAATCTCTCCATTTCTAACCATTTCATTAAATTTCAACGCAATATCGCGCCTACCGGTCGCATCCTGATACAGTATTCTAGCCTGAGTGCCAACTACCAATTTGTTTTTGTCGGCATCCTTTATCCATATGTAGTTGTCTCTGTCCTGACCACGACGTTCTGGATCGATACATCTCATTGCGGCAGCATCTGTTTTCAGTAGATCTTCCTTTCTCCCGCTTAGGCACACCCAACGAAAGGGGCCGTAACCGAAATCGAACAACATGGGACCCATGATGTCCTCGACATACGACGGGAAGATGAACCCTTCAGAAGTATCGACTCCGTTCTTAGCGATCTCGTTTGCTCCGGCATCGAAGACTGCCTTCATAAAGGAGTTCCCGTAATCGAAGAAGTAAGTGCCCCTTTCTACCAGCTGCCTAATGTATTCGAAGTGCTTAATGAGAGATTTGTCCACGGCCTCCCTAAATTTGCGCTTGTCTGTTCTAAGGAGTTCTGTTCTCTCTTCGAATGAAAGTCCCTGAGGACAGTATCCGCCGTCGTAAGGAGCATGACAAGATGTTTGGTCTGACAGGAGCTCAATGTTCAAACCTTTCTCAACCGCAAATTCCAGTAGATCGACTATGTTTCCGTGGAAGGCAATCGCATGACTTTCATTGTTCCGGATCTTTCTTCCTGCCAGCTCAAAAGCCCTCCCGGGCTTTTCTACAACTTCATCTATCCAGCCCTGCTCCAATCTAGTCTTGATTCTCGATCGATCAACTTCGGCAATGATTCCCACACCGCCGGCTATCTTGACTGCCTTTCCCTGGGCTCCGCTCATCCCTCCGAGGCCAGAGGAAACAAAGAGATGTCCGCGAAGGTCACCGTCGTCTGCAATTCCTAGCTTCAGCCTTCCGGCGTTGAGAATCGTATTGAACGTACCATGGACTATCCCTTGAGGCCCAATGTACATCCACCCGCCTGCAGTCATCTGTCCGTAATTGGCTACTCCCAGAGCCTGAGCCTTGATCCACTGCTCCTGGTTATCGAACATTCCCACCATAAGCGCGTTGGTAATAATTACCCTCGGGCTTGAATTACTCGATTTGAATAGACCAAGCGGGTGTCCGGACATGACCACAAGAGTCTGCTCATCGGTTAGCTCCTCGAGATATCTCTTTATTAGTCTGTACTGCATCCAGTTCTGGCAGACCTGACCCGTTTCTCCATAAGTTACCAGCTCGTAAGGGTAAAGGGCCACTTCGAAGTCAAGATTATTGTCGATCATTACCTGGAATGCCTTGCCCTCAATGCATTTTCCTTTGTATTGATCGATTGGCTTTCCCTTTATCTCACCCTGAGGTCGATAACGGTATCCGTAGATTCTTCCCATGGTCAAAAGCTCTTGAAGAAACTCAGGACCTAGTCTGTCATGAAGTCCTGTTGGTATATAACGAAGCGCATTGCGCAAAGCAAGTTCAATCTCTTTCCGGGAGAGATTGAGCTCTCTTTTCGGCGCTCTTCGAATTCCTTGCCTGAAGACAGGCTCGGGTGGCAAACTTTCATCTAACTTGATTTCCATCGATTCGTACATATCACTTGCGGAAAGCAAAATGAAACCTCCTTTCTAAACAGTTGTCTGTAAGCCTTTAGTAACCGGTCTCGCTTTAAGAAAACTCTACTGAATTCCGTAACCTCCCGACAGAGAATCCCTGAAAGGCTCCCATCGAGGTGGAACGAAAGTATATACTACAAAAGCAACTCCGAGCGTCACAAGCATTACTAATACAAGATGGCGACGGTTCGACCAACTTCCAGCCTCGAAGAGACAAAACACGAAACTAGTTGCCTGAAAGCCACTGCAATAGCCATAAGCAGTATGTCAACAATCATGACATGATGGATAAAGAGAGTATAGAGATAAAGGCCTCCAAGAATAGTGCTGCACATGATATACTTGCCCAGAGTCTTTCCAAGGATCAAGGCCGGAATCCTGATCTCTTTGCAGAAGATGACCTCAAGAACTAGAAGGACAACTCCCGAAAGGAATACCATCTTCAGGTGCTCCCAGATGCTTTCATTTACGGGAGTCAAAGCGCCAACGATGGGATTGCCGTCACTCCATTCATAGACCGTATGGAGAAGAGCGACCAGAAAGAATACGAAAAAGAAACCGAAGACCTCCCATTGGAAAAATCTCATTTTGTTCACAAGAGCCCCCGCAGAAGTTACAGATTACCAGACATACCCTTCCGTAATCTTGGAATTCACGATTCCAAGCTTCCTCGGAATATCTATCACGTAAGGACATCGCTCGTTGCAAATGCCGCAATCGGTACAGGCATCGACACCAGGAGACATCGAATTGTATTCTGCAATAGCCTGATCTTCGCTTCCAAACCAGTGAGCGAGTCTGTCCCTTAAGGCATAGTCCGCAGCATTTCTAACTTTTCCATCCAGCATCTGCCTGTCGTAACGACCCTCTGCAAGAAAAAGGCCGGGGATGTTTATGCCCTGAGGGCACGGAAGACATTTCATGCACTGTCTGCAAACGTAATTGCCGAGTTCTGGCGCCTCAAAAAACAGCTGCTCGAGTTCTTCGGGAGAAAAGGGTTCTTTCTCTATCAACTTTAGATCCTCTTCAAGCTGATGTAAAGAGTTGATTCCACTGACGATGCACGAAACAGGTATAGTCTTAGTATATCTGAAAGCATTCTCGACGCTTCTCCAGAGGTAACCGTCTGCCAGAGATTTCATTGCAACGATTCCAATATTGTTTGACACCGCATATGGAATTACTTTCGTCTCTATTTCGGGGAAGTTGAATCTGTCGTAATAGTTCATCTGTGTCATGAAAAGATCGAAGGGGTACTCTTTAAGGGCCTTAAGAAGCGTTCCACCGTAACCGTGACTGGTAATACCCACATACCTTATAAGGCCCTCCTTCTTCGCCCATTCAACCGTTTTCAACGCTCCATTCGAGGAAGAAATGGCTTCCCAGTAATCGTTTTTGGTTACGGCGTGAAGGAAGAGAATATCTATGTGATCCCTTCCGAGGGCCTTTAGGGTAGATAATAGGTCTTTTTCGGAAGACTGCTTTTCTCTACTTTCCGTCTTGGAGGCTACCACAATTCCTTCCTTTGGAAGTACTTTAGAGAGCTTCCTCTCAGAAACTCCGTCCCCATATGATCTTGCTGTTTCAAAATAATTGCCTCCCGCCTCCAGATATCTCTTCACAATCTCTTTTACTGTGTCAAGCTCAATTTCAAGCAGATGAAACCCTCCCAAGCCCAAAAGGGAGAGCTCAAGTCCTGTCTTCCCTAGTTTACGATACTCCATTTACTCACCCCCAATTACAATGTTACTACGGCAACGATCAAAAATCGTGATTCTCCCCCAGTGAAATTTCGACAGAATCTACTGAATCACTCATCAACAACGTAGAACTTCCAGAGGAAATATTGTCGAACCCAAAAGACAAACATGAACCGGCGGCACGAAACTTCCGTCATAATTAGTAACCACACTCGTTCTCCTACCACCCGGCCCGGATGCTTTCCGGGCTTTTTTATGCCGGAAGAGAGCGAAGATCGATATAGTGGTGATTCATGATCGAGTAATGGCAGCAAGTCTAATCAGAAACTCAGCTTTCGCCGTCCAGTACACATGTCAGCATTTCGATTACTTCATCTCTGTCGGCTGCAAATATAATCCGATCGTTCAGACGAAAAGTCTTGACAAGTCACATGCGACCAAAGCCGAGAAAGCCTCTGTCAGTTCCGCGTTTGACAGCTTCATTGCTCGCGCAGTTCGTAACCGGTAAGACGTTTCTTCAAAAGCGCGATGAGCAGTCTCATGCGATTCTGGTTTGAGAGAGCCCCGTATCTTCTGAAAGCAATACTGACTGAATCTCTTTCGAGAACGGAACCGACGAAATTGAAGCCAACAATGAACACATCGCTCTCAGCAAGTGGATGGAATATCCCGCCCTGAGCGTTCTCTATGAAGTACAAAGGACTAGAAGGATCATCCGGTCCTCATTGAGTTCTTCATAATGCAAATTGTCCGTGAGCTTCAGGAGATACTCGTTGCCGTGGGTAGAGAGATTCCTTTGGAAGTATTTCCGACTTTCTTTCAACCTCTTCTCATCGTAGGGGGAGGTTGAATACACGTGTTCTTCATACCACTTCAAGGGGTGAAGGTCGTCTTCCTTCATCTTTTCCGGATTCGATATGAAGTCAAGTATGACCGCTTTCTGTTGAGATGTAAGAACTGCCTTTTTCGCAATGAAGACCAGTGCCTCCTTTTGGTTGTGCAGTATTCTGTCGACAACTCCTTCATCGTACTCGACAGATTTCGCTCCTAACTCAATGAACAAGAAATCCTTTATCATGTCTTTCGGAGAGACAGAGGCTATTCTCTGCAACAAAACTCTATCGTCTTCGAAACTCTCTTCAGACATAACAGGACTTATCCTCATCACAAGCGGTGCCTTTCAGTCTAAGTAAAGACTCATCTTCTCGAGAATCGTCTCCGACAGCTTCTTTTAGAAGTCCTTACCCATTTACAAGCTCTCCCACATGGCGGTAGCCCGTTGTCAGTTCCGAAAAGTGCTTTGCCACTCTCTAGTCATTTGTTAGGTGATATGCTCGGCAGGAAATCGAAGGCCCTTCCAAACCGTAACTTGAGTCTTTCAAGCGCATTCAAAGCCTTTCCACCTTTCCAGATGATGAATCTGAGATGAACTTGTCTCTAGGACGGCCTCTTCCCGGGTTCAGAAAAGGTCGGTGATTTCTTTATTTCATTTCGCCTATTATACCGATTCCCTGAGGGCCAAGATGAGTACCGATAATCGGCTCAAAAACTCTACTTTCGATTTCTGCTTCGGGAGCCTCTTCACGGAGCATCTTTTCCAAAGTTACGGTATCTTCCTTTCTCCAGATCGACTGCACTCTCGCTCTTCGGAGATTCTCAGGAGGGATCTCCTTTAGAATGTGGCTAACCAGGCTTTCAAGCAGTTTCTTATTACCCCTGACATTTTCTACCGGTTTAAGCTCACCCTCGTCAATGTGAATTACTGGCTTCATCTTCAATAGGTTTCCCATCAGAGCTTTGGCCTTTCCTATCCTTCCACCCTTCTGCAAGTAACTCAGGTCATCAGTTGAAAAGAAGGTCCTGGTCTTATTGTGGAAGTTCGAAGCGTATTCGACTAGCTCTTTAACGGGAGTACCTTTCTGAATCAAATCACCTAGGTTTTTCACAAGTAGTCCTGTTCCGTCGGCTATCAGCTGCGAATCGACTACATGTATGGGCTGTTCGAAGTCTCTTGCGGCAATAGTTGCAGAAACGTTTGTTCCGCTCAGTTTACCCGAAAGAACGGGAACTATCAACACATCGTAGGTTTTGAGAGCCTCCTCGAAGACTTCTATGAAGTCTTGGGGAGAAGGTTGTGAGGTAGTGGGCAGTTCTGAGGCAGAACCGAGCTCCTCGTAGTACTTGTCTAGATCGAGATCAACTGCCTTAGAGTACACACTACCTCTTTCGATATACAGCGAAACGATTCGCACGTCATATTTCTGTATCTCTTCAGGGGTCAAATTACACGTATTATCACTGACCAGACCTATTTTCATTCCACCTACCTCCTTCATTAGACTATTTACAATTATAGCGTTCTGAGACAAAACCTACTAAGGATTTTGATGTCATTTGTCGAAACTCTCCGTCGTCACTGAACCTATTGTTAAATTCCCATTCTCGGAAAGCGCAGATTTCTGCAGAAACGAAAATGTCATGATAGACTTTTTGAAAATAGAAGGACCCAAGGAGTTGAGTTTCATGAATTTCGAGATTAGGGGCGTTGTTGAGGGATTCTACGGTACCCCCTGGCCAATGGAGAAGAGGCGAGAGATCATAAAGTTCTTGGGAGAGCACGGTTACAATCTATACATATACGCTCCGAAAGACGATCAGCTCCATAGGAAGAGATGGCGAGATATGTACGACGAGGATTTCAAGAGCGAGTTCTCAAAATTGCTCGTTGAAGGTTCGACATGGGGACTTACCGTTGTATTTTCCGTCAGCCCTGGACTTGAGGTGAAGTACTCTAGCGATGCAGATATTGACATAATGGTTTCGAAGTTCATCGAAATGGCAGATGTCGGGGTTCGCTCTTTTGCGCTTTTCTACGATGATATTCCAGAGACTCTTGTCCATGAAGAGGACATGAAAGAGTTCACTTCCCTTGCACAGGCCCAATCCTTTTTCGCAAATACAGTGTATAGATCGCTTAAAGAGAAAGTAGATGGTATTTCCAGGTTCATTGTGTGTCCGACTCAGTACCACGGCAAAGAGATCACCGAGTACATGAGAACGCTCGGCAAAGAAATCGATAGGGAAATCTCGATTATGTGGACAGGCTCCAGTGCCTGCTCGGAAAGAATTTCTGCTGAAAATGCCTTGTTGGCCGAAACGGCATTCGGGAGAAAGCCATTGTTTTGGGATAATTATCCCGTAAACGATGCTTTCATGGTCCCCGAGCTGCACGTCGGTCCATATGAAGGGAGAGATCCCGAGATAGTTGAACACAGTGAGGGAATTGTGCTAAACCCAATGATCCAGCCCTGCGCATCGAAAATAGCTCTCGGCTCTGCTGCCGAATTCCTGTCAGATCCTTATGGATTCGAGGTCGAAGAATCCTGGTCTCGCACTATCAAGGAGATTGCCCCGTCGTGCGAAAAAGAAATGAAGATCTTCTGTGAATACTATCTAATGAGTTCTGTTCATCGAGGCCACTCGAAGAGGCTTGTTGATACTCGAGACTCTTTAGGACTTTTGATATCTCAGAACAGTTGGTCTCAAGTGCAAGAACTACTAATGCAAGAAGCGACGAGGATTTCTGAATCGGCCGAGGTTCTTAAAAAGATGTTGCCAGCCATTCTGCTGGAAGAAATCGAACCATGGATTCTTGAATTCTCACTTTGGGGAAAGGCACTTCGTAGTGCGGCAGGAATAGTCTCAGCAAGGCTTCTTGTGCTCGCTCAGACAGTGACAGAAGAAGAGATCTCTGAAATCCTTAATCTGTTTACCGAAGCAGAATCTTCTCTTTGCGAACTCGTGAAGGTCGACACGATTTCTGGAGGGGTTCTCTTCAGGGAGTCGATTCAGGAGATTCTGATAAGGGCAAAAGGTTTCACGAAACTTCTCCAGAACTAGGCTTTTTCTTGTGATATTATTTTTGGAGATTGACTCCCAGTGCGAAATGTTATTGGAGAATCTTGATTTCGAGGAGCTGAGTTAGTTGAACATAATTAGAAAAGAAGAGCTGAAACCGAAGTGCCCTTATTGTGAGTCAGATCTTTCCGATATTTTCTATAAGCAGAAGGGGCCGGGCTTTTTGTTCAGCAAAACTGCAGTATACTTCTGCCCTCAGTGCCGCAAGGTACTTGGGATTGGAAGAAGCAACATAGGTTAGAAACAATAATAGAAATCTCTAGCACTGTCCTTTCTGCGCAACGCTCAGTCAGTAGCGATGCGAATTTTCAATTCTGCCTGAATTATTCTGGATCAAGCTGTCTAGAAGTCTAGTCAAGCCTCTGAATCAATTAGGACGATTGGACTCCTTTTTTCTGTTTAGAGAAACAATCCCTAATAGTTTCGTTTGCGAATTGTAGAGAATAAATTACTGACTGCATTACGTGTATCAGTTGGAATTGATCTGTAACATGTTGTATAATGATGTCAACTTATACGGGAGGGAGATTTTTGAGTTGACTTCGAACCTAGAAGACTCATATTCGGTACTTACTGTCAGGGATTTCGGAAGAGCCTGGCGAAGGCGTACTGCTAGAATCATACTGAAGAAATCAGTCGTGAGCGAGGTCGAACTCGAAAATATCACGCGCCAAATCTGGGAGACTGCGGGACAGGACGTCGACGAGATGATAACTGTCTTCTACCTGCCTGGAATGGATCCGAACTCAGTGGCTTACGGATTCGGTTCTTGTATGAAGGATGGTGTAGCCAGAGTAAGCTATCGATGACACTTACTTTATATCTCTCTTGTAGACAATCTTACCAGCCTTATATTCTTCGTACCTTGCAAACATGAAGAGAAGATCGGAAAGCCTGTTGATGTATTTCAGTAAGAGGCTGTCGACCTTTTCGGTTCTCGAGAGCGCGATTACCCGCCTTTCTGCTCTCCTGGCTACACTTCTGCAAATATCAAGCTTCGAGGAAGCAACAGTGCTCCCGGGAATCACGAATCCGTCGAGTTTCACTTCCGACTCGTATCTGTGCACTAGCTCGGTGATCGATTGGACATCGACCTCTTCAATCGGCTCAACATAATCGACATCTTTCGACGCAAGCTGGCCGGCAGCCTTAAATAGCGAACGTTGAATCTTGATTAGATGATAGGCAACTTCTTCTGTGGAAAAATGGGTAGCTTCACCGAGGAAAGAACTCAACTCGTCTATCGTTCCATACGCTTCAACACGCGCACTGTCTTTCTCTATCCTTTCTCCACTCCAGAGGCTCGTTTCCCCTCCATCACCAGTTCCAGTACTTATACTCAAACTGATACCCCCAATGCCTTGGCAGACTTCTTTGTCGAGCGAGCCTCAATAAGAATGATTTGGACGAGAAATGATTACCGTTCATGTTTCCACGAATAAGAGTAAGGACCCTTGGTAACGACCTGTTCGATGAGCCTTTCGTACTCTCTTCTCACTCTTTTGGGAGCATTCTCTTTGAGTTTCCAGCTTGTTCCAGATTCCCTCAAATAATCCTGATCGATTTCAACCCAGTCGTCAAACCACTTCGGTTTTTTTACCTCCACAACGCACCTCCGAAAGAAAACCATAGAGACAGCGAAATACGTTATCTGGTGGCAGCCCATTTGCATCCCGAAAAACTCTTTGTCTCCATGAAACTTGAGGTGAGTAGGTCAACGAACTCTGGTCTTCGCTCTGTCACATATTAACATATTGTTTCCTTCATAAACAAGAAAACGATATGCATCACAAATAATCTA
>NPIF01003478.1_pt1 | contig 20140 bp, 16 predicted proteins | sample 8637461 | NCBI WGS metagenome assembly NPIF01 (sample SAMN07420641, study PRJNA396082) | bioreactor metagenome | isolation source: sample BR12 brine-fed electro-methanogenic bioreactor BR | place: Japan: Kochi | collected 2016-12-09
CGCAAGGAGGTCAACCGTCCCGGTCGCGGCGCACGCTTCGGTCGCGGCGCACGCGTCGCAGGTGTTGCGGCGCACCCTGGGGCGGTCGACCTCTGACGACGACGTTTCGAGGGGGCTCGGTTGAGGTCGACTGTCCCGGTTTCCTGGCCTTCAGAAGGGTTTCGGCTCGTGACCATTTGTCGCGCTTCGCGCGACCCGGAAAGGGCAAGCCCTTTCCCTACGACGCGGCGTGTGTTGCCTTACGCGCCATCCACGCGCGCACGCCCTTGATCACCACCAACAGGGGCAGGGTGCCGTGCATCACGAGATCGAAGATGTCGATCGGCCGGACGAGTGTGCCCTGCACGAGCATCCGCAGCTTCTCTACGAGGTGCGGCTCGGGCGTGAACGGCGCGAGGCCCAGCGCGAAGGCCATCAGCAACAATGGCAGCCAGGGCAAGCGATCGAGCAGGCGCATCGTCGGTCTCCAAGAAGGGGTGCTCTCCTTCGAGATGCGCACTCGTCCACAGGGGATACAGGCGGCGCGCTTGTCCACCACGCACCTTCTGACGACAATCGCCCATGGCCCACACATCGCCGCTTCGCTTCGTGATGACCACCGTCGGCCTCTTCATCGCCGCGTTTCTGCTCGTCGCCCTGATCGCCTATCTGATGCAGGGCGTGCTCGTCTTCCCCGGCTCGCTGAGCAAGGGCGACCGTGTGCTCTCGCTGCCCGAAGGGGCCGAGGAGCTCGAGCTCGCGGGGCGCGATGGCCCGCTCTACGCGCTGCTTCTCGAACACCCGGAGCCGCGATTCGGCCTCCTGTTCTTCGGCGGAAACGGCGAGTGGCTCGCGCGGATGGTGCCCGACCTCGAGGACATACGGAGCGCGGGTGTGACCGTGCTCGCGGTCGACTACCCCGGATACGGCGGCAGCGCCGGGAGCCCCTCGGCCGACGGGATCCGGGATGCTGCGGAGCAGGCCTACGCGGCGCTTGCAGAGCGGGTGGGCTCGCGGGGCATTGTCGTCGCCGGGCGCTCGATCGGCTCGGGTCCCGCCTGTCACCTCGCCGCGCGCCAGGAGGTGGCCGGCGTCGCGCTCTTCGCGCCGTTCACGCGCCTCGCAGACGCGGCTGCGCGCCACTATCCCTTCCTCCCCGTGCGCACTCTGCTGCGCCACCGCTTCGACAACATGGCGGAGATCGCCAAGGTCGAGGCCCCCGTCTTGCTCTTCCACAACGTCGACGACGAGCTGATCGCGCCTGTGATGAGCGAGAAGCTGGCCGAGGCGGCGGCCGGTCCGGTTACTCTCGTCCTGGGTTCTTCTGGGGGGCACAACGGCCTCGACTTCGGGGCCGTCGATCCCCCGGGGGCAGCGCTGCGAGAGTTCCTTGCGACGCTCGCCGTGGGTGATCCTTCCGGTTAACTCCTTTGTAGTCAGCGGTTTTGTCCGCCGTTCATCTTTCGCGAGGCGCTAGCATCGTCCTGCGGGGGAGCTCCCGTGACGCTTTTCGCCCTGGCGCATCTTGCTTGGCGAGGGGCGTTCCTGGCTGGGCGCCCCGCGAGGGACCGAGCCGATGAAGCGCACAGCGACAATCCTCCTCCTCCTGATCCTGGCGAGCGGTGCTTGGGCCGCCGATGCCCCCGTGCTGACGCTCGAGCAGGCGATCGCCCGCGCGCTCGCCGACAACGCCGGGCTCGCGGCCGCCGAGGCGGCAGCCGGTGCGTCGCGCCACGAGCTCGACGCGGCGCGGGCAAGCCGGATGCCGGGTGTCGAGCTCGGCCTGACCGCGATGCGCACGACGAACCCCGTCGGCGTGTTCGGCGGGCTGCTCAACCAGGAGTCCTTCGCCCAGAGGCACTTCGACCCCGCCTTCCTCAACGAGCCGGATGCGCTCGACGACGGCGCGTGGACGCTGCGTCTCAGCCAGCCGCTCTACACCGGGGGCCGGATTCCGGCCGGCATCGCCGCGAGCGACGCGCTCGCGCGCGCCGCCGGCGCCGATCACGAGCAGGCGCGCCAGCGCGTGGTGCACGCTGTCATCGAGGCGTACTCGGGGGCGGTGCTCGCCGCGCGTCACGTCGACGTCGCGCGCGAGGCGCTTGCGACCTCCGAGGAGCACGTGCGGCTCGTCGGGGACCTCCTCGAGGGCGGCCTCGTCGTCGAGTCCGATCTCCTTCAGGCCAAGGTGCGCTCGAGTGAAGTGCGCGAGCTGCTGATCAACGCCGAGTCGGGGCTCGCGGTCGCGAAGGCCGGGCTCAACCTCGCGATGGGTGCGCCGCAGAGCACGCCGCTCGCGTTGCCGCTCGTCGTCGACGAAGGCGCACTCGAGCCCGCCGAGCTGGACACGCTCGTCGCCGAAGCCGCGGGCCAGCGCCCCGAGCTCGAGGCCGCGCGCCAGCGCGCCGAAGCCGCGCGCTACGGGGCGCGCGCCGCGCGCGGGAGCCTGCTGCCCGAAGTCGGTGCAGGCGCGACCTTCGAGAACCACGCCCAGGACTTCGTCGGCTCGGACGGCACGAGTTGGACCGTGGCCCTCGCCGCGCGCTGGCAGGTCTTCGACGGCGGGCGCCGTCGCGCCAAGGCCGCCGCCGCGGAGCGCAAAGCCGCGGCCGCTGCGCACGCTGCCACTCTCGCGACCCAACAGGTCGAGCTCGAGGTGCGGCGCGCCTTCCACGCCCTCGGCGCCGCTCGCCAGCGTCTCGCCGTCGCCCGCGACGCCGTCACGCTCGCGGAGGCGGGTCTGCGCATCATCGAGGACCGCTACCAGAACGGCCTGACGACCCTCGTCCCCTTGCTCGACGCGGAGACCGCGCTGACCGCTGCGCGCACCCGCGAGGTTGCGGCCCACCGCGACCTGCTCCTCTCTCACGCCACGCTGAAGCTCGCCGTGGGGCGCTTGTGAGCGCCGGCGGCTGGAGTCGAACGATGAGAAGCACCGCGAAGCTCTTTCCGATCCTTGCTCTTGGGACCTTGCTCGCCGTCAGCGTCGGCTGCGGCAGCGCCGAGAAGGCCACGCCGAGCGAGCGGCCGGCGCCGGTCGCGGCGCAAGTCGCCGTTGCCGAGCTGCACGCCTTGCCCGCCGGGCCGGAAGCGACCGGCACCGTCGAGCCCTGGGCGCGCGCGACCCTCGCGACCCGCTTGATGGGACGCATCGAGCGTTTCTCCGTCCGTGAGGGCGATGTCGTGCGCCGCGGCCAGCTCCTCGTCGAGCTCGACAAACGTGACCTCGACGCCGCCGTGCGCACCGCCGAGGCCGCGGTGCAGATGGCCGAGGCCCAGCTCACCAACGCGAAGGCGCATCACGAGCGGATCCTCGACCTGCGCTCGCGGGGCAGCGTCACGGTGAAGAACGCCGAAGACGCCCTAGCGGGCTTCCGTGTCGCGGAAGCCGGTCTGGCGCAGGCCAAGGCGGCCCAGGCGGCAGCCGAGGTGCAGCGCGAGTACGCGGAGATCCGCGCGCCCTTCGCGGGCGTGGTCAGCCGCAAGCTCGCGGAGCGCGGCGACCTCGCGAACCCCGGCATGCCGGTGCTCGTCATCGAGGACCTCGCCCGCGTCAAGCTGAACTACCGCGTCGCCGAGTCGCAGGTCGTCGGGCTCGCGGCGGGGCAGGAGGCCACCGTCCTCATCGAGGTGCTCGGCCTCGAGCGGCCCGCGACGATCGACCGCGTGTTGCCCGCCGGCGATCCGGCGAGTCGCACCTACGAGGTGCGCCTCGTGCTCGCGAACGCCGACGGCGCGCTGCGCTCGGGGATGTTCGCGCGGGCGCGCTTTGGCGCGGCAAGCGCCGAGCAGCTCGCGGTACCCCAGTCGAGCCTCGTCGAGAGGGGCCAGCTCAGCGGTCTCTTCGTCGTCGGCGACGATGGCGTCGCGCGGCTCCGCTGGGTACGCCTCGGGGAGCCCGCGGGAGAGCTCGTTGCCGTGCTCAGCGGGCTCGAGCGCGGCGAGCGTTACGTCAGCGCGCCGCCGGCCGCGCTTGCCGACGGCACGCCCGTCGAGGTGAGGTGAGCCATGAAGGGCGGACTCGGACCGGCCGGCAAGCTCGGCCAGTTCTTCATCAACTCCAAGCTCACCCCGCTCCTGATCATCGCGAGCCTGATCCTCGGTGTGTTCGCCGTCACGCTGACGGCGCGTGAGGAAGAGCCGCAGATCGTCGTGCCGATGGTCGACATCTTCGTCGGCCTGCCGGGCGCCTCGCCGCAGGAGGTCGAGAACCGCGTCACGATCCCGCTCGAGAAGCGGATGTGGGAGATCCCCGGCGTCGAGTACGTCTACTCCGCGTCGATGCCGAGCATGGCGATGGTCACCGTGCGCTTCGTCGTCGGCGAGGACATGGAGCGCAGCCTGGTCAAGCTCTACGACAAGCTGGCCGGCAGCATGGACCGTGCGCCCGCGGGCGCGACCCCGCCGCTCGTCAAGCTGCGCTCGATCGACGACGTGCCCGTGCTTGGGCTCACCCTCTGGAGCGCGGAGTACGATCACTTCGCGCTGCGCAGCATTGCCGCTGAGCTCGGCAAGGAGCTCGCGCGCCTCGGCGACGTCTCGGACATCCGCCTGATCGGCGGGCAGCGCCGCCAGCTTCGCGTGCTGCTCGACCCGGCGCGGCTCGCCGCGCGCGGCCTCGACCCCGTCGCCGTCGCCGACGCGCTCCGTATGCAGAACGCCTCGGCGCCTGCTGGCTCCTTCGAGGAGAACAACCGCGAGGTGCTGATCGAGACCGGCGCGTTCATCGAGAGCGCCGAGGAGGCCGCGGGCCTCGTCGTCGGTGCAAACGCCGGCCGCCCGGTCTACCTGCGCGACGTCGCGACGATCGAGGATGGCGCGGCCGAGCCGACCGACTACGTCTTCTTCGCCGCGGGTCCCGCCGCCGAGCGCAAGGGCATCGCAATGCCCGAGGGCGCGGACGAGGTCCTGCCCGCCGTGACCCTCTCGCTCGCCAAGCGCCAGGGCGCCGACGCCGAGCGTGTCGTCTCCGCCGCGATGGACAAGGTCGACGAGCTCCGCGGCCGCCTGCTGCCCGACGGCGTCGGCGTGACCGTCACGCGCGACTACGGCGCCACGTCTTCCGAGAAGGCGCAGGAGCTCTTGATGCACCTGCTCGTCGCGATCGTGTCGGTGACGATCGTGATCGCGCTCTTCCTCGGCTGGCGCGGCGGCATCGTGGTCTTCGTCTCCGTGCCGGTGACCTTCGCGCTGACGCTCTTCGTCTACTACGTATTCGGCTACACGCTGAACCGCGTGACCCTCTTCGCGTTGATCTTCGTCACCGGCATCGTCGTCGACGACTCGATCATCGTCGTCGAGAACATCGTCCGGCACTTCTCGATGCGGAAGCTCCCGCCGCTGCAGGCCGCGATCCACGCGGTCAGCGAGGTGGGCAACCCGACGATCCTCGCGACGCTGACCGTCATCGCAGCCGTGCTGCCGATGGCTTTCGTGCGCGGGCTGATGGGCCCGTACATGGCGCCAATGCCGATCGGCGCGGCGCTGGCGATGACCTTCTCGCTCTTCGTCGCGTTGATCATCGCGCCGTGGCTCTCGTACCGCCTGCTGCGCGGCCAGAAGCACGAGGACGAGTCGGCGCACGACTTCACGAAGACGCTGACCTACCGCGTCTACGACCGCATTCTCCGCCCGCTGCTCGTGCGCCCGGCGCGCGGGCTCGCGTTCCTCGGCGTCGTCGTGGTGCTTCTGCTCGGCAGCGTGGCGCTCTTCCCGCTCAAGTGGGTCACCGTCAAGATGATGCCCTTCGACAACAAGAGCGAAGTGCAGGTCATCGTCGACATGCCGGAGGGCAGCACTCTCGAAGAGAGCGCGCGCGTGACGAGGGAGCTCGCGAGTTACCTCGTTACCGTGCCAGAAGTGACGGACGTCCAGCTCTACGCCGGCACCTCCGCCCCGGTGAACTTCAACGGCCTCGTGCGGCACTACGACCTGCGCCGCGGGTCGGCCGTCGCCGACCTCCAGGTCAACGTCGTGCACAAGAGCGAGCGCGACGACCAGTCGCACGCAATCGCCAAGCGCCTGCGCCCGCCGCTCGTCGAGATCGGCAATCGCTACGGCGCCTCGATCAAGGTTGCCGAGATCCCGCCCGGACCGCCGGTGCTCGCGACGCTCGTCGCCGAGGTCTACGGTCCCGACGTGGACACGCGCCTCGCGTTGGCCAAGGACGTCAAGGCGGTCTTCGACGGCACGCCCGGCGTCGTCGACCAGGACTGGCTCGTCGAGGCCCCGCAGGCCAAGCGGGTCTTCGAGGTCGACCGCGAGAAGGCCGCGCTGCACGGCGTGCCCGCCGCGCTCGTCGCGCGCACGCTGCGCCTTGCGCTCGCTGGAGAAAACGCCGGCGTGCTCCACGACGCCCGCGCGACGGAGCCCGTCGACATCGAGCTGCGTCTCCCGCGTGCGGAGCGATCCTCGATCGAGGCGCTAGCCAGCATCGAGCTGCGCGCGATGAGCGGGGCGCTCGTCCCGCTCTCGGAGCTCGTCACCCCGCGCGAGACGACCCTCGCGCGCACGCTGCACCGCAAGAACCTCCGCCCGGTGATCTACGTCACCGGTGACGTCGCCGGCACCGAGGAGAGCCCGGTCTACGCGATCCTCGAGATGGCGAAGCAGATCGACAAGATCGAGCTTCCGGGCGGCGCGACCGTCGAGCAGCTCTACCGCGCGCAGCCGGACTCGGACGAGCAGCCCGCGCTCAAGTGGGATGGCGAGTGGCACATCACCTACGAGGTCTTCCGCGATCTCGGGGCGGCCTTCGGCGCCGTGCTCATCCTGATCTACATGCTGATCATCGGGTGGTTCCGCTCGTTCAAGGTGCCGCTCGTCATGATGATCGCGATCCCGCTCTCGCTCGTCGGCGTGTTGCCGGGTCACTGGCTCTTCGGTGCCTTCTTTACCGCGACCTCGATGATCGGCTTCATCGCACTCGCGGGGATCATGGTGCGCAACTCGGTCCTCCTGATCGACTTCGTCAATCTCTCCCTCGCCGAAGGCAAGACGCTGGGCGAGGCGGTGGTCGAGGCGGGCGCCGTGCGCTTCCGGCCCATCCTGCTGACGGCGGGCACCGTCGTCGTTGGCGCGGTCGTCATCCTCTTCGATCCGATCTTCCAGGGGCTCGCGATCGCCCTGATGACGGGCGCGATCGCGTCGACCGTCCTCACCCTGATCGTCGTGCCCCTCGTGCACTTCCTCGTCGAGCGGCGGAACGTGGACACGCCGCTGCCCGCCTCGTGGAAGGGAGGCCGCTGATGCAGCAGCTCTCGATCTACTGCAGCCTCGATCTCGAGGACCGCGTCGTCGCCGTGCTCGACGCGGCCCGCGTCGAAGGCTTCTTCCGTGCCGGGACTGGTACGGGCAACCGCTTTTTGCCGGCTGGCCAGCTCCCGCGGACCGTGACTTGGGAGGCGGCGCTTCTCATCGTGCCCGCCATCGACGACGGCCAGCTAGCCAAGGTCCGTGGCGAGCTCAACCAGCTCGCGGAGTCGTGTGAATTCCAGCCCTGCCTGCGCCTCGTGGCCAGTCCGGCAGAGGTGATCGGTTGATGATGGAGATTCTCGGCCCCCTCGCGATCTTCGTCGTGTGGTTCGTTCTCATGCGCTTCGTGTTGCCCCGGGCGGGGGTTCCCACCTGAATGGCGAACTCCTGCGAGCTTCCCGTGCGGAAGCCGAAGAAAAAGCAGCGCGAATCCTGACCCTCGACACGGGTCGCTGCCTCGAGCCGGAAGCTCTTTCGCTTCCGGCTCGTTGCATCGGGGCCGCTGTCACCGGCGGCCCGGGGCGAGTACACTGTTTCGCGCCCGAGGCCGGGACCCTCGAGCCCCGAGAGGAAAGGAATGTCTGAAGTGTGGAACAAGAGTGCTCTTCGTGTCGTCGCCTTTTGGTTGGGAGCGGCGAGCCTGCTGGCTGTCGGTTGTGGCGGCGGTAGCAGCGGAGGTGGTGGGGGAACCACACCGGATCCGATCGCCGCGGCCTTCGCGGGCAGTGGCACCGCGCGCACCGCGAACCTCGTGCGTATGACGGGCCAAGCGGCGACGAGCGACCGCGTGCGCGTCGATGTCGTCATCGGTGGGCCGACGACGAGCTCGGACATCTACTCGTTCGCGTTCGACATCATCATCGGCAACACCGCGATCGCGGAGTACGTGGGCGCCTCCGCCTCCGCGGGCGACGCGCTGACGACGAGTGGCGGTCAGAGTATCCAGACCCTCGTCTCGCAGGAAGGCAACCGCGTCGTCGTCGGTGTGACGAAGAGCGGGGGCGGCGCTGGCAACGGCATCGCCGACGCCGAGCCCACGGTGGTCAGCCTCGTCTTCCGCATCAAGGCGAAAGGCGTTTCGACCCTGACCTTCGACGGTTCGCCGACGAACCCGCAGCACATCTCGGCGGAACCCTCGGCGCTCGACTCCGTCGGCAACCGGATCGACTCGATCACGTTCGACGGCTCGTCGGCGCGGATCAGCGGCTGAGGCGGCCATGCGCACCAAAGCTCTGGTCCTCGTGGCGGCCACCCTCGCGGTGGCCGCCGCTGTCGCTTATTTCGTCTGGCCAAGTGGGAGCGCCTCAAAGGCCCTGCCGGGGAGCGTCGCTACCGCCGAGACTCCCGCTACCTCCTCTGATGCGGGGGTAGCAGGCCCGACGCCTTCCGGCGTCGATGACCCCATGCGCATCACCGAGCCGAGGGATCGCTCGACGGAGCCTTCCGTGGAGGGCGCGGAGCCTGAGGAGACCGACGCGCCGCAGACGGACTCGCTCAGTCTCGGCGGGCCGCGCACGGGAGCCGCGGAAGGTACGACGCGTCGCGCTGCCCGGCGCAGTTTCGAGCCGGCCGACGACCCGGTGCGAGGGCGCGCCTCCACCGTGCGCGGGGGTGGGGTGCCGATGGGCGGCGCGGGTGCGTCGTCCTCGAGCGGCTCGCGGGAGCGTCGTTCCGGCGACAACGCGAAGATCACCCCCGGCGTAACGGGGCCGATGCCCGCGCTCGGCGGAGGCGGCGAGAGCGTCGAGCCCACTCCCCAGGAGCCGTCGCCGGTACGTCGGCCGGACCTCGCGGATCCGGGGCGGGAGGACGAGGGCGACTCGCCTTCCCCGCAGTCCACCGCGGACGACAACTCGGACGATGACGCGAGCGCGGACGACGAACTCCCGCCGCCCCCGGCGCGTGTTGGCGCGTTCATCTCGTCGGGCGACCTCGTCGTGGGCCAGCAGCTCGTCGTCGAGGTGCGCGTGATGCAAGCGACCGACCTCGCGAGCGCGCCCTTCCACATCGTCTACGACCCCACGGTGCTCGCCTACCAGGGCGGCGCCGAAGGGCCACTGCTCGCGAGCGACGGCAGCGGCACCGCGTTTCTCGCCGCGCCCTCCGGCGACCGCGTCGTTGTTGGCCTCTCGCGTCTCGGCCAGCGCGCCGGCGTCGCCGGAAGCGGCCTCTTGTGCACGCTCCGCTTCACCGCGACGAGCCCGGGCAAGTCGCCGCTTCGCTTCGAGAACGCACGCCTCGTCTCGGCCACGGGAGGCGACCTGCCGGTGAGTTTCATGAGCACGGCGATCACCGTTCGTTAGGTACAGCCTCTGGGGGGGAAGATGAAAGCCAGAGCGACGATCTTGGCCGCGGCTCTCGTGTGTGTGGGGTGTTCTGCCATTCCTCAAGAGGAGCCGGCGGCCGAGGCGGCGTCGATGCCCGTCGACGTCGACACAGCTTGCGCTGGAAACTCTTGGGCTCAGGAGGCGGAAAGCGGCTGGCTGGTCTTGCGTGAGACCCCGGCTACCGAGAGCCCCGGGGAAAAGGCTGACAAGCGAACGTCGAGCTTCACGGTTCTCGAGCTTGGCCCCGAAGGTGAAAAAGAACTCGGTCTCCTCGAGTTCGACAGGCGCGACGTCATGCAACCCGTGGCTTCGCTCGAGGCCGAGAATGGGCCACTCCTTGCGCTGCTCGCGTGCGAGAGGTCGTGCGTCGAGAACTCGGGCGGGTATTCGATAGTGATCGGCCCCTGCCACATGGAGTATCACGCGCCGGGGCAGCCGGACCTGGGTTTCCCGTCGACGGAGATTCCCTTCGGCTCCCTCCTCGATGCCGCACCTGTTGCCGATGGCCTGCTGGTCGTCTCGGCGCGTCGCGAGGTGCAGACCGGCGATGCCCGCTCCGTGCCGTGGAGCGTGACCACGACGATCGTCGCCGAGCACGTGACGCCAAGCGGCGCCCTCCCCGCGTCCGAGCTGCCGAACCCGTGCGCCTCGAAGAACTGCACGCTCAAAGCGATCGCCACCCTGACATCGGGCAGCGATGCCATCGTGGCTTGGCTGAAGCCCGGAGAGACCCCCCGCGTCTGCGCGACGCTTCTCGATGTACGCGCACGCCGCTTCGGAGAGCCTCACTGCTCGGAGCCCTTCCCACGCCCAGAGAGCACGAGCCAGCCGCAGCTACGGCTCGTCACGAAGGACGGGAAGCTCGAAGCGCACGTCGGCTCGCCGCGCGAACTCACGGAAGGCAGAGCGCACGTGGCCGAGCTCGACGCCCTTCCCGTGCCGGCAGGATTCCCGGACATCCGCTCGGCCGTGCGGATCCAGTGCCAAGAGCTGTAATCGGCAAGGTGGGACTGGAGGGCAGGGCCCCGTGAAGAAGCTCATCGCAGCGCTCGGCTGTTTCGGCCTGATCGTCGCCGTGGTCGTGCTGATCTCGTCGGGGTGGATGTTCCGTCTCTTGGTGGGCGAGGGCGGGATCGAAGAGCGCATGGTGGTCATTCGGGGGCAAGTCGTGTGCGCGGACGGGCGAACGCCGAAGGGATGCCGGCTTCGAGTGCGCGACGCGGCGAGTGGGCGCGGGCAGCGATGGCGTGAGATCCCCAGCGACTTCTCCATCTCGTTCATGGACTCCCCGAAAGTGCGAGCGTTTCTGATAGATGTGACTTGCGAGAGTTGCCCCGGCGTTTACCGAAGCGGACCCGTGGGCGGCGATCCGAAGCGTTGCTACCTCGATGCCCCGGTGGAGCTGGGTCAGATCGCGCTCGTGCCATCGGAGCTCGGCGAGGCCGACCCGGCGAAGGCCACCCAACCGGAAGCGGAGCAAGAAGGGGTGGGCGTGCCGCGCGCGTCGGCAGGCGACTCGACGGGGCGCGGCGAGGGCTCCGCTCCCTGATTCGGTCCCGCGGAAACCGGCTACTCGCCCTGCAACACCTCGGCGCTCACCCAGTAGACATCGTTGTTCGCCGTGTAGAACAAGTACCGGCCGTCCGGTGAGAAGGTCGCGCAGATGTTCTCGCCCGGTGTGTTGATGCCTTCGCCGAAGCGGCGCGGCGTCGTCCACGTGCCGTCGTCGCGGCGGCGGGTGACGAAGAAGTCGTTGTCCCATGCGCCGCCGACTCCGTTGCGGTGAGAGTCGAAGATCAGCGTGCGGCCGTCGGGGGAGATCGCGGGGTGGGCGCCGCCGGCTTCGCCGTTGACCGAGGCGGGGAGTCGCGTGGGTTCTTCCTTGCCGACCTTGTCGGCCGGGAGCCAGGCGATGAAGCTGTCGGTGCCTTCGGTCAGCTCGGTGACGTAGAAGGTGCCGTCGTCGGCGACGCTCGGGCGCATGCCGTCACAGACCTTCTCGCCTTCGCTCCAACCGTCGCCGTCACGCTCGAGGACCCAGATCTCGCGGCCGCGCCCGAGGAACATCCGTGAACCGTCCGCGGTGATCTGCGCTTCGAAGCCGCGGAAGCCGGCGCGCTCGGGTGCGGTCCAGCCTTGCTCGCCGAGGCGGCTGACCATCAGGCCGCGATCGGTGGAGAAGTACATCTCCTTGCCGTCCGGTGTGAAGGTCGGGTTGTACTCGAAGCGTGAGCACATCGAGACGAGCCCGGGCGCGAAGAGCTCGGGCGTGGTGCCTGGCGGCTTCTGCCCGAGGTACGGGCCGAAGAGCCCCGTCGCTTCGCCGGGGGTGTGACTCGCGGTGGTCTGGGTTTCGGCCGCGAAGTCGGTGAGCGACCGGTCGATCAGGCGGATCCGCCAGGTGGCGTTCTCGTGGCCGGGCTCGAGCTCGAGCACGCGGCGGTAGCTGGCGAGTGAGGCGTCCTTGTCGCCGCGCCGGCGCAGGCCGTCTCCGAGGCTGTCCCAAGCGTTCGCGGACTCGGGCCAGACTTCGGTGGCCATCTCGAACACGCTTACCGCGTCGTCGATCGTGCACGTCCGGACGAACTTGTAGCCGAGGCGGTTGAACTCCGCCTCGCTGAAGAGCGCGCGGCCTTCCCCGGCGGCGAGTAGCTCGTCGAAGGTGGCGCGTGCGGCGTCGGCGCCGCCCTCCTCGAAGGCCTGCTCGACAAGTGCGGCGGCGGAGCGCTCCTCGATAGGTGCCTCCGGTGCGCAGGCTACCGAGACGAGCAGAGCTGCGGCAAAGAGCAGGACGATGGGAAGACGAGTCTCGGGCAGCGCGGACATCGGAGCCTCCTTGGGTCGAAGCCAAGACTCTCACTCCTAGTTCGCGTTGGGCACGTGGCGGAGGTGTGAGCCGTGCGAGCGGCCTCGCGCGAGCTTCGAGCGGCTGCCCTCCGAACGCGAAACGGCCCGGCCACCGAAGCAACCGGGCCGACCCATCATCGCGAGCAGAGCTAGTAGGGGAGCTCCGTCTCGGTTTGTTCCTTCTGGTCCGGCAGCAGGAACGCGTCCGGCTTGGCGCGCAGCACCTCGCGCAGCCAGGCCTCCGGGTAGCCGACCTCGGTCGGGCGGCCGTTCTCGTCCTTGACGTAGCCGTCGTTGTACTTGGTCATCAGCGCTTCGCCGAGGGCACGCCACTTGCGGACGACGTCCTCCGCGTGGAGCACGGAGTAGTCGGTGAGGAAACGCTGGGCGAGCTCGGGGTCACGCGCGTGGATGCGCGCGGCCGTCGCTTCGATCTCGGGCTGCAGGGCGAGGAAATGTCCCTCGATCTCCTGCTGCGCGGCGAGGATCTCGGGCGCCATGTACGAGTACTTCAGGTTCGCGAAGTTGGCGACGAAGTTGAAGACCCACCAGGCGGAGTCCCAGGAGAAACGTTGGAGCGAGCCCTGGGCGTAGGCCGGTGGCGCGGCCGTGATGCCGGCGTAGAGCGGCACGTACACGCTGGTGTAGGTGTCGTCGACTCCGTACCAGTACACGCCGCCGACGGGGTTCGGCAGGTGGCCGCGCGACTGGGACACGAAGGAGAAGCCGGTCTGCTGCGTCGAGATCGGGCGCTCCCAGGTGTAGCGCTTGCCGTCGACCTCGAAGTTCATCGGGCGCCAGCGGTTCGGCGTGCCGAAGTCCCCGGCGTCCACGCCCTTCGTCATGTCGTAGGCGGTGCCCTCGTAGTGGTCGCGCATCAGCGCCATTACGTCGGCGACGGCGAGCTTCTTCTCGGGCTTGACCCACAGCGGGTAGGGCGTGCCGCCAGGCTCGCCGCGGTGGGTGCGCTCGTCGAGCTCGAGGCCGGGCGCCACGCGGCGCAGCACGCTCCACACGCGCGTCTCGGTGTAGCGGATCGTCTGTACCGAGGCGGGGTGGTAGGCGTCGTTGTAGCGGAAGGGCTCGCCGGAGTTCGGGTCGTAGTAGCCACGCTCGATCGCGAACTCGATCACGTTCTTCGAGTAGAGGCAGTTCTCGGGGTCGTCGAGCGGGAACTCGCCGATGCGGGCCTTGTTCGCGTGCACCGAAACCATGCCGTCCGGCACGCGCAGCGCCACCCAGTGGGCACCCTCGCCGCCCGGCCCGGGGCCGATCATCTCGAGGATCCACGCCTCTTCGGTGTCGGCGATGGAGAAGGACTCGCCCGTCGAGCGGTAGCCGTGCTCCTCGACGAGGCCGGTGATGACCTCGATCGCCTCACGCGCCGTTTTCGCCCGCTCGAGCGCGAGGATCATCAGCTCCCAGTAGTGGAGCAGGCCATCCTTGTTCTGGAGCTCCTTGCGGCCGTCGAAGGTCGTCTCGCCGATCGCGAGCTGGTGCTCGTTCATCAGGCCGACAACGCGGTAGGTGTGCGGCACCTGCGGGATCGTGCCGAGCACCTTGCCGCCCCAGGTCTTGATCTCGTAGACCGAGCCCGGCGCGTGGTCCTTGGCGGGGCGGACGCGAAGGCGCGGGTGGAACTCGCCGTCGCAGGCGTAGGTGATCATCACCGAGCCGTCCACCGAGGCGCCCTTCGTGACGAGAATGCTGGTGCAGGCGAAGACGGAGGTGATGCCCGAGCACGCGGTAAGCACCGCGAGCAGCACGGCCAGGGTGCGCTTCATCGACTTCCTCGCTCCGGATGGATTCCGCCAGGCCGCCGCGCCGCGGTGACCTTGGATCAAAGGGGGGGAGGCCATGGTAACCCGAGGCGCGCGCTGGCGTGGAGCACGCCGCGGGACGGTCCCGCGGGATTGACGAGCGGCGAGCGGGGGGCTTTGATGGGCGCCGCGCCGATCCTCTTCTTGCGCGCCTCGAGGTTTCCATGCTCGTTCGTCTGCTTCCGATACTCCTGGTTTTCGCCCTCCTCGCCTCCTGCTCCGCGCCCGAGGGGCCCACGCCCCTGAGTCCGGAGCTCGAAGAGGCGAGCGCCGTCATCGACGAGGCCTTCCTGCGCGAAGCCGTCGCCGAGTTCTCCGCGGACGAGATGGCGGGGCGCGGACCCGGCACGGCGGGAGACTCCCTGGCGCGCGCCTACCTCGCCGAACGCCTCGCCGAGCTCGGCCTCGAGCCGGCTTTCGTCGACGAAGCGGGGCAGCCGAGTTGGGAGCAGCGCTTCCCGGTGCTTGGCTTCACCTCGGCGCTGCCGGAGACATGGAGCTTCGAGACGCCGGCGGGCACGCTCGCGTTCCGCCGGGACGAGGAGTACGCCGGTGGCACCGGGCTGCAGGAGCCGGCGGTGGAGATCGAGAACGCCGAGCTCGTCTTCGTCGGCTACGGCATCGAGGCGCCGGAGGAAGACTGGGACGACTTCAAGGGCGCCGACCTCCGCGGCAAGATGCTCCTGATGCTCAACGACGACCCGAACTGGGATCCGGAGCTGTTCGCCGGCGACCGCAAGCTCTACTACGGGCGCTGGACCTACAAGTACGAGAGCGCGGCGCGTCAGGGCGCGGCGGGCGCGATCATCATCCACACGACGCCGTCGGCCGGGTACCCCTGGGCCGTCGTGAAGAGCTCGTGGAGCGGTGAGCAGGTCGAGGCGCCAGCGGGGGACGAACCCCGCGTGCCGTTCCGCGCGTGGTTGACCGAGGACGCCGCTGCGCGTCTCGTCGCCGCGGCCGGACAGGACCTCATCAGCCTGGTCGAAGCGGCGCGCTCGCGGGAGTTCCGTCCGGTGCCGCTCGACGCGCGGACCTCGATCCAATTCGACGTCGCCGTGCGCGAGACCGAGACCGCGAACGTCGCCGGCATCTTGCGTGGGCGCGACCCGCAGCTCGCCGAGCGCGCGATCGTCTTCTCCGCTCACCACGACCACCTCGGTATCGGCCCGGCCGACGCGAGTGGCGACACGATCTACAACGGCGCGCTGGACAACGGCGCCGCCGTCGCGTCTGCGCTCGGCGTGATGCGGGCGTTCACGGCGCTCCCGGAGCGGCCGCGGCGCAGTGTGCTCGTCGCCTTCGTCGCCGCGGAGGAGCAGGGGCTGATCGGCTCGCGCTACTTCGCCGAGCACCCGCCGATCCCGGCCGAGAGCCTCGTGGCCAACATCAACTTCGAGCTCGGAAATATCTGGGGTGTGACGGACGATGTCACCGTCTACGGCATGGGCAAGTCGGAGCTCGAGGACCGGCTGGCCGAAGAGGCGGCGCGCCAGGGGCGCACGCTCCACGAGGAGCCGGACCGTGCGGCGGGCTGGTTCTACCGCAGCGATCAGTTCAGCTTCGCCCGGGTCGGCGTGCCGGCGATCTGGTTCAAGGCGGGCACCGCCTACCGGGGCCAAGCAGAGGGCTGGGGCGAGGAGGTCCAGCAGCGCTGGATCGAGGAGCGTTACCATCGCCCGAGCGACGAGCTGACCCCCGAGTGGCGCTTCGACGGGCTGGTCGAGGACGCGCGCCTCGCGTTCTTGCTCGGCTGGCGCGTCGCCGAAGAGGACGCGGAGCCGGCCTGGTATCCCGAAGATGAGTTCGCGCGACTCCGTGAGAGGGGCGAACGGTAGGCGACGCTTCACCGGCCGCGATAGAGTAGGCGGACGCCCGTGATCTCGTGCGGGCCGGGAGACGCCTAGTTGTGAGACTGCGCCTAGCAGTCCTGGTGGTGTTGACGTTGCTGACCCTCGGCTACCGGGGTGCGGTGTTCTACACCTATTTCGTGGCTCCCGAGCTTCGCTCCGTCGCGGACATCACCCCGGCGTACCAGGATGGCTCGCTCGTCGTCGTCGACGTCGACCCCGAGATGCCGGCCTACGTCGACTTCGAGGGTCGGCGGAAGGTGCCCGAGGTCGGCGATCGCATCATCGCCATCTACGACCTCCGCGGCCGAGGTGGTCCGGTCGAGTCCTACTTCGACTACGGCGCCCTCCGCAAGCAGGTGGGATCCGAGTTCGCGTGGTCGATGGCGGTCGAGAGGCCGCAGCCCGACGGCAGCACGCGGCAAGTCATCCTGAGCATGCACCCGCCGCGGCCGTTCGAGCTCACGGCCATCGCGTGGGTGGCCGGGATCGGCATCGACGTCTACCTGCCCCTGCTGGTCGTGATCGCGGCGCTTCTGATCGGCTTCAAACGGCCGCAGGATCCGCGGGCCTACGTCGGCGCCCTGCTGCTCATCTGTTTCTCGGCGGCGTTCCAGAGACCCGCGGTCCACCTCGCGCCGGGGTGGCGCGAGGCGTCGCTCTTCTTGATGGTCACGACCTATGCGTGGCTTCCCTATCTGCTGCTGCGCTTCTTCACGCACTTCCCGAAGCGGACCTTCCTCGACCGCTGGGTTCCCTTCTTGCGCTGGGGCTTCCTCCTCGGAACGCTCGGCTTCTGGGCGCTCGCCCTGCTCGTGCAGTTCACCCAGCACATGTCCTTCGCGATGCACGCGCGCGTGCTCGAAGGGCTCGGCTACTACGGACTGACGTCCGAGATCTACTTCGCCGCGTTCCGGATCTTCGGCGCCGCTGCTTACGTTTATGCCCTGATCTCGATGGCCTTCGGTGTCTTCGGCGCCAAAGCGCGCAGCGACAGGCGGCGGATGATCTGGATCGCCAGCGGGGTCGTCGTTGGCTTTCTTCCCGTCGTCTGGCTGCAGTACGCGAACACACAGGGCTTCGAGAACCCATCACTGGTCTCGGCGATCATCGCGGCTGTCGCCGGCATCTTCCCTCTGAGCTTCATCTACGCGGTCGTGCGTTACCGGGTCTTCGGTATCCGGGTGATGCTGCGTCGCGGGCTGCAGTACGCGGTGGTCTCGCGGGGATTCCTCGCCATCGAGGGCGTCGTCATCTTCGCTATCCTCTACTTCGCGGCCGTGCCGCTCGTCGAGCGCTACTTCCGCGAGAGCGACCCGCGCCTCGCGCTGATGAGCGCCGCGATCATCACGCTGGTGCTCCTCGCCGGCGTGCCGAAGCTCAACGCGCGCATCCTCCCGCTGATCGACCGCCGTTTCTTCCGCGACCCGTACGACGCTCAGCGCATCCTCGCCGACCTGTCCCACGCGATGCGCGAGTGTGCGACCTCGCCCGCCGAGCTGCTCGAGCGCGTCTGCTCGAAGCTGCTGCTCGCGCTCCACCCCTGCCAGGTCGCGGTTTTCCTGCATTCCGGCAATTGGAGCGGGACGCGCCCGCTCGCCGGCGAACGCGGCATGACCTGGGTGCCGCAGCTCGTCCACGACGCGCTACCGAAGCGCTTCGAGCTCGTCCTCCACAAGGACCACCCCTCCCGGGAAGACGAGAGCGAAGAGGGCCTGCCCGGCAAGTCCGTGCTCTCGAGCCGCACCAGCCTCGCGCGCTTCCTCGCGGGGGCGCCGGACGGCCCCTCCGCGCTGCTCGACGTCTTCTCCGTCGACCGCGTGCTCGACGACGGCCTCTCGCTCGCTTCCTGGCACATGCCGGACAAGGAGGCGGTGGCGGATCAGGTGCTCTTCGAGCACTTCGACACGCGTCTCGTCGTACCCCTCGCGACGGGTGGCAGCCTGCTCGGCTTCGTCCTGCTCGGCGAGAAGCTCTCCCAGGAGCCCTACTCGCAGGAGGACGACGACCTGCTGCTCGCGGTGGCCGAGCAGGCGTCGGTGGCGCTCGACTACTCCCAACTCATCGCGCGTGTCGCCGAGCAGGAGGCGCTGCGGCGCGAGATGCAGATCGCCAAGGACGTGCAGGCGAAGCTCTTCCCGCAGACGCTGCCGGAGATGGCGACGCTCGAGTACACCGGGCTGTGCCGCACGGCGCGAGAGGTCGGCGGCGACTACTACGACTTCCTCGAGCTCGACAGGCAGCGCCTGGGCATCGCGCTCGGCGACATCGCCGGGAAGGGAATCTCGGCCTCGCTGTTGATGGCGAGCCTGCAGGCGCTGCTGCGCAGCCGGACGGTCGCGCTCGGCAACGACCTCGAGACCCTCGTCCGGGAGCTCAACCTCCACCTGTGCGCGACGACCGAAGCCGCGCGGTACGCGACCTTCTTCGTCGGCACTTACGACGACGAGAAGCGCACGCTGCACTACGTCAACGCCGGACACACGCCGCCGATGGTGCTGCGGAAGGGTGAGGACGGCGATGGGGTGTCGGTGCGGCGTCTCGAGCCCGGTGGCACCGTGCTCGGCCTGTTCAAGAACGAGGTCTACAGCGCGGGGTCGATCACGGCTCTTCCGGGCGACACGCTGCTGATCTTCTCGGACGGGCTGACCGAGGCGATGAACGAGGACGGCGAGATGTTCGGCGAGGAGCGCATCGTCGAGCTCGCGGCGTCTCAGGCCGGCGAGACCGTGGAGGCCTTCACGGAGAGCCTGTTCGCAGCGGTCGACGCGTTCGTCGGGGATGTCGCACAGCAGGACGACATGACGCTGATCTCCGCGAGGGTGGTGAAGTGAGCGGCCGGGTGCCGGGACGTCGGCTCGTAGGGTTCGCCCATGGCTCTTGGTTAATCGTGATGCGGTATGCGTCTCTTCCCTCGTTGAACGCGCTTCGGCACACCCCTGCCGGCGCTCGTCCCACGCGGCGAGCCCCATCCCACCTGGCGTGCGATGCTGAAAACATCGCTGGACTCCGTGGGAGAAGTTGCTGATGTCTCTCGTTTTGCGTCGTAGTTTGGCTTTCTTCCTGCTTGCGTTGGCGCCCGCCGCCGCGCTTGCAGGCGAGGAGCCCGACTACGCCGAGATGCACGGCAAACTCCGCGCGCTCTACGCCGAAGGCCGCTACGAGGAAGGGCTGAACCTCCTGCTCGCGACGAAGGACGCGTTCATCCGCGAGCACACGATGGCGACGACTTTCAACCTCGGCCTCTTCCACTTCCTGGCCGGACAGCACGAGCCGGGGCTCGCGGCTTGGGAAGAGGGCATCGAAGACGGGGTGTGGTTCACCATCGACCCGGGCTGGGAGTTCCTCGAGCCGATTGCGAAGTCTCCCCGTCTCGCCCGCATCATGGAGATCAGCGAGAAGCGTCGGCGCAAGGCGCAGGAGCATGCGCATCCCGTCGTCGACGTGAAGCTCCCCGAGGGTTTCGACGCCAATAGGCGTTACCCGCTCTTCATCGCGTTGCATGGGGGCGAGGGCAGCAACCGGATGATGAGGGAGTGGTGGCACTCGGCGCTGCTCGAGCGGGACTACGTCGTCGCCTACGTCCAGTCCTCGCAGTTCGGGCGCTCGCAGGGGCGCTTCGTGTGGAACGACGAGGAGCTCGCGCGCCAGGAAGTCGTCGAGCAGTTCTTCCGCCTTCTCGACAAGTACCCGATTGCGGTCGATCGCGTCGTCATCGGCGGCTACTCGCAGGGCGGGCACATCGCGCTGCGGCTCGCGCTCAGCGACGTGTTGCCGATCGCGGGCTTCGTCGTGCTCAGCCCCCACGGAAAGCTGGTGCACGACTTCAGCGCGTGTTCGGCGGAGAAGGCCGCGAAGCGCGGCGTGCGCGGCGCGATGATCGTCCGCAAACACGACCCGGCATACGAAGCGCAGAGTGTCCTCGCCGAGACGCTCTCCAAAGCGGGCCTGCCGACCCAACTCGACCTCATCAAGCTCGACGCCTCGCTGGAGCCGGTAGACTTCTCGCAGCGCCTGGACTCGGCGTTGATGTTCATGTTCCCGTAGCGACGCCCCCGTGGGG
>NPIF01004500.1_pt1 | contig 20109 bp, 12 predicted proteins | sample 8637461 | NCBI WGS metagenome assembly NPIF01 (sample SAMN07420641, study PRJNA396082) | bioreactor metagenome | isolation source: sample BR12 brine-fed electro-methanogenic bioreactor BR | place: Japan: Kochi | collected 2016-12-09
TGCGCGCAACGTGAGAGGGACCCAGCAGAGGTCGACTTTCCCACTCTCCAGCCTGGAACCGCGTTGCGGCGGCTGCTGAACCGCGCGCTTCGTGGGGTGGACGCGAAACGGCGGCGGGAATCCCGCCGCCGTCTCCAACTTGCGTTCGAGCGCGAGGCTCGGGCGGACGCGTCAGCGCGTCGCCGCCTCGTAGCGCTCGTTGATCTCCGCCCAGTTGACCGTGTTCCACCACGCCGCGAGGTAGTCCGGGCGCCGGTTCTGGTACTTGAGGTAGTAAGCGTGCTCCCAGACGTCGTTGCCGAGCAGCGGCGTGTGGCCCTCGGAGAGCGGGTTGTCCTGGTTCGGTGTGCTCGTCACGGCGAGCTTCCCGTCCTTGGTGAAGACCAACCACGCCCAGCCGCTGCCGAAGCGCGTGGCGCCCGCCGTGTTGAACTTCTCGACGAGGGCCTGGAAGCTGCCGAAGTGCTGCTTGATCGCGTCGGCGATCGGGCCGCTCGGGTCGCCACCGCCACCCGGGCCCATCGTCTTCCAGAACATCGTGTGGTTGACGTGGCCGCCGCCGTTGTTGCGGACTGCCATGCGGATGTCCTCGGGGACGGCGTCGAGATTCGTGATCAGCTCCGCGGGGCTCTTCGAGCCGAGCTCGGGGTGCTTCTCGAGCGCCTTGTTGAGATTCGCCACGTAGGCCGCGTGGTGCTTGCCGTGGTGGATCTCCATCGTCGTGGTGTCGATGTGGGGCTCGAGGGCGTCGTGGGCATAAGGGAGTTCGGGGAGAGTGTGTGCCATGGTCCAGCTCCTTCAGGTCCGCCGCACGCGGGGCGGCCGGGCCGAATGCAAACTCTTTGGTTAATCTGGATTATCTTCTCCATTTTAGACACACAGCCATCCCTTGCCAAACCCCACGGCCCCAAACCCCAAGGTGCCCGGATCATTCATGAGCCCTTCGGCTGAGAATCCGGGCTAGCTCCTCAGGGGGCGAGGACCTTCTTCTCTCCTTCGCCGAGTTGGAGCTTCTGCGCGCGAGGGACGGTCGCGACGTGCCAGGTCCCGGCAGGCAGAGCGCCGTAGACGAACTCCTTTCGACCGCGATCGACGCGCGGACGGCCGACGACGGTCCAATCCCGCCCCGCCGCGTCGCGCAGGAAACCTGGCGAGAGCATCGGCCGTCCGTCGTGCTCGGCCAGCAGCTCGAACGAGACCCGCAGCTCGGCGCCCTCCCCGAGCCGCACGTCGGTGTCCCGCTCCTCGCCCGGCTCGAGAACGAAGGGCCCGGCGACGCCGATCCACTCCTCTCCCCGGCGCGCGAGGACGACGACCGGCTGCGTGTGCACGACATCGAGCGTGCACCGCGCCTGCCGGCAGCTCTGGCTCCCGCTCACCCGCTCCGGGCTGTGCGCCATCTCCTCCCACGACAACTCACAGGGGAAGAGCGGTGCGCCGTCCGGACCGCGTGGAGTCACGTGGAGCCGGCTGATCGACTCCAGCTCGATCTCGAGGGGCCTCTCCTCGTCGACACTCGAGAGCGACACCGTTCGAGGCTGGAAGTGCCGATCGAGCCCGGGCCGAATCGGGTCGCGGACAGCGAGCGCGCGGGCCTCCTTCGGGACGAAGAGCCGGAAACGCCCGCGCTCGTCCGTCGCGGTCTCGGCGTGCGATTCCGCGCACACCGAGAGGATGCCGTCGAGTGCCGAGGCGTGGAGCGGGCTCTCCGGGCCGAGCGCGAGGCTTCCACAAATGCCCTTCCCGCGCGCGGCGACGCGCCGCTCGGCGAGCGGACGCCCGTCCGCCGCGGCGCTCACCCGGCCTTCGATCCATCGCCCCGCGATGGGCACCGCGAGCTCGCCGTCCTCCGCGAGCCCCACGAGCGCCGCCGCCCGATCGAGAAGACCAGCGCTTGGTAAGGGCACCCCCACGCTGCGCTCGCCGTCGAAGGCCAGCACGACGACGCCGTCTCCGGGCTCGTGACGGCCTGGGAACACCACGAAACCCTCGGCGTCGCTCTCGCCGAGCGCACTTGGCGCCGGATCCCCGGCCACGTCCTCGACGAGCGCGACGGCGTGCTCCGCCATCGCGTCGTCGCCGAGCAGCAAGCGAAGCGCCGTCCGTTCACTCGGGTCGAAGTCCAGCGTGAGTTCGCCACCATCTTCGAGCACGGCTCGCGCTGCAGCGGCCCACCCTTCCACGCCCGGGTCGCGCAACCGGAACTCGGCGCGACCCGGCGGCAGCGCGTCGAGGGCGAACTCCCCGGTCGCGGAGACCGTGGCGCGGCGGGTGAACCCCGAAGCCGCTGCGTGCACGACGTACCCGGCGAGCGGCCGCTCGTCCTGGTCCAGCGCTCTCCCCGAGACGCGGGCACCCGACCCGAGGACGAGCGTGCTCTCCTCGGCATTCACGAGGCGGGGCGTCCGCTCCGGGCCGGACAAGGCGGCCGAGGCGTCCAAGCCGAGGAAACGCGCAGGGCAGCCGCTGACGAGCACGCCATCGACCCCGCTCTCCCAACCGGGCCACCGCGCCGCGAAGGGCCCCTCGGCGAACGCGGGCAGCGGCGCGAACCGGGCCCCTTCGACGGGTGCGCCGGACGCGTCGACGACGTGTCTCTCCACACAACTGCCGCGGTCGAGGCTCACGATCAACGGGACATCGTCCCCCGGGACGACACGCTCCACGGCCACGCCGTGATGCGGCGCCGAGACGAGCACGAGCATCTCCTCTTCGGGGAGGCCCGCGAGCCTCGTGCTCCCCTCCTCCTCCTCGACGAGCCGGCTGCCGTAGCCCTCGAGAAGGAAGGCGAGGTCGTCTCCGCCGCGACGCTCTTGTTCGAGCGCGATGAGCGGGCTGCGCGCGGCCCCGCGCAGGGCCGCGAGCTCTTCGTACACGATCGAGGCGGGGAGGGCCGTCACGCGGTAGCGCGGCTCCGGGAGCCCGCGGCTGTCAACGACGCGCAGGAGCGCCGACACACCGGGTTCGAGCGAGACACGCAGTCCGGCCGGCACGCCGCCCTCGATGCGCAGCTCGCGCCTGAGGTAGCCGGCGGCCGTGACGATGAGATAGCCGTCTCGCAGCGTCTCACCGGGCAACACGGCGTGCCCTTGCTCGTCCGCATGCGCCCGCGCTTCGAGCACCAGGGCGCCGTCTTCCCGGAGCGACCAGAGCGAGAGTGCCGCGTCAGCGACGGGACGCGGGGCCTCGCCCGCGCTGACGACGTGAACGCTGGTCGCTTCGGCAACGCCCGCACCCGTGGCGACGAGTACCAAGGCAGCCAACCCGAAACCGATGACGTGGATCCACCGCATGACCACCCTCCCCTCTCGTGCTACGGCCCGGTCAGACTGGCGTCAGTGTCCCAGAGCGCACACTCCCAGACGGGCTCCTCGAGCGCCGAGGTGCCAGGCATGTTGCCCGGTTGGGAAGCGTTCATGGTCTTGCTGCCGCCGCTCGTCGTGCGGATCGTGCCGACGCTGCCACCCCCGGGTCCGGAGCTGGAGATGATCCAGATGAAGCAGTTCCCGGCGGTGTGACAGCGGTCCGCAAGGTACGGCTGGCCGTCTGGGCCCGTGAGCCAGGTGGGGTGCACGTCGCAGCTCGCCGCTCCCGCGAAGAGCCCGTCGGCGCAGCGCTCGCCCTCGCAGCGAGTGCACGCCCACGCCGCGCTGCTCCCCGCGAGCGCCAAGATGGCGAGCACGACTCCGAAGAGCAGCACACCTCGCATTCCGTGGTTTCCGCTTCGAATCATCAGGTCTCCCTTCCGCTCGCTCTTTCGGGCGCGCACCACGCGCTCCCGCGGCGAGACCCGATGATTGTGTGGAGGAGCGCGCTTCGAAGGGCGCTCTGGGCGCGGAGACCCTCTCGCTCCGGGGAGGAGCCGATTCAAGCGGCAACCCTCCACGAAGCAGGTCCCCCTTTCTTCAACGGTCCCCCGCTGAGCCTGGGCGCGCGCCGCGAAACTGCGCCACCCTCTCCGTGGAGGGGGATCCGACCGGGGTCGAGGCGCCAGCGATCCGCTCGACGAGCCGGACTTCCTGTCGAATGGCGAAGCGGCTGCGTCGAGCCTCCTCATCGGCCCTGCACCGATTCCAACTCGCGAGCAAAGTACCCAATCGTCAGTAGCTCTTGCGCCTCTCCATCAGAAAGCAATTAATCGCCGGATTGTAGGGTGCAGCCCCATCACCCACGAGGAAGCAGCTTCTGATGATCTGCCACACCAGGCTGATGAATGGGCTCATCGAGAACCCACGCCGCTCGGCGTCGCGCTGACCGCGCACTCCATTTTTTTTGTCCGTTCTCGAAGAACCACTGCTCCACCAGAGAGGATTATGATCCTGTTCACACTGGTAGATACGATCCTTGGTTGGGGTTGTCTTGTATGCTTCTTTTTTCGCTCTGGGGCGAACTGCGTCAGGCTTGCGCCCTCTCGCCGTTCTCGCTGGCACCAACTTGGGGCCGTGGCGGAGGAGTCTCGTGGCCCCGTGGAGCGCGGCCCCCACCGCTCCGCCTTCATGCGACTATTCCCCACGCTGCGTCTGGTCGATCTCAAAGCGCCAACGCAACGCGCACAACGGGTTCAGAGCCAGAGAAGTCCACCACCAAGCTCTGATCAAAGCGATCCGCAGCAGAGTGCCGTTTCGGTCAACGAGCCCAATCCGCATCTTGGCTACAGTCATATGCCGACGGAGCAATCCATGACCCGTGCTTTCCTTTTCTCCGCTCTGATTATTCTACTTCTCGCAGGTACGCTTCAGATCACACATGCCAGTCAAACGTCTTTCGAGTTCGGCGAAGGCGCAGATCACGTCACCGTGCACTACGGCCAGCTGACCATCGCCCCAACGGGCATCGACGGCATTCTGTACGTCGAGACAGGAGAAGGTACATCTCAGATTAGCTTCAGCGAGGCGAACGGAACGACTTCGCTATCGTTCACTCTTCTCAACTCGACGTCCCAACCACTTCTTCTTACTACCGTGATTACGACAGGCTCGGCGATCAATGCAACCGTGACATGGAACTTCCAAGGCTATGGCTCGTTGGTATATGAGCTCAGCGATGGCGTTCTTTCCGCCAGTTCAAGCACCATCAGCCAGTGCGACTCTCTTGCCCAGGACCCTCTCTACAAAGCGTTGAACCACGCCAGCGCCGCATTCTCTGCCTACGCATCTACGCTCTTCTACGATGGTGGCACCACGCCACCAGAAGTCGCTGTCGCCGACCGCTTCCTATTCGCCGGAGCCTCTGGCCTGCAACTCATCGAAGACTGCCAGGGGCTCCTTCCGTCGCCCAATAGCGCGATCTGCAAGATGCACGTGTTCCGAACCGACTGCATCGAGTGCTGCCAACTCGCCAGGATGCGGCAGCCATTGCAGGCTTCGGTGTCGGGCTAACAGAATTCTGGGGCCTCATTGAGGCGGTCCTCAATCTCGCCGGCATCAGCACACCCGACTGTGTAGAGGAGTTCTGCGGCGGTGATGAGGATTGCATCTGCGCGGGGCTCGGCCCAATCCTCTGTGATTGCGAAGAGGATGCCGGCTGGTGCGATTGCCCCGAATGGGACCCCATCTGCAACTGCGGCGACCTTCCCACCTGCAACTGCGACAATCCCAGCTGCAACGATCCGAACTGCCCCGAAGGTCCCGGGGGAATGTAACCCCCCTGAACCGCGGCGCCGCTTATCCCAACTTCACTGAAGCGCAGCGCCCGTAATGCCTCCGTGCCGGGGGAGGCCCCTCCCCCGGCCTCTCTTCGTCTTCAGGCCATGGCCTCAGCTTGTGGACCGAAGCGCGCCCCTGGACAAGACGCAGAGCGGTGCTACTCGCGTGCCAGCCAGGAGCTGACCCCCGAAGGAATCTGCAATCTACGGGGATTGCGCAAGCTGGCGACAGACTGTTGACTATTCGAACGTCACCGGGAGAGCGTAGAGTCCGCAAGAACACCCTGCCCGCGGAGCGTCCGCCCCACAGAAGAGTCGCGAGGATGGAAACAAACGGAAGAGTGCAGTGGACAGGCCTGTAAACCGGGCACGGAGGCTCACGAATGATCCAAGCTAGGTCTTCACAACACGAGTCGCTGCAACCAGATCATGCAAACAGCGGTTCTTCGTAAGAAAGATGCACACATGGTCTGCTATAACAACCAGACCAACCAAAGCAGCCAGGATGACAATCCAAGAACTCAACCCGCCCCCCCGGGGTACGGAGTCTAAAATCTGGTAACTCACCAGAGAGGGAACCCAGAACAGCCACTCACGGACCAAGACAGCTCGCGCGAAGCCAACCTTGGCTCCAGTCTCGAAGTCGACGATTCTCGTCTTGATTATCAGCTTGCCGAGCGATTGTCCCCTCAGCGAGATCAGAATCGCTTGAAGGAGCAAGGTCGGGACTGCGAGCATCAACTGGAGTATGCCGCCGGAGGACAACCGCACGCCCCCGGACAATGTGTAGCTAAAAGGAAAATCGCCTACCAGCAGCGATAGACCGAGTGGTGGAGCCCAGATGGCAGCGTAGTCCACGATGTGCCCGAGTAGCCGCTCGCCCTTGGTAGCGAGATCAACCCCCCCACCGAATACAGTACACTCAAGCTCGTGGGGCGCTGCTGAAACCCTCATACGATACTTCTCGGGGCTCTGGTAAGGGTTCTCCACTGTCCCTGACTCCGTTCGTACCCCGTCTCTACCCTTCTCAGGGTCGAAAATGTTCGACATGCGATGCTATCCCCCTGTTTATGCGACACCAGCCCTGGACGCCGCCTATCCTATTCCGCTTCCTTCATCGCGACAAACCCAGAACATGATGGTCTTTTATCTATGGCGAGCTAGGACCCGAGACCTCGAAAAGCAGTAGCCGGGTGGGTTCCCTCGACACATCTGCGACTGAGAGGTGCACAGAGCTAGGAACGAGGGCCAGCCCTCGCCACGAGTGGACGCCGCAATGAAACGGAGCCGCCGTCTCGATGAGACCTCAAGGGAGCTGCAGAAATACTCCATAACGAAACGCACAAAGACCTACATGGTAGACCCCGAGGCATCTCGGGAGACACCGGAGGGGGATGTCGCGACACGCCTCACCGAAGCGGAACGACCAACTCGGCGAGAGGCCCGGCCACCGAACGCGCGGAGGTCGCCGGGGAGTTCCCGGGCCATGCCTGGCGACCGCGACAAGAACGGACCGGGAGAGAGACGTGACCGAACAGCCTGCTCGCCCGATTCCGTGCGCACCACGCGCACCCGCGGCGAGACCCGACGATTGTGGGAAGGAGTGCGCCTCGAAGGGCGCTTCGAGCCCGGAGACCCTCTCGCTCCGGGGATTCCGGACGGCGCGGACTCGCGCTCCGGCGCGTTTCGCGGTATGAGTGCTCGCCATGCTGAGTCAGCTCTGGACCTGGTCGGCCGGACACCGGCACCGCTACGCGTTCGGCGGCCTGATGCTCATCCTCACGAACGGCCTCGCCGTGACGATCCCGTGGCTGCTTCGCGGCGCGGTCGATGCGCTCGCGGAGCGCGAGCCGCTCGGGGTCGTCATGCGCTTCGCGCTCGGCATGGTGGCGCTCGCGCTGCTGCAAGCCGTGATCCGCACCTTCTCACGCTTGGCGATCCTCGGCGCGAGCCGCCGCATCGTCTTCGAGGTGCGCCGGCTCTTCTTCGACAAGCTGCTGCGTCTCGGCGCCTCGTGGTACGACGAGATGAGCACCGGCGACGTGATGTCGCGCGGGATCAACGACGTTCGCCTGCTGCGCTCGTTCTACGGTCCCGGCGTGATGAACGTGATGAACACCGCCCTCGTTTTCATCGCCACGCTGACCTTGCTCTTCCGCATCGACGCCCGCCTGACCCTCGTCGCGCTCGTGCCGTTCCCCATCGTGTTCATCGCGGTGCGCGGGATGAGCCGCCGTATCTACGGCCACTCGATGGCGGTGCAGGAGCAGCTCTCGAACCTCTCCGAGCGCTCGCGAGAGAGCTTCGCCGGCATCGCCCAGGTCAAGACCTACGCCCAGGAGCCGCGCGAGATCGACGCCTTCGCCGCCGAGTGCAGCGAGTACCGGCGCCTCTCGCTCGGCATGGCGCGGCTGCGCGGCGCGATGCTCTCGCTGATCGGCGTCATCGCCGGCATCGGCACGCTCGCGATCCTGATCTACGGCGGCACCCTCGTCATCGACAACGAGATCACGCTCGGCGACTTCGTGGCCTTCAACGCCTACCTCGGCATGTTGACCTGGCCGACGATCGCGATGGGCTGGATCATCGGCGTCTTCCAGCGCGGCGCGGCGGCCACCACGCGCCTGCTCGAGGTGCTCGACGCCGAGCCCGACATCCCGCCCGCACTCGACGACGCGGACGACGCGCCGCCGCTCGACGGCGACATCGAGATCAAGGACCTCGTCTTCACCTTCCCGGGCCGCGAGGACAGCCCCGCGCTACGCGGCGTAAACCTCACGATCCCCGCGGGCAGCCGCGTGGCCATCGTTGGTCCGGTCGGCGCCGGCAAGTCGACGCTGGTCAACCTGCTCGCGCGGGTGTACTCCGCCCCGCCCGGAACGATCTTCATCGGCGGCACCGACATCACGACGGTACCAACGGCGCGGGTCCGCCGCAGCGTGGGCTACGTGCCGCAGGAGTCCTTCCTCTTCTCCCGCACCCTGCGCGAGAACATCGCCCTCGGCGTCGAGGAGCTCGACGAGGAGCAGCTCGCGCAGGCCGTCGCGCTCGCCCAGCTCGAATCCGACATCGAGACACTGACCGAGGGCCTGGCGACGATGGTCGGCGAGAAGGGCGTCACGCTCTCCGGCGGGCAGCGCCAGCGCACGACCCTCGCCCGCGCCGCGATGCGCGCCCCGCGCGTTCTGATCCTCGACGACTCGCTCTCGAGCATCGACGCGGACACCGAGGCGAAGATCCTCGCGGGCCTCGACACCCTGATGGAAGGCCGCAGCTCGATCGTGATCTCGCACCGGCTGAGCACGCTGAGCGCGGTCGACCGCATCGTCGTGCTCGACGAGGGACGCGTCGTCGAGCAAGGCACCCACGACGAGCTCCTCGCGCGTGAAGGGGTCTACCACCGCCTCTTCACGCGCCAACGCCTCGCCGCGCGGCTGGAGGAACGATGAGAGGCGCCCACGGTCGCGGCAGCGACGACGGGCCTCCGGGCAAGGCGTTCGACCCGCGCCTCGCGCGGCGGCTCTGGCACTACGTCAAGCCCCACCGCGGCCTCGTCGCCGGTGCCGTCGCGCTCGTCATCGCGGGCGGCATCGTGCAACTCGCACAGCCATGGCTCGTCGGGCGCACGGTGGACGTGGCGATCCTGCCCGGTTCGCGCTCCTCGCTGCTGCTCTACGGCGGGCTCTTCGCCGCCGCGCTCGCGCTTGAGTTCGTACTGCGCTACGCACAGCTCTACGGGCTCGAGAAGCTCGGCCAAGCGGTGATCTACGACCTGCGCACCACCGTCTTCGCCCACATCCAGTCGCTCTCGTCGTCGTTCTTCGACCGCCAGCCGGTCGGCCGTCTCGTCTCGCGCGTGACCAGCGACGTCGAGGCGATCCACGAGGCCTTCACCTCCGGCCTCGTCATGATCCTCGCCGACCTGGTCAAGCTGCTCGCGATCGTCGTCATCCTGATCCGGATGGACTGGAAGCTCGCGCTCGTCAGCTTCACGATCCTCCCGCCGATGGCGCTCGCCTCCTTCTACTTCCGCATCCACGTGCGCGGCGCGTACCGCACGGTGCGCAAGCTCGTCGGCGAGCTCAACGGCTACCTCCAGGAGAACGTCGGCGGCATGCGCCTCGTGCAGCTCTTCCTGCGCGAGCGCGCTCACGCGGCCGAGTTCGGTGAACTCAACACCAGACACCGCGACGCCGAGCTCAAGAGCGTGCGCTACGAGTCGGCGTTCTCCGCGATCGCGGAGCTGCTCGGCTCGATCACGCTCGCCGCGATCGTCTGGGCCGGCGGCTGGCGCCTGCTCGACGACGGCATCACCTTCGGTGTGCTCGTCGCCTTCGTCGAGTACTCCCGCCGCTTCTTCCGGCCGCTGCAGGAGCTCTCGCAGCGCTACACGGTGATGCAGTCCGCGATGGCCGCCGCCGAGCGCCTGTTCGCCATCCTCGACACCGAGCCCAAGGTCGTCTCGCCCGCCACGCCGCAGCGCCCCGAGCGCGCGAAGGGCCGCGTGGTCTTCGAGGACGTGCGCTTCGCCTACCGCGAGGGGGAGCCCGTACTGCACGGCATCGACCTCGCGATCGAGCCGGGCGAGCGCGTCGCCGTCGTCGGCTGGACCGGCTCGGGCAAGTCGACGCTCGTGCGTCTGCTCTGCCGCCTCTACGACGTCAAGGGGGGCCTAGTGCTCGTCGACGGCGTCGACGTGCGCGAGCGCGCGCTCGCCGAGCTCAGGCGTTCGATCGGCGTCGTCCTGCAGGAGCCCTTCCTCTTCGCCGGCAGCGTCCTGAGCAACATCTCGCTCGGCGACCCGGCGATCGACGCGGAGCGCGTGCGCGCCGCCGCCCGCGCGGTGGGAGCCGACCGCTTCATCGAGCGCCTGCCCGGCGGTTACGACGAGCCGGTGCGCGAGCACGGCTCCAACTTCTCGCTCGGCGAGAAACAGCTCCTCTGCTTCGCGCGCGCACTCGCGTTCGACCCCGCGATCGTCGTCCTCGACGAAGCGACGGCCTCCGTCGACCCGGAGACCGAAGCACGCATCCAGGCCGCGCTCGACACGCTGCTCGCCGGACGGACCTCGATCGTCATCGCGCACCGCCTCTCGACGATCGAGAGCGCCGACCGCATCCTCGTCATGCACAAGGGCAAGCTCGTCGAAGAGGGCCACCACGACGAGCTGATCGCCCGCAGCGGCGGCATCTACCGCACGCTCTACCAGCTCCAGACCGCCAACGGCACCGCGTGAGGACAGACCCGTGACCGAGCTCACCGCCTACGAGCGCGACCCGCGCCTGACCACTCTCGAGACCACACTCGTCGCAGTGGAGACCCGCGACGGCGCGCCGTGGCTCGCGCTCGAGGACACGCTCTTCTACCCGGAGGGCGGGGGGCAGCCCGCGGACGCCGGCACGATCGCGGGGCAGGCCGTGCTCGACGTGCAGCGCGTCGAAGGCCGCATCCTCCACCGCGTCGACGCCGCCCCGCCGCTGGGCCCGGTGGCGATCGAGCTCGACTGGACACGCCGCCTCGACCACATGCAGCAGCACAGCGCGCAGCACCTTCTGACCGCGATCGCCCACGACCGCTTCGGCTGGGCGACGACGGCGTTCCACCTCGGAGAGACGCTCTCCGACGTCGAGCTCGACGTGGCCGCACTCGATCGCGCGCAACTCGGCACGCTCGAGGACGCCGTGGCGGAAGCGATCGAAGCCGCGCACCCGATCACGCCACGTCGCGTCAGCCCGGAGGAGTACGAGAAGCTCGCCGTGCGCACCCGCGGCCTGCCGGATGGCCTCGAGAGCATCCGCCTCGTCGAGATCGAAGGGCACGACCTCAACACCTGCGGCGGCACCCACGTCGCGAGCACGGCCGAGATCGGCGGCATCAAGCTGCTCCACACCGAGAGCTTGCGCGGGGGCACGCGCGTCTACTTCGTCGCCGGCCAGCGCCTCCGCCGCCGGCTCGCCACCCACGAAGCGCGCAACGCCCGCCTGCGCGAGGTACTCGGCGTCGCCGACGACGAGCTGCCGGACAACGCCGCCGGCAAGGTCGCCCAGCTCAAGGCGCTCCTGCGCCGCGAGAAGTCACTGACCGCCGCGCTCGGCAAGGCCGTCGCCGCCGAGCTCGCCGCGCAGCCCGAAGCCCGCGTCGCGCGCTACTGGCCCGAACACGACATGGCCTTCCTGCAGCAGGTCGCCCGCCAGGCCCTCGCCGCCGCCCCCGACAAGACTCTGGTGCTCAGCGCCGGCGAGCGCGGCCAGGGCGTCTTCCTCGTCGCGGCGGGCGCGGAAGCGGAGACCGACGTGCGCGCCCTCGGCGCCACCGTGGCCGAGACGCTCGAAGGTCGCGGCGGCGGCTCGGGCACGCAGTACCAGGGCAAGGCGGCGAGGCCGGACAAGCTCGATCGACTCAGCGTTTGAGCTTCTCGCCAATCCGGATCGCTTCTTCCCAGGTGTCGGCGACGGACGGAATCGGGTACTCGTCGATGAGGTCGACCCAGAGCTGCCTGATGTCTGCAGCATCCTCGATCAGGAGTCGACGGCCGCCGACCTCGACCACGGAGACGGCTCTCCCTTCGATTTCCGTAATCCCCAGCTCGTAGTAGAGCGCGCGCTCCGCCTCGGTCGCCGGGCGGGCGGGCTGACCAGCGAAATCGCCCAGCGCTTTCCGGAAGGCGTCCGAGCGGATCACCGTGGGAAGCTCCCTTCCTAGGATCCTTCCCAGGAAGTACTTCTTCTTGCCGGCCACCTTTCGCCCCACATGAACCGGGCCTCCGAACGCGAACTTCTTCTGCCCCCCGGGCAACACGTGCACGAGTCCGGGTCCGAGGCTAACCATGGCCTGGTTGCCCCAGTTGGAATAGCTCCCGTCGACGAGCGCCGCGACGATCTTCTCGACGCGCTTCTCGTGGTCGGTGCCCGTGACGGGTTTGCCGCCCCCAGCGAGCGCCGCACCCACGACACCAAGCACCGCGACCAGGCACACGATCACCAAAACACGACAACCACTACCAACTCTGCACCGATTCATGGTCACCCCCACCAACACAGGACCTACGAGCTGGGCCCGTGTCACGAATAGTCTTCCCAGAAAACGACGGCAACGAGGACGCCGTCTCGAAAGTCGAAGCGGAATCCGCTCTCGAGATCGTAGGCATCACAGGCGAGATGGGAGAGGTAGATCCAGCAGGTCTGGCCCTCTTTGTCCTCGAACACCCTGGACGGCTCGCCCATGTTCTTCCGCACGGCTGCTTGCGTGGCTCCGAGCTGGAGATCCTGATGGACACCGAAACGCGTCGACGCAGGGATGGCCGAGCTCACGGGCCACTCTCGAGGAGAGTCCGCGCCACCTCGGCGCAGCTCGACGGACCAGACGTGGCCGTCGAAGGCCGTCAGCAACACGCGGATTGAGTCGTCTGCGTTGCGAAGGGCGAGCGTCCTCTCGTCGTGGCTCTCCCCCCACGGCCCGTCGACCAGGAAGAGGCGCTCGGCCTGCTCGACGCTCGTCCCTCCGGGAAGGACACCACCCCAGAAGGGCACCATGCAGACCCGCGTCGGCTCTTCGTCCGCGAACGCGGGAGACTCACCGAACAGAGGACTCGCCGCGAGCAAGACCAACAAGCCCACTCGCAGCAGACACGCACAGTAGCGCTCAGCGCCCCGCACAGGATTCTGAATCATGGCACCCCACCTGCCGCGCCCGCGGCCACGTGACAGGTTAGGGCGCCTCCCCTGCCGCTTCAAGCGTGCGGTCTCGACGACGCCTTTCACGCGCCGACGAGAATCCTCACCAGCGGTTCAGCTCGTTACGGGCACGCCGGGTCCGGGTCGCTGCGGTCGCGTGGCTCGCCGCTCGAGGCGCTGCCCCACGTTCCCGCACCCACGCCGCGCACCAGGTAGAAGGGCTGCACGCTCGCGCACGCGGGGTTCGGAGCGGCGGCGGTGTCGGTGTAGCGATCCCAGGGGACGTTGTCCGCCACGCAGCCGACTTCACCGAGGTCGACGGAGCCGGCGTCGAAGCGCAGGGTGAGGAGGTTGCCCTGGAGGATCTCGTACGGACCGGCAGCGCTCGCGGGGCCGCAGGCCCCTTTTCGGAACTCGATCTGCGGATCCGGTGACCCTGGGCTGATCGCGAAGCAGTAGTCCTCGGCAGCGCAGTCCAGGTCGGCCTCGTCGGCCGAGCCGTCGCAGTCGTCGTCGACCATGTTGACGCAGTCCTCGCAGGCGCAAGGCTCGACGTCGGCGGAGAGGTCGTCGCAGTCGCCACAGGAGACGCCGCCATCGAGATCCGCATCGACGAGCTCGTCGGCACGGAAGACGGCGTCGCCGTTGTTGTCGCGGGTGTCGCAGTGCTCCGAAGCGTCGGGATGGGAGTCGGCGCGCATCGGCTGCGGGTCGCACGGGTCGCCCCAACCGTCGCCATCGGCGTCGGCGTACCCGTCCGCCACGTCGTCGAAGCCGTTGCAGGGCCCCGTCGGCTCCGCATCCTCCTCGGGATCGCAGGCGTCGCCCATCCGATCGCCGTCGGTGTCGATCTGAGCAGGATTCGAGTCGTCCGGGCAGTTGTCCTCGAAGTCACCCAGCGCGTCGCCGTCCGAGTCGCGTCCCAACGAGGGATCGCAGCTCCCCCCCGTCGCCGTGACGTAGACGAGCGGCGCGTTCGAGGCGTCATCGTGATCGTAGATCCGCTCTCCGATCGCGGGGATCTCGCTCGTACCCCACCAGCAATCCGTCGCCCACACGATGGTCTCGGCCGGGTCGGCGAAGCTGAAGGCCTGGAGGTCGTAGTCGCCGGCGTTGGCGCGGAGCGTGCTGCTCGCGATCACGATGGACGGCTTGCCGTGTCCACCGTCGATGCGGGCGCCGTAACGTCCGTTCGACTTCAAGCTCGATCCGGAGACCCGTACGGTCGGACCGGCGCTGCTGCCCATCACGTACAGCCCGTCGTACTCGTTGTCCTCGAGCGCCACATCCGTGGCGCGCAGAACGCCGCTGCCTCCGGCGCGCAACCCGTAGCTGCAACGCTTTGCCTCCCCGCCCGCGAAGACGAGCTCCGAGCCCCCCACCTGATCGATGCCGTAGCGTGCATGCAGGATCGATGTCTCCTCGAGCTGTGCAGCGCCCGTGTCCTTCAGCTCGAAGCCCGCCCAGTCGGCGGGCCCTGGCGCGGAGGGCACCGCGGAGAACGCCACCGGGGCGTTCTTCGTGCCGTGCGTGTTGAGCGCGCCGTGCACTTCGAGCGCCACGCCGGGCTGCCCTTGCGCGACCCAAGTCTCGACACCCTCTTCGATCTCGAGCGTGCCCGACTCGCAGACGACGACATCGCTCGTCATCAGATAGGGCTTGTCCGTCAGGCTCCAGACCGCGGTCTCGCCGCACACGGCGAGATCGGGGCAGTGCGTGTCGTAGACCGGGCTGCCGCCCGGCGCACCGAGGTAGCCGCACCAGTCCACCATCGGCGCCCACACCGAATCCTGGTGATCGTAGATGCTGGCAGCGATCGAAGCCATGTCCGTCGTCCCCCACCAGCCGTCGCGCGCGACGATGACGCGCTCGCTCGCCAGGTTCCCGAAGCCGGTTGTCATCACGTTGTAGGTGGGGTTGCCGTGGATGCTCGTGCCGTGGAGCGTCACGGTGGCGTCGCCACCGTTGCCATTGACGTAGAGCCCGTAGCTGTCGTTGTTCGCGAACGAGCCACCCGTGACGTCTACCGTCGGCACGTTCGTGCTTCCGCGCATATAGAAGCCATAGGTGTCGTTGTCGGTCGTGGCGACGTCGGTCAGCGTCACGTCGGCGTTCTCCGCCACGTAGAAGCCGTAGTCGCAATCGCGGACCGCGCCGCCATCGAAGTTCAGTACGCTGTCACCGCGCGCGTCGAGGCCGTACTTCGCGTGCTCGACCCGCAGCTCCTCGAGCGTGGCGCTACCCCCCTCGCGCAGCTCGATCGCCCCCCAGTCCGCGCCGCCCGGGGTCGTCTCCGCCGAGGCGATCGTCACGGGCGACCCGCTGGTCCCGTTCACATCCAGGCTGCCGCGGACCTCGAAGGAAGCGCCCGGCGACCCCGCGACGACTAGCGTGTGGACACCGGAAGCCATCGTCAGCGTCTCGCCTGGACAGACGAGCACGTCGCTGGTGACGAGGTAAGGCTTGTCCGTCAGGCTCCAGGTCGACGACCCGCCGCAGACGACGAGATCCGGGCAATGTGCGTCGACGACGGGCGCGCCGCTCGGCCCGTCGAGGAAACCGCACCAGTCGACCGTCGGGGCCCACACCGAGTCCTGGTGGTCGTAGATCGCCGCGGTGATCGCTTCCGTGTCCGTCGTCCCCCACCAGGCGTCCCGCACGATGACCACGCGCTCGCTCGCGAGCGCGCCGAAGCCGTTGGCGAGGACGTCGTAGCTCCCGTTGCCGTGAACGCTCGCCCCCTGAACCGTGACGGACGCGTCGCCTCCGTTGCCGGTGACGTACAGGCCGTAGCTGCCGTTGTTCGTGAACGCGCCTCCCACGGCATCCACGACGGGCACACTCGCGCTGCCTCGCAGGAAGAGGCCGTAGCCCGTGTTCGCGTTGGCGTTCACGTCGGTCAGCCCGAGCGTCGCGTCATCGGCGACGTAGAAGCCGTACTCGTTCTCGCTGAGCGTCCCGCCGACGAAGGTCAACGAAGAGGTGCCGCGCGCGTCGACACCGTAGGTCGCGTGGCGAATAGAGACCTGATCGAGCGTGGCCTGACCCGTCTCGCGCAGCTCGATCCCGCCCCAGTCCTCGGCCTGCGGCGTGGCCGCGATGGAGGAGAAGGTCACCGGCATCGGGCCGCTTCCGTTGATGTCCAGAGTGCCCTGCACGACGAGCGCCGCGCCCCGCGCTGCCGTATGCACACGCGCTTCCACCCCGGCGCCGATGACCAGGGTCCCGGTGGGGCACACGACGAGGTCGCTCGAGAGCAAGTACGGCTTGTCCGTCGCGCTCCAGGTGACCGTGCCATCACAGACGGAGAGTTCTGGGCAGTGACCGTCGACGACCGGCGCTCCGCCGGCCGAAGAGAGGTGGCGACACCAGTCGACGATGGCCGCCGTGTTGGCTCTCCGCTGGTCGTAGATCTTGGCCGAGATTGCCGTGGTGTCCGTCGTCCCCCACCAGACCTCCCGCGCACGAAGTACGTATCGGTCGGCGGGTGCGAGGTAACCGTTGGCCACGATGTTGTAGCTCGTGTGGCCGTGGATCTCGGTCCCGGAGATGTCGAGCTCCACCGATTGTCCGTTGCCGTTGCAGTAGAGGCCGTGGGCTCCGTTGTCCGTGACGCTTCCGCCGGTGATCGTGATCGAGGGCACATCCGCGCTCCCACGAGCGAGGACGCCGTAGGACGCGTTCCCGGTAACGGCGACGTCGCTCAGCGTAACCGACGCATCGTGGCTCACTTCGACGCCGCGATCGGAGCCGTTGATCGAGCCGTCGCTCTGCGAATACGAGCCGGTCCCCTTGACGTACGCGCCGGCAAACGCGTGGCTGATCGTCGTGTGCTCGAGGGTGGCGTTGCCCCCCGTGTCAACTTCGATGCCCTGCCAGTCCTCCGGCTGGGGGACTGCGGCGCTCGAGTGAATCGTCACCGGAGCCCCGGTCGTTCCGTTGACGTCGAGCGTGCCGTGGACCTCGATGGCGCCGCGTGTGGCGCTCGCGGCCGCTCGAAACTCCACTCCCGCACCCACGATCAACGTCCCTGTTGAGCAGACGACGAGGTCGCTCGAGATGAGGTAGGGCTTGTCCGTGAGATTCAGGGACACGGTCTCGTCGCAGACCGCGAGGTCGGGGCAGTGGGCGTCGATCGCCGGACTGCCACCGGGCCCGTCCAGGAAGCCGCACCAGTCGATCATCGCTCCCGTTCCCCCGTTGCGATGATCGTAGATCGCCGGGCCGATCGCGCGCGTGTCCGCGCTGCCCCACCAGCACTCACGCAAGTCGAGGACGCTCTCGCCTGGATTCGCGAAGCCGTTGGTAGTGGCGTCGTAGGACCCGTTCCCGTGGATGGCCGCGCCGCGCACCGTCGCCTCGACCGACTGGCCGTTGCCGGAGAAGTAGAGTCCGTGGGTCGCGTTGTTCGTGAATCCGCCGCCGGAGACGGTCACGCTCGGCACGTCGACACTGCCAGACATGTAGAGCCCCATCGACGTGTTCTCCGTCGAGGTCACGTCCGTCAGGTCGAGCGTCGCGTCGTGGCTGAGGTAGAACCCGTAGTGCGACTCGCGCACCGTCCCGTAGCGGTAGGTGCCCGAAGAGGTGTTCGCCAGATCGAGACCGCGATCGGCGTGGGCGATGTTGGCGTGATCGAGCGTTCCTACGCCGCCCTCGCGAAGTCGAATGCCGATCCAGTCCCTCGCGTTCGGCGAGGTGGCGTCCGAGCGAAACTCCACCGGCAGCGCTGCGCTTCCGTTGACGTCGAGCACGCCCTCGACCTCGAGGCGTGCTCCGCTCTGGAAACGCACCTCGACACCGGCTTCGATCGTCAACGTGCAGCCCGGCGCGACCGTCACGCCGCAGGTCGCCACGTACGGGCTCCCCGCCTGCGTCCATGTCGTGTTGCAGACCGCACCGCAGACATCGGTGGCCAGCGCCGGTGAGCCCCCCGCGAAGAGCACGAGCAGGAGGATCGGAAGGATGGAACCGCACCACCCCGTGCGGACAGAGCTCGGACGAGTCGACGTACGCAACATTGGGCCGCCTCCGCGTGACGCCGTCCGGCGCGCGGAACGAGACGCGACCGCCGCCGGCACGACATTCCCCATCTCCGGGGAATAGACGCGGGCGACCCGGTCTTCCTCTCACCCTCGTTCAAATCGAGCGCAAAAGGCGGCTCCTCCACTCGTCGAGAACCACTCCAGGCAGCGTTCACTGCGAACGACGTTGGAGTGCCAGCCGCGGGACGAATGCAGCCCTTTGACGGAATTCCGGTCGCTTGGGGGTAGCGCCAAGCGCCCTTCCACGTAGACTCGGGCCGTCCGCCGGTCGTGGGAGCCGGCTTGCAGCGACCCAGGGGGAATGGGTGATGTCGTGGAAAGCCCTCGCGCCTCTTGGATGTCGGCGAGCCTGATCGTCCTCGTCGCTCTCGCTGTCGTCGTCCTCAACCCCGTTCAAGCCTTGGCCGCGCGCACGGTGCTCAGCGAGAGCGCCGCATCGCTCCGCGAACGCGAGCCCGTCGTGCTCTCCGGCGCCCTCTTCGAGGAGCTGCACGGGAGCTCAGGCCTCGAGCTCGGCGTGTTCCGCTACGACGCCTCGTCCGGGTCCTTCCAGCCGATCCCCTTCCAGTTCGACGAGCGCCTCGAGCGCGTGTTCAACGAAGGGACGGTTCTCGAGTTCCGCGAGTGGATCTACGACCTCGAGGGCGTCGAGGACGGGCGCCTCGACGCGGACGACGAGCTCGCGTTCATGGCGCGGGACGCGGGCGCGCAGGCGCCGGCCGACGCGGCGTGGCCCGAAGGTGCAGCCGGCCTGCGTTACGAGGTCCGTGTCACCGACGACCTCCCGGGTTCGCCGGTTCCCGAGCGTTGGGTCTATCTCTTCGCCGGCGCTGGACTGCCGCGCTCCGACGTCAGCTACGTCACGTGGAACAAGCTCGCCGCCGGCGCGATGGGCTCCGATCACTTCGAGATCGTGTTCGAGGACCGATGGCAGCTCACCGAGCTGCGCGTCCACGCCCCCTGCGGTGACGGACAGGACTTCCTCGACCGCTTCAAGGGGCGCGCCGAGCCGAACCCGGGGCTGCACGAGGACGAAGAGGGCTGGAACTACAACTCGAGCTTCCTCGGCGGGCTCGTCGGCCCGATCCGCGCGATCCGCTACGTGCGGGGCGCGATGTCGGCCGTCAACACGATCCACCGCGACGTGGTCTACGACCAGTACTGGGAGCGAACGATCCACCTGCGGGTCCACCCGATCACGCGCGCGTGGTTCTACTTCGACTGGCTGCCGGCTTCGGGCACGACGCTCTTCTTGCCCGCGCAGGCGAGCGGCATCGCGGTCGACGGTGTCGCGGACGCCGGGCTGGGCAGTGCGGCGCAGGACTGGTTCGTGCTCGCCGGGCCCCACGGGGGCCTCGCGCTCGGCTACGACATCCCCGCGAGCCCGCTCTACGGGAGCAAGGAGCTCTACTACCGAGACGATGCGGACTTCGACGACAAACTCGCGACCAATCCGAACTACCCCGACGACGACGACAGCGCGTTCGGGAACCACGGCGCGACGATCCGCAACGTCCAAGAGAGCAACATCACGCCGATCCGCATCACGTGGCACGCGCTGCCGCTCTGCTCCGGCGAGGGCGACGCGCAGCTCGGCGAGCACTTGGACTTGCGCCGGCTCCACCCGCTGACCCTCCAGGCAGCGGCTCAGTCGGTCGGCTCATCGCCTGTTCGCTCGCTGAAGCTCGAATCGCAGAGCGGAGACGTGCTCCTGCGCTGGCAGGCCTCCCCGTCGACATCGAGCTAC
>NPIF01002160.1_pt1 | contig 20020 bp, 17 predicted proteins | sample 8637461 | NCBI WGS metagenome assembly NPIF01 (sample SAMN07420641, study PRJNA396082) | bioreactor metagenome | isolation source: sample BR12 brine-fed electro-methanogenic bioreactor BR | place: Japan: Kochi | collected 2016-12-09
CCATTTTCTCTATAGCTTTCAGCGTAATACATAGTAATTCTGCCATTTTTATTTCTAGGCGAGGTTTGTACAAACATAATAATTCTCCATGTACATATTATATCATATATTAAAATACAACACAATACAACATATAAAATATTTTACAAATAATTTTAAAAAGGCCAAAAAAAATGACCTCAATGGGCCTCAATGTAATTTTTCTTTAATATTTGTTAGCTTGCTACGTGATAAACTCCGGATGAACAAGGTCAATTTTATCTTCCATTTATTGGATTATTAGTGAATAACAACTCTAATAACTTAGAATTAAATGTTTCAGAAAAAATAGTAAATTATCCAACTATAGATTTAAAATTTACACCTATTACTCAATTGGCTTATTTATATTTTTTATATAATGAACACGCTAATTTAACTAATAATCAATTTGCTAAATTATTTAACACATCCCTTATGAATGCATCTAGAGCATTAAAAGGATTATATGATTATAATCTACTTACTTATGAAGTAGGTGGCAAAACATTAAGAAGCAAAATTTATAAAATTAATTCTAGGAATCTATATTTTTCAAAAGGGAAAAATCATTTATTTAACCCAATAAAAAAAATAGTATACACTAAAGATATTCCTGATAATTCTTTTATAGCAGGGGAAGAGGCTTTATCTTTATTAACAATGATGAATCCTACAAATCAAAAAATAAGAGCTATTAGCTCAAAGAATTTTAATAATCAAAATATACGGGTTATTAATAACGAAGATATAATAAAAGATAATAATTTAGTAAAATTAGAAATTTGGAAATATGATCCAAAGTTTTTTGCAAAAAATAACACAATCGATAATCTTTCTTTATATCTTACCTTAAAAGATTCTAAAAATGAACGTATTGAAAATGAATTAGAACAATTATTAAGGAGTGAATCATGGTATATGGTTTAAATACATTTGTTGAATACTTAAAAGACTACAAAGATTATTATGTTCTAATCGGTGGGACTGCTTGTGATATTATTATGCATGAAGATGAACAACAATTTAGAGCTACAAAAGATTTAGATAAACCTGATTTAGGGAATTTAAACTTAAGAAATATTACTTATAAAGATGCAATAGAAGTAATATATGATTTATTTTTATAAATCTCTTTTAATTATTACAAATAGCTTTTTTCATATTTTACAAATATAATCTAATTTTAATTAGATTAATTTAGATCTACCAAATCTGTTTATTAACTGTAAAGCATGATATGCAAAAAAACCTATAAGAATAAAAGCATCTTATAGGTTATTTTCAAATTCATATATTAATAATTTTTTATTCTACATTCCTATGATTATTTGACATTTGTTCATGAGTGATCCCACTAATTTGTTCAATATTCATAACCATCATATCAAATAATAAGAATAAATGCTGTTCAAAAAGGTTTCCCATTGGTTGAATAGAAGGAACTACTTCATCAACCCCTTTATAAACTGAGCCCGGCACAAATAATACATAATCAGCATATAAAGAAGCTGCTTTACCAGAAGGAGAACCAGTAACTACCATCACAGTTGTCTTATGATTTTTTGCTTGTTCTAGAACATAGTTTATATGACCAATATTTGAACTTCCATTAACAGCAATTAATAAATCATTTTCACTCATTCCAGGAGTTGTATCATCCCAAACCCAATGTACTTCTTTTCCTAGATGCATTAATCTCATTGCAAAAGATCTGGCAGCTAAGCCTTCTCTACCTACTCCAAGAACAAAAATTCTATCATGTCTATTAATTACTTTTTCACAATCTTCAATCATTTTTGTATCTTGTTTTTCAAATACCTTTTTATGTTCATCTAATATTGTATTATATAATTCTTGATAATTTTTCATTTTTTAATCCTTTTAAATATTGCTTGATAAAGAATATGTAATCTCTTTGCTTCTCTTGTTAACCCCATAACAAGAATTAACATTAATCCCCAAATCATCTTAGTTGTATAAGGAGAAAGCATCATAATTGTGAAAGCTGAAGATAGCATTTGCATTAATATTATTGCAATAATTACGCCTAATATTCTTCCTTTACCACCAGCAGGGTGAATACCCCCAATTACACAAACAATCATTGCTTGTAGTAGATAGGCATCACCATAACCTACCTTTGCTGAATTAACTCTTGAAATAATAGTTAATCCACTTAAACCACCTAAAAGTCCAATTAGCATAAATACTATAAACATTATTTTCTTATTTTCTATTCCTGAAAACAATGCAACTACAGGACTTTCTCCACTAAGCATTACTTTTCTTCCAAGTCTTGTTCGCTCTAATACAATACCTACAATTAATGCAACAAGAAGAAAAACAATAAATATAGTTGGTATATTTAATACTGTAGCTATTCCAAATCTAGTAAAGTCTTCAGGAAAGCCAACAATACTTTTACCATTTGTAATAGCTTTACCTATTCCTGTATAAAATGTCATTGTACCTAATGTTGCTATAAGAGATGGAACGCCTAACCTAGTTACTAAAAATCCATTAAGAGACCCAAGTAAAATAGAGGTAATAACTGCAAATATTATTGCTGTAACAATCGCCATAGATGGATCAAGTCCTGGGAACCAGCTACCAGTTAATATTTCGGCTGCTACAATTCCTGATAAATTTGCATTCGCAATAATTGATAAATCAATACCACCTAATAAGAAACTTAGCATCATAGCAACAGCTACAAATCCAAATTCAGGTATTTGGAACATTAAAGATATTAAATTTGTACTAGAATACATTCTAGAACCAAAAGCAATTGCAAATATTACTAACAGTATAAAAGTTACTGCAAAAAGGGAATTAGGATTTTTTTCAAAAGTCTTATTTTTTATTAATTTCATATCTACTCCCCTAAACCGCTACGTTGAATATCATTTGCTTCTTATTCTTTTTAAATTCTTGATAAGAAGTTATTGCTACAGATATTATCAAAATTGATCCAATAAATAATTGGTTCCATGAAGATGTTAAACCTATAAAAATTAATGTTGAATTAAGTAAATAAATAATAAAGATACCAAGTATTACTCCAAAGATTTTACCTTTACCTCCACTAATACTTACACCACCAATTACAGCACCAGCAATAACCATTAATTCATCACCTACCATTTTATCAGGATAAACTGCATTTACTTGGCAAACATATATTACACCAGCTATACCAGCTAATAAGCCCATATAACCATAAGAAATAATTCTAAGTTTCAAAGTATTATAACCAATTCTTTTTGTTGCTTCTTCACTATTTCCTAAAGCAACAATCCCTCGACCTGTCTTAGTTTTATATATTAAGAAATAAGTACAAAGAACAACTGCAATTACAAATATTACACTTGTAGATAATCCTACATTACCTGCTGCTGTTTTAACATTGAAAATAGTAGAAGACCCAAACTCAGAATATGTAGAAGGCAGTCTACCTGCACCAAAGGTCTTTGACCCTATAAATGTAGCCATTACCCCATGGAATAAATTTTGAGTTCCTAAAGTAATAATAAATGGTGGTAATTTAAGCCATGATACTAATAAAGCATTTATAATACCTAAAACTAACCCAATTGACATTGAAATTACAAAAGCTAATGGTATACTGCTTAAACCAAGTGAAATTAATATTTTAGTTGCAGTATAACTACCGAACAATGCTATACTCATAAAAGAAATATCAATCCCCCCACTTAACATAATAACTAAAAGGCCCATCGATAAAATCATAACTACTGAAGATGACCTAATTATATCAAATTGAGTATCTATATTAAAAAATCTTGGATTAATAACACCGACAAAAATTGAATATATAGCAATAATTATTAATAATGCAATTTCAGTATTTGATATAAAGCTAATCTTATTTTTCATTATTAATATCCTCCCCATAACTTACAAGATGGTTCAATCTATGTTCTATATCATCAGCTTTTAAATCTTCTTCATTTAAAATCTTAATTACTTTTTGATTAGAGAAAACTGCTACTTTATTAGAGTTAGTTAATATTTCTTCAACTTCATCAGAAATTAAAATAACACCTACACCTTCATCCGCTAAATTTTGAACTGTTTGATAAATTTCAGCTTTAGAACCAATGTCAATTCCAACTGTCGGTGAATCCATAATGAATATTTGAGGTTGTGTTAATATCCATTTTGCTATTACTGCTTTTTGTTGATTACCACCTGATAGATTACCAATATTTGTAATAATTGTAGGAGTTTTAATGTTTAATTCTTTAACATATTCTTTTGCAATTTTTCTTTCTTTTTTCCAATCAAATAATTTAGATTTTCCTTCAACTAAATCATTAATAATTGAGGAAGTTATATTTTCACAAACTGTTTTTTCCAAAAATAATCCTTGAGTAGCTCTATCTTCTGGAAGGAGAGCTATTTTCATTTTTTTTGCATCTTGTGCTGAATTTATTTTAACATCATTATTATTTATACTTATTTGACCATTTTTAGCAGGATTTAAACCAAATAGAGAAAGTGCGAATTCAGTTCGACCTGAACCAAGCAATCCAATCAATCCAATAATATCACCTTTATTAACATCTAAAGAAACACCATCGAACTTATTACCCGCTAATTTATCTACAGTTAATAAAGAACTTTGATCTTTATAAGTATTATTATATTTAGGATATAATATATCTCTACCGGTCATATAGAATGATAAATCTTTTTGAGTTACTTCTTTTGCAGGGAATGTACCTATAAAATTACCATCTCTAAATACTGTAATTTTATCAGAGACTTTTAAAACTTCATCTAATTTATGACTAATAAATACTATAGATAAACCTTGTTTCCTTAAATCAAGTACAATTTCAAGCAATCTATCAACTTCTTGGTTTGTTAAAGCTGTAGTAGGTTCATCCATAAATAATATTTTTGCATTCATAGCTAGAGCTCGACAAATTGCAGTAATTTGTCTATTCCCCATTGAAGATTCTCTAATTGTCGCATCTAAATCTAAAGAAACACCAATTCTATCTAATTGTTCTTGAGCAATCTGATAAATCTTCTTTTTTGAAACTAAACCTTTTTGATGCTTAATTTTATTTATTGCAATATTCTCTGCAATTGTTAAATGATGGAAAAGTGATAAGTCTTGATATATTACTTGAATACCTTCATCCATTGCATGTTGGGGAGTTAATTTAGAATATTCATTATCATTAATAATTATTTTACCAGTAGAGGGTGTATAAACCCCTGCTGCTATTTTAACTAATGTTGATTTTCCTGAACCATTTTCACCAGCTAGACAATGAACTTCACCTTTATTTAAAGTAAAATCGATATCTTTTAATGCATGAACACCTGGAAAATATTTATTTATTTTTTCTAGTTTTAACAGTTCGTTGTTATTCATTATTTATATGCCTCGTTTTAATTAATAAAAGAAACTGACCATTGATAATTATGGCCAGATTCTTATACCTATAAACTTATTAGAAATTAAAGTTATCTACGTTTTCAGGAGTAAATTCTAAAGGAGCAAAGCCATAAGCAATATTACCTTCTCTTGTAATATTTTCATAACCAGCAATTCCAAAATCAGTACCCGTTGTGATTTCTTCGCCATCAATTAACATTAATGCTGCTTTTGCTGATACATAACCTGCATCTGCTGGTCTCCAAGCAAAACCTGAAGCCATGCTACCATCTTTAATATAGTTAGCTGACATTGAAGGTATAGCTAAAGAAACAACTTTTACATCAGTTCTACCTTTATCTTTTAATGCTTGAGAAATACCACCACCGTGTGCTGAACAATCAAAAATACCTGCAATCTCTGGATAAGCTTTTAAAATTTCAACAGTTTTACTATAAGCAGTATCAATACTATTATTATCTTCATAAGGTTCTGAAGCTACATTAACTAAATTAGGATATTCACTATTAATAGTATTTACAGCAGCGTTATACCATTCCATATGTGTAGTCATAGTTAAACCACCTACAAAACCAGCATATTGACCTTCACCATTAGTAGCTTTACCTAAAGCTTGACCAAAATAATTACCAAAATCTTCACCTGTAAAAGCTTCAACATCTAAATCAACATATTCAGCAATATCTGGTGCTTCGTGAGTTACTACAACAATACCTGCGTCTCTAGCTTTTTTTATAGTAGGAATTAATGATTTTGGATCATTTGGTACTATACAAATAGCATCTACTTTTTGTGCTATTAAATTTTCCATAATAGAAATTTGTAATGAAGGGTCTCCTGAAGCTGGAACTTGAACATAAATATTCATTCCAGTTTCTTCTTTTAATTGATCAATACCAATTTCCATATCATCAAACCAAGGGTCACTTTGCTTAACTATCATTACAACAGTTTTCTTTTCAGAATTACCGTTATCTTCACTTGCCCCACTTGCAAATAAACTAGAAATACTAATCAAACTTACTAAAAATGCTATTAATACTCTTTTCATTTTAAATCCTCCAAGATTTTCTTAACTTTACAAAAGATATTTTTTTAACAAAAAAATGTTAAATATTTAACATATTTTAATATTATCACAGAATCTCATACTGTCAAGTAAAAAAAATATTTTTTTATTTCTTCTTTATAATAAATATAATTCATTACTATATATAAAATTAATGCAAAGATTATTATATAAATAAACAAATTTATACAATAATTAATTCAACCTTTGATTCTTTTATGCAATCAACATATTCACTTGGAATGTTAGAATCTGTAATAATTAGATCAAAATCATTAACTTCTGCAAAATAACAAGGTCTAACTAATTCAAATTTACTAGAATCTAACAATAGGATTTTTTCCATTGTTGAGTTCATTACAGATTGCTTTATTTCAGGCTCTCCTCTATTAGAACAAGTAATTCCTAATTTTTTACTAAATCCTGTTGCCCCAATAAAGGCTTTTGTTGAACGGAAATTTTGAATTTGACTAAGCCCTTCTTTAGATTGAAATAACATATTATTCTCAAAATACTCGCCACCGGCGAGAATTTTAGTTATATTTTTCTTTCTTGCGAGAGCTTGAAATATATTTAAAGTATAGCATAAAACAGTTAAATTCTTATCTTCAGGCAAGAAATTAGCTAAATACTCAGTGGTAGTTCCTGAATCTATAACTATAGAATCATTTTCTTCTATCAAAGATATTGCTCTATGACTAATATCCATCTTTGCTTTTTTATTATAGTTTTTTTCTGTATTGAGAGTATAAGAATCATCATTTGGAATATCTTCATTATATAAAGCGCCACCTGGAATTAATTTAACAATATGTTGTTGTTCCATTACATTTAAATCTCTCCTAATTGTCATAGTTGAGACATTTAAATGATTTGATAATTCTTGATAATTTACGAACTTATGTTCTTTCATAATAGATGTTATTTCTATAATTCTTTGCATTTGTTTATTCATAATATAAATACAATAACACAGTTTTGTGAAAAAGTTAACAAAAAAATATTAAATTTAATAATTTTTGAAAATATCATAACATTTGATAAATCTTTTATATAATGTATCTGATTTTTCTCTTTCTTTTTTATTAGGTTTTATTCTCTTCTTTTCTTTAACTGTAATTTTACATGCTTCTTCAAACGAAGTAAAAATGCTTGAATAAACACCAGCTGAAATTGCTGCACCTAAAGCAGTAGCTTCACCTTCTTCAAAAATTACTAATTCCTTATTTGTTTGATTTGCAATTATCTGTCCCCAAACTTTTGATTTAAAACAGTCACCAGTTACATTTATTTTGTCACAAGTTGTATTAAAATAGGATAATTTTAATGCTATTTCATTCGCAACGCCTTCCATAGTAGCTCTAATAATATCCTTTTGCTTTGTATTTAATGTTATCCCTATATAAGCACCAGATTTTTTACTATCTTCTAAAATACCCATATCTCCAGATAAATATGGAAAGAACAAAACACCATTCGAACCAATTACTGAATTCTCAACAATTTTTTCCATTTCATTTAATGATTTGATATTTAGCATTTTTCTAACCCAATCATAACTATTACCTGCAGATAGAATTATTGTTTCTTTTGTCCACACATTATCAAAAATATGACTTCCTATCATAAGATTTTTCATATTATTTGGTAATTTATTTGAATGAGAAATTATAGCCCCTCCTGTCCCTAAAGATAAATGAATAGAATTTTCATCTATTGAACCAGTTCCAACAGATGCCATTTGCTGATCTCCTCCTCCTAATAAAATAGGAGTTCCTTCCTTTAATCCTGTTTTTCTTGCAACAATATCAGATACTGTTCCAACAATAGTACCAGAAGGTTTTATTTTAGGTAATTGCATTTTTGATATACCCATAGCAGAAATGATATCTTCTTGCCAATCAAAAGTATTGATATCCATCATTCCGTTTTGAGATAATGTAGAAGGGCTCGTAATAAAATCTTTACATCCTAATTTATGACCTACCCATTCTAATTCATTAATATATTTATATTGATTAGGATTTTTATTTTCAAACCACATTATTTTAGAAGAAGTCCATAAAACATTTGGATATGAACCTACTTTTTTATAATATTCAATATCACCTATTTTATTAATTAATTCGTTAGTTTCATGCACTGCTCTTCTATCAGACCAAATAATAGCATTTGAAATAGGAGTTCCTTTATTGTCAACAACAATAAAGGAACCTCTTTGGCTAGCTATACTAATTGCATCAATAAAATTGTCTGATGTAGATAATTTTTCTATGGCCATTCTTATTGAATGAACAATCTGTGACCATAAAATATTTAAGTCTTGTTCTATTTGATTAATGCCTATATAAGAACAAGAGTATGTTACTTTTCCTTTTGATAAAACTTTTCCAGTTTCATCTATTATTAATGTGGTTGTGCCACTAGTACCTATATCTATTCCCATCAATTTCATTGTAATTCAAAATTATCACAAGAGAGTATAAACCGTCAATGATTATAAAAAACTATCTAATATTAATTATATTATAAATGAGCTTAGAATTAACTAAGCTCTAAACTAAACATATTAATATTTTAATTATCTATCAATTGATTTTGATACTTGTTCAACTACTGATAATTCAGATTTAGCATCTGCACCCGCTGCAATATTTTGCATTGCAACAACAATAGCTTTTTCTAATTCAGGGTATTTAAGTTTTCTTGAACCAATAGCATTGCTATTATAACTATTTAACTCATCAATACTTTCTTGTTGTAATTTTCCATCAACATTACCATTATATGAAATTGTATTAGCTACAGGAGATCCTTGTAATAAATCAATCCAAATTTGTTGACCTGTACCCATACTCATAAATTCTATAAATTTTGCAGCAGCTTCTTTATCATTACAAACTTTGTTAACACCTAACATTAAATCAACACCTGTAGTTGCTCTAAATTCATTAGGTCCCATTTGTGGGAAAATAGTCATACCAATTACATCATTATTATTATCAATTTTTGTACCATCTAATTCTGGATTTGATACTGAAGTTGCTCCTACATTCCATGATCCAGTAGCAAAGAATACAGATTTTCTATCAAAGAAATATTGGTCTCTAGCATCAGGATAAGTTACAACACCTAAAGCACCATCTTCAAATACACCATTAGTAAAAAGTGAAGCCCATGCATTTGCTGTATCTATAAAACATTGATCAGTAAAACTTCTCTTTCCTTCTTGAGCATCATATACAGCTTTAGGTTCAAATTGATTACTTACATTAACAAACCAGTCTACATTTTGCCAATCATCAGCAGCACCCATAGCAATTGGCATATAACCTTTTGATCTAATTATATTTGCAGCTTTAACCATTTCTTCATTAGTTTTTGGCACTTCATAAATTCCACATTCTTCCATTAAGGTTTTGTTATACAACATGTATTCCATACCTGCAACGAGCATTGACATACCTACTTGTAATCCTTTATCAGAAACACATTCCTCTACTGCAGAAGAGGAAATAATATTATCCTAACCTGGAATATATTGATTAGCCAATTGATCCATAGGTTTTGCAAAATTAGCATATCTATTTACTAAAGCACCTGTTGATAATCCAAAAATATCAGGACCTGTACCAGAGGCCATAGCTGATTATTTACCAAATAAGTCACCACTTATAAGTTGTTTATTCACCAGTCTTTTTAGTAATAATTAAAGCTAAATAAAATAATAAGTCACCATCAACGAGCCGTTAAGTCACCGAATTGCATGCAATTGCAAGAGATAAAATGTTGGAGCTATTTCCAGCATTAATTTTATACGATATACGGTTTTAATTGTATAACATCAGTTATAGATTCAATTATATTTAATGCTACAGCTATTATAGTTTGAAAATTTGAAAATATATAAAGAAACGATAAATAATATTAAATTCTAATTCTTATTTTTAGGTGGTGAATTAACAACTTATTGCATATTTTATAAGTGGTGACTAAAGCACTTATTGATGGTGACTTAAACACTAAATAATCATTTTGATAATATATTTTGTTCCCAGTATCAAGGTAAATTCTTTGAACAAATATGCCAACAACTATTTATTTCAGAAATAAAAAAAGGCACTATTAATTTCAATCCATATACTCTAGGATCATTTTGGAATAGGAATCATTCAATTGAAATTAACGTTGTATCTGTTGATAAAGATAAAAATAGGATTTTTTTAGGAGAATGCAAATTCTTCAAAACAAAACCAGTATATATTTCCATATATAATGACTTAATAAATAAATCTAATATTTTTAATAATTATGATAGTATCATATATGGCTTATTCTCTGTTACAGGCTTTACTAAGGAATTATTAGAAATGACAAAAAACAATGATAATATTTTGTTATTTAATGAATATCAACTAATCAATCATTAGTTAATTTCTTATGGGAATATTATATGGATTTATCAACTACAATAAATAATATACGATTAAATATTAGAGTAGCTATATTAATAGAAACACCTAATGGTTATATTTTTGAAAAAGATTCAACTGGGTTTTATTTTCCAATAGGTGGAAGAATTAAAACTAATGAATCATCAATTGATGCAGCAAAAAGAGAAGTTAGAGAAGAACTTAATTATGATATTTCTGAATTAGAATACGTAGCTACTCTTGAAAATTTCTTTACTTATAAGCATGAATATTTTCAAGAGATCTGTATTGTTCATTTTCACAAAACTAATAAAACAGAATGGCCTAATGAATATTACATTATTCCTGAATCTAAATTTTCAGATTATAATATAAAACCAAATATCATTAGTGCTTTAGTTCATAATAAAGAAAAAAAGCACTATATCTTATAATTTTAAACTATTAAAGTAATATATCACTTCAACGTTTATCCTAATTATAGGTATTATTATTTAATAGTTATAATATCTTTCAATTGATTTGAATTTGCACTTGAATTAACTCGGATTTCAAATTTACAAGGTTCTAATTGCCAATCATGTGTATTTATATCATAATATTTAAAATCATCTTGATTTAATTCTATTGATATAGTCTTCTTTTCATTAGGCTTTAAAGAAACCTTTTCAAATCCCTTTAATTCTTCTTCGACTCTAAAAACTTTACTATCAATACAATGAATAAAAATAAAAGCTGTTTCTTTAGCTTCAATATCTCCAATATTTTCAATATCAAAATTTACTATTACTTTTTCATTTTCTTCTTTTATATTTAAAGAGGAATATTCAAACTTTGTATAACTCAGACCATGACCAAAATCAAATTCAACCTCTTTATTATTAGTCCTAAAATCTCGATAACCAACTAATAAGCCTTCTTCATATTTAATTTTATGCGTTTTTCGCTTATTAGGATTTCCTTGACCAACCATTACTCTTTTTATTGAAAATTTATTGTAATGATCGTAATAATTTTTATAACTTTCATAATCACTTAATTTTTTAGCTATAGTAAAAGGAAGTTTTCCAGATGGACTAACTTTATTTAATATTATGTCAAATAATGCATCAGCTTCTTTCTCTCCTAAATAATAAGATAATATAAGAGTTTTTGTTTTTTCTACCCAGTTAGGATTAAAAGCACCTCCTGAGTTTATAATAGTAATAGTATTATCATTTAAGCTATTAGCTGTAATAATAGTTCTAACCTCTTCAATATCTATATCATAATCTCTGTCGTAAAATTCACTCTCATCTATTGAATCAAATCCCGTTTTCACTATTACAAGATCAGCATTTTTGACAATGTCATTTAATTTATCTTTTTTATACCATTTCTTATCTAGAGAAATAACTTCATAGCCTTCTCTTTTTAATTTTTCTTCTAAGGCTATCATTTCAACTCTTGGTATAATTTGAGAAGAGCCTCCTCCTGCAGGTATTACATTTCTATTTTTACCCAATATAACAACAGATTTTATTTTAGACTTATCTAAAGGTAATAGATTGTTATCATTCTTTAATAAAGTTATGCTCTCAAGTGCAACTTGATATGCTATATCTTGAGCATCTTTAGAATGTAATTGATAAGAATCATCATTAATCTTTCTATCGAGTACTCCTGATTTTTTTAAAACAGTTAATATATTTCTTACTTTCTTATTAATATCTTCTTCATTGATTTCTTTATTTTCTAAAGCTTTTAATACATTATCTCTATGAAAATATACTCCCTCAGGCATTTCCAAATCTATTCCATGCTTCATTGGATTTTTTGTTGAATATACACTTGTCCAGTCCGATATTACAAAACCTTTAAAACCCCATTTTTTTCTTAGAACTTCTTCAACTAAATACTCATTTTCACTAGCATATTTTCCATTAATAAGATTATAGCTTGTCATAACAGAAAGAGTTTTACTATCAACTGCTTTTTTAAACGCAGGAAGATATATTTCAAAAAGAGTTCTTTCATCTACAATACTATCAGCTTTATGCCTATCATAATCGCTATTATTACAAGCAAAGTGTTTAACCGTTGTAATTACTCCTATTTCATTACATCCTTCAATATATACCTTTGCAATCTCTCCAGCTAAATATGGATCTTCTCCAAAATATTCGAAATTTCTACCACATGTTGGTACTCTATGAATATTAACACCAGGAGCTAATAGTATAGAAGCACCAACATACCTCGTTTCCTTTGAAATTTCTTTTGCTAAATTATTTATTGCACTTCTATTAAAGGTAGCAGCCATAGCAATTGGTGATGGAAATACTGTGACTTTTTCATCCCAACCTCTAACTCCTGCTGTTGCATCAGTCGTCCAAACTTCATTTAAGTGTATTTTCGGATAACTTCGAATACAAAAGGAATTTATGCCTGATATATAATCTATTTTTTCTTCTAGACTCATAATTGTAAGCAATTCATCAATAGTATAATCACAACTATCAAATCCACCACTTGCTCTTTTTTTCAAACCCATATGAGTTTTTATCATTTGCTTTTGGAATGTTAATTTTAAGTGTCGATGCATCTTTTTCTCCTAACTAATAAAATACTCATTACTATATTAACACCAATTTTTGTATAATTACAAAAATAATATAAAAAAATATTAATTGAAATAACAAAAGAAATCCCTTTTGAGAATTTTAAGTTCACAAAAAGGATTTCGTTATATTTTTTAATATTTATTAATTAGTAAATTACCAGAGTCTAATTTCTCCACCACCAAATAAGGCTATATCATCTAAACCATAAAATCTTAAACCAGCATAAGCTCTAAAATTAGGATTTATTAAATAATACCCCGCTCCTGCTAAATCAAAACTTAATGGAGTTACTAATGCAGGTTTATAATCCACTTCTAATATTGCTTCTGCCCACCAGCTATAATCAGTTGGTAAATATACTGCTCTAGCTTCTGTATCGATAGTTGTTGTAAAAGCACTATTAGCATAATTTATATAAACTTGAGCATCTCCTTCATAATAAAAACGATCTTCAACTAAGAAACCACCAATTTGAGCTTCAGGTCCAGCTGTAACCCCAATGCTTGTTCCACCAAAATTCTTTTCAATATTTAAGTATCCAGCTAATCTAACATCCCATCCATTAACCATATTTGCATATCTTGCTCGTTGGAAAGCATATTCTTGAGAATTCCAAGCATTTAACAAAATAACATCTTCAATTCTTTCAGGAATTCCCATTGCTGAAGCTAGTTGTTCATAAAAATCTCTAGTTAATTCACTATCATTGTTTGTAAATTTGTTAAATATTTCTCCAGTTGTTTCAAAAACTTTAACGCATGCTTTTACTTTTTCAATAGTTGGTTCAACCCCTAGATGTTCCATTAACAATTTAGCTCTATAAACACTATTAATACTATAAACACGTCCGACACCCAAAGCTGCACTTGGATTTAAAGTAAAGGTAATTGAATTTGTTGTAGCATTAACAATAAATTGTCCATTAGCACTCCAGAATCCGTCAAAACCATTTACATCAAGGCCGTATTCAGTATAATTAATAAAACCATTAGTTAAACTTAGACTATTAGTAACAGTACCTAATCTAATATCAGCTACAGCTCCATAATTTAATTCAGCATTTTCACTTTGCTTATAATAACGATAAGAACCATCAAGATTAATATCTATAGATGAACTACCATTTGTTGTAGATATTTCTATAATATTCTCATTATATTCTAAACTTGCTGAATTACCTCCAACATTCCAAAGTCCTCCATCTAATGTCAAAAATGTAAATTCTTCAGGTGCAACATAATCATATACACTATCATATTCACCTGCAAAAATTGGATTTATTAACATAGATACAACTACCAAAATTAATAATAATTTTTTCATAGAGCCTCCTGTTCTATTCTTTATAGATGACAAATAACAAATACCACTTTGTTATATAAATTATACTATAATGTTATTAATAATGCAAAATATTTTCACAGTAATATAAAACATAGAGAAAATAATATTTTTCTATAATACAAATACTTTAGTTATAAACATCAAAAAAAGTCCTATTTATTCTGATGTTCATCAAAACAAAGAGGACCTTTATCTTTATAAATAGATTTTAAAATTAATAGTTTTTAGTATCAAATAAAATAGCATTTGCTTTCGGATTTACTCTTATAGATAAAGAAAGGATTTCAGTATGTTGAAAGAAGAAATTATTATAAGGGGATCTTCCATTGTGATAATTAATTTCAAAAGATACTATTTCATTTATATCTTGAGCAACTCTAATATCATATTCTTTTTCCCATGGGGCATCTTGATCAAAATAAAAAGAACCGCCCTCAACATGGTCATAAATAATTTTTCCTTCCTCATATAGGTGTAAATCACAACCTATTGTAGTATTACCTAATTGTTCAAAAATTGGATAGCATATTTCAAATCCAATATTTACTATTCTTGCTTTATAACTATCAGGATAGTTTGGATTAATCGTTATTCCATCTTTTTTAGCCCAGTTTGGATTAAACATATAAGGTCTTAAAACTTTCATATTGCTTGGAGGATATAATAATTCTCCATAAATTCTCAAATTCGCAAGAGCTTCATAAGATAACCCAATTGCAAAATCATCCATTCTAACATATTTATAGGTAATCCAAAAATCATCATAACTTGGATTATTTTCATATACACGTTGAACTCGTTTAAAAACTTGATCCCCATAATGTGAACAATAATGATGTTTACCTATTCTCATTGAGATTTTATCTCCAATTCTTAGAGACCCTCCATAAAAATAAATTCCATCATATCCAAACATATCATCAAATCCACCTTTTAAGAATTCTGATATTACACCTTGAGCTGATATATCAAAAGATATTGGACTCAATATAGAATCAAATTCAATAGTATTTCTAAAAAGAGATAGAGTTTCTCCAATTTTCAAATTTATCATTTTACCATTTTCTTTAACAACTTCATCAAATTCCCATACTAAAATTTGATTATTATTAACATCATTATTAATAAGTTTATCTTGTAAAACTCTATCAGGGAAACCTTCTATATAAAACAAATAACTCAAAGAACTATCAGCTCTAGTTCTACTAGCAAAATACTCTTTATGTAATGGCTTAAATGATAATAATTCTAATTTATAATCTATATCTGCATATACAAATGAAACACATATATTAAGAAATAAAAAAAGAAGAAAATATCTTTTTCTCACAATTTACTCCTGAAATAATTTATATATAACAATAGTAAGTATACAATACAATATTATAATTTAAAACAAAAAAAAACTCTATTTTTATGCATAGGAAACACATATTAATAGAGTTATTATTATTATTATTATTAGGGTTGTAGTATTAATTAATGTGTGTCAAATAAAACAGCACTTGATTTTGGATTAAATCTAGCACCAATGCTTAAGATTTCAGTATGTTGGAAATAGAAGTTATTGAATGGAGATCTACCGTAGTGATAATTGACTTCAACAGATACGGTATTATTTAGTTCTTGAGCTATTTTAATATTATGATCTCTTTCCCAAGGAGCGTCTTCATTAAATGTTATTTCTCCACCATTTACAGAATCGTATTCAACTTTTCCTTCTTCATATAAATATAAGTCATATCCAATTGTAGTATTTCCTAAACTTTTAAAAATCGGATAATTAATCTCAAATCCTACATTTACAATTCTTGCATTATAATCATCTGGATAATCAGGGTTAATATAAAAACCGTTTCTCATTACCCAATTTGGAGCAAACATATCAGGTCTACAACTTGTAATATCTTTCGGTGGATATTTTATTTCTCCATAAACTCTAAAGCTATCTGTTGGTTCAATTGATAAGCCAATAGCAAAATTATCCATTCTTACATATTTATAGGTAATCCAGAATTCACTAAAACTAGGATCACTATTATTTTGAATACGTTTAAAAACCTCATCTCCATAGTGAGAACAATAATGTTGATTACCAATTCTCATAGAAATCATATCAGCTATTCTAAAGTTCCATCCTAAAAAATATACTCCATCATAGCCAATCATGTCATCAAATCCACCCTTATAGAATTGCTGTAACAATCCTTGCATTCCATAATCTACTTGAATAGGGCTCAAAAATGAATCAAAAGATATTGTACTTCTAGCAAGACCTAAAGTTTCCCCAAGTTTAAGATGAATCATTTCATCTTTAGGTGTTATATCTCCTCTAAAATTCCATACTGTAATTTTATTTTCTTCAGTTGAAGTATTAATATATTCATCTTGAATAACTCTATCTGGAAATCCCTCATAATAAGTCATATGGTTTAATGAAAACTCTGGACTTCTTATATCGGCAAAATACTCTTTATGTAGAGGGTCAAAAGATGCAAGCTCGAATTTATAATCAATCTTTGCAAATATTGATGATAAAATAACAGTGCACAACAGCATAAATACAAATATTTTTTTTCTCAAAATATATCTCCTTTGTATATATTATTAAAACTTATATAAAATAATTTTAAACATATAAAAACAAGTATATATAAATAAAATATCGTGTCAATTCTAATATTAATAACAAATTATTTATTTCTCACTATTGAAATTAATGTCCAATAATCTAAAAAAGCTATTATAGATTTCAACTATTATTAAATAAAAAAAAACAGATTGCATTATACAACCTGTCTTATTTATAAAATTCATATCAATTATTTCTCTTGAAATTTCCATTTAAAAGTATAACGTGTATTCGTCAAGTGAAAAGTACCCCAAACTTCAATTAAAAAAAGGTCCACTATTTTGTTCCATTTAGCCAAGCTAAAGTATCCTCATATCTATAGCTCACATCTCTAGTCATATCTAAAATATATGCTCTATGCGCCAGACGATCTACTATTGCTCCAGTAAGCGTTGGATCTTTAAAAATTTCTTCCCATCTATCAAAAGTTAAGTTAGTATTTATTATAATTGAGCCTTTATCATTACGATTTGAAAGTAAATTAAATAAGATTTCACAACCTGCTTTATCAAATGAGACATAACCTAATTCATCTAAAATTACTAAATCATATTTTTCAAATTTTCTCTTATAAATATTTAACTGATTTAAGCTCATTGCCTCCTTTAATTCTATTATTAAATTTGGAACAGATATGAATAATACACTCATTCCTTGCATGACAGCTTTTACCCCTATTCCTATGGATAGATGCGATTTCCCTGATCCAGGAGGGCCAATCAGAATAAGATTTTCTTTGTTTTCTATAAAGGATAAATCCTCTAAAATTTTGAATTTAATTTGCAATTCCTCATTGTATATACTCTGATCAAAATCTTCTAAATATTTTTTTGTACTAAATTTTGCTAATCTTAGTCTTCGTTTTATTCCATTAGATTTTCTTCTTAAATATTCATTTTCAAGAACATTTTCTAAAAATTCATTATATCCCATTTTAGTATGAGAAGCTTCCTCTATTAATAATTCATAATTATCTTTTATATATGATAATTTTAATTCGCTTGAAAGTTCTTTTATATTCATTTTAACAATTTCCTCCAATACATATGTTATTATACTTACTAGTTTGAGTTCTTGTAGCTGCATCAATTTTAAGTCTATCTTCTTTTATTTTTGATTTAGAATCATCTGTAGAGAAAGAAATGGAAGATAATACAATTTCAATTAACTCATCAATATTTTTTTCTTTATTTTTTCTAAGAATATCTATAAAAATCTTAGGACCTTTGCTAAAATGTTCATCATAGATGGATTTCAGCCTTGGTTTGCTTTTTAAAGCTAGTGAATTCTTTAATGCTCCAGGTTTTTTAATAAAAGTATTTAAATAATGGTTAATATCGATACTAGTATTACGGAATCCATCTATTTTTTTATGTTTGCAGACTAAACAATTATTTGCATAAATCTCTATATGATCATAATATATCTTTGCATTTACTGTTTTACCTACTAAATATTCTGGAACTGAATAAAAGTTATTTTCACTTTGAACAAAACTGTATTTATTAACTTTTAGTATTGTAATATCTGCTAATTCAAGCTTTGGCTTATATGGTAGTAGATATTTCTTTTCTTCATTAATTTTGCTTTTTTTGTTTAAATCAAATAATTGTGCTTTTAAATGTTTTCTAGCTTCTTCAAAAGATTTAAATTTATAATGTTTTGCAAATACTTTATTACGAATTACTTTAACACTATTTTCTACATAACCTTTCTCATTACCACTAAAGCAATTTGTTACATTTATTTCAAATCCATAATACAGTGATAAATTTATTAAATCTTTATTTAATTCTTTTTCATTTCTACCAATGAATTTTGAAACAACATTTCGCATATTGTCATAAACAACTTCTTTGTAAACTCCTTTTATCATTTCAAAAAATTGTACATGGGAATCCATAAAAACATCTTTTTTTTGATTTTTGTAAAGGTAAGCCCATCTAAAATCTCCACCAGGAGATGATAAAACAGCTAAATGATAAGTAGCTACTTCTCCATCAATTACTAATTTTACTTCACCAAAATCATATTCTAATCTATCTCCATAATCATATTCTTGCTTGATAAAACATTCTCTAGCCTTATGCCTCTTCTCCTTTATCTTATTACTTACTGTTGTAAGTCCTATATCAAAACCTTCTGCAAGCATTAGTTCATAAATTTGATAATATGTTAAATATTGTTTGTTTTGACCCAATATTTTACATTTTTCAACTTCCTCTTCTAATATTTGGTTTAAAAAATGATCCATTTCATCATTAAACTTTCTACATTTTCTTGTAGATGAATCATAAGTTGGTGCATTACAAATCTTTTCTTGTATTTCCTTATGATCAGAAGTCGTATTTTCTAAAAGTTTCTGTTGTTCAACATATTTATTCCAATATCTTGCTATTGTTTTTCTATCTATTGATAACATTTTAGAAACTTTTCTGTTAGAAAACCCTTTTTGTTTCAATTTAATAATTGAATAATAATCCA
>NPIF01000995.1_pt1 | contig 19911 bp, 17 predicted proteins | sample 8637461 | NCBI WGS metagenome assembly NPIF01 (sample SAMN07420641, study PRJNA396082) | bioreactor metagenome | isolation source: sample BR12 brine-fed electro-methanogenic bioreactor BR | place: Japan: Kochi | collected 2016-12-09
TTTCGCGCAGTGAATGCCGGTATAAATATGTGTATATTTATAAAAAAACAATTAATGAAGATATTAGCAATAGATCAAAGTTATACATATAGCGGAGTTGTATTATTAGAAAACAAAGAATTAAATTTTTTTGAAGTATTATCTACTGATAAACAATTTGATACATTTCAACGAGCATTGCAGATATCACAAAGAATTTTAGATTTGACAAATTATTACAAACCTGATATGATTTCATTAGAAGGTTTATCGTTTGGTGGTATAGGAAATGCCAGTAGGAATTTAGCTGGTTTACAATATTCAATAATAACATTATTATATAATAACAATTTTAATAATATAAAAATAATAGCACCAAAAACTGTTAAATTAAAAGCTACAGGGAATGGAAAAGCAAAAAAATTAGATATGTTAAATGCGTTACCAGAAGATGTAAAAAATTCATTTATCAGCGGGGGGTTTAAAAAATCTACAGGACTATATGATTTAGCTGATGCTTATTTCATTGCAAAAATATCTTATGATTTATAGCATACAATTATGTTAAAAAATTTTAAATAAGATTGTATTTTTTGTCCAAAAAATATATAATATCTAAAATAATATAAAGAATATAAAATAGGAGAACACATGATTAATTTAGAAGACTTAGGAATTACAAAAGAAGAAATGCAAGAACGCATTATAAATAAAGTTTGTGATAATTTACTTAGTTCATATGAATATGATAGTAGGGATAATGTTGAATATCATGTTGATAGTGAGTTTTTTAAATCACTGAACAAACAGGTTAAAACAACAGTTGAAGCACATATATCAAAATTGTATGAAGAAATACTAGTCCCCCACATTAATAAAAAAATTGATGACTTAAAAATTAAAGAAACTAATAAATGGGGTGAACCCATTAAAAAAGAATTAACTTTTGTTGAATATATTACTGAAAGATTTGAAAAATATATTTCAGAACCAGTTAATATAAATGGTGAAACTAAAACAGAATCTAGTTCAGATTATTGGAAAGCTACAAAAGATACTAAATTATCATGGATGTTAAATAAAAAAATTAATACTGAATTGGAATTAACATTAAAAAAATTAGTAGAAAATAGTACAACATATATAAACGATAATATTATAACTCTAGTGAAATCTAATTTAGAAGAAATATCTAAAAAAATTAAAGTAGTAGTGTAATATGTCAAATATAGATTATTGGAACTTTCAATACCCACCAAGAAAAAACCAAGAAATTGCCATGGAATGGCTTCTAGAACAAGATAAGAAATATCTTATACTAGAAGCACCTGTAGGAACAGGCAAATCTTTTATTGGTTTGGGGTTTGCTGATTATTTAAATTATAGCAGTTATATAATGACACCACAAAGAATCTTACAAAAACAATATGAAGATTCTTTCACTGATGAAAATATTAAAATTGCATCTTTATATGGTAAATCTAATTATAAATGTGTCAAGGGTACAAATTGTTTAATTGGAGGTTTATTAAAACCTTCATGTAAAACATGTCCACATAAAAATGCAAAAAATAGAGCATTAGATTCAAAACATACAGTATTAAACTATAGATTGGCATTAACATTATTTGCATTTACTGATATATTCCCACCAAGAGATTTAATAATATTTGATGAAGGTCATACATTAGAGTCCCAGTTAGTTGAATTTGACGCACATAGTATTACTTACGCAAGATGTAAAAAATATGAATTAAACTTTAAAATACCAAAAACATTTATTGAATGTGTTGATTGGTGTAATGATTATTATATCCCAAATATTAAAAAGAAATTGGAAGTATTAGAACTTGAATATAATCGAATAATAGAAAAAGATTCAACTGAAATAACTAAATCAGACTTGAATAAAATTTCTGAATTTGATTCATTAGATGAGCATATACTAAATATTGAGTGGATATGTTCTATGTCATTAGATTATTTAAATGATAATTTTGTTTTAACTAGTGATGTTACTATGTTTACGTTTAAAAGATTAAGCGGTAAATATTCATTTAATAAAATTGTTAATAACTATGCAGATAGATTTCTTTTTATGAGTTCAACTATTTTAAATAAAGAAGGGTATTGTGCTGACTTAGGAATACCAGAAAAAGATGTTGCGTTTTTATCATTAGATTCTGAATTTAAAAAAGAAAATAGACCAGTTGTATATATGCCACAAATGAAAATGAATTATACTTGGAAAAATAATATTGACGGTAAGGAAAACATGCTTTCTAAAATATTAGAAATATTAGAAATTCATAAAAATGATTCTGGTATCATACATGCTGGTAATTTTGAAATATCGAAATGGTTGGTAGAAAATATTGGTAATAGTGATAATGACCATATTATATTTGATCATAATCCTGAATCAAATATAGATCGCAACCAAGCAATTGATGAATTTCAAGAATGTAAACAACCATCATTATTAATATCACCATCATGTTCTGAAGGTCTTGATTTGAAAGATGATTTAGGTAGATTTGCAATAATTGTAAAAATTCCATTTGGGCATTTAGGTGATCAATGGATTAAAAAGCGTATGGAAATGTCACAAGAATGGTATATGAGAAATGCTTTAATTGATGTAATTCAAGGTGGTGGTAGAATAGTGAGGTCTGCTGATGATAGTGGTACAGTATATATACTTGACCAAAGTTGGGCCTATTTATATAAGTATACAAGGTATATGGTTCCAGGATGGTGGAAAGATGCTTATGCACAAATTTAAGCACCCAACTATCCTATAAAACCAGATAGTTGAACTACTCGAAATTTTTGAGTAGTTCAACTTTTAGTTTACCCACCGAAATTAGAAATTAACGTCTTGCTTTTGCTAAAGTAACTTGATCTTTAGCTTCTGATTTTAATTGACTAGTTAGAAAATTCTCCATTCTTTGTATTTCAAATGGTGTCCTTAACATTAATTGTTCATAGGTAATACCACCTTTCATAAAATAAGCAATTTCTATTAATCTATCAATTATTAATGTTGTTTCTTTTTTAAAAAAAGAAAACATTTTTTGTATTTCTTGGACGGTTCCTAACTTCAGTGTTATGTAAAAAAAGTTATTGGGTTAGTTGGTGTATTTAATGTAATTAATTCACCACAATCTAAACATTTAACATTAGAACTATATGTTGCTCCAAACGTAAAAAATTCATCAATTTTTTTATTGATTTTTTTAATATAAACAGGTGGAACTTGTTTAAGCCAATCAATTATAAATTGTTCATCGGTTATACCATCTACACTAGATATTACACCATATATTGATTGAATTATTAAATCACGTTCTTTTTCTGGTTCTATTTCTTTATCAGCATACTCAATTGTTAAATTGCTCATTGCTTGCATGGTTGCAATCGAATTCTTATATCTAACCGGATGTAATACAACTTTTTGATTATTTGGTAAGATTAATTCAGGTTTTAGTGTTGGATCTAACCGCTTTGAAGCTTTTATATGGTCTTCTATGTTTAATACATAAGAATGCTCTGTTGCATTCTCGCATGTATGTGTATACATAATTTCCATTTCACTACCATATGATAATTTACGCAAACATAATAATATAAAATCAACATCTATGGATAATAATTCTAATGGTTTATTAACTTGTGGTATACAGCGACTAAATATTTTATTTATTGCTTCACCACTATATAATAAATCAGGTGATTTTATTGTTATCTCATCAATTGTTGTCATTGGATGTATGTGTATTTCACCATTTTTAACTGATGAATCTAATTCATCATTTAAATAAAACATTCCTAATGATGGTAATGGTATAGTTTCACCAGGTAACATCAATTTATCTAAAAGTGGGTTATTGTTTTCATTCATATTTTTTATCTCCTATAGATGTATATATTTATAAATAAAATAAATACAATAAGTTTATTTATGGCTGATATACAACAAGATTTAATTATAGAATTAAGAGAGTTAGTAACCGTTTTATCGGCACAATCTAATATAGGTGTTGGTGGGAAGGACAAATTTAGTGTAAATGAACGAGCCGAACGCATACAAAACAAAAAAAATGAAAAAGTAGAGAATGAAATATTAAAAAATATAAAAGATTTTAAAGATACTTCTACAAAAAATTTAAAAGATATAAAAAATATAAGAAATTTACTCGACCGCCAATCAAAATTAAGTGAAAATTTAGTTAAATATGCAAAAAATTCCATGACTGAAGCTCAAATGGATGATTTTTTGGTTGAATTGAAAAATCAAGCTGGAAAAATTAATACTCGAACCACAAAACAAATGATGTCTGGTATTAAAACGTTCGACGATGCAGTTAAACTACATGAAAAAATATTAAAACGTTCAGAAAACATTAATCAGTTTGGTGTTATTAGTAAAGAATTAAAAGAACTTAAAAAACAAGGAGTGCCAGCAAACCATAAAAAATATCAATTTTTAATGAAAAAAATTGAAGAATTAGGATTTACTACTAAAGACGTAAATCGAAATTTTACACAATTAACTAAAGAAACATACGGCCTTGTAAACGCTTTTGGTGATGCAGCTTCTAGAGAAATACCAGGTGGCATTTATCAAATGAAAAATGCGTTTAGTAAGTTTTCAAAATTTATGGGAGGATTATCATTAATTGCTAAACCATTAATTGATATGGTAAAGGGTTTATTGGAAGTAGAAAGTGCCGCCGCTAAATATGGAACTATTATATCAAATCAACAATTAATTAAAGATGCTCGTTTGATGGGTATGACTCAACAAGAATTGATAGAAGTTCAAGCAAAACATAAACAAACTATTGGCTCAATGAATTTGTCATATGACCAATATAATAATCTAATTTCAAAAAATCAATCTGAGTTGTTATTATATACAGGAAGCTTAAAAGAAGCTAATCAAATGAATGCAGAATTATTTACTATTCAAAAACGATTAGGTTCTTCTAATCAAGATTCTGCTAAATTTATAACACAACAAACTAAGTCATTTAAACGATTTAATTCTGTTTTTTCAATGACTTCAGATGAATTTGTAAATATGCAAAAGCAATTGATCGATAGTTCTAATGTACAAGGTGGAATGTTGATGATGGATATTAAACGCCGCGCATTACATCAACAAGAAATGACAAATACTATTGAAAAGTTAAAAATTGATGGACTTATGCAAGATCAAGCAATGAAAGTCATTGATACGTTTAAACAAATAGGATTAATGAACCCAAAAGATAGATGGAAAAAAGCTGCACAATTACAAGCGGCTGGTGGTGCATTAGGAGTAGGTAGAGAAGCTAGTGAATTAGCTATGCTACAACGTAGAAGATTTTCTCAAGCAGGTGATATGGAACGTGCTGCTGAATTATCTAAAGTGATGCAAGGTGCATTAACACAAGCATATGAAAAGGGTGGCCCGTCTGCTGATTTTTTCTTACATAGACTGACTGACGGACTTGGTGATGTATTTGGTCCAAGTGGTATTGGTGGTATGATGGAATTACAAAAAGGACAGGGTTTGTCAAATGAAAGAGTTTCTGAATTAATGACAATTGCTAACAAAAAAAATGATACCTTTTATACTGATGTTATAACAGAATTAAGAACATTAAATAATATAGTTGGTGCTAGTGGTGATATTACTAATGTTATGGGAAATGTTAAATCTTTATTTACAGGTTTATTAGATGGAGGAGTGTTATCAGCAATTGTTGGTTCAGCAATTGGTGTCAAGGCAGGTAGAATGCTTGGTGGTGTAGGTGGTAAAATTTCCCAAGGCGTTGGTAAAGTAAAAGAAGTAGGTGCAACTGCTGGTAGTAATATAAAAAATTCATCAATACCAAAACGTGTTGGTGTTGGAGGTGGTCTTGCACTAACTATGGGGGGTCACTTTTTGAAATCCGGTGCCGAAGAAGGTTCGTTAAGACAGGGAAGTGGTATTTTAGCATCTATTATAGGTGAAATGGCAACCGGTGCCGGTCTAGGATCAGTTGTTGCGCCAGGTATTGGAACCGCTATTGGTGCTATTGGTGGGGCTGTAACGGGAATAGTCACTAATTTTGATGACATGAAATCATATTTTGGTATAGGTAACAAAGAAACCTTAACACAACAATTAAGCAAAGTAGAAGATTCTAATAAAGAAATATCAAAAAATGACGAAGAACAAAACACTATTTTTAATGAAATGCTTAAGAAACTGTCTATGGCAGAATTAAATAATCAAAAAATTATAGAAAATTTACAGAAAATGGTGGACTTAAACGAAAAAATCGCAACCAATACTGAAGAAGATACCAAAAAATCACCACCACAATATGTTAGAAAAGTAAAAAATTGATAGATTATATTAATAAAAAATTTTTATATGGGGTTCATATTTAAAAACAAATAATATTTATGTTATAAATACATTATATATTTATAACATAGGTGAATTAATTACATGGCTGCAAAATGGACAAATTATTTTAAAATAATTGATAAACAAGTTGACGTATCTAAAGCATATGATAGCCAAAATCTAAGCGATCCTGGTTCGTATAACAATTTTTCTTGGTATCAAAGACTTATACACGGATCAACTTCAAGACTAGCAAAATATCGTGAATATGATTTAATGGACGCTGATGTGGAGATATTCAGGGCATTAGATACTATTGGCGAAGAAATGACCGGCAATAATCCTAAAACAAATGAACCAATAGAAGTAGAGGTTATCGCAGAAAATGATGATAGAGTCAAAAGCTACGATGTTTTAACAGTAAAAGCAGCATTGAGAAGATGGTGTCAATTACACAAATGGGATAATAGGTTATTTAAAATTGCAAGACATACTGCTAAATATGGCGATTGTTTTTTTAGAAAACAAAAAGATTATGAAAAATGGACATTTATACATCCTAAAAACGTAATGGCTGCAATTGTAGATTCAGATGACATTAATAAGGTCATAGGTTGGCAAGTAAGAGAAGATATAGAAAAAGCACGTCAAGGTGGGATGAATATGCCATTAAATACAGGAGGTAGGGATAGCTTAACATATGAGCTAATACCTGCTGATGAAATGGTATGGTTTACTTTAAATGATGATATGTCAGATACCGCACCTTTTGGTGAATCTATCCTTAATGCTGTATATAAAACGCATAAACAAAAAGAATTATTAGAAGATGCAATTATTATTTATCGTGTTCAACGTTCACCTGAACGCAGAGTATTTTATATTGACGTTGGTAAAATGCCCCCTCAACGAGTTAAACAATATCTAGAAACTATCAAAAATGAAATAAAACAGAAAAAAATACCAAGTATAAATGGTGGTCAATCCGAGGTTGATTCCGTTTATAATCCACAAAGCATGAGTGAAGACTTTTACTTTGCAAGTAGACCCGATGGAAGGGGATCAAAAGTTGAAGTGTTGCCAGGTGGTGCTAACTTAGGACAATTAGAAGATTTGGATTATTTCCAAAGAAAAGTATGGCGTGGTTTAAAAGTTCCGGCTTCTTATATGATTGAACAACAAGAAGGTGGGCAACTATGGAATGATGGTAAGGTGGGAATAGCTTATATCCAAGAGTTAAGGTTTGCATTATTTATTGTTAGATTACAAAGATATATAGAAGAAACTTTAGATAAAGAATTTAAAATTTTCTTAAGGAAAGTAGGTATAACAGTTGACCATAACCTTTATAGATTGCGATTACCAGAACCTTCAAATTTTGGTAAATATAGACAAATGGAATTAGATAGTCAATTATTAGGTCAATTTGGTACTGCTGATTCTATTCAATATTTGTCTAAGCGGTTTGCATTGAAAAAATATCTTAACCTATCTGATCAAGAAATATTGATAAACGAAAGAATGTTAAGAGAAGAAAAACAATTAGATGTAAATGGTGATGCAAAAGATTATCCAATGTTATATGGTGCTGGTGATGAATTAGGAATGGCAGGAGGTATGGGAGGTATTGGTGGATCACCTATGCCTATGATGCCTGGTGATGAATTAGGAATGGAAGGAATGGAAGGTGGTGAAGGTACTATACCAACAGAAGAACCACCTCCAATTGAATAAAAATATAAAAAAATAATATAAAAAAATTATTTTTTATAAATAAATATAAATAGATACGTTAATTTATTAATTTAGAGGAAATGAAATTATGAAAAAAGTAAAAAAAGAATTGTTGAATAATATGTTAGAATCTATCATTAATGGTGAAAGCGAACAAGCTAGTATCCATCTTCATAATTATTTAAACATTAAAGCCAAAGAAATCATCTATGAAAAAGATGAATGTGATGAAGATTATGATTCTGATGAAGATTATGATTCTGATGAAGACGAATATGATGAAGACGAAGACGAAAAAGGATACTCTAAATCAAAAAAAAGTAAAAAAGAAGTTAAAGAAGGATTAAATCAACCAGTAAAAGGTTCTATGTCTTCTTCAATCAAAGGTGAAGTTAAAACAGGAACAGGTGCTAAAGCTAAAGCAAAAAAATTAGGCAATTCAGCTCCACATTTGGACGATAAAATCAAAGGTGAAGTTAAAACAGGAACAGGTGCTAAAGCTAAAGCAAAAAAATTAGGCAATTCAGCTCCACATTTGGATGATAAAGTAAAAAGTACACTTAAAGTTTAAATAGTTAAACTTTAAAACTTAAAGGGAATGTATATATGAAACATGAGTTGTTGATAGAAGAATTAACTCCTTCCGAATCAGGATTAATCGTTGAATCTACTCAAGATGAAAAAACATATTGGTTAAGTGGTACTTTTATGCAAGCGGATATAAAAAACCGTAATGGTAGAAATTATCCAATGAATGAAATTTCACGGGCTGTAGAAAATGGTATGAAACGTATTAGTGAAAGTAAAGGGTTATTAGGTGAATTAGATCATCCTAATACCCTAACTATTAACTTAGATAGAGTATCACATATTATAACAGATTTAAAAATGGAAGGTGCTAGTGCTATTGGACGAGCAAAATTATTAGATACTCCAATGGGTAAAATAGCTAAAGAATTAGTAAAAAATGAAGTAGCTATTGGGGTTAGCTCAAGAGGCGCTGGACAAGTAAATGAGGGTGGTATGGTTAATATGTTTGAATTTATTACTGTAGATATCGTTGCTCAACCTTCTGCACCAAATGCTTATCCAAGTGCTATAGTAGAATCACTGGAATTGTATAAAAATGGTAACACAATATTAAATTTATCAGAAGCTGTAAAACATGATGAATCTGCTCAAAAATATTTTGAAACAGAAATTAAAAAGTGGCTTTCTTTAAATTTATTCGCAAAAAAATAAAATTTTCAAAATTTTTTCATCCTTTACAGGCCGCGTAATTCGCGGCTTTCTTTTGTTTATTCATATTTTTTATTCATATTTTTCAATAATATATAAATATGTTATATAACATATATTTAGAATATTATTGTTATATATTTTTAATGAATACATGTTATTAAAATAATAATGTTACATATTTTAGGAGAATAAAATGGATGAATTGTTACAAAAGCTGTTCGAAGCTGAAGTACTTTCCGATGAAACTAAACAAAGTATCCAAGAAGCATTTAAAGTTCAATTAGATGAAGCTGTTGAAATTGCTAAAAAAGAAGCACAAGCAGACGTAAAAGCTCAATTAACTGAACAATTTATTGCTGAAAGGGATACTTTAGTTGAAGCATTAGATTCTAAAATTGGTGAACATCTTGAATTAGAAATTTCTGAATTAAAAGAAGATATTGAACGCTTCAGGGATCTTGAAGCAGAATATGCTGATAAATTAGTTGAAGCAAAAACAGAAATGGCTGAAGAATTAAAACAAGATGTATATCAATTAGTTGAATCTATTGATCATTTCTTGGAAATTAGATTGAATTCCGAATTGCAAGAATTAAGAGAAGACATTGATTCCCAAAAACAAAATGTTTTTGGTAGACGTATTTTTGAAGCTTTCGCTGATGAATACATGAAAAGTTATGCCGATGAAGATGCTGTGTATCAAAAATTACAATTAGCTGAACAAAAATTAGAAGAAACTACTAACAAATTAAAAGTTACGGAATCTGAATTTGGTTCACTTAATAGAAAAATTAAGATGCAAGAAGTATTAAAACCTTTATCCGGCAAAAGTCGTGATGTGATGGAAGCTATCCTTAAAAATGTTGAGACTTCTCAACTTGAAGAAGGGTATAAAACTTTTATTGGTCGCGTAATCCGTGAAACAGAAGATGTATCAGAAAAAGACGGTGAGGTACTTGCTGAAAACGCTTCATTAACAAACGGTAAAAATAAAACAATTCTTAAAAAAGAAGCTCTAAAAGAATCTTTGAAAAATGGAATTGTAAAAAGTGGTGATAAAGAAGCGGTCACACAAAAACTTAATGAAAACCAAGATACCAATCAAAGATTATTTGAATTGCGTAAATTGGCTGGAATTAGCTAACATAAAGTACAAAACTTAAATTTAAAAAAAGGAGATTTCCAAATGGAAGAATTATTAGAAAATTGGTCGGAAACCAAAACCGCTCTACTTGAAGGTCTTTCTGCATCTAAGCAAGAAATTGTTGCGCCGTTGCTAGAAAATCAAAAAAACCATCTTTTAAGAGAAACAGCGGCTGCGGGTTCCACACAAGCTCACGACATTGCCGGATTTAGAAAAATTTTAATCCCAATGATTAGACGTATAATCCCTGGCACTATTGCTACCGAATTGGTTGGTGTTCAACCTATGAGTGGTCCAGTTGCCTTAGCTTATACATTACGTTATAGATATGCCGAAGCAGTTGCCGGTACTACTCACCCAAATCCTTTTGGCCTTCCAGGTGCAATTGGTGCAGGTGATGAGGTATTTGGTAATAGTTCACCAATCCGTCAATGGTATTCAGGTGGTGCACCAAATCCAGCGGCAGGTGTTGCGGCAGGTGCTTCAGGTTTAGGTTCCGCAGGTCAAGCCGGTACTGGTGATATTGATGGTACTTCAAGTTCCGGTGTAGCATGGCCTTCAAGCTTACCAGCTCACGATACTTCTGCTTTTGGACCATATGATGAAAACTCTTTATCTGGTCATCCAGGTCATGCAGGTTCTCTATATGGTGGCTCTGGTTCATTCTTAGAAGGTTCTGGTGGTAGAAAAATGACTCTTGATGTTGTTTCTCAAGCGGTTGAAGCTGGTTCACGTAAGCTACAAGCTGGTTGGACTATCGAAGCTATGCAAGACCTACAGGCTCAACATAACTTGAATCTTGAATCTGAAATGACTCAAGCATTATCTGCTGAAATTGTTCAAGAAATTGACCAAGAGATTATCACTGATTTGATCGCTTTGGCTGGTACGGTAGATACATTTGACGGTTCAGGCGCTGGCGCTTATGGTACAAGTGGTAACTATACTCCTGCTTATTTGGGTGATAGATTATCCAATTTGGGTGTTATTATTAATAGAGTAGCAAACGAAATTGCTCGTAAAACTCGTAGAGGTGCAGGTAACTTCGTTGTTGTTTCACCAATGATTGTTTCTATCCTACAATCAGCAAGCAAATCAGTTTTTGCTCCAGCTATTGAAGGTTCATTCAAAGGCCCAAACAATACTCAATTAGTAGGTACTTTAAATGGCACCATAAAAGTATATAGCTATCTATGGAACCAAGCAGGTGCTGGTGTTGATTTAGGTGCCACAACCCCAACCCCTGCTAACCAAGATGATACTATCTTAGTTGGATATAAAGGTGGAAACGGTGAAACTGACACAGGCTATTTCTATTGCCCATATGTTCCATTGATGAGTTCAGGTGTTATTGTTAACCCAGTAACTTTCCAACCTGTTGTATCATTGATGACTAGATATGGTAAAGCAGTATTTACCACAACTGAAACATCTTTGGGTAATAGCTCTGATTATTATGGAAAAATCAACGTTTCTGGACTTGATTTGCTATAATACATAATTAGTAGTTATGCAACTTTAAAAAGGCTCTTTTATAGAGCCTTTTTTATTGATTTAATTTTTATTTTAGGTATAATATGAAAATATAATACACAATAGGAGATAATGTTGAATTTAGATATTACAGTATTAAAAAATGAAGAAAAAGAAAACAAATGCGTAGTAAAACTAACAACTACAATATATAAAAGATCTAGAACATACCATGCATCTAAAAATTTAACATCATTAAAAAAACAGTGTAAAGGTTATAATATATTAGATGAAGATGTTAATGATGGTGGTGTAGAAGATGTTTTGTCTAGAATTATTAATTTGTATGATGTAAAAGATGGAATTTATGAGTTAGTAACTTGCAATGAACATACAGATTTTGAAACCGGTATTATTGGAGAGTATGATTATAAATTAATTCCAGTTTAAAAAAATATTATTTTTAATAAAACTAAGTATCATTATTATAAATAAAATAAAATTTATAATGAATTTATGGATAAAAAACTGTCATTTCGAGAATATATTGAATCTAAAGACATATTAAAAAGTTCTTTAACTAAACCTCCAGTTGAAGTTAAAGAATATAATATTTCTAAATATAACAAATTGATAAATGAACTTAATGCTATTTCGGTAAAACCTAATTATAAACTTGAAATTAAGTGGGAATATGAAAATAAAGAACATCCTTCTATATTAAATTTTATATTGTATGATAAAAAACAAAATAAATTATTAGAAAAAAATGATATAGATCGTTTAATTGCTAAAAAAATTAAAAAATGGTTAGAAAAACACATATGAAACTAATATTATTATCTGAAAAAATAAATCTAGAACCAATAAAATCAACTAATGATGAATTTGAATTAATATTTCGCATAGATGGTGAACAATATGAATTTAATGCCATTAAAGATACTAGAATGGAAAACACTTGGATTATATCATTTAGTAAAAATGGTGGTTTTGAAAAAACAAATAAAAATAAAAATATGTTTTACGTATTTGGTGCTATTATAGAAAGTTGTAAATTATTAGTTGATAAATATAATGTAGATGTTATGACATTTAGTGCATTAAAAAAAGATACTTCTAGGGTGAGATTATACAATACGTTAATTAGAAACATTAAATAACCTAATTGGGAAGGTATTAATGTTGGCAGTGATAATAAATATGAATATTTTGCTATTAGAAAAAAATAAACAAAAACATATAAAACATAAAAGAGGACTATATGAGTGAAAAACAACAATATTTAAAGTTTTGTTTTACAGATAAAGAAAAATCAATATTTAAGCTATATGGACAAAAAAACCAAACAAAAATATCAAAACAATTAAATATACCTAAATCAACCGTAAATGATACAATAAGTAGAGTAAAAAGAAGGGCTGAAATACAAGGATATAGTCCTGATAATGATATGGATAAAATCTCACCAGATCCTTTTTATGTAAAAGGTACTAGTACATTATATGATGAAGATGGAAATAAAAAATTACAATGGGTCAAAACTAACGTAAAATTAGAAAATTTAGAACTTGTTGCAAGGGAAATAGTTAAAACATTTATTGAAGATATTGAAAATAAATCTAACCAAAAATTAATAAAACCAACAAAAGACAATATTGATTATGTTGATGATTTATTGACCGTTTATCCTATTGGTGATGCTCATATTGGTATGTATGCTTCCATGTTAGATACGGACAATGAATTTAATTGTAAATTAGCAGAGCAACAATTAAACTATGCAATAAATTATTTAGTAGATAAAGCACATCCAACAAAAGAGTGTGTTATTGTTAATTTAGGTGATTTTGTTCATGCTGATAATTATTCAAATTCTACAATGCGAAATTCTAATCCACTAGATGTAGATGGAAGATGGTCTAACGTTATTCAACTTGCTATTAAATGTTTAATTAACTTAGTTGAAGTGGCACTATATAAACATGAAAAAGTTACGGTAATTAATGAAATTGGCAATCATGATGACCATACCTCTACAATGCTAAGTATGATTTTAGCAGCATTTTATAATAATAATCCAAGAGTTAATGTTGATACATCTAATCACAATTTTCATTATTATAAATTTCATGATGTATTAATTGGTGTAACTCACGGAAATGGTGTTAAATTAAATGATCTACCGTTATTGATGGCAAGTGATAAAAGTAAAGAATGGGGAGATAGTAAATTTAGATATTGGTTAATTGGACACGTCCATCATATTAATAAAAAGGAATACTCTGGATGTGTTATTGAAACATTTAGAACATTAGCAGGTAAAGACGCATGGCATCACTCTAATGGATATAGAGCAGGTAGAGATATGAACTGTATTACATATCATAAAAATTATGGTGAAGTTTATAGGAATATTATCAATATTGATATGATAATTGACTTGATTTCTTAATAAATTTATCAAACGGTATTAAAAAATAATTATATAAGTTTATTTTATTTATAAATATATTAAAATGTTTTAAAGAGTATAAATGACCAAAATAATTTCAGATACACCATTTCAATTAGATAAAGAAAGTTTATTATTAGATGTATCATTAAAACCAGGTGTACCAACATTAGGGCAAGCTACTATAGAATGGACATTACCACCTTCAGTTGATGGTTGTGATGGTGATTCTGAATATTGTGGTATAGTTGTTTTATTAAGTAATTCTCCTGTAGGTACAAAGAATATACCACAAAATGGTATAAGATATGTATCAGATCCTACCGGAAATCATTCATTGCATGTTGGTGATAAAATAGGAGATGCATTAGTAATTGGTGCATTTTATGAAGGAGAAAAAAAGGCAAGGGGTGAAAATTTAACAACATCGTTTGTTATAAGTGATTTTGATAACAATTCAGCCGTTTATGTTGCAGCATACCCAGTAGATTGTCAATTGCGATATTTTTCAGATGGTATTAGAGCTTATTCTGATAAATTTGGCGAAGATAAAAAAAATGATTATCCATCATATCAATTAGTTAATTTAAATAACGGTCAAGGCGCTCTACCAACTGATGGCACTAATTTAATGTTAGGTTTAACATATTCTTTTGAACTACATTATACTGAAAACTATCCATCATCAGGTTCAATATATAAAATTGATGTTGATACAAATAATGCTCAAACATATGAAGAATTAATAGATAATATAAATCAACAAATAGCTTTTGCCTTGAATCCGTTGATGTCACCATCACCTTTATATCAAGGAACATATTATTATAAAAATAATGTATTAAAACAATGGAACGGTAGTGGATATGATAATATAGAATTTATTAATGAATTTAATGACCCTTCTATTGTATCTCAAGATCAATATTGGTTTGATGGCAATAATCTTTATATTTACGATTCTTTATCATGGATACAAAAAGACTTTGTACCATTAACTTCAGATCCTACTAATATTTCTTCATGTGAAACATTATGGTATAATGGTACAAAAGCATACAAATTTAATGGAACTAATTGGTGTGAATTAATTACATATAATACCATATTAGACCCATCGTGCGTCCCTATATTAGATTGTAATTCATATTGGTATAATACAGAAGAAGAAGTGCTTAATGTATTTAAATATGATAAATGGGAACAAGTAGAATCTTTTTATTGGCCTGAAGCACCAAATAACTTGTCTATAGGTACGTATTGGTTTAATATTATAACTGACCAGTTGTTTTTATGGAATGGTTTAAATTGGGATGAAATAACAAATTTCTTAACATTAGATAATGAACCAACTACTAATTTAGTTAATGGTGCATTATGGTATGACCCTACTACTCAAATGTTATATGAATATGATGATACCACACCTGAATGGGTTGAACAAACACTATTATTGTGGAATGATGATCCTACAATATTAGAATCATGCACCTTATGGTGGAACTCAGATACAGATGAATTATTTACATGGAATTCAGTATCATTATCATGGGATTCTACTACTTTTATATCACAAGCTAATAATCCATTATTACCACCTATAATTTTCCCAGAAAGTGCTTGGTACAATACTGATACCAATGAATTGTTTATTTGGGATGGTGTTGATTGGTTTAAAAAAGATTATATACATTATCCCACTCAACCAAATATACCAACAATTGGATATGTTTGGTTTGATGTTAATGAAAATAAATGGTTCGAATGGGATGGTTCAATATGGGTGGAATTTGACCCAATTGATTCTTCAAATGACCCAACTAATTTACCACAAAATGTATTATGGTATGATAAAACTAATGATGAACTTAAACAATTAATTGGTGCTTCATGGGTTAGTATTTCCTTTGTAACAAGTCCAATTAATATACCATTAGGTACATTATGGTACGACACTAATAATGATATATTATATGAATGGAATAATCAATGGATTAAATATACTTTACCTTTTACAGTATATTTGAATAATAAAAAACAATTACAATTTACTACTAATAAAACAGGTAGTTCTATTGGTTTATCATTATTAGTTCCCAATAGCGGAAATGAAATGTCAGGGTTTGCAAACTTCGCAGTAGGTGATATACAAGGTTATTCACCATTTGACATAGATTTTAAAAATGTTATTGAAACATCAGTAGAACCTGAACAATTTTTATTTAATTTCTTAATTGGTAGTCAAGTAGGCGCAACCATAATAGGTTCGGATGAAGTATCTGATGTACCATCTTATATACAATTGGGAGTCGGTACAGATGGAACTCCTGATGAAAGAAGAGCATTACATACGTCTATAAAAGAACAACTTGGTTACCCAGTAGTAAACGTAGAATTAACTGCATCACAGTTAGATACTACAATTAGAAAAGCATTAGACGTATTTAGACAACGAAGTTCATTGGCATATAAAAGAGGGTTTTATTTTCTTGATATTGCACCAAGACAACAACGATATTTAATGACAAATAGACAAGTAGGGTTCCATAAAATTGTTAATATAATGGCAGCATATAGATTTAATTCAGCATTTTTAAGTTCTACTCAAGCAGGTGGTGTCTTTGGACAAGCAACAATACAACATTTATACACAATGGGTACTTATGATTTAACAAGTTTCCACCTAATGGCACAATATATAGAAACATTGGAAGATATGTTTGCTACTAAATTAACATTCCAATTTAATGAATATAGTAGAATGTTAGATTTTTATCATACATTTACACATCCAGAACGAGTGTTACTAGATTGTATGGTAGAAAAAACAGAACAAGAACTATTGGTAGATAGAATATCTAAACATTGGTTAGAACAGTATGCATTAGCAGAAGCTATGATTATATTAGCTAATATTAGAGGGAAATTTTCAACACTACCAGGTGCCGGAGGTGGTATTACGTTAAATGCTAATGAATTAATGTCAACTGCTGAAAATATGAAAATTTCATTAATGGAACAAATAGAAGATTATATTGTTCAAGACCCTGAAAATGTTGGTATGAATAGTACATTTATTATAGGATAAAATATGGATAATTGTAATAAAGAATGTTCTAATACGTATGATCCTAATTATACGAATAATGGAAATTCTAATAATACAAATGAACAATGTAAAAAAACATCAATGGGTAATTGCCCACCATTAAAACCAAATTGTTCACCATGGGAATTAACTAAACAAGATGACTCATGTTATATTGATTCTCTTAATAATGAATCATTAAATATAGGTGGGGCAGATGTCAATTTATATAAATTATTAGGTGTACACGAACAAAATAAATTAGTTGATGAAACAGGATTAGGAACCCCATTATCAAGTGGGGATCGACCAAATTATCCAGCGAGTAATGCATTTGATAAATTCAATACACATTGGCGAAGTGTACAAAAAGGAAATGGTGTAACTGCATCATCATATATTGGTTACGATTTTGGTTATTTAAAAACTTATGATAATTCTAGGAATATGTATGGTGTAGATACTAGCATCTATAAACACATAACAGCAATATCTATTAAACAATCACCAAATCCTGAAAATAGAATAACTAAAGCTAGAGTTGAACGTTCTGATGATAATATAAAATGGTATGGTGTTGCTATAATAGATTTACCAAATGATGATTGTTTAAATACGTTAACATTTGATAGACATTCCGTTATAAGTAGATACTGGCGCATACGACCATTAGAATTTAATGGTGGTGAATTGGATTATTGGAGTGTTATTGCATTACAATTACATCATAATTATATAGCAACAAATACCAATAATATACAAGATTTAATATTTTTAGAAAATAGAGATAGAGACTATTCTAACGATAGTGTATTGATTAAAGGATATTATGACTTAATTGATATAACCAGTGAATTAACTAAATTTGGTATTGAATTACCAAATCAAGCTTATAATATAACTATGAACTTTAATCAATGTGTTAGTTTACTAGGTAGACCTATTATAATTGGAGATATCTTAGAATTGCCTAGTGAACAACAATATAATACGTTGCTTGAACCTGTAAAAAAATGGCTTGAAGTTACTGACGTTGGATGGGATGTCACTGGTTATACACCAGGTTGGAAACCTACATTATTAAAAATAATTGCTCAACCTGCATTCGCTTCACAAGAAACTCAAGATATTTTTGGTGATTTATCGGAAAATGTGGTTGACCAAACAGGTTTAATGGATGTTAGCCATGGTAATAATCCTAATTGGCAAGATTATACTGATGTTAATGTTACTGTAACAAATATGGCTAAAGAAATGGTTCCTGAATTAGGTGCCGAAGGTTCTAGTCATATAAGAGAATGGGAAGAAGATGAAATTAAAGCATTTGATGAACAAACACCTGAAGGTTCAGATAGTTTAACTAAAATAGGATTAAATAGTACTGGTTTATATGTTGAAGATGGAATGCCACCTAATAATCTACCATATACTGAAGGTGATGCATTCCCAACAAATAAAAAACATGGAGATTATCATAGGTTAACATATTCAAATTTAGATATCCCAGTTGCACCAAGATTGTATAGGTATTCTCAAAGTAAATCAAGATGGGTATATTTGGAAACTGATAGACGTAGAATGTTTAATAAAGATAAACCATTATTGGAAGAATTTTTAGACTCACCACATAAAAAAGACATTAACAAAATTTCTAAACAGGATTAATCATGGCAGAAAGAACTTTTTACTATAATTGGCAAATAAAACGATACATTATACAGTTCATGGCTATTTTTTCTGATATGAAAGTAATGGTTGGATATAATGAAGATAAAGAACCTAGATTAATTTCTATTCCTATCATGTATTCATCTAAGGATAGAGTGGTTGCACATATTAAAAATGAAAATACACAAAATAAGCCAATTAGACTACCTTCATTGAGTGTTCATTTAACAGATATATCATTAGCACCTGAAATGCGAAAAGGGGTAGCTAATACACGTAGAAATACGTTTATGCGTACTGGTGGAGTATTTCCTGATGATATTAGAGTTGCTGAACAAAGAATGCCCGTTCCTTATAAGACTACATTCGATTTAACAATTTGGGCAAGTAATCAAGAACAATTAATGCAAATATTGGAACAAATTTATATATTGTTTGATCCAATATTGCAAATTCAGACAAGTGATGAAGTTTTTGATTGGACTAGAATAACAACAGTAGAACTAACAAACAGTAGAATGGATGAAAATGTACCCGCAGGTTTAGATAGACGTATAATTCAAAGTACTTTAACATTTGAGGTTCCTATATATTTGTCAGTTCCAGCAAAAGTTCACGATAAAATAATAAAACAAATTTATATGCGTGTTGCTGCTGTTACCAGTTTAGACCAAAGTAATTATGATATTATTGGTGAAATTGATTCTCAGAATATTCCATATGAGTTGAAGTTTGATCTTGAT